>Ga0315278_10003816_pt1 | contig 13529 bp, 12 predicted proteins | sample YL17G06_0_MG_FD_203880 | JGI IMG/M metagenome (GOLD analysis project Ga0315278, IMG submission 203880) | Sediment microbial communities from Yellowstone Lake, YNP, Wyoming, USA - YL17G06_0 | ecosystem: Environmental > Aquatic > Freshwater > Lake > Sediment | place: USA: Wyoming | collected...
TCCTCGCGTTGCCTCAGGTGGGATCGGCGGGAACCGTGATGGCGTTCTGGGCGTTCGGTTCGGAGATGCCTACCATGCCGCTGATCGAGGCGCTCATCGCGCGCGGCGCAACCGTCGCGCTGCCGCGCATCGTGGACGGCGAACTCCAGGCGCGGACCTGGCGCCCGGGCGAGCCCATGGCCGCCACCGCGTTCGGGGCGATGGAGCCGGAGGCGGGCATGGTCTTGGCGGCGCACGAGATCGACGTGATCGCGACACCGGCGGTGGCCTTCGATCGCGACGGCCGCCGGGTGGGCTACGGGGGCGGGTTCTACGACCGCTTCTTCCCCCGGGCCCGTCGCGATGCCCTGCGGGTCGGCATCGGCTTCGGGATGCAGGTGGTGGAGGGAGAACTGCCCGCAGGGGCCTTCGACCTCCGGGTCGAGTTCCTGGTGACCGAGTCGGAGACGGTGCGATGCCGGATCGATCCATAGCGTTGCCCGAGGCGCCGACCCGGACGCGGGGGGTCGGGTGGCGCGATGGGCGCTACGTCGCGCTCGATTTCGAGACCACCGGCCTCGACTACCGTCAGGACACCGTCGTGTCGTTCGGGACCGTGCCGGTGGACGGGGGGCGCGTGCTCATGCGCGGCGCCCTCAGGCAGCTGATCCGTCCGCACCTTCCCCCGTCGCCGCGCTCTCAGACGATCCACGAGCTGCGTCCGAAGGATCTCGCCGAGGCGCCGTCCCTCGATGAGGCGCGCGCGAGCCTCCGCGCGGCGCTCGACGGCCGCTTCCTCTTGGTGTGGTTCGCCGAGGTGGAGGTGAACTTCCTCTCGGGCATCTTCGGTGGGAGTCCGAGGCGGTGGCGGCGGCGCACGATCGACGTGCGCAACCTCGCGATGGCGGCGGCGGGGGAGCCGGCCGGGGCCGAGGGCCGGCCCGGCTACCCACTCACCGGCACCGCGGGGCGTTGGGGCGTGCCCGTCGCCGACCCGCACGAGGCGCTCGACGACGCGCTCGTGGCGGCGCAGCTGTTCCTGGTCCTGACGGGCAAGCTGCCCGGGCTCAGCGACCCCACCCTGCGCGACGTGCTTCGCGTGGGCGGTGCCGGGTGGCGGCCGTGACTGGGGTGAGCCGACTTGAACCGTCGTTCAATCCCGGGGTATAACGGGCGCGTGAGCGACTCGATCCGCAGCGCCTTCCACGGCCTCCACGAGGCGCGCGGCGCCACGTTCGCGGACGAGGGTGGCTGGACCTGGGTCGACTCCTACGGGGACCTGGAGCACGAGTACGCCGCCGTCCGCGAGGGTGTGGGCATGTGGGATCTCTCGCCACTGAACAAGTGGGCGTTCCATGGCCCCGACGCCGTCGAGGCGGTCCAACGGGTGCACGCGAACGACATCTTGGGCATGGAGGCCGGGCAGGTCCGATACGGCGCGTTCCTGGACGAGGATGGCCTGTTGATCGATGACGGCACGGTGTTCCGCTTCGGCGAGGATCACGTGTGGGTCATGACGAACGGGATGGAGCGCGCGGAGTACTTCGGCGATGCCACGAAGGGCCTCGATGTCGGGGTGGAGTACCTCGGCGCCGGTCTGCCGAGCCTGCAGGTGCAAGGCCCGGGGTCGCGAGATCTCCTGCGGCAGATCACCGATGTCGATCTCGATGCGCTCGCCTACTTCCGGTTCATCCCTCGGGAGGTCCGGGTCGGCGGGGCGCCGGTGATCGTGTCTCGCACGGGCTTCAGCGGGGAGCTCGGCTACGAGCTGTTCCTGGCCCCGGAGCACGCCACCCAGGTGTGGGAGGCCGTCGAGGCCGCGGGCGCGGTGCCCTACGGCGTGGGCATCATCGAGGCCGTGCGCGTGGAGACCGGGATGATCGTGACCGGCTACGACTACCAGGAGCACGAGCGCTCGCCGTTCGATCTGGGCCTCGACCGCACCGTGGCGCTGGACGCCGAGGGCGAGTTCATGGGCAAGGAGAAGCTGCGCGAGATGGCCAAAGAGCCGCCGAACCGATTCCGGACCGTGCGCCTGGAGGGCACGGTGTTGCCCGACTACGGGGCCCGGGTGCGTGCGGGCGGCGAGCCGGTGGGCGTCCTCACCAGCCCCGCCCTGAGCCCGGCGCTGGGCCCGCTGGGCCTCGCCGTGCTGCGCGCCGACGCCGCCGAGGTCGGACAGGCCGTGGAGGTCGACACACCGAACGGGCCCATCGACGGAACCGTTGACGTGCTCGCCCTGTACGACCCCAAGAAGGAACGGCCGCGCGGCTGAGCGCGTGGGCCGAGATCGCAACCGAGGACGAAGGAGGCTAGGACATGACCGAGGAGCACCGATCACCACTGCACGACTGGCACGTGGCCCACGACGCAGAGTTCCTGTGGGAGGACGGCTGGCCGTGGATCATGCACGAGGGGGGCGACCCCATGGCGGAGTACGAGGCCATCCGCACCGGCACGGGCCTGTGGGACCTCTTCTCCACGTGCAAGTACGAGGTCATGGGTCCCGACGCCGAGCGCCTGGTCCAGCGCCGATTCACGAACTCGCTGCGCGGGATGGAGACGGGGCAGGTCCGCTACGGCGCGTTCGTGGACGCCGACGGCATGATGGTGGACGACGGCAACGTGTACAAGCTCGCCGACGGCAGGTTATTGATGATGATCAACACGCCCGATATCGCCGGATGGTTCAACGAGGTCGGCAAGGATCTCGATGCGGAGGCGGTGGATCGCACCGCCGACCTCGCCATGATCGCGGTCCAGGGTCCCTCGGCGGAGCGGACGCTGCAGGGCCTGACGGGGCGGGACCTGGGCGAGCTCAGGTACTTCCGGATCTGGCCCGAGCAGACCACCGTGGCGGGGCGTCCCGCGTGGGTGCAACGCACCGGCTTCTCCGGCGAGAAGGGCTACGAGGTGGTGTGCGCGCCCGAGGATGCCAACGCGATCTGGGACGCCCTTATCGCCGCGGGCGGCGTGCCGTTCGGCCTCACGGCGGTGGATCTGGCCCGAACCGAGGTGGGGCTCATCATCATCGCTGTCGACTACAACCCGGGCGAGATCTCCCCCTACGACCTCTCCATGGACCGATTCATCAAGACCGACACCGAGTGTGTGGGCGCCCAGGCCCTCGCGGCGTACGGCGCGAATCCGCCCAAGCGGTTCAAGTCGCTGCGGATCGAGGGCGACGCGATGCCGGACTACGGCGCCGTTGTCACGAAGGACGGCGTTGAGGTTGGGGTGGTGACCTCGCCCGCGGTCTCGCCGCGCCTGGGGACGATCGGGCTCGCGATCCTCGATGCGGCGGTCGCCACCGACGGGGAGAAGGTCGAGGTGGCCGTGGGGGACGGCACCGCGGCGGCCACGGTCGACGTGGCGAGCCCGTACGACCCGAAGAAGGAGCGCCCGCGCGCCTAGGGGTTCGAGCCGGTAGGTATCCTTCGGCCCATGGCTGCACCCGAGATCATGGGCGTCGTGCCCAACTTCAGCGAGGGCCGCGACCCCGAGGTGATCGCGGCGGTCGTGGGCGCCCTCGCGGTTCCCGGCGCCCGGGTGGTCTACGCGGAGGCCGACCCCGACCACAACCGGCTCGACACCACGGTGCTGGGAGACGCCGACGCGTGCTACCGCAGTGCGATGGCCGGCGCCGCCAGGGCCGTGGCGCTGATCGACATGACGCGGCACACGGGCGGGCACCCGCGCATGGGCGCCGCCGACGTGATCCCGTTCATGCCGGTGCGCGACGTGAGCATGGAGGACTGTGTCGATGTGGCGCGCCGGTTCGGCGAGGACCTCGCTGAGACGCTCGACGTCCCGGTTTATCTGTACGACCGTGCCGCGCTCACGCCCGAGCGCGCCTCCCTGGCGGAGGTGCGCCGCGGCGAGTACGAGGGGCTGCACGAGGCCGTCGGCCGCGGCGAGCGCCTGCCCGACTTCGGGCCGCAGACCATCGGCCGTGCCGGCGCCACCGCGGTGGGGGCGCGCAAGCCTCTCGTCGCCTTCAACGTGTACCTCGACGGCACGGACGAGGAGGCCGCGAAGCTGATCGCACGCGGTGTCAGGGAATCCGGTGGCGGGTTGGCGGCGGTGCGCGCGATCGGGTTCGCGGTGCCGGAGCGCGGCGGGATCGTGACGGTGTCGATGAACCTCGTGGACCACGAGGTCACGGGGCTGCGCGCGGCCTACGACGCCGTGGCGGCGGCCGCCGGCGCAGACGGCATGGCCATCACGGATTCGGAGATCGTGGGGCTCGTGCCCGCGGCGGCGCTGGGCGCGGACGACGCCGCCTACCTGCGCCTGGAGGGGTTCGACCCGGACCGGCAGATCTTGGAGCGGCTCGTAGCCGCGGAGGGAGCGCAGACATGAGCGACGAGACCCTGGCGTCGATGACCGTCGAGGACTATCTGGCGAAGCTCGCGTCGAAGTCGCCCACGCCCGGCGGCGGCGCCGTGGGCGCCATCAGCGCGGCCACCGCGGCCGGGCTGATCGCCATGGTGGGGCGGCTCACCGTGGGCAAGCCCGGATTCGAGGACCTCGAGGACCGGATGCAGGCCATGATCGTGGCGGGTGACGCCGCGCGCGCCGAGTTCCTGGAGCTCGCCGACCGCGACGCGCACGCGTTCGACTCGGTGATGGTCGCCTTCAAGATGCCGAAGGACTCCGACGAGGAGAAGTCGGCTCGCTCGGCCGCGATCCAGGCGGGCTACCTCGCGGCCGCCTCGGTCCCCCAGGAGGTCGCGCGCCGTGCCGTGGACCTGATGGAGCTGGCCGAGGACGCCACGGCGATGGGGAACCCGCAGGCGGCCAGCGACGGGCTCTCCGCGGCGGCGTCGCTCTACTGCGGCGCGCTCTGCGCGATCGCGAACGTGGAGATCAACGCGTCGTCCCTGAAGGACGAGGCCGCGCGGCACGCGATGCTCGACGAGCTGGCATCCCTGAAGGCCCGCGCGGACGAACTTCTGAAGGAAGCTCAGACGGCGTTCCAGCTTCGACTGCCGTCCTGAGCCGCCTAGAACAGGCCGACGGTGCGGCCGGTCTCGTCGATGTCGACCTGCTGGAAGGCCGGGGTCTTGCCGAGGCCGGGCATGCGCTGCATGTCGCCGCAGAGCACCACCACGAAACCCGCGCCCGCGCTGGGGACCACGCTGCGGACCGGGAGCCGGTACCCGGTGGGGCGGTTGAGCATCAGCGGATCGTGGCTGAGCGACAGGTGGGTCTTGGCCATGCAGACCGGCACGTCGCCGAACCCCAGCTCCTGCATCCGCGCGATGTCCTTCTCGGCCTGCGGGAGGTAGTCCACGCCGTCGGCGCCGTACAGGCGCGTGGCGATCGCCTCGATCTGCTCCTTCAGGCCCGCCCCGTTGGGCGTGAGGAAGTCGAAGGTGTTGGGTCGCTCGCAGGCCTCCACCACCGCGTTCGCGAGGTCCACCGCGCCGTCGCCGCCCTGGGCGAACGCACGGTTCACCACCACGGTCTCGGCGCCCGCCCCCACGGCGAGCTCCTCGATCAGCGCGATCTCGGCGTCGGTGTCGGTGGGGAAGTTGTTGATGGACACCACGCACGGCAGCCCGTACTGGCGGACGATGTTGATGTGCGCGCTGAGGTTGTCGATGCCGCGGCGCAGCGCGTCGAGGTCCTCGTTGCCCAGGTCGTTGAACGCCATCCCGCCGTGCGACTTCGTGGCGCGAACCGTGGTGACCAGCACCGCGGCGCTCGGCGCGAACCCGCCGAATCGGCAGACGATGTCGCAGAACTTCTGGAAGCCGAGGTCGCTCGCGAACCCGGCCTCGGTCACCACGTAGTCGGCGAGTTTCAGCGCCACCCGATCTTCGATGATCGAGTTGTTCGCGTGCGCGATGTTCCCGAACGGCCCCGCGTGGATCAGCACGGGCTGGCCCTCCAACGTCTGCACGAGGTTGGGCTTGATGGCGTCCTTCATGATCACCGTCATGGCGCCGCCCGCCTGGAGGTCGTCGGCGGTGACGGGCGTTCCCGCGTACGTGGACGCGACCTGGATGCGGCCCAGGCGCGCGCGCAGGTCCCGCAGGTCCGAGGCCAGCGCGAACACCGCCATCACCTCGGAGGCCGCGGTGATCACGAACGAGTTCTCGCGCGGGACGCCGTGGACCTTGCCGCCGAGGCCCACCACCGTGTAGCGCAGCTCGCGGTCGTTCATGTCCATGGTGCGCGGCCACGTGATGGAGCGCGGGTCGATGTCGAGCGGGTTCCCGTTGTAGATCGACGCGTCGAGCGCGGCGGCGAGGAGGTTGTGGGCCGTGGTCACCGCGTGGAAGTCGCCGTTGAAGTGGAGGTTGATCTCCTCCATCGGCACGACCTGGGCGAAACCGCCGCCGTTGCCGCCGCCCTTGATACCGAACACCGGTCCCATGCTGGGCTCGCGCAGGCACAGCATCACGTCCTTGCCGATCTTGCCGAGCCCCTGGGTGAGCGAGACGCTGGTGGTGGTCTTGCCCTCGCCGGCCTTGGTGGGGGTGATGGCGGTGGTGATCACCAGCTTGCCGTCGGGCCCGTCCTTCAGGCGTTCGAGGATCGAGAGCTCGACCTTGGCACGGTACCGGCCGAACTGCTCCAGCTCATCGTTCGCGATCCCGGCCGCCGCCGCGATGTCGGCGACGGGCTGGAGGACGGCTTCCTGCGCGATCTCGAGTCCGGACTTCATGGGGTCGTTCGTTCCTTCCTGATCGAAGAGGGTTCCGCGGCGGGTGCGGGCCGCTCCGGACGATACGACCCGCGACCCGTCCGCACCAAACCGTGGCTCCGCGCCGCGTGACCTCCGCTACCCTGGAGGCATGGCCGCCCCCGAACCGCTCCGGCGCAACCTCACGCCCACGAAGGTGGTCGCGATCAACGGCGGCGTGCGTTCCGAGCGTCCCGACACGCTTGCCACCGAGGAACCGATGGAGATCCGCGCGGGCGGGCCCGGCCAGGAGGCCGCGAGCGTGGCCGTGACGATGCGGACCCCCGGGGGGGACTTCGAACTCGCGGTTGGGTTCCTGTTCACCGAGGGGCTGATCGGGCTCGGCGACGTCCGCCGCGTGGCGTACTGCGACGATCTCGAGGACGAGGAACAGCGCTACAACGTGGTGACCGTGACCCTGGAGCGGCCGTTCGATCACGCGGCGCTGCAGCGGAACTTCTACGCCACCTCGTCGTGCGGCATCTGCGGCAAGGCCACGCTGGACGACGTGGCCGTGCACTGCGAGGGCGTGGCCGCCGGTCCGAACGTCCCCGCCGAGGTGCTGGTGAGTCTGCCGGACCGTCTCCGGGCGAAGCAGAAGGTGTTCGACCGCACGGGCGGGCTGCACGCCGCGGGTCTCTTCACCCCCGAGGGCGAGTTGGTGAGCCTTCGCGAGGACGTGGGCCGGCACAACGCGGTGGACAAGGTGATCGGGGAGCAGGTCCTGGACGGTGCTGTTCCGCTCGCGGGTCGGATCCTGCAGGTGAGCGGCCGCCTCAGTTTCGAGATCGTGCAGAAGGCCGCCGTGGCAGGGATCCCGATCGTGAGCGCGGTGAGTGCGCCGTCCTCACTCGCCGTCAGCGCCGGCGACCGATTCGGTGTGACGGTCATCGGGTTCGTGCGCGACGGGCGCTTCAACGTCTACACCCACCCCGACCGTGTGCTCACCTGAGGAAGTCGACTCGGTGAACCCCCGCGTGCGCCAGTCGTAGATCACCGACGTCCGGAACACGAGATCTTGGACCGAGCGATTCCTGCGGCTGAGGGCCGACCAGAAGAGCAATACCGGGAAGAACGTGCAGGCGTTCGCGCGCAGGAACGCCACGCCCCAGCCCATCGGGCGGCCGCGATGCCCGAGGACGCGCAGCCCCAGCAGTCGCTTGCCGATCGACCGACCCGTGGTAGCCCACGCCACCGTGAGGTAAACGACGCAGATCGCGTACGCGGCCACGAACGCCGTTCCGTCGGGAGGGTCGGGCCACGAGAACGTGCGGGGCCGGACGATGAAGAGGATCGCGGACCACCAGAGGTAGCCCAGGGCGGTGGCCGACACGACGATCGCCGCGTCGACCACCATGACGATCGTGCGCGTCACGACGCCCGCGCGCCGACCCTGCTCCGCCATCGCGACCGGAGGGTAGGGCGCGTGCCTGGGCGGCGAAGCGGTGCCGGCCACGTCAGGAGCCCTCGGGCGGTTCGTGCAACGCCACGTGCCGGTCGCCCTGACGACGCAGGACCCGGTCCAGGACCCTGGCGACGAAGCGATCCGCGTTGATGCTCTGCACGCGCATCTCCCGGACGCTCTCGCCAGCCATGGAACCCGTGGAGTCCCGGATGATGTCGGGCAGGTCGATGTCGTCCAGCACGTCCTGCGCGATCGCCGTGATATCCAGGCGATCGATCACGGCCTCGATGTCCACCTGTTCGACGATGGCGTTCACATCGACCTTGCCGACGATGGCGTTCACATCGACCTTGTCCACGATCGTGTTCACGTCGATCCGGTCGATCACGGCGTCGAGATCCACGCGCGCCACGATCGCGTCGACGTCGACCCGTTCCTGTACGAGCTGGTTGAGGTCGATCTGATCCATCACCGCGCCCACGATCTCGGGCACGAGCGCTGACAGGAACGACGTCGCGGCCTGCACGGTCTCGGCCTGAGCGGCCTGCCATTGGCCGTCCAGGACGCGGCCGGCGCCCGCGGCCGTATCCGCGGCCCCTTTGAGGAAGGGCGGATTGACGAGCCAGGACAGCAGCGGCGCCATGGTCTCGGCGGCGGAACCCGCGGCGCCGGCGGCGGCCTCGGCGGCGGTCACCGCCGCACCCATGCCCGCCCCCGCGATCTTGGCCGCCGGATCCGGCTCCGCGCCGGGAGCGTCCTCGGGCATCGAGGCGCGGAGGGCGTCTGCGAAGGCGGAGGCGCCCGCCGAGAACAGCCCCGCGCCCACGCGGACCCCTTGCTCGAGCAACCCCGCGATCGCGGCGCCGGGCGGCGGGGGTGCCTCTTCGTCCGCGAGGTCCCCTTCGGCCTCGGCCTGGGCGTCGGCCGCGAGGGCCTCCTCCCAGCTCATCTCCTGCGGGACGGGGACGGGCTCGGGGCCGGGCTCAGGGCCGGGTTCCTGCGAGACCGGAAAGCGCACGACGTTGTCGGCATCCCGGTCGGGCGGGACCTCCGGCTTCTCTCCGATGGGGATCTGATCCATGCCCGGCATCATGAACCTCCACGAGCCGACTGACCACTCAGGCGCGGGTGGTCCCGGGGTCATCTTGCGGGCCACGGCGCCCAGGGACGCCGACGTACAATCTGCTCCGATAACACTCGGTGGAAAGGAGCCGCTCGATGCAGAACGGGCTCACGCGACTCACCGAGCCGATGGTCCGCGACAACGGCGAACTGCGCGTCGCAACCTGGGACGAAGCCCTCGATCGGGCCGCCCAGGGACTGCGCGCCGCCACGCAGCGGAACGGCGGCAACGGGGTCGGCCTGTTCAGCTGCAGCAAGGCCAGCAACGAGATGAACTTCGTGGCACAGAAGCTCGCTCGCCAGGTCCTGCTCAGCAACAACATCGACTCGTGTAACCGCACCTGACACGCTCCTTCGGTGGTCGGTCTGGCCACGGTGTTCGGAGCAGGCGGGGGAACGAGTTCATACGAAGAGGTCGAGCACACCGACCTCATGCTGCTGTGGGGATCGAACGCGCGTGCGGCGCACCCCATCTTCTTCCACCACGTCCTGAAGGGGATCCACAACGGGATGAAGCTGATGGTGGTGGATCCCCGCCGCACCGAGTCGGCGGAGTGGGGTGACCTGTGGCTCGGTCTGGACGTGGGCAGCGACATCGCCCTGTCCAACACCATCGCGCGCGAGATCATCGTGAACGACCTGCACGACACCGCGTTCATCGAGCACGCCACCCTGGGGTTCGAGGCGTACCGCGACTCGGTCATGGCGTGGACGCTGGAGCGCGGCGAGGAGGTCACGGGCGTCCCCGCCGACGTGATCGGGGAGGTCGCCATCGCTTTGGGCAAGGCCGATCGCGCCATGGTCTGCTGGACCCTGGGGATCACGGAGCACCACAACGCCGTGGACAACGTCCTGTCGTTGATCAACCTGGCCCTGCTGACCGGGAACGTGGGGCGCTACGGCTGCGGCGTGAATCCGCTGCGCGGCCAGAACAACGTCCAGGGCGGGGGAGACATGGGCGCGATCCCCAACAAGCTGCCCGGCTTCCAAGACATCGAACACGACGCGGACGCGCGGGCGCGGTTCGAGGCCGCCTGGGGCGTGCCCATAACCCCCAAGTACGGCTGGACGCTGACCCAGATGTTCGAGGCGATGGAGCGCAAGGAGCTCACCGCCGCCTACGTGATCGGGGAGAACCCGGCGTCGTCGGAGGCCGACAAACAGCACACCGTGGAGCTCCTCGAAGGGCTCGACACCCTCATCGTGCAGGACATCTTCATGACCAAGACGGCGGAGCTCGCTGACGTGGTGTTCCCGGCCTCGAACTCCGCGTTCGAATCCGAGGGCACCGTGACGAACTCCGAGCGCCGGGTGCAGCGCACCCGCGCGGCGCTCACCCCACCCGGCAACGCCAAGGACGACATCTGGATCATCCGGGAGGTCGCGAACCGTCTGGGCGCGGGCTGGGGCGAGATCACGCCCGAGGGCGCCTGGGATGAGCTCCGAACGCTCAGCCCCATGCACGGCGGCATGTCCTACGCTCGCCTGGAGGCCATGGGCGGGATCCAGTGGCCGTGCCCCGACGAGGACCACCCCGGTACCCAGTTCCTGCACGCGCGGCTGTGGACCGAGGATCCGGCGGAGCAGGGGGCCAAGGCTCCGTTCTCCGTGGTGATCGACGACCCGCCCGTGGACCTGCTGGACGACGACTTCCCCCTGCGCCTCACCACCGGCCGGCGCCTGGACTCGTACAACACGGGCGTGCAGACGGGAGGCTATACCTCGCCGTTGCGCCGCGGAGAATCGATCGACGTCTCACCCGAGGACGCCGAGCGGCTCGGGCTCGTCGAGGGAGAGGCGGTGGCGATCTCGTCGCGACGCGGCACCGTGGAGGCGCCCGTGCACGTGGACCCCGCCCTGCGCCCGGGCCTGGTATTCATGACGTTCCACTTCCCCGACCAGGTCGACACGAACGTGCTCACGATCGAGGCCACGGACCCGAAGTCCGGGACCGCCGAGTTCAAGGCCACGGCCGTGCGGATCGACAAGCTGCCGGTCCCCGTGGCCGGAGGGGGCGAGTGAGCATGGCGGAGGCGCGTTGGATCTCCATCTGAGCACCGCGGCGCCTAACGAGGAGGAGCGGGCCGCCGTCGACGATCTGCTCGGCGAACCGGCGTCGGGCTGGCACGGCGCCGAACGCGACGAGGTCACCCACCGCGTGGCCCGGGGTGGACGTGCGGCCCGCGATCAACGCCACCTGCTCCTGCCCGCGTTGCACGCGCTCCAGGCCGGGATCGGTTGGATCAGCGAGGGCGGCCTCAACTACGTCTGCGAACGACTTACGGTCCCGCCGGCGGAGGCCTACGGCGTCGCCACGTTCTATGCGATGTTCAGCGTGGAGCCCCAGCCCGCCACCGTGGTCCATGTCTGCGACGACCTCGCCTGCCGCGTGGCCGGCTCGGAGGCCATCTGTGCCCACCTCGGCGCCGCGTACGGCCCGCAGGGGGCGAAGGCCGAGGGTGCGGGCGACGCCACATGGTCGCGGAGCCCGTGTCTGGGTCTGTGCGACGCCGCCCCGGCCGTGCTCTACCAGCAGGCCGGCGTGGGAGCCGCGGACTTCGTGACCACGCTGGCCGATGCGGAGACGACGGCCGCACTGGGACGGGGCGCCCGGATCGCGGCCACCCCGGCCCCGCTGGTCATCGGGACGAAGGGCGGAGGGGAGCCGCGGCTCCTGCGCCGCGTCGGCGTCGTGGATCCCGCCTCGTTCGACGACTATCACGCGCACGGCGGGTACCTCGCCCTGCGCCGCGCAACGGAGCTGGGCGCCGCGGACACCATCGCGGAGATCACGGAGGCCAAGCTCTTGGGTCGCGGTGGCGCGGCCTTCCCCACCGGGGTCAAGTGGAAGGCCGTGGCCGAGCAGCCGGTGCACCCGCACTACTTCATCTGCAACGCGGACGAGTCCGAGCCCGGCACGTTCAAGGACCGTATCGTGATGGAACACGATCCCTTCGCGGTGGTCGAGGCGCTTACGATCGCCGGCTTCGCCACCGGTGCGGCCACGGGCTACATCTACATCCGCGGCGAGTACCCCCTGGCGACCCGGCGTCTCGAGCACGCGATCGCGGAGGCGCGCCATCGGGGCTACCTCGGCGCCGACGTGATGGGCGAGGGGTTCGCCTTCGACATCGAGCTTCGACGCGGGGCCGGTGCGTACATCTGCGGAGAGGAGACGGCGCTGTTCAACTCGCTGGAGGGCAAGCGCGGGGAGCCCCGGAACAAGCCCCCGTTCCCCGTTCAGCGCGGGCTCTTCGGCAAGCCCACGGGCATCAACAACGTGGAGACGCTGATCAACGTGCTGGAGATCCTCACGATGGGTGGCGCCGCGTACGCGCAGATCGGCACGGAAGGCTCCACGGGCCCCCGCCTGTTCTGCCTGAGCGGCAACGTGGGCCGCCCCGGGCTCTACGAGGCGGACTTCGGGATCACGCTGCGCGAGCTCCTCGAGCTGGCCGGCGGTGTGACCGGCGAACTACGCGCGATCTTGCTGGGCGGCGCGGCGGGGGGCTTCGTCACCCCGGACGATCTGGACATCAAGATGACGTTCGAGGACGCGCGCATTGGCGGGTACACGCTGGGCTCCGGCGTGGTGATGGCGTTCAACACCGAGGTCGACCTCGTGGACATCGTGTTGCGGATCGCGCGGTTCTTCCGAGACGAATCCTGCGGCCAGTGTGTGCCGTGCCGCGTAGGAACCGTGCGGCAGGAGGAGGCGCTGCAGCGGCTCGTCAGCGACCGCACCCTCGGCTCGCGCGCCGACGAGCTGGCGCTGCTGAACGACATCGCGCGCGTGATGACCGACGCGTCGATCTGCGGCCTCGGCCAGACGGCGGCGAGCGCCGTGCAGTCGGCCGTGTCGAGGTTGAACCTGTTCGAGGAGACCCGGGCATGAGCGCCGTCCCCCTGGAGCCGCCGCGCCGGCTGATCGACGTCGACGTCGACGGCGAGACCGTGCGCGTTCCCGAGGGCGCCACGATCCTTGACGCCTGCCGCGCCCAAGGCGTGGACACCCCCACCCTCTGCTACGCCGAGAACCTCACGCCGGTGAACGCGTGCCGTGTATGCGTGGTGGAGGTTGAGGGCGCGCGCACGCTCGTGCCCGCCTGCAGCCGCGCCGCCGAGGACGGCATGAAGGTGACGACGGATACGGAGCGCGTTCAGCACTCGCGCCGCCTGGTCATGGAGTTCCTTGCCTCCAGTGTGGAGATGAACCTCGTGAACGCCGACGTCCACCGGTGGATGGACGAGTACGCGGTGCACCCCTCCCGGTTCGGGGCGGAGATGGAGCCGCTGACGGCGGGGGAGCGCGACACCCGCGCCCCCGGC
>Ga0315278_10003817_pt1 | contig 13528 bp, 11 predicted proteins | sample YL17G06_0_MG_FD_203880 | JGI IMG/M metagenome (GOLD analysis project Ga0315278, IMG submission 203880) | Sediment microbial communities from Yellowstone Lake, YNP, Wyoming, USA - YL17G06_0 | ecosystem: Environmental > Aquatic > Freshwater > Lake > Sediment | place: USA: Wyoming | collected...
CTTCGTGACGAGCGTCTGCGTCGCGAGGACGTGCTCGACCTCGGAGGTGCCAATGCCGTGCGCCAGGCAGGCGAACGCGCCGTGGGTGCTGGTGTGGCTATCGCCGCACACCACGGTCATTCCCGGCAGCGTGGCGCCCTGCTCCGGCCCGATGACGTGCACGATCCCCTGGTTCCGGTCGAGGAACGGGAAATACGCCTTCGCCCCGTGCGCGCGGATGTTCGCGTCGAGGGTCTCGACCTGTACCCGGGAGGTCGGATCCTCGATACCGGCGATGCCGCGCTCCCAGCCGGTGGTCGGGGTGTTGTGGTCGGCGGTGGCGACCACCGAGTCGACGCGCCAGACCTTCCGGCCGGCGAGCCTGAGCCCCTCGTAGGCCTGCGGGCTGGTCACCTCGTGGACGAGATGCCGGTCGATATAGAGGAGCGTCGTGCCATCGTCCTCGGCGTGCACCGCGTGGCTCGCCCAGAGCTTGTCGTAGAGTGTTTGCGGCGCCATTGCCGATGCCATCGCGGAAGTCGGAGGAAAGAGCTTGATTATAGCGAACGACCCGGCCGGGACGCCCGCTTCCTGCAGGCCGGGGCTACTTCTTGCGCGCCGCTTCGTAGAGCGGCATTACCCGCTGCGCGTACACCTCGAGATCCTTGATGCGATTATCGGGCGACGGGTGGGTCGACAGGAACTGGGGCGGGCCGCCGTCGCTCGCCTTGGCCATCTTCTGCCACACGCTGACCGCGCCCCGCGGGTCGTAGCCGGCGCGCGCGGCGAGCTCGACCCCGATGCGATCAGCCTCGATCTCGTGGGTGCGCGAGTTCGGCAGCGTGAACGTCACCTGCGCCACAAGGTTGCCTAGATCCGCGCCCGCCGCGCCGACGCCAAGTACGGCGGCGCCGATCCCGACCACCGCGCTGGTCGCCATCTGCTGCGAGATGCGCTCGCGCGCATGCTCGCGCAGCGCGTGCGCGATCTCGTGACCCATGATCGCGGCGATCTCGTCGTCGGAGAGCTTGAGCTTCTCGATCAGGCCGCTGTACACGGCGATCTTGCCGCCCGGCATGCACCACGCATTGAGCTGGTTCGAGGTGATCACGTTCACTTCCCAGCGCCATCCGGAAGCGTCGGGCCGGAAGACCGCCGTTTGCGGAATCAGCCGACTGGCAATCGCGCGCACGCGCTCGGTCTCGGCTGGATCGCGATTGAGCAATCCCTTCTGCCGCGCCTGCGCGATGACCTGGGAGTACTGCTTCTCGGCCGACTGGTTGACCTCCCGCGGCGACACCAGCATCGACTGCGACCGGTCGACGCCGACAGCGCCGGACTGGGTGGTCTTGACAGTCGCGCATCCACCGACCAGCGACGCGGCGACGACCGTGACCAATACGCTGCGCGAAACCCTTGGCATAGGGCGTGTTTCCGATGAACCCCGTTTACGCGCGTGCGGCCTAGCCTGTGGACTTCGAGGCCTGCCGCAAGAGGCCGGCATGTCGCACGAGCAGGACCAGCCCGAGCCCCGCGGCCGCGCTGGCGGCAGTGTACGTCCACTGCGGCCCGATTGCCTCCCAGGCGGCGCCGCTCGCCAGCGCCCCCACGAACCCGCCGAAGCCGAATGCGGCCGACAGGTAGACCGCCTGTCCGCGGACCTGCCGTGCGCCGGGAAACCACTGGCTGATGAGCGCCACCGACGCCACATGGCAGCTGCCGAAGGTTGCGGCGTGGAGCACCTGCGCCACAACGAGCGCCATGGGCGAGTCCACAGCCCAGGCGATGAGCGCGAAGCGCACCACGCCAAGCGCGAAGGTGGCGATGAGGATATCGACGGCGGCGAAGCGCTTCATCCAGGCAGGCGCCGTCATGAACACGCCGATCTCGGCCAGTACGCCGAGCGACCAGAGTGCGCCGATCGTGGTGGTCCCGTAACCCGCGTCCGCGAGATAGATGCTGAAGAAGGCGTAGAGCGGGCCGTGCGCCACGTTCATCAGCACGTTCGCCCCAAGCAGCACGATGACGTCGCGCCGGACGAGCAGCGGCCACACCGGCTCGTGGACACGCTTGCCCTGCGCGGGCGCGTCGCGCAGCGTCAGGGTGAACGCGAGCGTCACCGCGAGCGGCACCGCCAGGATCCACAGCAGGTTGGCGATTGAGATGCGGTCGAGGATCCAGCCTACGCCGAGCACGGCGACGATGAACCCGATCGAACCCCAGAGCCTGATCCCGCCGTACCGCTCGACGCGATCGCATAGTCCCGCGAGCGTGATCGCATCGAGCAGCGGCATGGTCGCGCTCGAGAAGAATGCGAACCCGGCGAGCACCAGGAACAGGCCCAGGAAGCTCGTGGTCAAAAACACCCCCACGTAGGCCGCCAGCGCTCCTGCGAGCGTTGCCTGCAGCAGGCGGGCGCGCCAGCCATAGCGGTCGGCGAGCGACGCCCAAAGGTGCGGCGCACCGATCCGCATTAGCTGCATCAGCGAGAGCAACAATCCGATCTGGAACGCGCTCTGCCCGATCGATTGCAGGTAGAGCGAGAAATAGGGGGCGAACGCGCCGATATAGACGAAGTAGCCGAAGTACAGCGCGGCAAGGCGCAGGTAGGGAAGCGGGACGGAGGCGGGCACGCGGCGCGGGCGGGCGCCCTGTGAACGGGCGCCCGGTCCTCTCGCGGCGATTGTGCCGGAATCGGCGTCCCGCGGCTGTGCGCACCTCGTCGCGTCCCGTAGAATCCTCGCGCGACGGCACCGCCAACTCGAATAAGTCAAGCGACCCACTCGTCCTCTACAACAGCGTCCTCTACAACAGCGTCCTCTACAACAGCGTCCTCTACAACAGCGTCCTCTACAACAGCGTCCTCTATAACAGCGTCCTCTACAACAGCGTCCTCTACAACAGCGTCCGCCACAACCGTGTCCGCCACGCCCGCCCCGCCGGCTGTCCCGTCGTACCGTCGCGCGGCGCTCTTTCTGCTGTTCACCGTCTCCGGATTCGCCGGGCTCATCTACGAGTCGATCTGGAGTCACTACCTGAAGCTGTTCCTCGGACACGCGGCATACGCGCAGACGCTGGTGCTCGCGCTCTTCATGGGGGGGATGGCGCTCGGCAGCCTGGCGGCCAGCCGACTGTCGCAGCGGTGGCGCAACCTGCTGCGCGGCTACGCGATCGTCGAGGCGCTGATCGGCGTCGCGGCGCTCGTGTTTCATGACGCGTTCGTCTTCGCGACCGACGCGTCCTACGAGTCGATCCTGCCCGCGCTCGGCAGCGACACCGCGGCGGCGATGTACAAGTGGGCGCTCGCCGGCTTGATGATCCTGCCGCAGTCGATCGTACTCGGGATGACGTTCCCTCTGATGAGCGCGGGCCTGCTGCGCCGCCACCCGGAGCGGCCTGGCGAGGCGCTCGCGCTGCTTTACTTCACCAACAGCCTGGGCGCGGCGATCGGCGTACTCGCGAGCGGCTTCGTCCTGATCGACGCGCTCGGGCTTCCGGGCACGATCCGCGTCGCCGGCGTCATCAATCTGGTGCTCGCCGCGGCGGTCTGGGCGATCGCGCCCGGTCGCGATCCGGAGCCTGAGCGCGCGGCCGCTGCGACACTCGCCCGCCGCGTAGAAACGCGCAGCGGGGGCGACGCGCCCTGGCGTCTCATGCTCATCGTCGCGTTCCTCACCGGCGCGGCCTCGTTCATCTACGAAATCGGCTGGATCCGCATGCTGACGCTGGTACTCGGCGCCGCGACGCACTCGTTCGAGTTGATGCTGTCGGCCTTCATCCTCGGTCTCGCGCTCGGCGGGCTGTGGGTCCGGAGCCGCATCGACCGCGCCGCCGAGCCGCTGCGCTTCCTCGGGGTCGTCCAGGTCGCGATGGGACTGCTCGCGCTCGCCACCCTGCCCCTCTATGGCAGCCTGTTCGACCTCATGCAACTCGTGATCCGCGGCACCGCGAAGACCGACGCCGGTTACGGCATCTTCCTGATTGCGAGCCACGGCATCGCGCTCGCGGTGATGCTGCCGGCGACATTCTGCGCCGGGATGACGTTGCCGCTCATCACCTATGCGCTGCTCGACGCGGGTCACGGCGAGCGCTCGATCGGCGCGGTGTACGCGGCGAATACGCTCGGCGCGATCACCGGGGTCGTGCTCGCGGCGCACGTCGGCATGCCGCTGCTTGGCCTGAAGGGACTGATCGTCGCCGGCGCGCTGATCGACGTCGGCCTTGGGCTCGTGCTCCTGTGGCGTCTCGCGGTCGCCGGTGTGCTGAAGCGCAGCACGCCCGCCCACGGCAGCGGCGCGCGCGTCCCGGCGGGGCTCACGCTCGGTGCGACGCTGATCGCGGTCGTCGCGCTCTCGATCGTCGCCTTCGGCGTGAGCCTCGATCCCTACAAGATGGCCTCGGGCGTGTTCCGCCGCGGCGACCTCTACACCGCGCAGGACGCGGAGCTGAAGTATTACCGCGACGGCAAGACCACCTCGGTCAGTCTCATGCAGTTCCACGAAGGTCTGAGCCTTCGCACCAACGGCAAGTCCGACGGGGCGATCAACCTCGCCGACGGCGCGCGAATCTCCGACGAGATCACCATGGTCCTCACCGCGGCGATCCCGCTCGCGCACAAGCCCGATGCGAAGCGCGCTGCGATCATCGGGATCGGCACCGGCCTCACCACCCACACGATGCTCGGCGCGACGACACTGGAGCGCGTCGACACGATCGAGATCGAACCCGCGATGGCGGAGGCGTCACGGTCGTTCTCGGCACGCAACGCGAATGCGTTCGCGGACCCGCGCAGCCGGATCGTGTTTGACGACGCGAAGACCTACTTCTCGACCCACAACGAGCGCTACGACATCATCGTGAGCGAGCCGTCCAACCCGTGGGTGAGCGGCGTCTCGAGTCTGTTCACCACCGAGTTCTATCGCCATGTGCGCCGCTACCTGAACCCGGGCGGTGTCATGGTGCAGTGGTTCCAGCTCTACGAGATCGACATCAGCCTGATGGCCTCGGTCCTGCGCGCGCTCGCCGACAACTTCCCCGACTACGCAATCTACGCCGCGACCGACTCCGACCTGCTGATCGTCGCAGGCGATGCGGAGACCCTTGCGCGCCCGCTTGCCGACGTCTTTCAGATGCCCGGTGTCGCCGCCGAACTGCGCAAGGTGCACGTGCAGCGCATCGGCGACCTCGACGTCCGGCGGCTCGGCGGCAAGGCCTCGCTGCACCCGCTGTTCCTGTCGTACGGCGTGCCGGCGAATTCCGACTACACCCCGTACCTCGACCTCAATGCGGCGAAGCACCGCTTCCTGCAGACCGGCGCGGGCGAGGTCACCCGGATCGGCTCCGGCGGCGTACCGCTGGTTGCGATGCTCGAGAGTCGCAAGCAGACCCTGCGCCCGCTCTCGTACGACGGCGACGAGTTCCTGGAACGGATCGAGCTCGCGCGCCGGGCGCGCTACGCGCGCGACTTCTACCTCGCCGCCGAGCGGCCCCTGCCGGTCGGGATCCCGACCGACCTCGAGAAGAACTTGGAGCTCTCGAAGATGCGAGGGCTCGACTGCATCGACGCGAAGAACTTCGACGTCTGGGTGCAATCGCTGTTCCAGGTGGCCCGGACGGTGAACGCCGTGCTGGATCCAGCCGAGGCCGACGCGATCTGGTCACGCTTCGAGGGCGCGCCGTGCTTCAAGCGCCTCGAGCAGGACGACCGGGCGTGGGTTGCCCTCTTCCGTGCAGTTGGCCGCCGCGACGCCGCCGCGATGGCCAAGCATGCCGACGGCCTGCTCGCGCAGGGCCGCGAGCTCTCCTCCACGCACAAGCAGTTCCTGCTGCGCGCCTCGCTCGCCGGGAACATCGTCACCGGACAGCTCGACCGCGCGCAGGGGGCGTGGGACCAGCACTCGCCGGACGCGACGCGCACCGGGATCGATCTCGACTTGCGGTTGCTGCGCGCCTATCTCGCGGTGGCTAAAGCGGCGCCGCCACGCGGCCCGTAGGCGTCAGCCCCGCTTGTCGTCAGCCCCGCTTGTCGTCAGCCCCGCTTGTCGTCAGCCCCGCTTGTCGCGTAGGCGCGGCGTGGGCGTGCTCACGCCGGCGCACTGCGCGCGGTGGCGGAGCGCATGGTCCACCAGCACGATCGCGAGCATCGCTTCGGCGATCGGCGTCGCACGGATGCCGACGCACGGGTCGTGGCGGCCGGTCGTCTCGACCGTCACCGGGTTGCCCTGCTTGTCGATCGAGCGACGCGGAATGCGGATGCTCGAGGTCGGCTTGAGCGCTAGGCTCACCACGACATCCTGCCCGCTCGAGATGCCGCCGAGCATCCCGCCCGCGTTGTTGGAGAGGAAACCCTCCGGCGTCAACTCGTCGCCGTGCTCGCTGCCGCGCTGGCTGATCGAGGCGAAGCCCGCGCCGATCTCCACGCCCTTCACCGCGTTGATCCCCATCATCGCGTAGGCGATGTCCGAGTCGAGGCGGTCGTACACGGGCTCGCCCCATCCCGGTGGTACGCCCTCCGCGACGACGGTGATGCGGGCGCCGACCGAGTCGCCTGCCGTCCGCAGCTCGTCCATGAAGGCCTCGAGCTCCGGAACGATGTCGAGGTTCGCGGCGAAGAACGCGTTCTGGCCGACCTCGTCCCAGGCGCGAAACGGGATTTCGATCGGCCCGAGCTGGGTCATGTGCCCGCGGATCACGACACCGTGGTGCTCGCGCAGCCACTTGCGTGCGATCGCGCCCGCGGCGACGCGCACCGTCGTCTCACGCGCCGACGCACGCCCGCCGCCGCGCGGGTCGCGGACCCCGTACTTCTGCCAGTAGGTGTAGTCGGCGTGGCCCGGCCGGAACGTCTCGGCAAGCGCCGAGTAGTCCTTGCTGCGCTGATCTTCGTTGCGGATCAGGAACCCGATCGGCGTGCCGGTCGTCCTGCCTTCAAACACGCCGGACAGGATCTCAATCGTGTCGGACTCGCGGCGCTGCGTGACGTGGCGCGACGTGCCCGGCTTGCGACGGTCCAGTTCCTTCTGAATGTCTTCGGCGGCAAGCACCAGTCCGGGAGGACAGCCGTCGACGACGCCGCCGTACGCGGGGCCGTGACTCTCGCCGAACGAGGTCACGCAGAACAGCCGTCCGATCGTGTTTCCCGACATCGCACCGCATCGCGCTTGGGTGCGATCGAGTTTAGCATAGGGGTATTGGGTGACTTCCCCGCCAGGGCGCTATGTCGAATGACGATCCGGACAAACTGAAAGGGCCCGGCGGCCTGACGATCCGCCAAGTCCACGAGCAGTTGAAGAAGAGCGTCGAGCGCGACCGCGCCGCGCAGAAGACGGGCAACCCGCTCGCGCAGCAGCAGAGCCGCTGGCAGCGCTTCATCCGCTACGCCTGGGGGCGCAGCGGCCGAAGATAACGCGCGACCGCGACGCGCGCCATAGCCCTACCGCCACTCCCCGCGCAACTCGCTCACCTTCGCCTGCAGCGCTTCAAGAGTCACGAGCTCGGCCGCAACCGGCGGTGCGACCGCGAGGCCGATCTTGCTCAACACACCGCGCCGGAGCGGCCTCGACATCGCCGGCCCGCCCTTGCGGCTGAAGAAGCTCCCCCACAGGCCGCGGAGCGCCATCGGCACCACGGGCACCGGCGTCGCCTCGAGGATGCGCTGGAGGCCCGGACGGAACGGCTCGATCTCGCCGGTGTCGGTGATGCGGCCTTCGGGGAAGATGCCCACCAGCTGCCCCTCGCGCAGCGCCTGCGCGACCTCGGCGAACGCCCGTTCCATCATCGCCGGGTCGTCCTTGCGCGCAGCAATCGGGATTGCACCGCCGGTGCGGAAGATGAAGCTGAGCACCGGGATCTTGAAGATGTTGTGGTCCATCACGAACCGGATCGGGCGCCGGCACGCCGCCATGATCACTACCGCGTCGACGAAGCTCACGTGGTTGCACACGATGACGGCAGGACCCTCTTCGGGAATGTGCTCGAGGCCCGTTTTCTCGACGCGGTACACCGAGTGGATCAGCAGCCACGCGAGGAACCGCATCAGGAACTCGGGCACCAGCGTGAAGATGAACGCTGCGATCGCGACGTTGAAGAGCCCGGTCAAAAGGAAGAGCTGAGGCACCGTCGCCCCGAGATGCAGGAAGCCGGCCGCGATCAGCGCGGCCGCGACGATGAACACGGAGTTGAGGATGTTGTTGCCCGCGATGATGCGCGACTGGTGCGACCGCTCTGAACGGCTCTGGATCAGCGCATACAGGGGGACGATGAAGAAGCCGCCGAACATCGCGACCAGGAGGAGGTCGATGAGAATGCGCGGCGTACCCGGTGCGCGCAGAAACTCGAGGACGGTCAATCCCTCCGTCACTGCGGGCCCCGGTGTGGCGAAGAAGAGATCGAACGCGAATAGCGACAGCCCGATCGAGCCGAACGGCACCAGTCCGAGTTCGACCTTGTGGCCCGACATGCGCTCGCAGAGGAGCGAGCCGACGCCGATTCCGACCGAGAAGACGGTAAGAAGCAGCGTGACCACGCTCTCGCTACCGCCAAGCCAGGTCTTGGCGTAGGCCGGGAACTGGGTGAGAAACATCGCGCCGTAGAACCAGAACCAGGACACGCCCAGGATCGAGAGGAACACCGTCCGGTTCTGGCGTGTGAACTGGAAATTGGCCCAGGTCTCGGTGACCGGATTCCAATTGATCTGCAGCTCGGGCGTGGGCGGGGGGACGCTCGGGACGAGCCGGCTCGACAGGTAACCTGCGCAGGCGATGCCGATGGTCGCGGCTGGGACGAGGACCCTGGGACCGACCGCCGACGCCACCAGCACGCCGCCGGCGATCGTGCCCGCGAGGATCGCGAGCGAGGTGCCGGTCTCCACCAATGCGTTGCCACCGACGAGTTCCTCGTCCCTGAGCGTCTGCGGGAGGATCGCGTACTTGACCGGCCCGAACAGAGTCGAGTGGAGCCCCATCAGGAACAGCGCGCCCAGCAGCAGCGTCAGGTCGGCGCGCACGAACCCGATTGCCCCGACGACCATAATCCCGATCTCGAACAGCTTGACGAGGCGGATGATGCGCGCCTTGTCGTACTTGTCCGCGAGCTGCCCGGCGGTCGCCGAGAAGAGGAAGAACGGCAGGATGAAGAGCGCGCCGGCGAGGTTCACCAGCACGTCCGGCGACAGTGCCGTGAGCGAGGTGGCGTGGAACGCGACCAGGATCACGAGCGCGTTCTTGTAGACGTTGTCGTTTAGTACGCCCAGAAACTGCGTGACGAAAAACGGCGCAAAGCGCCGTTCCCCGAGCAGTCCATACTGACTTCCACCCGCCATCGGTCGTATCCTGTGCGCCGCGATTCTGTCATGCCGCCGGCGGCGCGACCCGTGAACCATGACCGCTGTGGCGCGCCACGCTACGCGCAGCGTCAGTCCGTTCGACGCCTGTCAGGGGCACGACGCGCGCAGAACGGGCGCGTCGCGAATACGCTCGCGCTCAGTCGGGCCAGTTCTTGATATAGCCCTTGAGCATGCGGTTCTCAAAGCTTTGCTCCTCGAGCACCGCCTTGGCGACGTCGTGAAACGAGAGCACGCCGATCAGGGTCGAGCCATCCATCACCGGCATGTAGCGCGCATGGGTCTCGAGCATCGTCCGCCGCAGGTCGTCGACCTCCATGTCCGGACCGACGAAACGCGGCTCCTTGAGCATGACGTCCTGGACCTTGAGGCTCGCGAACCTGTCGCCGAACTGATGCTGGGCCGCCAGCACCTCGCGGAAGGTGAGCATGCCCCCCAGGCGCCCATGGTCCATCACGACGAGCGAGCCGATGTCGTTTTCCACCATCGTGCCGACCGCGTCCGCGAGCCGGCCTTCGGGCGCAATGGTGTACAGCACCGTCCCCTTGATGCGGAGGATCTCCTTGGCGAGCATGGCATCCCCTCCTTTCGGCGGTCGCGGCAGGCGCCGCGCTTGGATGTTAGACCACGCGGGGGTGGGTGCAAAGCCCGCCAGGTGCGCGTCCGCCGTCCGCGAGGCCAGGGCCTCAGCGTTCCAGCAACCGTGCCTTGTCCTTGGTTTTTGCCCACTCGTCCGCGTCGGCGGGCGCGCTCTTGCGCTCGACGATCGGCTTCCAGAGCTTCGCGAGCTCGGCGTTGAGCGCGGTAAACGGGCGTTGCTCGGGCGGGACGTCGTCCTCGGCGTAGATCGCCTCGACCGGGCACTCGGCGACGCAGAGCGTGCAGTCGATGCACTCCTCGGGGTCGATGACCAGCATGTTCGGCCCCTCGCGGAAGCAGTCCACCGGGCAGACGTCCACGCAGTCGGTGTACTTGCACTTGATGCAGCTTTCGGTGACGACGTAGGTCATGGCGGGACCGGTAGTTTGACGCGCTCGGGGCGGCGGGCCGGGTTTCGATCGATGGTAGCACGCGGTCCCAGGGGCTCGGGCACGGGGAATATCCCTTTCCGATCAACGGGAAGCGCGCCAAAGTCCGGGCGATCGCAAACCGCGCGTGGCGACGCTGGAACGAGCGATTTTTTGCTAGCATAGCGACCCATAAGAATGTTCCTCCGCAGCGCCCGCTGCGAACCCCCTGCGAGACACCCCCGAAAGGAAGCGAATGAACGAGCACATCGTGCACGTCACCGACCAGACGTTCGAACCCGAGGTCCTGAAGTCCGACCTGCCGGTGCTGGTCGACTACTGGGCCGAGTGGTGCGGCCCGTGCAAGGCGATCGCGCCGATCCTGGACGAGATCGCCAAGGAGTATGGCGGCAAGCTGAAGGTCGCAAAGCTCGACGTGGACGCGAACGTAGAGGTGCCGAAGAAGTACAACATCCGCGGCATACCGACGCTCATGCTGTTCAAGAACGGGAATGTCGAGGAGAGTATCGTCGGCGCGCGCTCGAAGTCGCAGCTCACCGCCTTCCTCGACAGCAACATCTAGTGTCCGCCCGGCACGGCCCCTCTGGCGCACCCCGGAGATCCGAGCTAACATCCCACACACGTCCCGCCGCGCCGGTTCCCGACGCGCCCCCTCCCCCCGAGCCGCCCCCGCAGGGGGCGCCATCGACCCAGGTCCCGACCTCCACCATGCATCTCTCCGAACTCAAGCAGCTTCACGTCAGCCAGCTCATCGAGATGGCGACGCAGTACGAAGTCGACGGCGCGAATCGGATGCGCAAGCAAGAGCTGATCTTCGCGCTGCTCAAGAACCGCGCAAAGAAGGGGGAGGCGATCTACGGCGACGGCACGCTGGAGGTGCTGCCCGACGGCTTCGGCTTCCTGCGGTCTCCCGACACGTCCTACCTCGCCTCGACCGACGACATCTACGTCTCGCCCTCCCAGATCCGCCGCTTCAACCTCCACACCGGCGACACGATCGAAGGCGAGATCCGCACGCCGAAGGACGGCGAGCGCTACTTCGCGCTGGTCAAGGTCGACAAGGTCAACTCCGAGCCACCCGAGGCTTCAAAGCACAAGATCCTGTTCGAGAACCTGACGCCGCTCCACCCGAACAACATCCTCAAGCTCGAGCGCGACATCAAGGCCGAGGAGAACATCACCGCGCGCATCATCGACATCATCGCCCCCATCGGCAAAGGTCAGCGCGGACTGATCGTCTCGCCGCCGAAGGCGGGCAAGACGGTGCTGATGCAACAGCTCGCGCACGCGATCACCGCCAACTGCCCGGACGTCGTGCTGATCGTGCTGCTGATCGACGAGCGGCCCGAGGAAGTGACCGAGATGACTCGCACCGTGAAGGGCGAGGTGGTCGCCTCGACATTCGACGAGCCGGCAAGCCGCCACGTGCAGGTGGCGGAGATGGTGATCGAGAAGGCGAAGCGCCTGGTCGAGCACAAGAAGGACGTCGTGATCCTGCTCGACTCGATCACCCGCCTCGCCCGCGCCTACAACACGGTGGTGCCGGCCTCGGGCAAGGTGCTCACCGGCGGCGTCGACGCGAACGCCCTGCAGCGCCCCAAGCGCTTCTTCGGCGCGGCGCGCAACATCGAGGAGGGCGGCAGCCTCACGATCCTCGCCACCGCGCTGATCGACACCGGCAGCCGGATGGACGACGTGATTTACGAGGAGTTCAAGGGCACCGGCAACATGGAGATCCACCTCGACCGGCGCATGTACGAGAAGCGGATCTTTCCGGCCATCAACGTCAACCGGTCGGGTACGCGCCGCGAGGAGCTGCTGATCGAGCAGCCGATCCTCCAGAAGGTCTGGGTGCTGCGCAAGCTGCTGTACCCGATGGACGACCTGGAAGCCGCCGAGTTTCTCGTCGACAAGATCAAGGCGACGAAATCGAACGCCGACTTCTTTGATTCGATGCGTCGCCAGTGAAACGCCGGCACCACGAGGTCACGCGCGCAGCCCGCACCCTCCGCGCCGCGGACAGCGCGTCCGTGCGCTGCTTCTTTTACCCGATGCGCCGCGCGCTGAGTCGTTGATTCAGCGGGCGTTTTCTGACACAATTACGTCCCTCGCCACCGGCTCGAAACGCGTTCTCCCGTGCAGCGCGCGGCCCGCGAGACCGAGCCACGACCGAAAGGACTCACCGATGAAATCCGGGATCCATCCGCAATACAAGGAAATCAAGGTCATCTGCTCGTGCGGCAGCACGTTCATGACGCGCTCCACGCTCGGCAAGGAGCTCCACGTCGAGGTCTGTGCCGCGTGCCATCCCTTCTACACCGGCAAGCAGAAGATCGTCGACACCGCGGGTCGCGTGGAGAAGTTCCGGCAGAAGTACAGCAAGGGCGCTGCGAAGACTGGCGCCAAGGCGGCTCCCGCGGCGGCCCCCAAGTCCCCCGCCGCCGGCTGACGACCGCGGTGCCCCTCGCAAAGGCAGCTGCGGCTGCCTTTGTCGTTTTCGGGACCGGCACGGCGGACCCGGCGGGTAAAATCCCGCGCATGCTCCGCTCCCTCGCTCTCGCACTTTCCCCCCTCGCTCTCGCACTTTCCCCCCTCGCTCTCGCGCTTTCCCTCGTGGTGGCCGTCGCAGGCAGCGCGGCCAATTCCATCACCGGTGGACAGGATTTCGGCGTGGCGCAAGACGCACCGATCATGAAGGTCGTCGAGTAGTGGCGCCGGCCAGCGCGCGACTTCCCGGCTGGCTCACGGCGCCGATCCGACTGCCGCTCGCGGGCTGGCCGCTCGCGCTGTTCGTCGCCGCGTTCCTGCTGCCGGGCCTGTTCGGCCACGACCCCTGGAAGACCGAAGACGCAGTCGGCTTCGGCGTCGTGCACCAGATGATCTCGAGCGGCGACTGGCTCGCACCGCACCTCGCGGGCGAGCCGTTCTACGAGGACGGCCCGCTGTACTTCTGGGTCGCCGGCGCGTCCGTGCTGGCGCTCGCCGGAATCCTCCCGCCGCACGACGCCGCGCGGCTCGCGAGCGCGCTATTCATTCTCGCCACGCTGTGGTTCGTGCGGCTCGCGGCGCGCGAGCTCTACGGCAAGCGCGAAGGCGACCTGTCGGTGCTGGCCCTGATGGGTTGCGTCGGACTGCTCTGGCACGCCCACGAGACGACCGCGGAGACCGCGATGCTCGCCGG
>Ga0315278_10003818_pt1 | contig 13528 bp, 10 predicted proteins | sample YL17G06_0_MG_FD_203880 | JGI IMG/M metagenome (GOLD analysis project Ga0315278, IMG submission 203880) | Sediment microbial communities from Yellowstone Lake, YNP, Wyoming, USA - YL17G06_0 | ecosystem: Environmental > Aquatic > Freshwater > Lake > Sediment | place: USA: Wyoming | collected...
AGCGTGCAACGCCCGATGCCGGTGGCGTCTGGATTCTGAGAGCCCCACCGGGCTTGTCCCGGTGGGTGAAGAAGAGGTGAGAAAAGATGCCCGCCATATCTCACATCTTCTTCACCCACGCCGCAAGGGCGTGGGGGTCGTCGCCGGAACTGGGGTGGAAGGCAACCTTGACACCGAGCGCGGCAAAGAGTATACTCTAGCCAGACGAAACCAAGGAAGACAGATGGAGAGCGTAGAGGATACAATCAAGGCAATCACGATGCGTATCGTGGCTGAGTTCAATCCGCTGCGCATAGTGCTCTTCGGCTCGCATGCGCGCGGTGACGCCACCAAGGGAAGCGATGTGGATTTCCTGGTCGTGATGCCGACGGTGGATGACAAGCGGCGAACGGCAGTGGAGATTCGGCGCCGCTTGACCGATTTTGACATTCCCAAAGACATCGTTGTCGCGGCACAGGAAGAAGTCCTGAGACGCGGCGCGATTGTCGGCACATTGCTGCGATCTGCCTTGGCTGAGGGCAAAGTGGTATACGATCATGGATGAAAGCATTGTGGAGACTGCGCTGCGCTCAGGAAGACCTTGTCGCTGCCGACAAGCTCCTTGCTGACAGTAGTGTGGCACGTCGGCACTCGTGCCGGCTTGCCCAGCAGGCTGCCGAAAAGGTGCTCAAACCCATCCTTGTCTTCATCCAGAAGGAATTCCCGCGCACCCATGATCTGGATGAGATTCGTAAGATGATACCATCCGATTGGGCCGTTGTTGCAGAATTTCCCGACCTTGCAGGCTTGACGGAATGGGCAGTTGAGGGCCGATATCCCGGCGATTGGCCTGACGCGACAGCAGAGGATGCCCAGAACGCGGTACACACCGCGCATGCAATCTGTGCTGCTGTCATACGAGACATGACTGAACGAGGTCTGCCTCTGGTGGCTCCGCCCTGCGGCAGTGATCCCGCCGCGTAGGCGTGGACTGGATCCTTACAATAAGCAGACGCAGGAGGCAAACACGTGGCACGAGCTCTTAACAATAAATCCAGTTCCTCTGGATTTCATCCAAGCCGGCTTGGCCCAGCGTCAAAGTCACTGACCCCGTTCCGCCCCCCAGGAAAGCCGCGCGTTCCCCTCTCTTTTTCCCCCACCCCCTCGCCAGGACGATGCGAGGGGGGCGGGGAAAAAGAGGGCGCGGCTGGTTCTGCTGCCTCTATCTGATTCACCCACGGGGCAAGCCTGTGGGGGTCTCGGAGTCTTATACCGGAATTTCAGTCAGATAACAAGCATATTTGCATTTAGAGGCCGGTTTGGATATAATACACAGTGAAAAGTAAAAAGCCACACTCGCGGGCGCAGACAGGCTGAAGGAAGCCTTTGATTGTCTGCGCGGCGGCAAGAAAAAGGGAGCCGTCCCTGCCGGATGTGGCGTGCGAAGGGAGCGTATGAGGAGCAGACCAGGAATCGATGTGGTATCCATGGCGGATCCTGATGCCGACACGGTGGCCGCGGTGCGCGGAGCGGCCGCCATGTACACGGATGACAGCCTGCGGTCGGCCGTGTTCGACCAGGCGGAGAACCGGCGGCATGCGCACCAGGCATTGCCGCTCTACGTGCCGGGAGCGCTGCCCGTGTGGCGCAGGGCGAAGCGGTGACCGATGCTGCGGTGGCTGTCGAGGCTGGTGAACCGCGGCACGGTTGAGCCCTGGGTGGTGCCCGTGCCGTACATTGACGTGCATGCCCATGTGCTGCCGGGCGTTGACGACGGCCCGGCCACGATGGATGATGCCGTGGCCCTGGTGCGGCAGGCCGCCGCGCTGGGTGTAACGCATATTATCGCCGCCGCACACGCCGGCGAGCGGTACGGCACGGGGAGCGCGGCGGTCTCCTCGGCCATGACGGCCCTTGCTGCAGCCCTTGCCGCGGCGAAGGTGCCTGTGACGCTGGTGCTGGGCCGCGAGGTGATGTTCACGGATGAACTCCTTGTCCGTGTGCCGCGCGAGGCGGGCTTGCGGATAGCCGGCGGGCAGTATGCACTGCTGGAGCTGCCGGAGGGACTGAACCAGACGACCGCGAGCGAGGGGTTTGCCCTGCTGAAGGCGGCAGGCGTGCGGCCGATCCTGGCGCATCCCGAGCGGACCTGGCTGGTGCAGCACCGGCCCGAACTTGCAAACAAGTTCCGGCTGCACGGCGTGCTGGTGCAGGTGAACGCATCGAGCATTGCCGGCGCATGGGGCAGCTCGACGCGCCGGACAGCCTGGCGCCTGCTTGAGGACGATGCGGTTGACCTGCTCGCCTCGGACGCCCACGGGCCGCGCGACTACGACCTGTTTGACAGCGCATGCAGCCGTGTGGCGCATGCGTTCGAGCCTGAGCGACTCAGGCGCCTCATCCGCGACGTGCCGGCTCTTGTTGCCGGCCTCACCCTTGACGGAGTACAACGGCAGCCATGTTGAGCAACGTTCCCGCACCAGCCGACGCCGCATCCTCCACCGCGCTGACCTCGCGCGACATCCGCACCTACGCGCGCATCCTGCTCCGCTATGCGCCCCTGATCATTGGCATCACCGCAGTCACCGTCGCGGTTGCCGGGGTGTATTCGTTCATGGCCGAGAAGATCTACGAAGCGCAGGTGACCATGCGGATCGAGCGGAACATGCCGGGCGTCCTTCCCATGTTCGAGAACGTCGCCTATACGGACAACCGGGACCTGGACTATTTCCAGACCCAGATCAAGCTGTTCTACAGCCGCACGCTGATCAAGGAGGTGCTCCTCGCGCTCGACACCAAAGACCAGTCGTTCATGCGCGGCTCGACAAAAAGCACGGACGAGCAGGCAAACTTGTTCCTCAAGAAGATCACGGTGCGGGCCGAGCCGCGGACCCAGCTTGTCCGGGTCATCGTCGAGGACCGCGACCCGCTTCGCGCGCAGGTGTTCGCAAACGTCCTGGCCGACCAGTACATCACCCATGCTGCAAGCAAGCACATGGATGTGGCGAAACATTACCGCGACTGGTTCGGCGAGCGGCTGGTGGTACAGGAGCAGGAGGTGCTGGACCGGGAACGGTCGCTCCGCGCCTTCGATCTGTCGAACCAGTTTGACGCCGCGGAATACGAGATTCTGAAGTTGCGTCTGCGCTACGACCAGGAGAAGCTGTCCAGCCTCCTGTCCAAGGGGAGCGACAACCTGAGCGACCAGGAGAAGGAGGACTACGACAAGCGGATCACGGATCTTGAACACGCGGTAACGCAGCAATTGGCGCGGGTGGCCACCATGTCCAGCAACGAGCTCGAGCACAGCTTGCTAGACCAGAAGCTCCAGACGGCGCGGAGGAAATTCGAGCAGTTGCTCAAGGCCCAGGACGACAGCAATCTGTTCACCACTCAGTTCGATCCAAAGACCATCAGCGTCGTGGACTATGCGACCGTGCCGCAACGGCCCTCGAAGCCGCAGAAGACGGTCAATCTCATGCTGGGCCTGCTGTTCGGCCTCCTGCTGGGCTCCTGCATTTCATTCTTCGCCGAGTATCTTGACGACACCATCAAATCTCCCAGCGACATCGAGTCGTTCCTGCGCATGCCGTTCCTGGGCCTTATCCCGGCCCTGACGCGGAACGTGAGCACCACGCCCATCGAGAACATAGTCGAGAACGAGCCGAAGGGCACCATAGCCGAGGCCTACCGGGCCATCCGTACCAACATCCTGTTCTCGTCGGACCGGAAGATCAGCCGGATAGTCGTCACCAGCGCCGGCCCGGGCGAAGGCAAAACGACCACGGCTGTCAACCTCGCCCACGTCATGGCGCGTGCGGGCGACCGGACGCTGCTGCTGGATGGCGACATGCGGCGGCCGCGCATCCACAAGATCTTCGGCGTCGACTCGGCCAAGATGGGGCTGAGCAGCTATCTCGTCGGCGAGGCGCGGCTCGAGGACATTATCTTTCCGACGCAGGTGCCCATGCTGTCCATCCTGCCCGCGGGCATCGTCCCGCCGAATCCCGTCGAGCTGCTGAACAGCCCGCGTCTCGCCGAATTGTTCGAGCGGCTCGGCGCCATGTTCGACCGGGTGATCATTGACACGCCACCCGTGATCGCCGTGACGGACCCGGCCATCATGTCGCGGATGGCGGATGCGGTCATCCTCACGGTCCATGGCGGCCGGGCGCACCGGGACGTGGTCAAGCGGGGCATCGAGACCCTCACGAACGTCGGAGGCCAGGTCATGGGCATCATCCTGAACAACGTCAACATCTACCGGGCCAGCTACTACGACTACTACTACTACAGCTACTACCGGTATGCCTATGGCTACCGGTATGGTTACTACGCCTACGGCCAGTCGGACGAGAAGAAGAAGCGGCGGAAGAAACGGTCGTCGCCATCGTCATCAACGCCCAAGCCCACGGCTGAACTGTAACTGACGCGGGCCGGAGCCGGCCTGCATCCCACTGCGGACCACAGACACGGCATGCAGATCACCCGAAGCCAGAAGCTCACCGCCGTCCTGCTCATGGTGCTGCTGGGGGTGTCCCTGCTGTTCACCACCCGGCTGCTCCTGATGGAGTATCTGCGCCTGCTCCTCATGGGGATGACGCTGGCCCTGGCGTATATTCCGTGGAAGGACCGGTTCGGCGCGCATCCGGTGCGGGTGAGCATCCTTGCCGTCGCCGTTGCCTACGTCGTCTTCGCCCTTGACCCGTCCGTGAACGGAACGGCCGTGTTCAAGCCTGGCATACGGGCGCTGAATGCATACCGGATTCTGTCGCTGTCGCTGCTGGTGGCTGCCGCCGCCGTCTGGCTGGCCGGATGGAGCGGCCGGCCACACGCCCGTGCCCGGTTCCTGCTCCTGTTCCAGGATACCGACCGGTATGTCCTTGTCCTGATCGTGTGCGGCGGCATCGTCCTTGCCGCGCTCGAGCTGCTTCAGGCCTGCGACAAGCATACCTCCTTGGGCGAGGCGGTCCTGGGAGCGACAAAGTGTGGCGACCTGCTGCTGGCCTACGGGCTGACTATTGCGGCGATCCGGGGCGAGCCACCGCAGCAGTCCGCCCGTGCGCATCTCCTGATGATGGGCCTGCTGGTGCTCTGCGCGGTGGCAACTCTCGCGGGCGGTGTGCGGGCAACCCGGGCCTACTACGCCACGCGAATACCAGCCGGGCTGCAGCACATGGAGATCGACCAGCGGGCGACCACGCTGATCGAGCAGCGGGAGCGTGTGCTCAGGATGTTCTCCCTTGGCGCCGACGAGGCACTGTTGTTGTATGAGGCCGGGTATTACGCCGGCCTGGACGATGCGGCAAGGCGCCGCTCGCGTATGGCGCGCATCGCGGGCACCTATCCGCGCGTGACGCTGCAGGAGGCGGATCTTGCCTACCTCCTCGCCACCGGCCAGGTGCGCACGGCAGTCCACCTGCTCGAGCAGATGCCGTTGTATTACCGGCTGACCGGCTTTGGCCGCGCCCATGCGCGCGACTTGTCGGCCTGCCAGGAGCACGCCGGGAATACGCCGACCATGACCTATCTCCTTGGCCTGCTCGCCCTGCACGAAGGCAATGTCGTTGAGGCCCAGATGCATCTGCGGTCGTTCCTTGCACAGGCCACGAACCATGCGAATGCGGCGAGCTTCCTCTGCCTTGCCGAGAACGCGGTCACCTCGATGCCTGCGCGGGTTGGGATGGATGCTGACGGCTGGCTTGAGCCGCGGTTTGCCGACAAGCCCCTGGCCGAGCGGGGAGACCGGATCATCCTGATGTACAACCAGCAGGTCCGCGGCCTTGTCTGGCTCCCCACCGGCTCGTATGATGCCGTGGTCTGGGCTCGTGACGAAGGGACTCCCTGGGAGACTGCCCAGGCCTGCTCGTTCGACCCGTCATGCAAGATGAGCGTATGGCTGGACCGGACCAGCGCCCAGTTTACCGTGCTGTCCACCAACCGCGCGTTCCTGCCGTTCATCTTCAGCGCCGACATCCTGGGCGTGCCTTCGGCGCTGACGATCGAGTTCACCAACGACCAGCATGACCAGGCCCGCACCCTTGACCGGAACCTGGCGGTGTCACGGGTCGAGTTCATCCGCAGGACGGCGAAATGAACCCGGGCGTCACGGGGAGATGGGTTGCCCGGCTTGGTGTGTTGAGCGCGCTGCTGTATGTGTTTGCCTCATTTGTGCGGTATGCGGACCAGCCGGTGTCGCTGAACGACCTGCTCCGTGTAAGCACTGTGACTCCGTACGTTGCCGCGCGGGACTACGCGGGTGTGCTGCCCCGCGCGGCCTCGATGCGCTTCAACTACCTTAACGAGCTGTTCATCTGCCTCGTGTACGCGGATTGCCAAGGGAGACCAGTGTCGTCGGTGCGGTTGTGGGACGGGCTTGTTGCGGTGCTTGCCGTGTTCTGGCTGTACCGGACAGGCTGCCTGTGCGTGCACTGGGTGGCCGCGCTTGCCGCCTGCATCATGCTCGCGGCGCTGCCGCCGGCGCAATGGAGCCCGTATGCGCTGCAGATCCTCCTTGTCCTCTGGAATTTTGAGGCGCTGCTGTATGCGGCGCACCGCGACAACCTGTTGCGCTGGTCTCTCTGGTCGTTCTCACTGCTGCTGCTGTTCTGCACAGGTGTGTTCGCCGAGCCGCTGCTGCTGCAAACCTGGATGCTGGCGCTTGCTGCAGCGTGGCTGATCTGGCGCATATGCGCTCGCAAGCTGCCCCAACGCGCGTCGCTCGCCACACGTGACCGCCACTCGGGCCGTGACCGGGGGCTGTGGCACCAGTTGCAGCGGGATGCAAGCCTACAGCGGCTGACCATCCTGCTGGTGGCGGTGACCATCACCTGCTTTGCCCTGGTGTTCTTGAGCGGTATCCTCCTCACCCATCTGACATTGTCGGCCGGGCCGTTGGTTACCATGACCGCCATCAGCCTAGGCCTGTCCGCAATCACCTCGAGCGTGCTGCTGACCATGACTATGTTCCACCGCGAGCGCGGGATCATGCTCGAGCGGCTGATGGGCGGCAAGCTGATCTGGGCACTGAACTCGCCGGACTCCGTGTTCAGGCCCATCGCCCTGCGGACGGCGGGCCGGGCCCTGGCCCTCTATTCCGCCACAGCCTGCCTGTTTCTGCCCGTGTTCCTCAAGGTGCATCCGGGCATCAGCCCGTTCATCCTGCCGTGCGAGGAGCGGGCGGTGCTGTTCCGGCTCCTGGCCCACAGTTCCGCGCTCGAGTGGGCGGTCGTGCTCGCGCCGCTGGCTTGCGCGGGTGTCGCCCTCCTGGGCTATTACCTGCGGATCGTGACGCGGGCCCGGTTGATTGGCACCGTGGTCGCCGCGCTGCTGGCACATGTATATCTTGTCCAGCCGCAGTACGCCTTGTTCTCCGTGCCCTTCAGCATCCTGTGCACTGCGGCCTTCGCCACAGGTGTGATCGAGGTGGTATATACTCTTGCGTCGAACCTGCTGTGGCGGCACGGGCGTCGGGAGGAGGCGGCATGACAATGCCAGCACAGGACTCCCGCCTCAGCCGCATCCTTCTGGTGGTGCTGCTTGCATCCGCGGCAGGGCTGTCCGTTGCATTCTGCTTCTGGAGCTTTCGGAGTATCGGCCTGGCGGCGTCAACGGCTGATCTGCTGGCGGCCTACCGGCCTGCAGGTGCCCGAGCCGTACCTGCACCACTTGCCGGCGGCCTGTGGTCGGCGCCGCTCACCGGCGCCATCCTCTCGTGGTGTGCCTCACGGAGCGGCATTGCCATGATGCCGCGCTGGATGTTCTGGGCCCTAAGCATGTGGAACCTGGCACTGCTGGCCGCCATTGCACGCCGTGCGCGCGTGCGCACCGCCGTGGTGTGGGTGCTGCTGCTGACCGTGCCGGCTGCGGTATGGCTGATGCGCAGCTCCCGCATCGAGCCGGCGGTGCTTGCCACGTGGAGCGTGCTTGTTGTGCAGTGGGCCTTTGGCCGTGTCTGGCCCGCCGCAACGCTGCCCGGGCTGAGCATCTACGCAGTGGCGACTGCGGCGGCGGCATGCGCCTCGCCGTGCGCGGTGCTGGTTGCGGCGGTTCATGCGCTGTGGCTTGGCGGTGCGCAGCTTGTGGCGCTGGCACGAAGGAGGGCGGTCTCGGGTGCGGCGATAGGCGCAGCCGCCTGGTGTGTGATACTGGTGGCGGGCGTTGCGGTATTCACGGGCGCTTTGCGCATCGAGCCGCACTGGCCCGCCGCGCTGCGGCAGGTTGGCGGCAGTATGATTGCTGCATGTGCGGGCACGTGGGGCACCGGCGAAAGCGCCGTCTTTGCCTTCCGGGCAGCCTTGGGCATCGTCTGGCTGGCGCTTGCCTGCGCGATCCTTGCAGCGCGCAGGGGCGAAGCACGCGTGTGGCTTGCCTGCCTTGCGCTGGGCGTGCCGTTCTGGGCGGTATGCGCAGGCGGCCGTATCGGGCAGGGCCTGTTCGATCCCGCAGCCCATCTGTGGCCGTTTCTTCTGCTCTGCTGCGGCACGGGGATAGCGGTGGCGATGGAGGCAGTGTGGGCTGCGACGTGCCATGTGACCAGCCGGTCTAGTGCAGGGGTGTGCCGGATACTGGTGGTGGGTGCAGGCTGCGCCGTGGCTGGACTGTGGCTGTGGGCCCAGGTGTACCTCTGGATGGCCGCGCTGGGCGACAGCTCGACCAGCGATCTTGCGGCACCCGTCCGGTTCCTGCGCACGGCGTTGCGGCATAACGATACCTTTGCCACACTGTGTGTCGGCGATGTCCGGCACGACCGGTATGCGCGGTACTATCTGTCCGAGTTTGCCTATCGGGCGTGTCCTGTTCGGTTCATGGAAACGACCCCGGCCGAATGGACATCATCGGTTCCGGTGACCTCGGCGGCGGGGGGCAGGGTGCTGGTTGCCGGGATGGAGCCACCCCGGACCGTGATCGAGGCGGCGGGTCTTACCAACATTGTGTTCCCGTTCACGCCCGTGGTGGTTGCGCTGCTGCCCACGTCGGCATGGCCGCGCATCGAGGAGCTCAATCTCCACCGGCTGGCGATGAAGGCCGCTCCGTTCAGCGAGCGGTTCGTCTCACGCATGCTGGACTGGTACTGCACGGCCAGGAACACCGAACTGCGAGAGACACTCCGCAACAACCTTGCCTGCAGCGACCTGGCCATGCCGTCACTGCCGCCGTCACTGCGTGCGCGCCGCCGCCATGCCGCAAACTGCGTGCTGTACGCATGGGGCGACCAGTGCCTTGCGGACAGTTCCACCATGGCCGGCACCTACGACGAATTCCATGCCTTTGTCCGCACGCTGTGGCGGGCCGGGCTCGACCGTGAGCGGACCGTCTACATCCACCGCCTCTACATCGAGGATGCGCTGCTCGCCTCGAACACCGTACGGGCTGCCACCATCCTTGCCCATGCGCGCCGGCTCGAGCCAAGGGATCCGTACCTTGACCGGATCGAGGCACAGCTCGTTACGCGGCAGACCCCGGGCGACCTTGACCGGATCACCAAGCTCAATACCCGGGCCGACAAGCGGTACCGTGCCCAGTTCGGCCGGCCCTACATTGAAGCGTTGTTCGCCAATGCCCTCATCGAGCGCGAACACGGCAACGATCTCGCCGCCATCGCCCAGTGCAAGACCGTGCTCCGGTACGTCCAGCAGTATTGCCCGCAGCCAGGCACGGAGACCACCGACACTGCGGCCTCTGCCTCCCGGCACTGGTGGGAGGAGAGCAGGCTGTTCTGGGAGGCGCAGTGCAATTCGTATATTGCGCTCATGCTGCTCAACAAGGGCGACTATCCGCAGGCCGTCGAGTGGCAGTCGAAGAATCTCGATCCGCAGTTTGACGATGTCCGCCACCGGGTTGCCCAGGAGCGGCTGACCCGGATGTACATTGATGCAGGCGAGATGCGCAAGGCCCTCGAGCGGCTCGATGCGCTGGCGAACGGCACCACGTCCGTCAGCCAGCGGGTCAACTGGATCCTCCAGGCGGCGCAACTCAACGTCACCTATGGAGAGGCGGTGGCGGCCTACGACCAGCTCACCACCATCACCAAGCTCATGGCAACGCTGCCGGAGACGGAGCGGCTGGCATGGACAAAGGACAAGAAGTTCCAGCGCCTCATCCGCTACGTCGAGCGCAGGCTGAACATTGACATGCGCGACGCGGTGGTGACCGCGCTGCGGGCACGCGCGCAGAAGGATGCGGGCCGCCGTGCCTGGTACTTCCGCCAGATCGCGCAGATAGACCGGTGCCGGCTGCTGTACGACCGGGCCGAGCAGGCGTTTGCCGAGGCGTTCCGCGCCGCGCCGGGCGACCCCGAGACATGCCTCGATGCCGCCATGCTCCAGTTCCGCCGGCTCAAGTATGCCCAGGCCCACGCGCTCCTCTCGAACAGCTTCATCACCGCCTCCGCCACCAACCTCTGGACACCATTTGCCACCGATTGGCGGTTCTGCTTCCTTTCGGCGTTCGAGCGGCAGGGCACGCCACCCACGCTCGACAGCCTCCTCTCCTGGGCCGCCGCGAACAGCAATGCCTTTGCCGACCCGGCCCGGTACCACCAGTGCCGCGGCAACATCTTTGCCTCCTTCGACCGGTTTGCCGAGGCAACCAACGAGTTCTCCCTCGGCATCGCCACGAACAGCCTGTATGTCGGCAACTACCTCGACCTGGGCGCGCTGATCAGCACCCGTGCCGATGCAGACCAGGCAGGCGCCCTGCTTGATACCATCACCGCACTGCCACTCGCCGCAGAGGTCCGCTCCGGGCTCGAGGGCGACTGGCGTCTTGTGGAACTCTACCATGTCAGCATCCGGCCCTACACCCTCGAGCACTAGCTTCCGCTCCCTGTGGCGTATCGTGGCGCTCGGGATGGCCGGGGCGTGGTTCGCCCTCGCCACCCCGGCTCTCGCTCTCGGCCGGACCAACATCGCCGAGAAGATTGCCCGGGCCTTGACGCCGCTGTCACTCCGCTACGCCTGTGACGATCCACCCCTCCTTGCCGCCGAAGACTCGTTCAAGCTCGTCCTCGAATTCGCCCGGCCGGGCGACCGGATCGTCCTCATGGCATTCAACGGCGACTATGGGCTGTTCAGCGTGAACAACGCGGCAAGCGCCGTACCGGAATTCATTCCCAAACAGCAACTCCGCACGCAGTTCGCCGGTATCACGGGCACCCTGTACCGTGTCTGGGTCATCCTCGCGGATGCGACGCCCGGGGTGCCTGTGGCTCCGCCTGCTGCGTATGCGGCTCAGATCAACGAGGCGTTTACGCCGCTGCCGCTGCCGCTCCCCACCTATTACGCCGACCGGACACAGCCGCGGGGCTCGACCAACTACTGGCTGAACCATGCCGCGCTGCTCGAGAAGATCGCCGCACGCAAGCCCCAGGGCATCACGGCGAAATTCTGCGTCGATCTCGCCAGGGTGTACCGCCAGTATGGTCTTGCCAGCAACGCCGTGGCAACGTATCTGCGCGGCCTGGACTCCTTCCCGGACGACCCGTACCTGCACCGCGGCCTTGCCGACTGTTATTTCTCCGTCTACTCGAACTGCCAGGCTTCCATCGAGCACAACCGGCGGGCGAGCTACGCCTTCCGGCGGCAGCAGGGGATGCCCTTGTATGAAGCCCTGTTCGGCATCGCCATGGCCTACCAGCAGCAGGGCGACGTGGACAAGGCCCGGCTCCAGTACAGCGACATCCTCAGCCAGATCGACGAATATCCCGATGCGGCGTGGGAATCGCGGACACGGCGCTACCTGGGCAACCTCTTTGCCAGCCTCGGTGACACCAACAACGCCGTCCGCCAGTTCCGGATTGATGTAAGCCGGACGCAGCAGAGCCCGGTCTACTCGTATGACAAGCTGCTGAACCTGGTGGGGAAGAAGGACTACAACGACATTGCCCGCGAGTATTTCAACCGGTGCGGCACGAACGAGGCGTCGGCACTGCTGCCGCACCTGCGGGTGCTGGTGCGCGAGGGCGGTGTCGTGCCGCTCTCGAACGCAGTTTCCCTGGCACAGGGCTGGCTGAGGGCCCAGCCGACACTCCGCACCAGCCTGCGCGCCAACGCTGCATGGTGGGGGATGTGGTCTAACGCGGCCGTGCGCAGCGGCCTGTCACCGGAGCCGTAACATGGGATTGGGACGGAACGTGATGTCGTGGTGGGGCAGGCTCTTGCTTAAGGCGCGCGGCGTCGAGACGGGCACCGGCCTTGTGCTCTATGGCGTGCCCCTGGTGGTGCATGCACCGGGGAGCAGGATCGTGCTGGGCAGCCGCGTTGCCCTGTGCTCGTCCTCCCGGCACAACCCCGTGGGAGTCAATCATCCGGTCATCCTTCGTACCAACCGGCCCGGAGCGGTCATCGAGATCGGCTCCGACACCGGCCTGAGCGGCGCAACGATCAGCGCTGCACGCCTGGTCCGGATCGGCCGCGAGTGCCTGATCGGTTCCAATGTCGTCATCACCGACTGCGACTTTCATGCCGTTGCGCCGCACCACCGGCGGCATACCACGGACGAGGCCGCCATTGGCTGCGCGCCGGTGGTCATCGGGGACAACGTGTGGCTTGGCATGAACGTGACGGTGCTGAAAGGCGTAACGATCGGTGACAACACCGTTGTTGCCGCGGGCAGCGTGGTTGTGCGGCCCCTGCCCGCCAACTGTGTGGCGGGCGGGAATCCCGCGCGGGTGCTGCGCCTGCTGGGCGGCGGCGCGTCATCGGTGCCGGCATGAGGAGCAGCAGGTGAACGCGCAGACGGTGCTGGTTGCACTCCTGTTTCTCGCGGGCGTCATCATCGCCATGTTCCGGCCCAGGGCGCTGGTGTACCTCCTTGTCTTCATCCTGCTCGAGCCATCGCGCAACCTGTCGCTGGGGAACTATGTCATCCTTGGCTCGGTCAACCTGAAGTACTACGAGATAGTGCTGGCCCTCCTGTATCTGGGCGCGGTGGTGAACCCGCGGCGACCGATCACGGCATGCATCCGGCCCAGCATGGCCGTGTTCCTTCTGTTTGCGCTTGTCTCGCTGGTGCGGGGGGTGCCGTACTATGGCGAGGCTGCCTTCAACCAGTTCCGGCCCCTGGTCTCGATGGGCATGTGTAGTGTCATGCCCCTGTTGTTCAGGCGACCGGCCGACCTCAAGCCCGTGCTGCGCTTCTTCGCCGTGGTCATGCTGCTGGCGGGCAGCGTGGACGTGCTCGAGATATTGCGCATCAACCCGCTCTCGGCATGGATCCAGAGCGGCACCCGGTCCATGTCGGTGCTGGGCGGGACGCAGGGCAGCATGTTGGCCATGGTCTTCCTGTACTTGCTGGCCGAGCACCGGACAATCATCCATCACCGGTTCGTTGTAATGGGTGCCATATCGTATGCCGGAGTGCTTGCGGTGCTCTCCGCATCGCGCGGCGTGTGGATGGGGATGATCAGCGGCGTATCGTGTATGGTCTGGTTCCTTCCGCTCCGCAGGAAGGCGACGATGATGGCGATGGCGGGCCTGCTGGTGCTGTTCATCCTTGCCTTCTTCAAGTCTGTCCAGATCGAGCGGTACAACATATCCATCTACGAGCG
>Ga0315278_10003820_pt1 | contig 13520 bp, 10 predicted proteins | sample YL17G06_0_MG_FD_203880 | JGI IMG/M metagenome (GOLD analysis project Ga0315278, IMG submission 203880) | Sediment microbial communities from Yellowstone Lake, YNP, Wyoming, USA - YL17G06_0 | ecosystem: Environmental > Aquatic > Freshwater > Lake > Sediment | place: USA: Wyoming | collected...
TAGCCCGGGACGCGCTTCATCATGCGCATGCGCGCATCGAGGTCGTAGAGCACCGGGATGCTCATCCAGCGCTTGAGCTGGCCGGCGAGGACGGGGTTGGTCTGCCCGATCGCCTTCATCCGCTCGAAGTACGGCAGCGGCAGGATGTGCGGAAAGATGTCGAGCTTCAGGGGCGCGGGTGCGGCCATGCGCGTTGTCTCCCGTGTCAAAGCGGCGCGAGGTGCCGCGCGGGGATTCTGCACGAAACCCGCGCGGCAGGCGACGCGCGCCTATACTTCTCCCGCCGCATCGGGAGGAGGCACCATGAAGCGCGCATTGATCCTGTTGCTCGTCTGGCCGTTCGTCGCACTCGCCCAGAGCTATCCGGCGAAGCCGGTGCGCGTGGTCGTTCCGTTCCCCGCGGGCGGGACCACCGATCTCGTCGCGCGCATGGTGCAGGCGAAGTTCGCCGAGTTCCTCGGCCAGCCGGTGATCATCGAGAACAAGGGCGGCGCCGGCGGCTCGATCGGCGCCACCGAGGTCGCGCGCGCGGCGCCCGACGGCTACACGCTGCTGATGGTGTTCGACACCCATGGCGTCAACCACCACCTCTACAAGCAGGCGCCCGATCCGTTCAAGACGCTCGAGCACATCAGCCTGATGGTCACCTCGCCGAGCACGCTTGTCGCGGGAACCGCGTTCGCGCCGAGCAATCTGCGCGAGGTCATGGCGCGCGCCAAGGCCGACCCGGGCAAGGTCACCTACGGTACAGTCGGCGCGGGCAGCTCGAATCACCTCGGCGCGCTGCTTCTCGAGCAGGCCGGCGGCGTGAAGATGACTCACGTCCCCTACAAGGGCGGCGGCCCACTCGTGCAGGCGATGCTCGGCAACCAGGTCGACATCGCGTTCGTCTCGACGCCGCTCATCCTGCCGCACATCAGGTCAGGCAAGGTGAAGCCGATCGCGGTCGGCGGCGCGAAGCGCATGGCGCAGCTCCCCGACGTGCCGACGGTGTCGGAGACCTTCCCCGGCCTCGAGCTCGTCTCCTGGTTCGGCATTCTCGCGCCCGCCGGCACGCCGAAAGAGGTGACCGCCCGCGTACATCGCGAGATCACACGTGCGCTGGCAGTGCCGGAGGTGAATCAGAGGCTCGTCGACGCCGGCTTCGAAGTGGTCGGCAGCTCGCCCGAGGCGTTCCTCGCGTTCGTGCGCGGCGAGTCCGACAAGCTCGGCAAGGTGATCCGCGACAACAACGTCGCGGTTGATTGAGGGCCCCCGGCTGAGCCCCGGCGACGACGTCACCGCGACCCTCGCGCGCTTCCTCGTCGCGTCCCGCTGGGAGGACGTGCCGGCCGCGGTGCGCCACGAGGCCAGGCGCACAGTCCTCAACAGCCTCGGCGCAGCGCTGGGCGGCTGCCGCGATGCCGCCGTCGAGCATGCCTTCGCCGTGCTGCGCCGGTTCGCCGGGCAACCCGAAGCGACGCTCATCGGCCGCGCGGAACGGACGGACGCGCTCACCGCCGCTTTCCTCAACGCCGCCAGCGCAAACGTGCTCGACTTCGACGATACGCATCTGCCGACGGTCATTCACCCGGCGGCACCGGTGATCCCGGCGGTGCTCGCGATGTCGGAGCGGATGCCCTTGACCGGCGCGCAGCTGCTGCACGCTGCGATCCTCGGGATCGAGGTCGAGTGCCGGATCGGGAATGCGGTGTCGCCCTGGCACTACGCACGCGGGTGGCATATCACCAGCACCTGCGGCGTCATCGGCGCCGCAGCAGCGGTCGCCAAGCTGCTGAATCTGGATGCCGAGCGCACGACCTGGGCGCTCGGCATCGCCGCCAACCAGGCCTGCGGGCTGATCGAAACGCTGGGCACCATGGCGAAGAGCGTGAGTGTCGGCTACGCCCCGCGCAACGGGATCGTCGCCGCGCTCCTCGCGCAACAGGGGGTCACCGCCGCACCGCATACGATCGAGGGCGCGCGCGGCTTCGTGCACGTCATGGGGGAGCGGCCGGATCTCGCGGCGATCGGCGCGGCGCTGGGAACGTCCTGGGAAAGCGCACGCAACACCTACAAGCCCTATCCCTGCGGCATCGTCCTGCACCCGGTGATCGACGCCCTCCTCGAGCTGCGCGCGACCCACGCGTTGCGCGCCGAGGCCGTCGGCCGGGTGATCGTCCGAGGGAACCCGCTGCTGCGCCAGCGCACCGACCGCGCGGCGCCCCGCACGGGGCGGGAAGCGAGCGTGAGCGCCCAGCACACGGTGGCGGTGTGCCTGTTGTACGGCGCTGCAGGCATTGCGCAGTACCGTGACGCCTGCGTCACGGACCCGGCGGTCCAGGCCCTCGGCGCGCGGGTCGAGGTGGAAGACGATCCGTCAATTCCCGTCGGGGCGGCGGTCGTGAGCGTGCGGACCGTCGACGGTCGAACGCTCACGGGTTCAGTGGCGCACGCGCTGGGCAGTCTCGAGCGCCCGATGAGCGACGCCGCGATCGAGGCGAAGGTGCGCGATCTCGCGTCGGTGGGCGCGCCGAGCTGCGAGGTCGACCGGCTGATCGACGCCGTCTGGGCCGTCGATCGCCAGGACGATGCGGGCGTTGTCGCGCGGCTCGCGGCGGCCCGGGCATAGCGTACGGAAGTCACGGAGGATCGAATGGCGAGCAGGCGCGGGAAGATCGGCTTCGTAGGCCTGGGCGTGATGGGCGCGCCGATGGCGCGCAGGCTCCTCGAGCGTGGTCACGCGCTGATCGTGCACGACCGCGACCTCGACGCGGTGCGGCATCTGACGCGGCGCGGCGCGGTGGCCGCCCGCAGCCCGCGCGAGGTCGCGGACGCCGCGCGGGTCGTGTTCGCGAGCCTCCCGACGCCGGACGTGGTCCGCGACGTCGCGCTCGGCAACGACCGCATCGTCAAGGGTCGCGCGGTGCGGACGTTCGTGGACCTGGGCACCACCGGCTCCCGCGTGGAAGACGAGGTCGCCCGGAAACTGGCCGCGGCCGGGATCGCGACGGTCGCCGCGCCGATCTCGGGCGGTGCCGCCGGCGCAGCGAAAGCCACGCTCGCGGTCATGGCCGCGGGACCGCCGCGCGCGGTAGCCGCGGTGCGGCCGCTGCTCGCCGCCTTCGGCAAGGTGTTCGTGGTGGGCAACCGGCCGGGGCAGGCGCAGCTCCTCAAGCTGCTGAACAACATGCTCTCGTCGACCGCGCTCGCGCTCACGTCCGAGGCGCTCGTCGCCGGCGTCAAGGGCGGTCTCGACCCCGCGACGATGATCGCGGTGATCAACGCCAGCACCGGCCGGAACAGCGCGACCGCGGACAAGGTGCCGCGCTGAGTCCTGCCGCGCACGTTCGCGTTCGGCCATCCGATCGCGGGCGTGTGCAAGGACATCGGCCTTGCGATCGACGAGTGCCAGGCGCTCGGTGTGCCGATGTTGATCGGGAGCGCCGCGCGGGCGCTGTGGCAGTACGCCGACGCCAAGGGCGGCGCGCGGAAGGACATGACTGCGCTCGTCACCTACATCGAGCCGTGGGCGGGCGTCACGGTGCGCGCGCGAGCGCCGCGGCGGCGAGCGGTTGGGGCGACTTCGCGACCTCGCACGCGCGGTCGGCGGTGACATAGGCGCGTAGGAAGAATTCAGGGGACCCGGCCTGATGGCCCCGGACGATTACGGCCGCTGCTCCTTGCCGTGCCAGACCCGGAGCACGATGACCCTGTCGTCGGCGATCAGGTACCGGACGACATAGTCCCCGACGAGCCAATCCCGGATTTCTTCGGGCGCCAACTCGCCGGGTGCGGCGATCACGCGCCGCCCCAGTCGCGGGAATCGGATCAAGCGCTCGATCCCGCGGATCAGCCGGCGCGCGACGCGCTCTGCCGCCGACGGGTCATGGGCTGCGATGAAAGCCCGCAGGCGCACGAGATCGTCACGCGCCTCGCGCGAGAGCGCGAGCTTCACCTCGGTGGCTTCTTCTCGGCCTTCTTGCCCCAGGAGGCGATCCACTGCATGACGTCGTCGCCTTCCACTACGCGACCCGCCCGGACGGATGCGAGGGCCGCGAGCGTCTCGTTCCAGCGCTTCTCGTCTTCGCCCAGCCGCTCGAGGTATTCCTTCACGGCCTCGTTGATGAGCCACGACTTCGTCCTGCGTGCGCGCTCGGCGACGGCAGCGAGCTTCTCTTCCACCTGCGGCGACAGCCGCACGCTGGTGATGCCCATGGCTCGGGCCTCGTCTATGTTGTAATACAACGTAAACAGTGTAGCCGAATGCGGTCCGCCCGGCAACACCGACCGGCGCCGCGCGCCAGGGGCGGCGTCATCCTGCCGGCGCCGCGGCGCGGCTCGCGAGCAGCCGCGCGAAGGGGCTCGTCGGTTTGACCGCCGCGCGCTCCGCGGCGAGCGCGGCGGCGAGCGATGCGTCCCCGGCACGGAACGCCGCCTCGACCAGCGTCAGGTCGAGCACGTCGCGCTGCGCGTGGCTCCCGCCGAAGCGATGGGCGATGCCGCGGATCGGGCGCAGCAGGCGCGCGGCCTCCGCGTAGCTCCCGTCCCCGAACGCCATGATCGCCCGCGCCGCCGGGTGGCCGACCTCGTGAGTGAAGGCGGCGTTGTCGCCCTCACCCTTCATCGCGGCGAGCTGCGCTTCGAGCACCGCCTGGGCCGCCTGCGTACGGCCGGCCCCGACGAACGCCATCATCGCGTGCAGGTCGTTGAAGGCGTAGTTGCCGGCGGTGGCGAACGGCGCCCAGTTGTCCGCCAGGGCGTGCCAGCGCTCGCCCACGTCGATCCCGCGCAGGGCGAGGCGCCACAGCAGCGCAGAGGCATCGACCATCTCGAGCACGATCGACGAGCGCTTCCCGTAGATCGGCCCGTCGTAGAGCGCAAGCACCGCGTCGAACTCACCGAGGTCGAAGTGATAGAGCGCGAGGTGCCACCAGTTGTGGACGCCGAGAAAGCTCTCGTGCGCCCAGGCGTCGGGATTCGCGCGCATCCAGGCGATGCCGTCGCGCTGACGCCCCTGCATCTCCAGCACGTGCGCGACCGCGTGCTGCGCCCAGCCGTCGCGCGGCTCGAGCTCCACGCCGCGCCGGCCCTGCACCTCGGCGCCCGCGTAGTCGCCCGTTTCCTCCAGGCCGAACGCGCGCATCCCCAGCACCGCGTGGTAGCCCGGGATCGTTCCGCTCCACGCGGGAAGCGCGCGCGCGATCCGGTCGCGCAGCATGCGCGAGTCGCCGGTGAAGAAATCGACCTGGTGCCCCGCCTGGAGCGCGAGCGCGTCACGCGGATACTCGACGCTCAGGTCCTCGAGCGTGCGGCCGGCGTCGTGCCATCGCCCCGCGGCGATCTGGCGCACGGCTTCGAGGTGCCGGCGCTCGCGATCGCTCGCCGGCAGCGCGGCCGCATCCTGGCACGCCTGGCGCGCCACCGGGATGCCGGCCGGCTCGGTGCCGAGCAGGTGAAGGTATCCCTTCAGCGCGTGGCCCATCACGAGCTGCGGGCTCTCTTCGAGCGCGCCGTTCACGGTTGCCACCGGGTCGCGGATGAAGCACCGTAACTCGTGGAACGCGTCCTCGAGCGACGCGAGGCTCCGCGCGTTGGCGCCGGTCACCGCGTAGCCGGCCGAATCGGTAATCGTCATGTGTGCTCCCCGTCGAAGTTCGGTTCGAGAATCGGCGCTGTACGCGCCCGCAGCGCGCTTGGATGCCGCCAGCGTCAGCCGAGAAACTGCAGCACCGCCGGCACCTGACGGCGCAGCAGCGCGTTGCGCGCGTTCCACTCCACGTCGAGGGCGAGCGGCTCGAGGAAGCGCACTTCGCCGCCCGCGGCGAGCGCGATCGGCACGCCGTCGCGATACAGCACGCGGTTGCCGGTGAGCGCGGGCAGGCGCCCGCCCGGCGTGAGGAGGCCGACGAGATTCAGCGGATCGGCGCCGCTCAGACCCACGAGCTCACCGGTGCATTCCGCGCGGCGCACGTCGCGCAGGCTGCCGACCGCCTCGGGCAGCGCGTACTGCTCGCCCGACACGCCCGCGACGAACCGCCCGCCGCGGATCTCGCCGCGCGCTTCGAGGCGGCGATAGGTCCGCAGCAGCTCGCGCCACGGCGGCAGCCAGTTGGCCTCGCGCGCGATGAGGCGCCAGAAGACGACGCCATAGCGCTTGAGCAGCGTGCGCGCAACGTGCTCGACGACTTCCGGACCGACCACCCCGGCGCGCTGCGCGGGCCGGCCCTCCTCGGGGAGGAGGGCCGACGTGGCGGGCTTGCGCCGCACGAGCGCCCACCGGCCCGCGTCCTCGATGCCGAAGAGCGCGGTGCGGCGGCGTCGTTTGTGCGCGCCGAGCGTTCGCCTGCGATCGGTCGGCACGAGCAGCGCGCGCAGGCCCCCGAAGCTGTCGCAGTTCACCACGCCCAGCGCGGTGAGCTCGCCGAGCGCCTCCTCCACCTGCGTGCGCAGCAGGCCGGTGCCATCGACGAGCTCCTCGAAGAACGACGCGCCGTTCGTGGCGATGAACTCGCGGACCTGACCCGCGCGCGCCGAAGGTGTCCCACCGTTGTCGACCGCGAGCGCGGTCCAGAGCGCCAGGTTGCGCCGGCCGAGCAATGCGATCGGCGTCGTGCGCACCGGTGCGGGCATGCGCTCGCCGGTCGGCCGCGGCGCGGCGAGGCGCGTCCACACGACGCGGCCGGCGAGGCTCAGCTCGTCGAGCCACGCCGGGTCGTACTCGTTCAGGCGCGCGGGCAGGATCTCCGTTTCCCAGGCCGCCGCCGGCGCTTCGAACCCCTCGAGCTGCGAGACGATCCCGGCGAGCGCGTCGGCGCCCTCCACGCGCGCATCGGGCGCGACGCGCTGCCAGCGGAAGAGGAAGCGCAGAAAATCGCGCACCTCGACCGGCTCGATCTCCGCGCGCAGACGATTCACCGTGTACCGGTGGATGCGCGCCAGGAGTCGGCGCTCGCACCACTCGACCTCGCGCGCATCGGGCGTGAAGCGCCCGCGCATGACCGAGCCTTCCGCTTCGAGCGCCGCGAGCGGCGCTTCGAGTTCGGCCGCCGCGAGGCCGAGCGGCGCACCCAGCGCGGGGGGCGTAACCGGCCCCAGCGCCTGCAGGCGATCGCGAACGATCTCGACGAGCGCCTCGTCGCGAGTCCAGGGCTTGCGATATTCCGCCGGCGCTGCGATCTCCGGCACGCGCGTTGCAGCGGGGAACGCGGCATCGAATTCCGGCAAGCGTTCGGCCGCGACCCAGATCGAGCACTCGCCGCATGCGAGCCGCGTCGCGCGATTCGCCGCGGCGAGCTCGTCGGCAAGCCCGGCCCACTCGTCTTTGAGCTCCGCGCCGCTCACGAACGCGAGCGTCGCGAGCGCATCGGCGAGCTCGTCTGCGTTGCGCGGGTCGGGCCACACCTCCTCGCGCACGCGCGCGATCGCGCCGGCGTCGAGCTTGCCGAGGTCGGCGGCGGTCGCGGCGTCGAGCCAGCGGCGCGCCATCACCGCCTGCGTGCGGCGCTCCTCGAGCGGCGCGTCGTCGAGGAACGCGTACGGCCGCGCGGACAGGATCTCCAGCGCGAGCGGCGACGGCTCGGTGAGATCGCAGGCGAGCACCCGGATCGTGCCCCGCTCGAGGTCTTCGAGCACCCGCTCGAGCCCGTCGACGTCCATCGCCTCGTTCAGGCAGTCGGCGATCGTCTGGTCCACGAGCGGATGCGACGGGATCTCGCGATCGCCGACGATGTTCTCGCCGCAGGCGACCTGGTCGGGGAACACGGTCGCGAGGAGATCCTCGGCCTGCATCCGCTGGATCTGCGGCGCGACCTTGCGCCCGCCGCGGAACCGCGGCAGCGCCAGTGCGATGGTGGCGTCCCACCGCCAGCGCGCGGCGAACATCGGCGCATCGAGCAGCGCCTGCACGAGCAGCGGACGCACCGTCTTCGCGTTGAGGTAGCGTGCGACCTCCTCGAGCGGGAAGCTGTGGCTGGTCGAAAGCGACAGCACGATCGAATCCTCGGTCGCGGCCGCCTGCAGCTCGAAGTTGAACGTACGGCAGAAGCGCTTGCGCAGCGCGAGTCCCCACGCGCGGTTGATCCGGCTGCCGAAGGGGGCGTGGATCACGAGCTGCATGCCGCCCGACTCGTCGAAGAAGCGCTCAAGCACGACGGTGCGCAGCGTCGGCAGGGCGCCGAGTGCGGCGCGCGCCGCGGCGAGGTATTCGACGATCTGTTCGGCGGCCACCTGGCCGACGCCGACGTCCTGAACCAGCCCTTCGATTGCCGCTGAAGCGCCGCCGCGATCGAGGGCCGCCTCGATCGATTCGCGGAGCCGCGACACCGACTGCGAGAGCTCGCGGCTCCGCGACGGCGCCTCGCCGAACCAGAACGGAATCCCCGGCGGCGCGCCCTTCGCGTCCTCGACCCGCACCGTGCCGCGCTCGACGCGCAGGATGCGATACGAGGCGTTGCCGAGCTGGAACACATCGCCGGCCAGGCTCTCGATCGCGAAATCCTCGTTGACCGAGCCGATCACCTGCGCCTGCGGCTCGAGGACGACCGTGTAGTCGGCCATGTCGGGAATCGTCCCGCCGGAAGTGACGGCGGTGAGCGCCGCGCCACGCCGCCCGCGCAGCACGCCGTTGACCGCGTCGCGGTGCAGATGCGCGCTGCGGCGGCCCCGACGGGTGTGGAAGCCCTCGGCGAGCATTTGCGCGACCGAGACAAACTCGTCGCGCGTGAGTGCACGGAACGGATACGCGCGCCGGAAACGCTCGAAGAGCTCGTCCTCGCGCCATTCCTGGTGCGCGACCTCGGCGACGACCTGCTGGGCGAGCACGTCGAGGGGCTTGTCGGGCACGGCGATCCGATCGAGCTCGCCGAGCCCGACCGCATAGAGCAGCGCCGCGGCGTCACAGAGGTCGTCGCGCGAGAGCGGAAAGAGCCGTCCCTTGGGCAGGCCGCCGACCGCGTGGCCCGAGCGCCCGACGCGCTGCAGGAACGCGGCGATCGTCCGCGTCGAGCCGAGCTGGCACACCAGGTCGACGTCGCCGATGTCGATGCCGAGCTCGAGCGAAGCAGTGGCGACGAGCAGCTTCAGCTCGCCGCGCTTCAGCCGCTGCTCGGCGTCGAGCCGGATCTCGCGCGCGAGGCTGCCGTGGTGCGCAGCGACCTGGGTTGCGCCGAGTCGCTCCGAAAGATGCCGCGCGGCGCGCTCGGCGAGCCGCCGCGTATTGACGAACACGAGCGTCGTGCGGTGCTCGTTCGCCAGCGCGGCGAGGCGATCGTAGACCTGCTGCCACACCTCGCCGGACATCACCGCCTCGAGCGGCGCCTCCGGGAGCTCGATCGCCAGGTCGCGCTGGCGCGAATGGCCGGTGTCGACGATCGTGCACGCCGCGTGCGCGCCGACGAGGAAGCGTGCGATCTCCTCGATCGGCTTCTGGGTCGCGGAGAGCCCGATGCGAACGAGGCCGGGACCCGCGAGCGCCTCGAGGCGCTCGAGCGACAGCGCGAGATGCGCGCCGCGCTTGTTCGGCGCGAGCGCATGAATCTCGTCGACGATCACCGTGCGCGTGGTCGCCAGCATCTTCCGGCCCGACGCGCTGGTCAGCAGGATGTAGAGCGACTCCGGCGTCGTGACCACGATGTGCGGTGGACGCCTGCGCATGCTCTGGCGCTGCGCCTGCGGCGTATCGCCGGTGCGCACCAGCGTACGGATCTCGACGTCGGGCAGTCCGAGCGCCTCGAGCTCCGCGCGAATGCCCGCGAGCGGGGCCTCGAGGTTGCGCTGGATGTCGTTCGACAGCGCCTTGAGCGGCGAGACGTAAACGACGTGCGTCTCGTCGGCGAGTCCGTGCTCCACGCCCTCGCGCACGAGCGCGTCGATCGCGGCGAGAAACGCGGCGAGCGTCTTGCCCGAGCCGGTCGGCGCGGCAACGAGCGCGTGCCGGCCGGACCTGATCGCCGGCCAGGCCGCGACCTGCGGGGCGGTCGGCGCGGCGAACGCCGATCGAAACCACGCGCCGACGGCGGGATGAAAGAGCTCTAGAACGGCATCCGACATGACGGCAGCGCCCGCATGGGGGCGCGAGGCTACTTGGGCGTGTAGCGCACCCCGGAGATCGGCGCCACGGCCGCGTTATACGCCTCGCCGCATTGCGCGCCGCAGCGCTTTACCCAGTTCGGCAGCACCACGTCGGTGAGGATCTGCCGCGCGCGGGCGTTGTCAGCGTCACTTGCCTTCACCCAGACGAGTCGGCGATCCTTCAGCACGGTGAAGATCTTGCAGCGCTCCGCGTTGCCGACGTTGCACTCGATGCCGTCCTGAGTAAGCTCCATGCCGAGCTTCCACTGCGCCTCCTCGACCTCGCGGAAGGTCTTCTCGAGGTATTCGCGCACCTGCGGATCGAGCTTGTTCCACCACGCGAGGTTCACCAGATATCCGGAGATGCCCCACGAGGCGACCAGCGTGTACATGTGCGTCGTCACTTCGTACCACTTCGACGAGTTCGCCGTGCCGGTCCCGGTGACCGCGCAATCGACCACGCCGCGCTCGAGCGCGCCGTACACCTCGCCGAACGCGATGCCGACCGGCTGCGCGCCGAGCGCGTTCACGAAGTCCGACTGGGCCGGGCCGGCGACGCGGACCTTGAGTCCTTTCAGGTCGGCGATGCCCGCGACCGGCTTCTTGCAGAAGAACACCTGCGCGGGGAACGGACTGGTGGCGATCATTTTCACGCCGAGCTTCTCGAGCTCGCGATTGGCGGCCGGCGCGAGCGCCTGCGCGGCGCGGCGCACGTTCTCCATGCTGGTATGCGCGCCGGGCAGGTCGAAGCCGTCGAGCAGCGGCACGTCGCCCGACACTGTGGGCAGCGGCGCGCCGACGATGTCCACCTGGCCCGAGCGCACCAGGCGGATCGCCTCGGGTCCCGAAACGTTCGCCTCGGGATAGGCGCGCAGATTGAATTCGATGCGGCCGTTCGTCGCCTTGGGCACGCCGTCGCGCAGCATCGGCACGTCGACCTTCTGGTACTGCGGCAGGGTCGGCGCGAGCTGCGTCACCGCCGAGATCGTCACCTTCGGGCCGGGCGGCAGTGCTTGCGCGCCCACGGCAGCGGCGACGAGCGACAACGCAACAGCGAGCAGGGTTTGCTTCATGGTTTTCCTCTCCGGGTCGAGCGGCGATACTACAGGACTACAGGACGTTGCTTTCAGCTTGCGGCCGCTTGCGGCCATGGCCCATCGTCCACTGCTAGGCTTGGATCCCCCACGACTTGAAACGGGAATGCTCGATGAAGGTCTCCAGCTCCGGCTCGAAAGCGCGGCGACGGCTCGGATACGCCGCCGCGCTCGTGCTTGCCCTCCTCGCGACGGGCGCGACGGCGCAGACCGCGTCGCCCGCGCTCGACGTGCCCTACGTGCCGACACCCGAGCCGGTGGTGAACGCGATGCTCAAGCTCGCACAGGTGAAACGCGGCGACGTGCTGTACGACCTCGGCTCGGGCGACGGCCGCATCGTGATCGCGGCCGCGAAGCGCTACGGCGTGCGCGGCACCGGTGTCGACATCGATCCGCGGCGCATCGACGAGGCAAACGCCAACGCCCGCAAGGCAGGCGTCGCCGGGCGTGTGCGCTTCCTCAACCGGGACCTGTTCGCGATCGACTTCAGCGAAGCGACCGTGGTGACGCTCTACCTCCTGCCGCGGATCAACCTGCAGCTGCGCCCTAAGCTGCTCGCCGAGCTGCGGCCCGGCACGCGGATCGTCTCGCACGGGTTCGACATGGGCGATTGGCAGCCCGAGCGCGTCGTGGAAGTCGGGTCCTCCACGATCTATCTGTGGATCGTGCCGCCCAGGTGACCGCAAGCCGCAACGTATACTCGCGGCGCATCGCGTTCGGGAGGAGGAAGTCGTGAGCTTGCTGCGCATCGTCGTCTGGTTTCTCGTTGCCGTCGTCGCCGCTCCGGCCTGGTCGCAGACTTATCCGGCGAAGCCGGTACGGGTCGTTGTCACTTTCCCGCCCGGCGGCACCCCCGACATCTACGGCCGCATCATGGCCGCCGAGCTCGCGAAGGCGTGGAACCAGGCGGTGGTGGTGGAGAACCGCGCCGGCGCGGGCGGCACCATCGGCACCGACAGCGTCGCGAAGAGCGCGCCCGACGGGTACACGCTGCTCTTCGCCGCCGACTCCTCGATCACGATCGCGCCGCACTTGTACTCGAAGCTGCCGTACGACCCGGTGCGCGATTTCGCGCCCATCGTGAACGTGGCCGCCGGACCGTTCGTCATGCTCGCGCATCCGTCGTTCCCGGCGAGCAACGTCGCGGAGATGATCGCGCTCGTGCGCGCGCAACCGGGCAAGTACAGCTACGCCTCGTCGGGCGCGGGCGGCCAGCAGCACCTCGCGATGGAGACGGTGCGCTCGATGACCGGCATCGATATCGTGCACATCCCCTACAAGGGCTTCGGCCAGGGCATCGCCGACGTGCTCGCCAACCAGGTACCGCTCATCTACGGCGGCATCACCGCGTCGATCCCGCTCGTCAAGTCCGGCAAGCTGAAGGGCCTCGGCGTCACCAGCCCGCAGCGCTCGAAGGCGCTGCCCGACGTGCCCGCGATTGCGGAGACCCTGCCCGGCTTCGACATCCAGGCGTGGTACGGCTTCATGGCGCCGACCGGCACACCGCGCGAGATCGTGCTGAAGATCCACGACGACGTCGTCACGATCATCAGGCGGCCCGACTTCCAGGAGCGCCTCGCGAAGGACGCGATCGAGCCGGTCGCCAATTCGCCCGAGGCCTTCGCGGCGCAGATCAAGGCCGATCTCGGGCGCTGGGCGAAGATCGTCAAAGCGGCGAACGCGAAGCTCGACTAGCCACGCGGGCGCCTTCTCGCCACGGTCGTCGACGGGCGACCGTGAAATCCGTCGGTTCCTGACCCCGCCGTTGCGGCGCTCGTGTGCACTGTGCCCGCCGCGCCCTTCACCACTGCCGATAGCCTTGCGTGTCGGACTCCCGGGAAAGAAGCGATATGGAACGCACGCCGATCCTCCGGTGCGTCGTCGCGCTCGCCGCCGCGCTCGCGCTCGCCGCCTGCGCGCCCAAGCCGAAGGACTACCTCGAGGCCCTCAACTGGGGCATGGACGCGCAGAACAAGGGCGACCTCAAGGCCGCATACGCGAACTACCGCGCCGCCTTCGAGATCGCGGACAAGGTCGGCAACGGCTCGCGCGCCGTATACGCGGCGGATCTCGCCGCGGACGCTGCCAGCGCGCTCGGGAAAACCGACGACGCGGTGAAGCTGCTCGACGCGGCGCTCCGCAGCTATCGCCAGGAAGCGGGCGGGTATGTTGGCCGCTTCCGCATGCCGAACGACCTCGCGGTGTACAAGTCGCTGCAGAAGAAGAATGCGGAAGCGAAGCGCCTGCTGGAGGAGGGACTCAAGGTCTACGAGGACAAGGGGAGCTTCTCGCCGGCCTACCCGTTCGGCCCGTTCGGGACGATGTCGCGCAACCTCGCGCGCGTGCTCGCCGCGGACGGGTGGAATGCGGACGCCG
>Ga0315278_10003822_pt1 | contig 13516 bp, 12 predicted proteins | sample YL17G06_0_MG_FD_203880 | JGI IMG/M metagenome (GOLD analysis project Ga0315278, IMG submission 203880) | Sediment microbial communities from Yellowstone Lake, YNP, Wyoming, USA - YL17G06_0 | ecosystem: Environmental > Aquatic > Freshwater > Lake > Sediment | place: USA: Wyoming | collected...
GAGTGCACGGTCTTGTCGGCGAGGTTCTTTGCCCGCAAGTAGAGCGTGAAGCTGACACTGGCCTCCGATAGACTCAATGACCTGGTCGCGGGTGGTGCCATGTGGGTGGTTCCCCTCCTTGAGTTATCTAGTGAAGGAGCGGTGTGCTTCCCCCATCACAACCCGAAAGGCCAGGTCAACACGGTGGCCCGTGGTGTAACGGTAGCACGACTGATTCTGGATCAGTTAGTCTTGGTTCGAATCCAGGCGGGCCAGCCACATCGCACCTGACCCGCTCACGGGTTCGCCGGATCCGGGTCGAGCACCAGCGGCGGGATCGGCTCCTGGGTGAAGTCGAAGTCCTTTCGGAGGTCGCCGAGGATCTTCACGTTCTCCCGCACCGTCGGCCGTGCATCGGGCCAGCCGTCCACCGCGGGGTCGATGCGGTCGCCCTTCAGGAACCGGTCCTCGATCAACTTGAGATAGGCGTCGAACGTGAGCAGCTGACTCGAGACCCCGTGGCGGGCCCACGGGCTCAGCATGATCTCGGGCACCCGCAGGCCCCAGCCGTTCTCGTCGACCACCGGCGGCTCCACGTGATCGTAGAAGCCGCCCCAGTCGTCCCACGTGATGAAGATCGCGGTATGCATCCATTGATCCGGGGGGCCTGCCATCACCGCGTTCACCACGCTGGTGACCCAGGCCTGCCCCGGCTCGATGCTGTCGGGTGGGTGCTCGGCGAGTTGAGTGGTTGGCATGACCCACGAGACCGACGGGAGGAGCCCGTCCTGCGCCGCCTGGAAGAATTCGGCGTTGGGGCGGATGTTGTCCAGTTGGCCGGTGGCCGCCACGCTCGCGAAGCCGGGGAGCGGGTTCTGGATCGGCGCCGTCTCGATGCCCGCGGTCTCCGCACAGGGCGCCACGATGCAGCTCCCCTGGCCCACGAAGTAACTCCAGCTCACGCCGCGCCGATACAGCAGCCACGTGATGTCTCCCCACGCATACGGGCGCGGGAGGCCCATCGTTGGGTTCCACGACCTGGCGCCGCGCCGGGCCAGGTTGCGCCCCGGGAGCCGCAGGTCCGATCGACACGTCATCGCGTCAGCAGGGTCGCTGCACGAGGCCGACCAGCCGGAGACCAGGAACAGGTGCGAGGGCAGGGTCCACGAGTCCACCGGCGCGAACATGTGGTCGTGCAGGGTGTAGCGCCGCGCGTAAGCCCAGTAGTTGGGGATCTCGGCGGCGGTGTGGTAGCCCATCACGTCGGGCTGACCACGCGGTCCGCGCTTCACCCGCGGACAGTTCGAACCGGCGCGCTCCGCACACCCGTCGCGCACGCGAAGGGCTCGCACGAACCCGTCCATCTTGCCGCCGTTCACGTCGATCGCCGATGCCTCCTCGGTGTGCGGCCCCCCGGCGTCGATCAGGTCGGTGTCGTGGTACGGGCGGGCGCAGCCCCCCTTCGGATCGGGCGCGCAGACGCTCGGCCTCCCGCCCTTCATCGGGATCCCGTCGGCGCCGGGGAAGGTCCCGAAGTAGTGATCGAACGAACGGTTCTCCTGAACGATGAACACCAGGTGGTTGATGTTCTCGATGCCCTTGGCCGGCACGATGGCGAGGGTGTCGTCCGGGACGGGCGCGAGCGCCGGCGGTGACTCGAGCGGACCCAGGTCGACCCCCGCCGGCGCCCCGGCGGGATCCACGGGGTATCGATCGGGGATGAGGAACGGATCGGCCTCCCGCGAGGGCGAGGGCAACGGGGCGACGGGGACCGCGCTCGAGGCGAGCGGGAGCGCGATGACGGGACCCTGGCCCGAGGCGCCCGTGCAGGCGGCGGCGATGAGCGAGGCCGTGACGACCAGGGCGAGCGCGGCGATCGCCGAGCGCGTTGTCATGCGGCGCATCATGCCCGCGGGGTCCGGCCGCGTCTAGGGCACGGGGTTCAGGATCAACGGGTCGATCGGGGGCCGCGACCAGTCGAACTCCTTGCCCAGGCTCCCCAGGCGCGAAGCGTTCTCCCGCACGGTGGGGCGCGCGTCGCGCCAGCCGTCGGTTCGCGGGTTGAGCCGCTCGCCGCCCAGGAACCGGTCTTCGATCAGCTTCAGGTAGGCGTCGAAGGACAGCGTCTGATGATCGATCCCGCCGCGAGCGAACGGGCTGATCAAGATGCCTGGCACCCGGATCCCGTAGCCGTTGCGGTCGATCTTGATCGGCTTCACGTGGTCGTAGAAGCCGCCCCAGTCGTCCCAGGTGAGGAAGATGGCCGTGTGGAGGTACTGGTCGGCGGGCCCCTTCATCACCGCGTTCACCACCTTGGTGACCCAGGCCTGCCCGGCGCCGATCGAATCAGGCGGATGCTCGCTCTTGTTCGCGGTGGGCATGACCCAGGACACGGAAGGGAGGGTCCCGGCCGCGGCCGCGTCGAAGTACCCCGCGTTGGGCTGCACGTTGTGAAGCTCGTGGTCGACGGCCACCGTGCGGAACCCCGGCAACGGGTTCTGCACCACCGCGGTCTGGGGCCCTTTCGGCTTCCGGCACGGCGCCAGCACGCACGTCCCTGGCCCCACGTAGTAGGCCCAGCTCACGCCGTGGGCGTGCAGCAGCCAGGTGATGTCGGCCCAGGCGTACGGTCGCGGGAGCCCGTTGCGCGGATTCCAGATCTGGCCGGAGTCGGCAACGTTGTGTCCCGGGAACCGGAGGTCGGAGCGGCAGCTCATGCCGTTCGCGGGGTTCGAGCAAGTGGCTGACCACGCCGAGACCAGGTAGAGGTGCGACGGGAGCGTCCAGGAATCCGACGGCGCGAACATCCGGTCCTGGAGCAGGTAGCGCTTGGCATAAGCCCAGTAATTCGGGATCTCCCTGCCCGTGTGGAACCCCATCACGTCCGGCGTGCCGTTGGGGCCCGGGCGCGTCTTCGGGCACGGGGCCATGCGTGGGTGCTTCGTGCACGTGTTCCCGATCTGGCGGAACGCGCGAACGAAGCCGTCCATCCGTCCGCCGTGGATCGAGAGGTTCGAACCGACCAGACCGTGGGGACCGGACTGATCGAACAGATTGGTGTCGTGGTAGGGCCGGCGACACCCGTTCGCCTCCGGATCCGGCAGACACGGCTTGAACCTCCCCCGGGGCGTCCTGGGGATCCCGTTCGCTCCGGGGAACGTTCCGAAGTAGTGATCGAACGAGCGGTTCTCCTGCACCACGAACACCAGGTGATCGATGTTGCCGATGCCCAGAGCCGGGTCGATACCGGGCGTGGCCCCGGCGGCGTTCACGGAGGCGAGGGACGTGGTCGTGGCGGCCGCGAGCAGGGCGAAGCCACCCAGGGCTAGGGCGATCACGGAGGCGGAACGACGTGGGCGACGGGTCACAGCCGAGGATCGTAGCGGCCCAACACCTGCGCGCCGGTACCTCGCCCGTTCTCCTACCATGACCGATGACGGCCGCGGCCCGCGGTTGCGGAAGGAGACGATCCCGCGTGAGCGATGGAGTTGAGCCGATACCCGTGACCCTGATCCCCGGCGACGGGATCGGGCCCGAGTGCGTGCGCGCCGCCGTGGCCATCGTGGAAGCGGCCGGCGCCCCGATCGCCTGGGAGGACGCCGACGCGGGCGCCGAGGTATTCAGGCGCGGGGTAGCATCCGGCGTGCCGCCCGAGACCATGGATTCGATCGCGCGCACACGCGTGGCCCTGAAGGGGCCGTTGGAGACGCCGGTGGGCTTCGGGGAGAAGAGCGCGAACGTCACGCTGCGCAAGCTGTACGAGACCTACGCCAACGTCCGTCCGGTCCGCGAGATGCCCGGGGTCACCACGCCGTACTCGGGCCGCGGCGTGGACCTGGTGATGGTGCGCGAGAACGTCGAGGACCTCTACGCGGGCATCGAGTACATGCAGACGCCAGGGGTGGCCCAAGCCCTCAAGCTGATCAGCGTGAAGGGGTGCGAGAAGATCAGCCGGTTCGCGTTCGAGTACGCACGCAGCGAGGGCCGAACGTCGGTGGCGTGCGCCACCAAGGCCAACATCATGAAGTTCAGCGAGGGCACGCTGAAGCGGGTGTTCGAACAGGTGGCGCCCGGATACCCCGAGATCGAGTCGTGGCACATCATCGTGGACAACGCCGCGCACCAACTCGTGAAGCGCCCCGAGCAGTACGAGGTGATCGTCACCACCAACATGAACGGCGACATCCTGAGCGACCTCTCGAGCGCGCTGATCGGCGGGCTCGGCTTCGCCCCCAGCGCGAACATCGGCAACGAGGTCGCGATCTTCGAGGCGGTGCACGGCTCGGCGCCGAAGTACGCCGGCAAGGACGTGATCAACCCCACGGCGGTGATCCTGTCCGCGGTGATGATGCTGCGCTACCTCGGGTTGTTCGAGGAGGCGGCCGCCATCGAGCACGCGGTGTTCGTGACGCTGGAGTCGGGCGTGCTCACCGGGGACGTGATGGGATACGACCGCGGGACGCCCACCACCGTGTACACCGACACGATCATCGGGAACCTCGGGAAGAAGACCGAGACCTGGACGATCCGCGACCCCAAGCCGTTGCACCTCCCCCAGCTGTCGAGCGACCCCGACTACGTCAAGGTGAGCTCGCGCGCGGTGGTGGGGCTGGACGTCTTCGTGGAGTCCCCGCTGAGTGCGGAAGAGCTGGGCACGTCGCTCACGGAACTCGCCACCGGCACCCGCTTGGAGTTGAAGATGATCTCCAGCCGCGGCACCAAGGTGTACCCGGCCACCGGCGCCATCACCGACACGCTCGACCACTGGCGTTGCCGGTTCATCATCCGCGAGGACCCGGGCGATCTCTGGGACGAGGACGTGCACCAGCTCCTGGCGCGCATCAGCCGCCGGCACAGCTGGATGCACATCGAGAAGTTGATGGAGTTCGACGGTGAGCTCGGGTTCACCCGTGATCAAGGCGAGAACTGAGTGTTGCTACACTTCCCAGCTGGCCGCCGCGCCGTCCGGTCCCATCGTCTAGAGGCCTAGGACATCACCCTCTCAAGGTGAAGACACGGGTTCAAATCCCGTTGGGACTACTCACCGTTGACCTGCGGAAAGCGCCGAAAGTGAAGGGTCGGGGACGTCCCGACCCGTTGCTCATGCCCTACCGCTCACGATCGCGTCGGAGGATCGCCATCCTCGAGATCGTGGCCAACCGCGATGACCTGGGCAGGGCGCTCGAAGCGCGACGTCGACGTGAGCCCGTAGAGCACGAGAACGAGCACGCCCGCAGCGGGCCAGAAGAAGGGGGGCGGGATGAACGCCATCGCCATGGCGACGAAGGCCAGCCAAGGCGGAACACGTCCACTCACACCGGCGATCACCGCGAAAACGAACCCGCCCACGATCACCAGCAGATCGTTGACCGCGGCCATGTCGTGGCCCTCGGCGTAGCCGATCCCGGATCCCGGATCACCGGTCGTCTGCCAGATCGAAGCCGCGACCTTATCGTCGGCGATCACCTGTAGAACGATGCCGGCGGCGACCACCGCGAACGAGATCGCAAGCAGCACCCCGATCGTCCGCCAGCCGAGCATCGTCAAGAGGACGAGCAGGAGCAACAGCTGCGCGCTCTCGAGTCCGGCGGAGGCAAGGTGCTCGGTCCAATGGCCGTGAGGCTCGGGCGCGAGGAGGCTGGTCGCGATCGCGACGATCGGCGGGATCGCGACCAGCGTCCACATCCACCTCGTATGCCTGCGATCGGCCACAGCGCATCATATCCACGCTGGCGGCCCGAAGACCCCTGATAGAACCCTGAGCCGACTTCGGTGTCTACGAGCGGGGCCGTGGCCTCGCTGCGACGAAGAGGGCCGCAGAACCGACGACGTCGACATCCACAGCGCTGAAGGACATCTCCAGGATGCGGCGGAGCCCATCAGCCGTGTCGTCCACGTTGTCGAAGCCCTCTTGCTTGTTGGCTGCGCGCAGGAACGCGCGCGCAGGCTTCGTGTGGTCGCTCTGGAGACCGAGGACCGTCCCGCCGAACAGGACCCCCTCCGGGCCGAGGACATCCGCGACGTTCCTCACGGCGACCGCCTTGTTTGCCTCTGGCCCGCGAAGGCAGTGAAGTACGAAGCTGAGTGCCGCGGAGTCGAACGGTCCGTCGACCGGGAGAGGCTTCATGACGTCGGCCTCAACGGTGATCGGATGCCATCCCTCGAGGCGCTTCGCCGCGTGACGAAGCACCGTCTGATTGGGGTCCAGTAGCGTGATCTCCGTGTCGCGGGGCGGGTCCGCCTCCTCGATGAAGTAGCCGGTCCCAGGCCCGACGTCGAGGTGCCGGTGCCCCATGTGCTGCCGGTATCTGTCGACACATGGTGCTACGGGCAGCTTCCAGACCGCCTTCGTCATGAACTTCAGGACCCATACGTCGTAGATCGCGAGCATCGCCGCGTTGTACCCGGACTGCCCCTTGTACGACGGATCGGACTTGTCCACGCCGGGAAGCATCCCATGGGCGAGTCACGACAGGGTGAGCGTCAGGATCCCTTCCCGTCGGGGACCGCGAGAGCCGATGGTGAGCCGCCGATGAGGTCTGCGTCACGCGAAGGTGTCTCCGTCGTGGCGATCGCTAGCATGAAACACCCGTGCTGATCCTGCCGGTATTCATCGGCAGACAACGCCGGCCTTGCCCGTGAGCTCTATGGATTCGGGGAGGTAGACGATGGTCGAGCGCGAGATGCCGAACACTCGATAGCCCACAGGGATCGAACCGATGCCGGTCGCGTTCCCCTCCTCCATACATCCCCGCATCCGTGCCGTGACCAGGATGTCCACGTACTGCTTGGGAGCGAGGAAGAACGGGTGGAACGCTGAGGTCCGCGCGTCACCGACCAAGGGTTTCATCTGAACCCGATCGATGGCGTACGTGCTGAACGTGGGATCCTCGCCGCCGATACTGGCGATCGTCACACCGACCGGTCCCTGGGTCGAGAGCGTGAACCAGTATGAGAACTCCTCGCCTGGGGCGTGACTCACCCGAGCGGCGGTGAAGCTGTCTCCTTGAGGCGATGTGAAGGATCCGAGGCTGGTGACGGTGCCGCCGTGGACTCCCCCGACGCCGGTGCAAGGCCCGGAGCAGAGCGGGTCGTAGTTGACGACGAACGAGGCTGCGGCGCCGAGCAGGATCAGGATCACTGCAAACGCGACCCACGGCCATCGACGCCTCCTACCGTCGAGGTGCGCGGCCGAGGCGTGCGGAACCGTCGGCGGCGAGTCGAGCTGTGTCTGCACCGCATCTCCTCACGCAGGGGTCAGCAGTATCGCACTGTCCGGGCTCGTGGAGAAGCTCGCGGCCGCCTCGCGTCGGCGCGTTCGGTCGGCACCGGCCGCCGGTGGTTCGGTCAGCGATCGCTGGTGACGTCCACGGGAGGTGCGTCGGGCAGCCGCATCACCGGTTCGCTGTCCGGCACGGAGACGTGCACGTGGCGCCCGGGCGGCTCCGGTTCGGGCGTCCCGCGGACCTCCGCCGGCAGGAGCCGGTACCACGCCAGGCCCACGAGACCGGCCGTCGCGCACCCGATGCCGCCGATCATCAGCACCGTGCGGCCGCTCAGAGGCACCGCCAGGAGTCCGCCCGCGATCGCGATGGCCACGAGCTGCATGCCGTTGGTCAGGCCCCCGTAGGCCGCGAACACCCGGCCCCGGTAACGGTCTTCCACGCGGTGAACGATCAGGCTGCGCATCGACACGCTCTGCACTCCGTTCGCGGCGCCACCCACGGCGAACAGGATCACGGCCGGGATCAACACGGCGATCGCGGCCGCCGCGCCCACGGCGACCCCCAGGACGATGGATGCCCCCAGGAGTGCGGACACGAGACGCCGATCTGGCAGTCGGCGCGCGATCAAGGCTGCACCGATCACGAGTCCGCCCAGCCAGGCCGAGGCGAGCAGCCCGTATCCCCACGCCCCGGCCATGAGGTTCTCCTGCGCGAAGAACACCTCGGCGACGTTATCCATGGCCGCGAACAGGATCACCGCCGCGAATACGGTGAACGCCACGGTAAGGAGCGCGTCGCGGCGGATCACGCCGAGGCCCGCGCGCGCCTCGCCCTTCGTGCCTTCCTCAGCCGCGCTCTCGGGGCGACGGCGCACGGTGAGCGCGAGCGCCGCCAGGGCGATCAGGACGAACGTGCCGGCATCGACCAGCAGGGCCGCCCCCGAGCCGACGCTCGCGGTGATCGTTCCGGCCAGGAGCGGGCCGAGGATCATGCCACCGTAGCGGGCCGTCTCTAGGTATGCGTTCCCCGCGGTTGCGTGCTCGTCGCCCACGACGGCGGGCACCAGGGTGTAGAGAGCCGGGTTCGCCACCGCCAGCCCGGTGCCCAGCAGGAAGGCCAGCATCAGGATCACCGGAAGGCCGGTTGCGAACACCAGGCCAACCGCCGCCATCGCCTGGAACGCCGAAGCGACGGCGAGCGTGCGCGTGGTTTCGTAGTTGTCCACGATGACGCCGGCGGCCGGCGCGAACAGGACCAAAGGCAGGAGGCCGGCGAGCAACAGAGCTGCCACCGCCAGCCCGGAGTGCGTGGCGGCCACCTTGAGGGTGAGCGCGATCAGCGCGAGTTCGTCGCCCAGCGCGGAAAGACCGGAAGCCGCCACCAATAGGCGGAAGTCTCGACTGCGAAGCGCCCCCTCCACGAGGAGGGATGCTATGCGGTGGGGACCATAGCTCGCATCACCCTATCGGCCTACCTTCGAGCCCTCCGTCGGAGCCACGCCCGCATCGCTCAGCAGGCAGGGTTGACCCAGGCGGGCGGCGGACCCACGGGCACGCCGGCAGCACGCGAGCGCACCCGCAGGCGAGCCCGGTAGATCTCCATCGATGGATGACGCCAATCCGCGTGGGTCTGGCAGCGCCAGGAGGCATAGCGCTCATGGTGGAACGGGCTCATCAAGCTTTCAGCGTGGCCGATCACGTTGCGGTTCTGGATCCCGAAGCTGGCGCGTAGCCACAGGGTGAGACGCAGCGAGGACGCCATCATCGCCGCGTTGTCCAAGATCCCCTGGGCGCTGCGACCCACGTGCTCGATCCCGATCGACCGATCGTTGAGCCCGATCGCGTGGCGGCAGCGCGTACGAAGGTCCACCAGCTGGTAGATCGTGCCGTCGGTGTCGATCACGAAATGCGCGCAGGTGCCCGGTTTCTCCCCCAGATGCACCGCGTTCGATGCGAACGTGGCCCACGCGCCCCGGTACGAGTCCCCGTCGGTGAAGTGCTCCACGATGACGGGCGGCCGCTCCAGGCGCCATCCCCAGGTCCCGTAATGCCGCCGCGAGTATGCACCCATCTGCGCGCGACGCCGGTCGGAGAACGGGATCGGGTCCCACACGATCGGCGGCCGCAAGGCCGCGACGTCCGCGCGGCTGAGGAGGGGTGCAGCGCGAGGCGGCGCCGGTGAAGCGGCCGTCGCCGCCCACCCCGGAGCGACCAGGGCCGCGCCCGCCAGGATGGCGGCCAGGCGACGGCGTGTCATCCCGCAGCCACCGCGCGCAGCCGGGCCACCGTGGGCTCCTTCCCCAGCAGCGCGAGCGATTCCGGCAGTGGCGGCGAGATGTTGGAGCCCGTCACGGCGGCACGCACGGGCTGCCATCCCTTCGTGCGGTTCAGGCCCGCGCCCGACGCGAGCTCGTCAAGCGCCGCGCCGATCGTCTCCGCGTCCCAAACCGTCAGGCGGTCGAGGATGTCGGCCGCGAGGCCGACGTAACCCTCGGGCGCCTTGGCCAGCAGGCCGTCGGCCCTTTCGTTGAGGACGATGTCGTCCGTGAAGAGGAAACGCAGCAGGTCCACGCTCTCCGTTAGCGTCTTCATGCGCTCCTTCACGAGGGGCATCGCTGCGCGCAGGGTGGCGGGATCCGGCATCAGCCCGGCCTCGGTGAGGAAGTGCAGGCAGCGCGCCGCGAGGTCGTCGTCGTCCAGGCGCTGGAGGTAGTGGTTGTTGATCCAGGTGAGCTTCTCGGTGTCGAAGGCGGCGGGATGGGAGGACACGCGGTCGAGTTCGAAGGCCGCCACCAGTTCGTCCCGGCTCAGGAACTCCCGGTCCGCGAGCGCCGACCATCCCAGCAGGGCCAGGTAGTTCACCATCGCCTCGGGCAGGAAGCCCTGCTCGCGGAAGGCCTGCACGCTGGTGGCGCCGTGCCGCTTGGACAGCGGCTGACGGTCGGGACCGAGCACCTGCGGGACGTGGGCGTAGCGAGGCGGCGTTCCGCCGAGCGCCTCGATCACCGCGGCGTTGCGCGGCGCGCTCGCCAGCAGGTCGTCGCCGCGCACCACGTGCGTGATGCCCATGGCGAGGTCGTCCACCGCCACGGCGAGCAGGAACACCGGCGACCCGTCGGAGCGCACCAGCACGAAGTCCCGCAGCTGGCCGGGCGCGAATCGCACCTCGCCCTTCACCAGATCGTCGATGATCCACTCCCGATCGGGCATCTTGAACCGCAGCACCGAGGGACGCCCCTCGGCCTCGAACGACGCGCGCTCGGGCGGACCCAGCGCGCGACAACGGCCGTCGTACCCCGGTGCCTCCCCGCGCGCTATCGCCGCCTTGCGTCGCTCCTCCAGCTCCTCGGACGTGCAATAGCACGGGTACGCGTCGCCCTGAGCCAGGAGCCGTTCGGCCGCCTCGCGGTAGATGTCCATCCGCTGCGACTGCCGGTAGGGCGCGTGCGGGCCGCCTTCCTCGGGACCCTCGTCCCAGTCGATGCCCAGCCAGCGAAGATCCTCGAGCACGCCGTGCACGGCCTCCTCGGTGACCCGGCTCGCGTCGGTGTCCTCCACGCGCAGCACGAACGCTCCGCCGTTGTGGCGAGCCCATAGCCAGGAGAACAGGGCGCTGCGCACGTTGCCCACGTGCAGCGAACCGCTGGGCGCGGGGGCGAACCGGCAGCGGACCTCGCTCACGCGCACACCCTCACGCCACCACCGGGTTGGAGAGCGTCCCCACGCCCTCAACCTCCACCTCAACCACGTCGCCCGCCGCGAGCCGCCCCACGCCTTCGGGGGTTCCGGTGAGCAGGACGTCGCCCGGCAGCAGCGTCATGAACGCGGTGAGGTACTCGATCAGCGTGGCGACCCCGAACACCATGTCGCGCGTCTCGCCGGATTGCACCGTGTCGCCGTTCAGGCGGGTCCACACGCGGGCCTCGTTGGGATCCACGTCCGTCTCGACCCAGGGACCGAGCGGGCAGGAGCCGTCGAAGCCCTTGGCACGCGCCCATTGGTCGTCGGTGCGTTGCAGGTCGCGCAGGGTCACGTCGTTCGCGCACGTGTAGCCCAGGATCACGCGGAAGGCGTCCTCGGCACGCACGTTCTTGGCGAGCGCGCCGATCACCACGGCGAGCTCGCCCTCGTAGTCCACCCGCTTGCTCACGGGAAGCAGCTGGATCGGGTCGTGCGGGCCGATCACCGCGGTGGAGGGCTTGAGGAACAGCAGCGGCTCCTCGGGGACCTCGAGGCCGAACTCCGCGGCGTGCGCAGCGTAGTTCTTGCCCACGCACACCACCTTCGAAGGCAGGACGGGCGCCAGGAGACGTACGTCGTCGAGCGGGATCTCCTCACCCGTGGGCACCGGGTTCTCGAAGAACGTGCCGTGCAGGACCCGCACGACGTCGGTACCCGGTTCCACCGCCCCGGTGGCGATGCGGTCGGCGTGGCGGAACCTCACGAGGCGCATCCGCAGAGGCTACCGCAGGGCCGAGGAGCCTCAGTCGAGGCGGTGGCCACCCGCGAACGTGGCACCGACCTGGCGCCAGTAGCCAGCGATCATCTCCACGGGCACGAGCGCATCCAACTCGTCGTCCGGCGCGGCGTACAGCGCGACCGTGGGCGCACCGGTCCACAGCGGCCCGACCTCCACGTCTTGTGAAGCCATCGTGACGAGCTCATCGAGGGTGGCCGGGTACGACGGGTCGATATGCGGCATCCACCGGGAGTGCAACATCGGCAGCGCGTTCACGAACCCGCCGGTCTCGGCCTGCCCGGTGAGCGCGAGCGTGACGTCGGCGAGCCGGCGGTCGTTGGCGGCGAGTGTGGCGCCGAAGACGCCGCCCGGCGCCAACCTGGGCCCGGCGCGACCCACCGCCACGGGCCGGGTCATCCAGATGGCGCCCAGCTTCTTGGGGTACCCCTGGTACCAGCCCCGCGCGAGCGCGAAGTCCTTGTCAACCCAGATGTACACGCACCGGGAGTAAGTAGCGCCGCGGTACGTGCACCGCACGACCACGAAGCACTCCTTGTACTGGGAGCGCACCGGGTCGAGGAGCTCCCCACCGCCCTCGCTGCACGACTGCCAGTCGGCCCAGACGATCGCCACGGCGCCGGGGTCCTCTTCGGCGAGCCCGAGGCCCGGGGGAAGCAGCGCCGCGACGTTCGCAGGGTCCGTGCGGTACTCCACGGTGAGCACGTCGCCCGAGTAGTGCCACGGAGGTGGCGGCACGATCGACGCCCGGCCCTCGGGTGACTTCGGGAGCATGAATCCGCTCGGCTCCGCCATGTCGCCTATCGTACCCTTCGGTACCGGACGGCTCCGCAGCGGACCGAGAGGGGCAAGGGATGGAGACGCGACGGATCCTGCTGGACGGCGTGCCCACCACGGTCACGCGCGAAGACGGCGAGTTGGTGGCCGCGGATGGTCGCCGGATGCCCGTGGACGAGCCCGTCCACCTCGCGCCCGTGGAGCCCTCCAAGATCCTTTGCGTGCACCTCAACTACGAGAGCCGCCGGGCGGAATTCGGCGTGAAGCTGGGTCCGGCGCCGACCTACTTCCAGAAGCCCGCCAGCGCTCTCAACGGCCACGGCGGCCAGATCGTTCGGCCCCCTCGCTGCAAGTACCTCAACTACGAGGGCGAGATCGCGATCGTGATCGACGCCCTGTGCCGCCACGTCGCCCCCGAAGACGTGGGTCCCTACATCCGTGGTTACACGGTGGCCAACGACTACGGCCTGCATGACTTCCGCGACACCGACGCCGGCTCGATGCTCCGCGTGAAGGGCAGCGACACGCTCGCACCGTTGGGGCCGGGACTCGTCACCGACTGGGACTTCCACGGCAAGCGGATCCAGACCCGGGTGAACGACGAGGTGGTGCAGGACGGCAACACCGACGAGATGATCTGGGACATGCACTACCTCGTAGCCGATCTGGCCCGCACCATCACCCTGCTTCCGGGCGACGTGATCCTCTCCGGTACCCCGGCGAACTCCCGCCCCGTCCAACCGGACGACGTCGTAGAAGTGGAGGTCGACGGACTCGGGACGTTGCGCAACGCCGTGGTCGAAGGGGGCGTGGCGATCCGCGAGGACGTCGGCGCCCAACCCAGCGAGTCCGAGGAAGTGATCTCCACCACGTTCGGCGGCGACTGGGAGTTCCGCGGGATCCGGCCCCCCAACCGGGACTAGCCACCCGAGTGGGTGACGCAGCGGAGCGCGCGAGCGGGGCGTGGGCATCGCTTGAGGCCGCGTGTATCCGGGCGGACGCCGACGGGCGGCTGGTGCTCCTCGACGGCCCTCGTGGCGATCGAGCGCCGGTATGGC
>Ga0315278_10003823_pt1 | contig 13516 bp, 9 predicted proteins | sample YL17G06_0_MG_FD_203880 | JGI IMG/M metagenome (GOLD analysis project Ga0315278, IMG submission 203880) | Sediment microbial communities from Yellowstone Lake, YNP, Wyoming, USA - YL17G06_0 | ecosystem: Environmental > Aquatic > Freshwater > Lake > Sediment | place: USA: Wyoming | collected...
CCCCAACCCCTGGCCCGCCCAACACCTCCATTCCTCCCCGAAATCCCCTCACTTTTGGCTTGAACTTGCCCATTTCTGTGGTATAAGCCCCCCGTCGAACCGTCAAAAGACGCTCGACCGTGCTTGCCTCTTCGCGGAGCCAAACACGTCGCTCTTTGACAATTGAATAGCCTCTCCTCCGCCGCCCCCCCAGCGATCCGCCTTCGTCATTCGTCCTTCGTCATTGACTCGGCACTCGGCACTCGGCAATCGCCAATCGTCGTTCCAGCGTCAAAACCGGGTCATTTGGGGGTCGTTTTGGGGTCGTTTTGGGGTCGTTTTGGGGTCGTTTTGGGGTCGTTTCGGGGTCGTTTTGGGGTCGATTTGGGGTCGGTTTTTTCGCCCCTGAAATCCGCAACTCCTGGCCGGCCCTCCACTTCCCCTCATCGCCCCGCGGTTTTTCCGCTTTTTCACTTTGCGCAACACCCGCGCGTCATTCCGCAACCCCATCGCTCTCCTGCCCTTTCGTGACCTCCACCACGAACGCCGCCAGGATCGCCACCCCTCCGATCACCGTCGCCACGTCCGGCCTCTCACCCACGAACAACACGACCCACAGCGGGTTGAGCACCGGCTCCAGGAGTATCAGCAGCGAAGCATCCACCACGTTCACCCGCCGAAGCGCAAGCTGGAACAGCACATACGGCAGCGCAAGCTGGAACATCCCCGTCGCGGCCACGATCAGAAGCTGCCGCGTCTGTACACCCAGCGACCCCGTCGCGATGCATAACGGCAGCAGAATGACCACGGCCCCCAGGTTGTTGAACAGCACCACCAGGAAGGGATTAGCTCGCCCCGACGAAGCCCGGTCCACCTGCGCCAGTATGAGCGGCAGCGCGCCGAACGCAACCCCTGAAACCAGCCCCAACGCCGGCCCCGCCACCCCCTGCGTAGCCGGCCGAAACGCGACCATCACCGCGATGCCCGCGCTGGCCACAACCAGCGCAACGAACGTCCGACGCCCGATCCGGCGCCGTAGAAAAATCCACGACAGCAACGCGCAGAACGCCGGCGCGCTGTACTGGAGGAAAATCCCCGCGGCGGCCGTGGAAAGCGACATGGACGCCACAAAACACGTAACGACGGCCGTGTAGACGCAGACGCTCAAAACCATCCACCGCGCCGCGGGCCGCCTCCCGACGCCCAGACCCGCGAACACCGCCATCGGAAGCGCGGCGAACAGGCACCGATAAAACGCGAAGCCCAGCGGGTGCATGCCCGCGGTCTTGACGGCCACGCCCGCGAAGCTCCAGAGAACCGAGACGGCGACCAGCATCGCCACGCCGACCATGCGCCAGCGCCCGCTGCCGACGGAAGCACCGAGGCAACAAGGCGAGCCAGTAGAGGTTGGGGACGAGGTCCGGCTCATGGGCTGCGGGTATTGTTTCCATGGGTGCCGGTTGTGCAATGGACGCCGTGTCGCCTTTTTGGAGTTGAGTACGCGCCCTCTTGGCATATAATGAGATGGAGCACATCTTTCTCTTGCCGGGAGTCTGTCATGCCTGATACGTCAGCCCACCACGATACTCTGGATCTGAGCTATGTTCAGGACCCGGATATGCGCAGAGCATTGCGCATGATGCACCAGCAGATGTGCGAGACTCTCTCTCGTCACCAGATGGAGATCGATGCGTTGCTGGAGGTCATGATCGAGAAGCACGTCACCAGCGTGGGCGAGTTCAGGCGCAACCTGGTGCGACTGCAGCAGGACACGACCCGCATGAACCGGATCCACGGGGCCATGACTCCGGCCGCGCATGGACCCTCGCCGACGCATCATCCGCCACAGTGATAACGCGGGGATCGGTGTGGTCTCACGTGTCGGAGATCGCGCCCATCACCGACAGGACTGGCATGTAGAGTGCGACGACCAGCCAGATCGCACTCATCGCCAGAGACAGAATCCCGAGCACCAGAAGGATGAGCCCGGCCGATGAGCGGCGAGCCTCCGCGCCTTCCGGAACACGGGGGATCAACCGCGGAATCAGCCGCGTCGCGAGGGGGAGCTCCAGCTTGAAATCCTTGAACACGGCCTCGCACTTCGGGACGACGAAAAGGCCCGCGATGATCCAGAACAGCAGGAGCAACCACCAGAGGAGCGTTGGGCCGAGCCAGGATTGGCGGCGCAGCCTTGCCGGCGTTGCGTACTCGAGGTGCGGCGTGCGATCGGCCTGCATGCTCATTCCGTCTTCTGTGAAATAAGTGTCCCGAATCGCTTATGGATCGCCAGCGCCGGGTCCATGGGGACATCGACCGGCTTGCAGTCCTTGGGGATGCTGATCGTCGGCGTCGGCTTGATCTGCTTGCCCTGGAACTGCGGCAGCCAGCGGCGCTGGGATTCCAGCAGCTCGATGCTCATGTCGCGGATTTCCTTGAGGGTGCAGACGGCGGCGGTGAGGGGGTCCATGGCAAGCGAATGGACGATGTACTCAGGGTCGCCGGTCAGGGCGGCCTCAGCACAGAGGATCTGGCAGTTGACGTTGGTCATGCAGCAGGCGGCCAACTGCGGAGGCAGCGCGCCAATGGACGTGGGATGCAGGCCCGCATCGTCGGCGAACGTCGGCACCTCGACGCAGCACCCATCCGGCAGGTTGGTGATGAACGTGTCATTGCGGACGTTGCCCATGAAGCGGAATGGCTTGCCCGTCGCGACGGCTTCCATGATCCAGGAGCAATACTCGACGCTCCGGGTTTCGATCTTGGCGATCTCGTACTCCAGCGGGTCGTGCTTGGCGTACTTTTCGGCCATAAGCTTGCCCCATTTGTAGGCCGCGCCGGACTCGCCGCCGAACGCTGGTTCGTCGCAGTAAAGATCGAGGGCCTTCTTGTTCTTCCGGAACCATGAGACGTATTCCGACAGGTGGCCAGTGGACTCGGTCATGAAATAGCCGAAGTGCCGGAAGACTTCGCCGCGGACTTTTTCGTTCTTGTAGTACTCGGGCTTCTCGAAGACTTCGCGGAGCCTGGGGTAGAGGTCTTTGCCCTTGTGTTCAAGGCGCAGGAACCAGTCCATATGGTTGATTCCGCCGCAGGTGTAGGTGATCTCCTCCTTCGGTACGCCGCAGTAGCCGGCGATCAGGTCGAGGGTGGTCTGGACCCCATGGCAGAGGCCGACGAACGGCACCTTGGATGCCTTGCCCAGCGCCAGGCAATTGCCGGCCATGGGGTTGGCGTACTGGAGCATGATAGCGTGGGGCTTGGCGACCTCGGCCATGTCCTTGGCCGTGTCAACGAGGACCGGGATATGCCGTTGGCCGCGGAAGACCCCTCCGGGGCCCAGAGAGTCGCCGATGCACTGATCGACGCCGTATTTGAGGGGTATCTCGTCGTCGAAGCCGAAGGCTTCGAACCCCCCCACCTGGATCATCATGACGACAAAATCGGCATCCTTGATGGCCTCGCGGCGGTTGGTGGTTCCCCAGACGGTGGCCTTGACGCCGCTCTCCTTGACCATGCGTTTGCCAAAGGCCTCCATGGAGCGGAGCTTGGCCTCATGGACATCCATCAGGGCGAATTCGCTGTCGGACAGGGCCGGGGTGGCCATCATGTCGTTCATGAGCGTCTTGGCAAACACGACACTACCGGCGCCGATCATCGCGATTTTCCTTGGCATATCGAATCTCCTGTTTCCATGAGGTTTACGCGAAGCCTATGAGGGTCATTGTAGCGGATTCCGTTGTGATTGTAACACGGCGTGTTCGGCGTCGTCTTTACAGAGAATGCACCCTACCCTGCAGCCATCCTCGTGGGTGGCTGGCACGGCTCACGACCCGAGGGCGTGGGCCGTTTTTCGTTGCGCTACGGAGTGTCAGAGCGGCGTGAGAGTGCTTTGGCGATGGCCTGTGGGTCGTAGACGCACCCTCCCCAGGTTCCGCCGCTGGCGGATTGGAGGGCGGCCCAGAGGCGGGTGTCGTGGGGAAGGTCGGGATCGGCGGCCAGATCTGTGCGGGGGTTTCGCGAGGCGAGTATGCGGTTGCCCAGATCGGCACTGAGTGATGAGCGCTGAGTGGCAGAGTCGCCGACGAGATTGACGGCGCCTTCGAGGCGGTTGCGGTCGATGGTGATCTGAATCATGTCGCCGTCGAGGACTTTGCCGATGGGTCCGCCGGCGAGGGCTTCGGGGCCGACGTGGCCGATGCAGGCGCCGGTGGAGACGCCGGAGAATCGGGCGTCGGTGATGACGGCGACGTGTTTGCCGAAGTCGAGGTGCCTCAGAGCGCTGGTGACCTGGTAAACCTCGGGCATGCCGGCGCCAATGGGGCCGCGGCAGATGAGGATCATGACGTCGCCGGGCTTGATGGAGCCGTTCTTGATGGCTTCGATGGCGGCGTGCTCGGTGGTGAAGACGCGGGCGGGGCCGGTCTTGCGATAGACGCCGTCGGGATCGACGACGGCGGGGTCGATGGCGGTGGACTTGATGACGGAGCCTTCCGGGGCGAGGTTGCCGAGAGGGAAGGTGATGGTGCTGGTGAGGCCGCGTTGGCGGGCGAGGTCGGGGGACATGATGACGTCGTCGGGGTGGATGCCGTCGAGTTTTCTCAGGAGATCGCGGACACGTTTGCGGCGGGCTGAGGATTCCCACCAATCGAGCATTTTGCCGAGGGGTTGGCCGGAGGCAGTGAGACAGTCTTCGTTGAGCAGATGGAGTCGGCGGAGGTGGAGCATGACTTCGGGGACGCCGCCGGCGAGGAAGACGCGGACGGTGGGATGGCCGACGGGGCCGTTGGGCAGCACATCGACGAGACGGGGGACGGAGCGGTTGATGCTGATCCAGTCATCGACCGTGGGACGTGGGAGTCCGGCGGCGTGGGCGATGGCGGGGATGTGAAGGACGAGGTTGGTTGAACCGCCGAAGGCGGCGTGGACCACCATGGCATTGCGGATGGAGTGAGGGGTGAGGATATCGCGGACGTGGATGCCGCGTTCGTCCAGGTGAATCAGGGCGCGGGCGGAGCGTTCGGCGATGTCAAGCCAGATGGGCTGGCCGGAGGGCGCGAGGGCGGAGTGGGTAAGGGTGAGGCCGAGGGCTTCGGCGACGACCTGGGAGGTAGCGGCGGTGCCGAGGAACTGGCACCCCCCGCCGGGCGAAGCGCAGGCGCGGCAGGCGAGTTCGGCGGCCCGATGGAGTGTGAGGACCTTGTGGGCGTAACGTACGCCGACGGTCTGGATGGCGCCGGCATCTTCGCCTTCGGTGGGCATCAATGTAACGCCGCCGGGAACCAGGATGCCGGGAAGATCGCCCGATCCGGCGAGGGCCATCATCATGGCGGGCAGGCCCTTGTCGCAGGCGGCGACGGCCATGACGCCGCGGCGCGTGGGAAGTGAGCGGATGAGCCGGCGGAGGACGATGGCGGCGTCGTTGCGATAGGCCAGGGAGTCCATCATGCCGGGTGTGCCCTGGGTCCGGCCGTCGCAGGGGTCGGTGCAGAAGGCGGCGAAGGGAATGCAGGCGCGGCGTTTGAACTCAGCCGCCGCAGCGCTCACCAGGAGGTTGAGTTCCCAATGGCCGGTGTGATAGCCGAGGGCGAGGGGAGTGCCATCGTCGGCGCGGATGCCGCCGGAGGTGGAGAGGATGAGGAACTCGCCGCGGCGGAGCTGGTCGGGGCTCCAGCCCATGCCGGCGTCGGAGGCGAGGCCGAAGATGTCCCCGCAGGGGGAGTTGCGGAGGACGTCGTCGGTGAGGGGGAGCTTGCCGCGGGGGCCGGAGGCGTGGGTGGAGACGTCGAAAATATCTGGCGGGGATTCGAGGATGTCGCGGAGGGTGATGCTGGTCATGACAGGCACTCCAGTCGCAAGTCTGAACATCGGTTGAGGGAGGGGGTTTGTCAACGGGCGGGGCGTCTGTAAGATGGCGGATAATGGCCCAGGAACCTGCAATTCCCCACCGTCGATTCTGGCAGACACGAACTGCGCGAGCGATCGCAGTGCTGATCGCGCTGGTGCTGATCGTTCGGCTAATCTGGGGATGGTGGGTCGGGCGGCAGCTCCAAGCCCAGCTTGATGAGATTCGCCAGCGTGGGGAACCGGTGGCGGTAACCGACATGGTCTACCCGCTCGTGGCGGACTCGGAGAATGCGTGGCTTCTGCAAATGCAGGCGGCGCAGGTGATCGTCAAGACCGGCGTGGAATCGCCGCGGAACACCAACACGGACTATCCCGACTATCTGCCCTATCCGCCGGAGTGGATGAAGCTGGCGGAAGCATCGGAGAAGGCGCACGCGCAGGCATTCGCGCTGGCGCGACAGGCGAGGCAGTTGTCGCGGGTGCAGCTTCGGCAGGGGCTGGCCTCGCCGACGATCGGCATCCTGCTGCCCTATCTGAACCAAGCCAAAGCGATGGCCAACACCCTCGCGGACGGCGCGGCTTATTCGCACCTGAAGGGCGACGACGGCGAAGCGATTGAGCGATTGATCGACCTGCTGCATCTGGCGCGATCCCTGCGGCAGGATGATTTTCTCGTTTCGCAGCTTGTGGCGATCGGAATCGAAGCACTGGCGTGCGATCAGATGCAGATGATCGCTCCGGGGCTGCGGTTTGACGGGACCGCCACGACCCGTCCGGCTACCCGGGCGATGGTGCGCCCGCTGATCGATCGCTTGCTGGACGACGGCCTGATCGCAGATGGGATTCGGCGGAGCTTGCTCATGGAGCGGGTGATCTGGATCGACTACTGCCGGACGGCATCGGCCGGGACGTGGATCATCCGGCCACTGGCGGACCGCGAGATCATCCGCGTGAATCGGAACATGGCGATCATGCAGGAGGCCGGCAAGTGCAAGAATTGGCCAGACGCAAAGGACGTCCTGAAGCGGTGCAAGTGGGATCCACTAGTGGGAGCAGCAATCTTCATGGGGCCGACGCCCGCTGCGTCGCGAACGGTCCCACGATATTCGCGATTGTTTCACGGATGGGCGGGGGATCTGTCGGCATACCTGGAGAGGCAGTTTCAAGGCCTGGCGGAGCGGCGGGTGACGGCGGTGTCGTTGGCGTGTCAGTTGTACCGCGTGGACGAAGGGCATTGGCCACAGCGGCTGGATGAGCTGGTGCCGAAGTACCTGCCGGCGGTGCCGGCAGATCCCTTCTATAACGATGGCCGGCCGCTGGGGTATGTGGTGCTGAAGGGGAAGCTGCCGGGCGGGGGCGATCGCCCGATGATCTTCTATAATGGCGAGGCAACGTCGCTCAATCCCGGCAAAGAGCCCGCGTACCGGTGGCTGCCATACAATGGGGTCCAGTACCGCGATGTGGCGCGGTTTGTGCCAGTGAAATCAACGAAAGCTGTCGATAACAATCCACAGAAATCCGACACACCAGGGGAGCAGCCCCAGGATCAGCAGAAGCCCGCCCAGCCAGAGGGAAGATAGCTGAGCGGCCGCCAGCCCGGCGCGGCCGAGGCCAGCATGCCTGCAACGAACGGCCCATTGAACGCCGCGGACGGCGCTGGCAGTGAAGCCAATTGCGGCGAACGCCAAGCCGATGAACAGAAGCACAAAGGTCGCCGTGAGGAAAGGCCCAACGGGCGTGATGCGGGCCGCGACGACGAATAGCACCGCGGGCAGTAGCCAGACCATCGGGGCGACGGTGTAGGATGCGACCGCGGTGAGCGATTGCTGGCGGCGAGGTGAGGCGCCAGGCAAACGAAACAGCGGCTCCTGCGATCGCGTGATGTGGAAGGCCAGCAGGATCAGCATCAGGGGAAGAACGCCGGGAATGGTCGCACCCGCAGACCAGGGGACCAGCAGATCGTAGACCCAATGAGCGGGCGCGGGGTTGCTTAGGATGACCGGATCAGGCTGGATGGCGACGAACCACAATCCGCTCGCCTCTATCTCGGTGGCAACAAAAGCGCCGGCCAGGATAATGCCGAGGATGACCGCAGTGATCCAGCGGAAGATGCGGGCGCAGTGGGGGTCATGTTGCTTGCTGACCTCGTGGGCGAGCGCCGGGCTGCCGATCGTGATGAGCCAGACGGTTCTGAGGTAGGCGCGAACGTAGCCGACTTGGTGATAGCGCGCCCATGGCAGAGCACTGGTGGATAGCAAAGCTCGGTCAAACGTCTGCCCGCATTCGCTGCAGCGATCGCCGACGGTGCCGCGGAGGTCGTAGCCACACGCAGGACATAGCGGGGCATATTCGTCGGGCAATTGGGCGGAGGAGGATGGTGGGTTGGCCTGAGTCATGCCGAAATCACCGGACGCGATTGCTCAATACCCCGATTTCCGGGACTTCCATGTGGATCTCATCGCCGGGCTGTAGGGAGAAACCTTCGGGGGGGACGATGCCGGTGCCGGTGAGGAGGAACACGCCGACGGGGAAACTCTGGTTGCGGAACAGGTAGGCGACGAGTTCATCGAAGGACCGCTTGATCTTGCCGAAATCAGTTGAGCCAGTAAACACGACCTCGTGGGAGCGGCGGATTTCCATGTGGATCGAGGACCGGCGGATGTCGAGGTGGCCGTCGTCTACGAGAATGCAGGGCCCGAGGGCGCAGCAGCCGTCCCACACTTTGGCCTGGGGGAGGTAGAGGAGGTTTTCGCCTTCGATGTCGCGGCATGAGAGGTCGTCGCCGATGGTGTATCCGACGATCCTGCCGTTGGCGGCGATGAGCAGCGCGAGCTCGGGTTCGGGGACGATCCACCTGGAATCATCGCGCAGGCGTAGCGGCTGGCCGTGGCCGACGCAGCGACGGGCAGTGGCCTTGAAGAACAGCTCGGGGCGCGGCGCCTCGTAGACGCGGTCGTAGGCATTGGCGCCGAACTGGCTTTCCTCCATGCGTGCGGCTCTGCTGCGGAGATACGTGACGCCGGCGGCCCAGACTTCCTGAGAGCGCATAGGCAGCGAGTCACGGATCTCTTCTACATGCAGCTTGTTCGATGCGATGAAACGTCGCTGCAACTCGCTGGACGGGTCATCCATCGCCAGCCACTGGTCCATGTCGAAGGCTGGAAGATGGGCCAACCGGTCGCCATCCTGGGCGAACCATCCGTCGGTGGTGCTGTGGAGCTTCATCGCGCCTTCTCCTGCATCGAATGGTCACTTGATGAGTATAAGGTAGGGGCGTGAAAAGGCGCAGCGGGAAGGAGCAGGCCATGTTACATCGGTTGACCACCTATGCAGCCGCGGCACTCGTCGCCATGACTGTCGCCGCCTCGGTTCGGGCGGACGAGGTGCTATTCGACTTCGCGAAGGGCGTTGACGTCACGAAGGTCGTCGTAGTCGATGCGAAGCCTACCCTCGACGCCGGCGCAATGCGGATCGCGACGTTCCACGAGCAAACATACCCCGGGGTGACGCTGGCGGCGCCGAAGGGCAAATGGGATCTATCGGCGTATCAATCGGTGGCAGTCGACGTGAAGAACGCCGGCGAGACGGCTGTCACGGTCCACTGCCGCGTGGACAACCCCGGCGCCGACGGGACCAACAACTGCTGCACCGGCTCGATCACGCTCAAGGGGGGCGAGTCCGGCACGCTCAAGGTCCAGCTCTCGCGAAGAAGCTCAAGCGACCTCGCCGTGAAGCTGTTCGGCATGCGCGGCTATCCCGCCGGTTTCGACCCCAAGGGCAGGCTTGATGTGGCCAACGTGACGCAGTTGCTGTTTTTCGTGGCCCAGCCGAGAGTCGATCATCTGTTCGAGATCCGCAGTGTCCGCGCGACGGGGGCGTTCGTCGTGGCCAACGTCAAGCCCGAGAGGTTCCTCCCTTTCATTGACGAGTTTGGGCAGTACATGCACACGGATTGGCCCGGGAAGGTCCATTCTGTCGCGGAAATACAGCAGAAGCGGGACGAGGAATCCCAGGAGATGGGGCAGAAGCCGGGCGCAACGTCGTGGGACAAATGGGGCGGGTGGAACACCGGACCGACGCTCAAAGCCACCGGCTCCTTTCGGGTGGAGAAGCACCAGGGCAAATGGTGGCTGGTCGACCCCGATGGCAAGCTTTTTTTCTCACACGGCGTTGACTGCGTTCGGATGCTCGACATCACGCCCATCGATGGCCGCGATGCCTGGTTCAAGGATTTCCCAGGGCGCGACGGGCAGTACAAAGAGTTTCTCGTCGGGCGCGCCTTTGCGCTCCATGGCCACTATGCCGGAAAAAGCCCGCAGTGTTTTGGATTCGCCGCCGCCAACTTCAAGCGGAAGTATGGGGAGAATTGGCGCGATGCGACCGCCCGGATTGCCCATCAGCGGTTGCGGAGCTGGGGCCTGAATACGATTGCCAACTGGTCGGCCTCCGAAGTCTACCTGATGCAGAAGACGCCCTACGTGTGCACGGTGGGCTCCGGCGGGAAGATGATCGAAGGCAGCCAAGGGTACTGGGGCAAGTTCCCCGACCCGTTCGACGGCCAGTTCAGAGAGCAGACGCGGCAGCGCATCCGAGCAGCCACGCAGAACACGGCCAATGACCCCTGGTGCATCGGGTACTTCGTTGACAATGAGATGTCCTGGGGCGACGAGTTGTCGCTGGGGATTGGCTCGCTCGCCTCGCCACCCGATCAGAGCGCGAAGCAGGTTCTGGTGGCCGATCTCCGAATCAGGTACGGCACCATCGCGAAGTTGAATGACGCCTGGGGCACGACACACGGGTCGTGGGACGCGTTGCTTGAGAGCCGCCAACCGCCCGACAAGCAGAAGGCCCGCGCCGACCTGACGGCGTTTTACACCAAGACGGCCGAGGAGTATTTCAAGGTGGTCAGGGAATCGCTGAAGGCGGCCGCCCCGAATCGGCTGTATCTCGGCTGCCGGTTCGCGTGGGTGAATCCGCTGGCCGTCGCGGCGGCAGTGCGGCATTGCGACGTGGTGAGCTACAACCTGTACAGCCGATCCGTGGCCGACTTCAAGCCGCCCGGCGACGGCGACGTCCCCCTGATCATCGGCGAGTTTCACTTTGGCGCTCTGGACCGCGGAGTGTTCCACACGGGGCTGGTCCCGACGGGCGCGCAGGAAGAGCGTGCGAGGATGTACAAGGAGTACGTGCAGGGCGCGCTGCGGCATCCGCAATTCGTCGGGACCCACTGGTTCCAGTACCAGGACGAGCCGACCACCGGGCGGGTCTACGACGAAGAGAATTACCAGATCGGCCTGATCGACACAGCCGACACCCCGTACCGCGAGACCATCGAGGCCGTCAGAGAGGTTGGCTACGGCATGTACGAGTACCGGTCGGCCAAGTAGTGTCCGGCAGGCGGGAACATTTTCCCCACGGCGTCACAGCGTCCTTGCCGGACTGCCCCGCGACGGTATGCTCTTCGCCTGCGATCCACGACGGTCGTGGCACAAGGTCACAGGCCACACTTGGGTTGGGTTCGCCGACCATAACCTGACTGGAGCAGGGCGCGTTTATGACACCCTCCAACACTCTCGATGCCGTGCTTGGGGGATTTCAGCCCGATACGCGGTCCAACCTGCTTCTGGCAGTACAAAAGACCCTCTTCATCGCGCTCCGGCTGCAGGAACGAGCTGCGCAGCTGCAGACCCATCACGAGCAGCGGCAACAGGCCGAGCTCGATCGGATGCTTCAGAATCCGCAGGACAAAGTGACGCTCTCGCAGATGACCGACCAGGCTTTTCGCTCGAGCACGCCGCAACGCGCCGTCGACCAGTTCATCCACATTCTCGACGTTCAGGGGATTCCTCGCTTCTTCAGCCCGTTCCGTCGCACCCTCTTGAAGGGCTTTCAATCATTCGGCGGCTATGCCCCCGGGGTGGCCATCCCGTTGGTCAAGGAGCAGATGCGTAAGGAGACTGCGAACGTCATCCTCCCGGCCGAGCCGCGCCTCCTTCTTCGGCACTTGCGGGCGCGTCACGCCGAGGGCCTGCGTATGAACGTGAACTTTCTCGGTGAGGCGATTCTGGGCGAGGAGGAAGCCTCTCGCCGGCTCCAGACCAACCTGCAGGGGCTCCAGTCGGCGGAGGTCGAAGTGATCTCCATCAAGATCTCCACGCTGTACTCGCAGATCTCGGCGCTCGCCCGGGAGCACACGATCGCCACGCTGTGCGAGCGTCTGGAGCTGCTCTATCGCACCGCTGCGCATCTCCGGTTCACGCGTCCTGACGGCGCGGTGGTGCCCAAGTTCGTCTATCTCGACATGGAAGAGTACCGCGATATGAGCCTCACCGCCGAGGCCTTCATGCGCACGCTGGAACTGCCGGGGCTGGAGAGAGTCACCGCCGGGATCGTCCTGCAATCGTATATCCCGGACTCCTTCGGGTACCAGAAGCGGCTGAACGAGTGGGCTCGCCGGCGTGTCGCCGCCGGCGGAGCGCCTGTGGTGCTGCGGCTGGTCAAAGGGGCGAACATGGAGATGGAACGAGTCGAGGCGTCTGTGCGAGGCTGGCCGCAGGCCCCCTACCACACCAAACTCCAGACCGATGCCAACTTCAAGCGGATGGTTCAGGAAGCGGTGAAACCCGAGAACATCGTCGCGGTGCATCTCGGCATCGCGTCTCACAACCTCTTCGACCTGGCGTATGCGCTGACCCTTGCCATCGAGAACAGCATTCTCGACAAGGTCCAGTTCGAGATGCTGGAGGGCATGGCCAACGCCCAGCGACGCGCTGTCTTCGAGCTCTCGCGCAACCTCCTCCTCTACGCGCCGGTCTGCCACAAAGAGGACTTCATCAACGCCATCGGCTACCTCATCCGCCGCCTCGACGAGAACACCGGTCCGGAGAACTTCCTCCGCTACGCCTTCCGCATCGAGCCCGGCAGCCCCGACTGGCAACGCCTCGCAGACGGCTTCGTCAACGCCTTTTCCGTTATCGACGACCTGTCCGACGCCCCGCAACGCACGCAGAACCGGCAGTTGCCGCCACCTCCTTCCCATGCGATCGCGCGGGGCTGGCAGCACTTCGTCAACGAGCCCGACACCGACTTCTCGCTGCCGCACAACAGCGACTGGGCAGAACGGATCGTCGCGACCTGGGAACCGAAGCACGGTGCGTGTGCCACCGAGATCCCGTTGGTCATCGCGGGCCAGGAGATCGCCGAAGGCAGGCCGGTGCGCGATTGCCTCGACCCTTCGCGCCCCGGCCTGGTCGTCGGCCGTTATCGCCAGGCCAATGCAGGCGACATCGATCGCGCCGTGCAGTGCGCCGGCGCGGACGAGGACGGCTGGCGCGTCATGTCGCCAGGGGCCCGCTTCGACGTGCTGGGCAAGGTCGCCGAGGAGATCCGGCGGGCACGTGCCGACCTCATGGGCGCCGCCCTGGCGGATGGCGGCAAGACGCTCGCCGAATCCGACCCCGAAGTCTCCGAGGGCGTCGATTTCATCGAGTTCTACCGCGATACCGCTCGCTGGTGGCAACAAATGCCCTCTCTCAAAGCGGCGCCGAGGGGGGTCGTGGTCGTCGTCTCACCCTGGAATTTTCCAATCGCGATTCCGTGCGGCGGGGTTGCGGCGGCGCTCGCGGCGGGCAACACGGTGATCCTCAAGCCGGCCTCGGACGCAGTGCTGGTCGCGTGGGTGCTGTGCATGTGC
>Ga0315278_10003824_pt1 | contig 13515 bp, 7 predicted proteins | sample YL17G06_0_MG_FD_203880 | JGI IMG/M metagenome (GOLD analysis project Ga0315278, IMG submission 203880) | Sediment microbial communities from Yellowstone Lake, YNP, Wyoming, USA - YL17G06_0 | ecosystem: Environmental > Aquatic > Freshwater > Lake > Sediment | place: USA: Wyoming | collected...
GCGGGTCGGGATCGACGGGTCTCGACATGGGCTGGGGAGGATAGCGAGCCCGGGGCTAGAGCGCGAGCCCCTCTTCGAGCCACCACTCGGCCCAGGCCCCGGCGGCCCGCCGAAGCTCCGCCTCCGGGGCGTCGACCTGGTAGGGAACGGGGGGATCGCCGGCGCGGCGCAGCTCGTTCGCGGCCAGCTGCCGGAGGTCGCGGTCGGGGCTGACGAGCGCCTGGAGCATCCAGCTCGAGCGGGGGGCGGCGCGCCACTCCCGCCACCAGGCGATCCAGCGGGCCGGGTCGGCGCCCAGACGCTGCAGGGTGATGCGGGAAAGGGCGTCGGAGCAGGCTTCGGCGAGCTCGCCGCCCTGGTCGAGCAGGTGGATGAGCTGCGGGACCGAGTCGGCGTCGCCGAGCCGTCCCAGCGCCCGGGACGCCGGGATGGCCCTCGCCGGACGCCCGCTGGCGAGCGCCCGGCGCAGGTCGGCAACGAGGGGCGCGAGGGCCGCCCTGCCTCGCGCGGAGGCCAGCGCCTCGCGCGCCTCGGCGGCCACCTGGGCGTCCTCGTCGTGGACCCGCGCCGCCAGGCGGGACAGCGTGGCAGGGTCTCCGAGGCGGGCGAGCAGGGCCACCGCGGCGCGGCGCCGCTCCGGATCGTCGTCCTCCAGCGCGTCCAGCAGCGGCTTCTCGGCGCTGCGCCCCAGCGCCACCACTCCGGCGAAGATCGGACCTCGCTCCTCGGCCGGGAGAGCGGCGGCGGCCGCCACCTCGACCTCGATCGGCCCGGGGAGGCGCGCCACCAGGGCCGCGCCTGCCTCCTGCCCTCCCTCGACGAGGCGGGCGACGAGCTCGTCGCGGTCGGCCGACCCACGGGAACTCGCGGCCAGCGCCTCGACCAGCGACCCCAGGTCCTCGGCCCGCCCCGACGACAGGGCCTCGGCCGCCGGGGCGACCTCGTACTCCCCGAGGTCCAGGTCCACCGAGAAGGGGAGCGGGTCCAGGTCCACGCGGGCCGGCTCGCTGACCTTCCAGCTCTCGTCGTCCGGAGCCGGAGCGGCGGCCGGAGCCGGAGCGTCGGCCGGGGCCGGAGCGTCGTCCGGGGCGAACTTGGCGGAGGAGGCAACGGAAGGGGCGGCGGGCTCGGCGGCGGCTGGGGGCGGCGCCTGCTTCCTCTCGCGGGCCACCGCCTTCTGGCTCCGGATCTGTCGCTCCAGGGACGTGCCGAGCGCGCCCAGCAGGACGAAGAGGTCGCCGAGCCGGCTCGACGCCACCGGCGCGTCGTCGTTGTCGGCGTAGAGCACGCAGACCGGTCGCTCGAGGACGTAGACCGGCGCCACGAGCAAGGTGTGTGGCCCGACGCGCCCCATCCCCGAGAGAACCGACGCGGTGACCGGGTCGGAAGGAGGCGGCCCGAGGTAGGGGGCTCGGGTGGCGAGCGGCGCGCCGAAGAGTCCGGCCTCCTTCAAGTTCACCGCGAGGCGACGGCAGGCCTCCCGGGCGCCGGGATCGGATCCGACGGCGTCGTGTCCGGCCAGCACCTCGCGCCGCACCGAGAAGGCGGCGGCGAAGGAGAAGAAGTCGCGGGCGTAGCGCAGCACCACCCGGATGGCCTCGTCCCGGTCGGAGGCGGCGAGGAGCTCCGCCCGCGCCTGGGCCAGCGTCCACCGCGGAGCCGAAACGGGAGCCGACGCCGCTTCCGCCTCGCGAAGCTCCTCGACCAGGTCCCGCTCCGACCCGCTCGACAGCGCCGCCAGCCGCTCCGGCAGCGGGGCTCCGTAGAGCTTCTGGACGAGGGAGCGGACCCGCCATTCCGGCGCCACGTGGGCCCGGAGGTGGAGCGACAGCAGGAAGCCGATCTCGTCGAGGAGACCGACGTCGGGCGGGTAGGTCGTCACCACCGAGAGGTCGCGGCCGTCGAGGGCGAAGGGGGCGATGCCGTGCCGCTCGGCCACCTTGGCGGGGAAGACGCGCCGCGCCCGGGGGTCGGGCGTCGCGAAGGCCGTCTCGGGCGGCGCCGGCAGGCCGGTGACCCGGGCCAGCAGTTCGGTGAGGCGCGACCGGGGGACGAGGCGGAGCTCGAGGAGCGTGGTGTCCATCGATCCGCCAGCCTGGTCCTGGCGCGCCACCGCCCGCTCCGCGTCCCGGCCTGAGAGGGCGCCGTCGGCCACCAGGCGCGCGAGCAATGGGTCGCTCATGCCGCCCTCCCGCCGTCCACGCCCCGCACCACCCAGGTGCCGGCGGCGAAGTCGTGCGCCCCTCGTCCACTCCGAGTGAATAGCGCCAGGAGAAGCCCCACCCCGAGGAGGGCCGCCGAGACGAGCGCGAGGAGGGCGCGGGCCGCGCTGCGCCCCGGCGCGGGCCGCTCGCCATCTGGACCGACCACCCGGAGCCCGAGGATCCGCATCCCGGGCGTGGCGCCCATGAGCGTCACGCCGAGCCACTGGTAGGCGAAGGCAACGAGCGCGATGGCCATCGACGCCAGGACGACGACGTCTCGCCTCGGAGGCTCCAGCTCGGCCTTCCCGAGGACCGGCAGGAGCAGGAGGGCGAGGAGCGCCCCGAGGACCGCCCCGTCCACGAACCAGGCCGCCACGCGCTTCCAGGCCGGGGCCCGTTCCCGGTGCACCTCGACGGCCTCCACGACGGGGTCGACTTCGAAGTCCGCCCGTGGAGCCGGCGAGGTGGGGCGCGCCGGGGGGCGGGGGCGCGAAGGGTAGCGCGGCGGCGCACGGCGCGTGGTGGACGACCCCTCGCCGGGCGGCGCCATCTCCCAGTCGATGGGCACGGGGACGAGCGAGTCCCACGTCGCCGACGAGCGCTCGCGCCGGTCGTCGCGCCGATCGAGCGGGAGCGGCCGGTCGAGGGCGGTGGCGTCCACGTCCTCGACCAGCGCGATGGGCACGCCGCACCCCGCGCAGCGGACGGCGGCGGCGCCGTTCTCCGTACGGCAGCGGGGGCAGTGCACGTCGAAAGGAGTACCGGCGCGACTCGGCGGGGTCAAGGAGCGGAAGGCATGCCTCCGGGGGATATCGGGTGCTATCCGAGATCGCCGGCCAGATGCTGGATCAGGGCGGCGGCGGCGACCGCGGCGGTCTCGGCGCGGAGCACGCGAGGGCCCAGGGAGGCGAGCCGGCAACCGGCGTCGAGACAGGCCCGCACCTCCAGGTCGGTGAGACCCCCCTCCGGGCCGAGCACGGCGAGGAAACCGGCGGCCCCGGGGCGGACGGCCTCGGCAAGCGAAGCCCCGGCGCCGGCGTGGAAGGCGATGCGTTCGAAGCCGGCCGGAGCCTGGAGCGCCTGCGCCAGCGTCCCGGGCACGGCCACCTCCGGGACGTCGGAGCGGCCGCACTGCCGCGCCGCCTCCCCGGCGATGCGTCGCCAGCGCCGTGCCCGCACCTCGGCACGGTCCGGCTCGAGTCGCACCACCGAGCGCTCGGCCTGCCAGGGCACGAGGCGGGTGGCGCCGAGTTCGGTGCCCTTCTGGACGATCCAGTCCCCCTTGTCGCCCCGGGAGAGCGCGAAGGCCAGCCACACCGCGGCCCCGGGGAGCGCCGCGGCGCGCCGCTCGCGCAGGCTTAGCTCACTACCAGTGAATATTGCCGTCCAGGCGTTGCCGGCGCCGTCGAAGACCTCCACCTCGGCCCCGGGCTCGAGGCGCAGCACGTCGGACAGGTAGTGAAGGGAGGCGGGGTCGGGACGGGCCACCGCTCCCTCGATCCGCCCGGGGGGCACGAGGACCCTCCGGTGCGTCATCCCGCCTCCGGGCGCCGGAAGCGGAGCAACGACCACTCCCCACGCCGCTCCCCGCGCAGCGGCAGGAGCCCCCCGGCCAGGAAGGGAAGGCGGACCTCCTCCTCCTGGGGCACGAGGATTCCGGCCAGGACCAGCTCTCCGCCGGGCACGGTCTTCCCCACCAGCGAAGGCGCCAGATCCACGAGGACGTTGGCGAGGATGTTCGCCACCACCAGGTCGAAGGCGCCGGGGATCGCCTCGACGGGGTCACCGGTCAGCTCCAGGGCCGCGCCGTTCCGCGCGGCGTTCTCCCCGGCCACGGCGACCGCCACCGGGTCGTTGTCGTTGGCCGCGACCCTCCCGGCGCCCAGCTTGCGGGCTGCGATGGCCAGCAGCCCGGAGCCGGTACCCACGTCGAGCACCGAAGCCCCCGGGCGGCGGGCCAGGAAGTCGTCGATGGCGGCGAGGCAGAGGGAGGTCGTGGCGTGGGTGCCGGTCCCGAAGGCCATGCCCGGATCGAGCACGACCTCGGCGGAGCCGGGAGGCGGCGCCGCGTCGATCCACGACGGCCGGAGGAAGATCCGCCCCACCGTGATGGGTCCGAGACCCTTCTTCCACTCCTCGCCCCAGTCCCGGTCCGGGATCTCGGCCATCTCGGCGGGAACGTCCAGGTCGGCCGCCGCCTGCCGGGCGGCCTCGCGGTCCTCGAAGAAGGCCACCAGCAGCACCCGCCCGCTCCCCGGCTGGCGCGCGTCGGGCATGGGGGCGAGCCCGGCCTCCCGCTCCTCGACTCCCGCGGCGCCCCGCTCGAAGAGCAGCGCCGTGCAGCCATCGGCTCGGTCGGCGGGAAGCTCGGCGGTGAGCGACCAGGTGGTCATCGAGAGGCAACCTAGCATAGCATTCCAGCCGGTGCCGCCGCGTCCGTTTGGAATCTACGTTCACTATCCGTGGTGCAGCTTCCGCTGCCCGTACTGCGACTTCGCGGTGACCACGGAACCTCCGCTGCCGGGCGCCCGCTACGCGGCGGCGGTGGTCGAGGAGATGCGGCGGCGCGCCCCGGCCTTCGCCGGAGGGCGCTGCGCGACGCTCTTCGTGGGCGGCGGCACGCCGTCGCTCTGGGAGCCGGAGGCCATCGCACGGGTCGTGGAGGCGGCGCGGGTGCTCGGGCTCCCCCGCGGCGCCGAGGTGACCCTCGAGGCCAACCCGGAGTCGGCCGACGCGCGCCGGGCTTCGGCCTGGCGGGACGCCGGGGTGACCCGGGTGTCGATCGGGGTGCAGTCCTTCGACGCCGCCGTCCTCCACAAGCTGGGGAGGCGCCACGGGCCGGCCGAGGCCGAGCGGGCCATCCGGGAGGTGGCCGGAGTGATCCCCAACGTCTCGGTGGACCTGATCTACGGAGGGCGGCGAGCCTCGGTCGGGTCGGCGCGGACCGACGCGGAACGGCTGACTTCACTGCCCGTGACACACGTCTCGGCCTATGCCCTGACCCTCGACCCGGACGTGCTGGCCGAGGAGGTCCCCTTCTCCCGGCTGGCGCGGGAGGGAAAGCTCCTCTTCCCGGGCGACGACGAGGTGCTGGCCGAGGGGCGCGCCATCGCCGAGGCGCTCGAGGCGGCCGGCCTGCGCCGCTACGAGATCTCCAGCTTCGCCCGGCCCGGCTTCGAGTCGCGACACAACCTGCTCTACTGGCGGTCGGAGGACTACCTGGGCGCCGGAGCCGGCGCCGTGGGCTGCGCCCGCACGGCCACCGGCGCGGTGCGCTGGACCAACCACAGGGAATACCGGCCGTGGCTCGCGGCGGTGGAGGGGGGCGCGCTCCCCTCCGCGTCGGAGGAGGTGCTCCGGCCGGCCGAGCTCCGCAACGAGCGGGTGATGCTGGCGCTCCGGACCGCCGAGGGGCTCGACGCCTCCCTGCTCTCCCCGGCGCAGCAGCGGGAGGTCGCGGGGCTCGTGCGGGGCGGGCTGGCGGTGCTCCGCGGCGACCGGCTCGCGCTCACGCCCTCGGGCATGGAGCTGCACAGCGCGGTGGCCGAGCGGCTCTTCGAGCCCTCGGGCGGCTGATCGGCGGGCGCCTCCAGGGCGACGCCTTCAGGGCGCCGGGCCCAGATCGAGCGGCAGCCCCTGTGCCTCGTCCACCGCCGCGGCGAAGCGGGCGAAGTCCGGGTAGGCGTCGACCGGAATGCGGGCTCGGCGCAGCTCGAGCCGGTCCTCGCGGACGAGCTTTCCGGAAAGGACCCTCTCCTCCCGCACGAAGCTCCCCTGCGGCGCGGTGGCCCCGACCGCTGGGTTGGCGAGAGGCGTCGCACCCGGCGGCGGCGTCACCTCGATGCGCAGCGTCGCGATCTGGTCGGCGCCGAGGAGCAGCGGGCTCTCGCGCGCGGCCAGCGGCGCGAAGCGCGCGGCCAGCCGGGCCGGGTACGGGATGGCGTCCACGGTGATCCGGCCGCCCGACGGCCGGGCCAGCCCGGAGACGCGGGCGCGGTAGCGGATGACGAGTGGCTCCCCCACCTTTCTCTCCCCCTCGAAGCGGACCTCCTTCAACTCCAGCGAACGGAAGCTGCGGGAGAGGGCGTGCTCCAGGGCGCGGCGGCGGCCGATCTCGTCGAGCTGCTCGAGCGCCACCTTGGCGCCGGCCCCGTCGAAGCCGGCGTAGGTCTCGGTTCCCTCGATGGTTGCGTCGCCGCTCGCGTCCACCTGGATGCGGAGCAGGATGTCGTTGTCGTCGACTCCAGAGGCCGCCGGCGTCCGCTCCCGGCGCAGCGCCTCGCCCGGGCGCGGAAGCACGAGCGCGTCGGCGTCGCGGGCGCCGGGAGGCAGGTCCCCGAAGGGCGCCCAGCGAACCGACGGGTCGAGCCAGAAGACCTTTCCTCCCGCCTCGGCCCGGACCGCCGCCACGGGGTAGAGCTCGAGGCGCGGGAAGCGCCAGGGCTGCGGGTCGACGTAGAAGGGCCGGATGAGCGCCACTCGCGCCGGGACGCCCAGTGCGTCGAGGAGCGCCAGCAGCACCAGCGTCCGGTTGCCGCGGCCGCGGGAGAGGACGTGGCTGGCCTGGTCGGTGAGCGGCCCGTTCCCTTCGACCTTGTGCATCACCGCCTCGTAGGCGGCGCGGACGAGCGCCCCCCCGGTCGGGGGCGGCGCGTCCGGCGGGGACCGCAGCGCCCGGGCCATGGCCTCGATCTCGGCGCTGGGGCGGATGCGCTCCAGGACGGCGTCGGCGGCGGCCAGCGCCACCCCGTCGATCCCGTCCCCCGAGCCCGCCTGGATCATCGGCACGAACTCGGAGATGGACGGGGCGCCCGGCTCCCCGACGAGCGCCGAAACCCGACGGGCCTCGGCGCGCATCACGTCCCGGTCTCCCTGGCGAACCACCGCGGGGGGCGCCATGTGCTTCACGTCCAGTTGCAGGGCCCCGGCCGGCGCTGCCACGGCGTAGGTCGACAGGAAGAAGGGCAACTCCTCGCCCCGGAAGAAGAACGGGTCGGACGCCCAGCCCGGCACGGCCGGCCCGCGAGCGGGGTGGGCGCGCATCCACTCGACCTCCAGGTAGTCCCCGGGCTCGAGCCCCGCCGCAGACAGGGTTCGCTTGTCGCCGCCGTGCTCCTCGGGCTCGAGAACGCGCCCGTCCCGCTTGCGGGTCTTCAGCTGGAGAAGGACCGCGCCTCCCGGCACCTCGACCTCGCCCCACTTCTCCACCCCGCGCGCGTCGTGGACGTGAATGACCTGATGCGTTCGCTCGGTGGTGGAACCGTCGGCGTGGGCCTCGACGGCCGCGGCGTCGAGCACCAGCGAGGCCGGCGTGGTGACCGGCACCGCGGCGGCCTCGTATTCACGGATGGTGGCCGGCCCGTCATTGGAGAGGTCGGCGAGGACCTCGCGGCCGTCCTCGAGCGCCAGCCCGCGCCGGAGCAGGAGATCCGAGCCGTCGAGGGCGAGCGCTTGCTCGCGCGCCGCGCGCGCGGCGCTCCGCTGGCCGGAAAGCTCGAGCAGATCCGCCAGCCGGCGCTGGATGCGGGCGTCGCTCGGCCAGGTCCGCGAGAGCTCCTCGACCTCCCCGACGGCGGCGGCCGGGTTGCCCTGCGCCACGAGGATCCGTGCCAGCGCCAGGCGCGCGTCGATGCGGGACGGTGCCGCGCGAACCACCTCGCCCCAGATCGCGGCGGCAGAGGCCAGGTCGCCGCGCCCACGCCGGTGATCGGCGAGCCTCTCGCGCCCTCCAGGGCACCGACCAACCGCCTCGGCGGCCTCGTCCTCGAGCGCGACGGCGTCCCGCCGGGAGGCCATCTCGTAGAGCATCCCCGCCGCCACGCAGTTCCCGGCGCGGGAGGCCTCGAGCACGATGCCCTCCGCCGCCTCCGGAAAGCTTCGCGCCGTGAGCAGCCGCGCCCGCGCCAGGCGGGCGCGCGGCCGGGCCCCGTCCTTCTCCCGCATCCCGGACAGGAGGGCCTCGGCGTCGTCGAGCCGCCCGCCGGTCATGGCCACGTCGACCAGCACGAGGCGCGTTGCCGCGTCGCCTGGGTCCATCCGGGAGGCCTCGCGCCAGTCGGCCTCGGCTCGGGCACGGGCGGTCCGCTCGGCCTGCGTGGCGTCCCCGGACACCGCCTCTCCGCGGGCCGCGCGGACGACGGCGGCTCTTGGCGCGAGCGCCACCGCCTCGTCGAGGAGTGCCACCGCCGCCTGCCGGTCGTTGTCGACGCGGTCTCGCGCGGAGACGAGGCGGGCCAGCGCCGCTCCGCCCTCGGGCTCGAGGGTGTCGCTGAGCCACCGGGCCGAGAGGATCGGCGCCGGGAGGCGCCCCGAGATCACCGCGGGGCCCGGACCGGTGGCCGGCTTCCACTCGACGTCGGCCGCCGCCCCGTCCTCGCGGGCCAGCGCCACCGCCAGGGTCGAGCGCGCGCCGCCACGCGTGACCTTCACGAGGACGCGATGGGCGCCGGCTCCGAGGTCGACCGGCACGACCTGAACGGCCGAGGGCCACCCGGACCAGGCGAGTCGCTCGGCCCTGGGCACCCCGTCGAGAAAGAGCCGGGCCGACGCGGTGGTGCCGAGCGCCAGCAGGTAGCGTCCGCCGCGAGCCAGCCGAAGGTCGGCGGCGAGGTACCAGACGTCGCCCGGGGCGGTCTCTCCGTCGAGCGAGGCAACTCCCTCCGGCGTCTGCAAGGTCCGGGAGAGGAGCGGGGGCCGTCCCGGCCGCTCCCACTGTGGGAGCCAGGGCCCTGCCTCCGGAGCGAACGGGCGGCTCATGTCGAGGGCGTGCAGCGCGCCGAAGGGGCCGGCGATCGACCAGGCGGTGGCCACGCCGTTCTCCCCCCGCAGGCGCGCCGATTCGGTGAAGGCGCCGCGCGCGTCCACGGCGGCGGCCCGCACCGCCCGGGCCCGGTAGGCGGCCAGCCCGGCGAGCCGGCCTGAGTCGAGCGCGGACCCGACCGCGCCATCCGCCCGGTCGGCGAGGAGGGAAGAGGAGAGCCCCACCTCGCCGAGCCGCCGGAGCGCGACGAGGCCGAGCGGGTGGCGCGGCGCGGCGGAGACGATGGCGAGCAGCGCCGCCACCTCGGCCTCCTCGTCGAGCGAGCGCTCGGCAAGCATGGCCAGGCCCAGGAGCGGCCAGGGGTCGGAGGGGTCGCGGGCGGCGTCGGCCCGGAAGCGGGCCTCGGCCGCGGCCGGGTCCCCTCGCCCCAGCCAGTCGTCGAAGCCGGAGGGGCCGGAGGCGGGCGCGGCCAGGGCGCCGGCCGTCGCGAGCAGCAGGAGGAGCCCGGCGGCACGTCGAATGGCCGTCACGGCTTCCTCCCGTCGGCGTGCACCAGCCGGACGGTGCGCAAGAGCGCCCGGTCGAGCCCGGAGAGGAATTCCCGGAAGGCGGGGTAGTCGGCGGCAGCGATGCGCCGCGCGGAGATCCGCAGCTGGCCCTCGGCGGCGAGTGCCCCATCCTCTTCCCGCATCGACACCGACCAGGTGCCGAAGGCGCCGTCCCGCCGCTCCGGGGCCGGCAGCGGCGCGGGCGACATCCCGGGCGGGAGCTTGTAACGGAGCGTGAACTGGTTGTCGAAGGGGTGCGGGAGGACGAGGTCGTGCCTGCGGGTCGAGAGCGGCGCGTACGACTCCATCCAGTTCTGCCCCAGGCCGAACGGGGCGAACTGCAGGCCGCCATTCTCCGGCCTCGCCAGCCGCGGCACGGCGAGCCGGAAGGTCACGCGAACGTCGTCCTCGATCCGGGAGAGGTCGCCCGTCTCCACCTTCTCGGCCTTGAGGCCTGGGAAGGTGCGGGCGAAGCTCCGCTCCAGGGCGGCGAGCCGGCCGCTCTCCGACTGCAAGCCGCGCCGGAAGTCGGGGGCCTGCGCCCCGGAGACCTGGGTGCTTCCGTCCACCACCGCAGATCCATCGGCCGCGAGCGCGATCCGGAAGTCGGAGCGCACCCGGTCGTCCCCTGGCGTGGCCTCGGGAAGCGTCCGGAAGGTGGGCGGGGCCCCGGGGTTCACCACCAGCACGGTGGCGCCGCGGTCCTCGTCCGGAAGCTCCCGCGAGCCTGAGCCGGTGGCCGTGCCGTCGAGCCAGAGGTCGAACTCGGGCACGTAGAGGATGGCGTGGTTGAAGACGGCCAGCGAGGCGGGCGCCTCGGGCAGGTTGCCGAGCCGGTGCATCCGGAGCAGCACCAGGCGCGAGTCGATCCCGGCCGGCTCGAGAAGCGCCAGCATCAGGCTCGCCTTGTCCTTGCAGTCGCCGAAGCGGCGGGTGAGCACCTGCTCCACCTGGTAGGGCTTGTAGCCGTGGATGCCGAACTCGAGTCCCACGTAGCGGGTGCTGGTCACCACCTGGTCGTATACGGCGCGCACGATCTCGAGCCGGATCTCCTTCTCCGGGCGCCCGGCGTTCTCCGGACGGGCCCGCACCTCGGCGACGATCCGGGCCGACTCGGCGCGGATCCCCGGGCCGGGGCGCAGTTGCTCCCGCACCAGTCCCTCGTAGAACCGGGCCACCTCGTCCCAGCTGCCGTAGGTCGATACGTGGACGTAGGGGATCGACTCGGTCAGGCCGGGCATGCCGGGCTCGGACTGCAGGCGCGGCAGGTCGGTGGCGGTCCAGCGGTACTCGCGGACGCCGCCGGCCAGGTCTTTCACGGAGCGTGACACGCCGGCGAGCTTCGGATCGCTGGTGTGGAGCGTGCGGGAGGCCGGGGCCAGCAGCACGTAGTCCATCCGCTCCTTGCGGATCGAATCGGCGAAGGGGGTGACCTCGCCGAAGTAGTCGGAGAGCAGGTTCTCGCCGGCCACGTCGTCCACCCGCCAGGCCAGCTCGAGCACGTCGCCGGGGGCGAGCGACGGCAGCACCACCTGCCGCACCCGGGTGTCGTAGTAGAGGCGGTACCAGGGCTCGCTCGCGCTCCGGTCGGCCTCCTGGTGCGTCTCCACCACCGTGCCGTCCGGCTTCCAGATCCGGGCCCGCTCGACCCGCACGTCCTGCCGCCCAGGCACGTAGCCGATGGGGTGGGTGCGGGATCCCTCCATTCCACGGGGCGTGTACACCTTGGCCACGGTCTGGAAGGACGTCGAGGAGAGGCCGGACGGGTAGACGCGGGTCACCTTGGTCTCGGAGAGGATCGCGACGTCCTCGTCGCCCCGGCGCGCCGGCGCCGCCCTGGCGAGCGCCCCGGCATCGACCAGGTACGGGGTCTCGAAGCGTTCCCGCTGGGGCTCGAGCTGGCGGACGAGCTCCTTCAGCTGCGGGCTCTGGGGCCGGAGCTCGAGCGCCTTCTGCAGCTCGACGAGCGCCTCGCCCCGGCGCCCCTCCCGCAGGAGTTGCCGACCGCGCCGCTCGTGCACCTCCGGCTCGTCGGGTGAGAGGCGCGCGGCGTCCTGGGTGTCGGCCTCGGCCGGCTCGGGGCGCCCGTTGGCGGCGAGCAGGTCGGCGCGCCGCAACCGGAGAAAGGGGTCTCCGGGCGCGAGCCGGATGGCGTCGCCGAGGAGCTCGAGGGCGCCGTCGACGTCGCCGCGCTCGAGGAGCAGGGTCGCGAGCGCGCCGCGGGCCTGCACGTCGTCGTGTCGCAGCGCCAGGATCTTGCGGTACCAGCGCATGGCGTCCTCGGCCCGGTCGAGCCGCCGCGAGGCCCGGGCGGCTCCCTCGGCCGTGCCGGGCAGGCCGGGCATCTCCTCGGCCAGCCGGAGGAGTTCGACCTGCGCGCGCGACGGATAGCCCACCAGCTCCCACGCCTGCGCGAGCGAGCCTCGGGCTGCCGCCCACCGGGGCCAGTCGGCGGCGATCGGCTCCATCTGGCGCACCGCCTCCTGGGCGCGCCCGTGGCGGATCTCCTCCTCGGCGAGCGCCAGCCGCGCCACCGGGTTCTTCGGGTCGGCCCGCAGCGCCGCCTCGAGCCGCTCCCGGCGGCGGTTGGGGTCCTGGTCCTCGAGGCGGGCCGCGAGCAGCTGGGCCTCGGCGTCGCCGGGCAGGAGGTCCGCGGCGCGGCGGGCTTCCCGTCCCGGCGCGTGCTCCCCCGCGTCCTCGGAGAGCTTCTCGCCGAGGGCCGTCGCGAGGTCCATGCGGGCCTTGCCCTCGGCCGCGCCGCGCGCCTTGGCCGCCCGGCGCGAGAGCGTCGTCACGAGCGATTCCACGCGAGAGGGGCGCGGCGCCGGACCGGCGGCGAGAGGCGGGGCGGGCGGCAGGGCCGCCGGGCGGACGGCGATGGCCTCGCCGGCCAGGTCGGTGAGGCGCACCGCCAGCGCCATCTCCCCCTGATCCTGGGCGAGCTTCACGAGGATCCGGTTCGGGCCCTTGCGCAGCGTGACCTCCACCGCCGCCTGGTCGAGCCGCGCCGGGTGGTAGGCGGTCTCCGCGAGCACCTGGGTCCCATTCACCCAGAGGCGAAAGGCGCCGCTCGCGCCGACCCAGAGCCTGGCCCGCTGCTGGCGGGCCAGCTCGGGCACGGCCAGCGCGTAGACCACCACCTCCCGCTGCGGCCGCACCGCCGTGCCGATGGCGAGGATGCCGCGGGTCTCCAGCTCGGGCGGCAGGGCGCGCCAGCCCACCTCGCGCGCCTTTCCAGGGAAGCGGGCGCCGAGGTCGAGCGCGCCCTCGGGCGGGAACTCGCGCTCGAGCCCTCTCCGCCCCTCGTTGTCGAAGGGGCCGGCGATCCACCAGCCCCGGAGGAACCCGAGCCGCGCACGCTCCGCCCCGGCCCGGTTCGGATTGCCTCGCGACTCCTCGACGGAGGCGAGAAACCAGCGCGCCAGCGCCCGGACCTCGGGGTGCGCCCTGGGATCGCTGGCGACGGCGCGGTAGGCCGCGGCGGGACTCGCCAGGTCGGAGAGCACGGGCTCGAGCTCGCGGATGCGCACGAGCGGCGCGATGGCGCGCGGCTCGGCGTGGCTCTGGCGGAGCTCGGCGGCGGCGATCTCGAATGCGGCGGCGGCCGGGTCGCCGCTCGCCGGCGCGGCCAACGCCGGCACGGCGGAGGGCAAACCGGCGGCGAGGAGCGCCAGGGGGAGGAGAAGGAAGGTGAGCGGCACGCCCGGAGTCTACCCCCGGAACGTCCCGGTAATTCCGCGGATCGGCCCGGTCACTCGGCCCGGGCCAGCGCCACCACGGTGATGCTCCGGGCACCCGCCTCCCGCAGCGCCTCGGATGCGGCCTCGGCGGTGGCGCCGGTGGTCACGACGTCGTCCACCAGCACCAGGTCGAGCCCGGACACCGCCTTCGAGGCGGCGAAGGCGCCCTCGACGTTGCTGGCCCTCGCGGCACGATCGCGGCCCACCTGCGGCGGGGTCTCGCGGACCCGGCGCATCGCGCCGCGCAGGAGCCGCAGACCCGC
>Ga0315278_10003825_pt1 | contig 13515 bp, 7 predicted proteins | sample YL17G06_0_MG_FD_203880 | JGI IMG/M metagenome (GOLD analysis project Ga0315278, IMG submission 203880) | Sediment microbial communities from Yellowstone Lake, YNP, Wyoming, USA - YL17G06_0 | ecosystem: Environmental > Aquatic > Freshwater > Lake > Sediment | place: USA: Wyoming | collected...
TCAAGGGTGCGTCCGTGGAAATCGTTGGTGTTGTAACCTTGATCACTGATAATGCAGGTTACTACGCCGTCTATCTACCTGAAGGCACGTATACAGTAAATGTCACCGCTGAAGGTCACTTTGGTGCAGCGACAACTGTGACGGTTGTAGGCGATAACACAACGCAAAACTTCAATCTGCGCTGGAATCAACCCTGCATCAGCGAAGATCCCCCAACCATGTCGGTGACCCTGGAACTTGGTGCAAATACCACGCAACAGATGACCCTGACCAACAATGGGGCAGGCGAAGGCACCTTCCAGATGTCCGACAATGAGAAAGGCTACGTTCCGATGCGACAGGGCTTCTTGCCTGCTGCAGTGCGACCGACCAATCCAGATCGGACTCCAAGCTCTATCGGTCGTGCTCCCAATGCCCCCACGCTTAACCCAGCTGATCTCAGCAAGGCGTTATCCGCGATGGTAGGCGAGCAGGCGTACGCTGTGGATGTCTACCCAGGCTATAACCTGGTAACCTTCCTCAATGACAACCCCGGTGGATGGACGGTTGTGGCAGGATTGCCCAACAACCAGTATTTTGGTGGCGACTTTATCAATGGTGATTTCAGCACATTGTATGTCGTTGACTATGCCACTAACTCGCTTTACACCGTGGATACTACGACTGGTGCTGTGACCTTGGTTGGTCCATCTGCACCTGGTGGTGGTGAATCCTGGACTGGCTTGACGGGTGCATCGGATGGTACGATGTATGGGGTTGCCACAACATGTAGCAGCTCCACGCTTTATACCGTTGACCTGGGCACCGGTGGGTTATCCACCATCGGTAACATCACGAATGGTGCCTGTGTCATCGATATCGCCATCACCCCCGGCGGACAGATGTTCGGTGTTGATATCGTCTCTGATAATCTGATCTCGATTGACCCGGCAACAGGTGCGGGCACAGTCATCGGATACATCGGTTTCGGTGCAAACTATGCCCAGGGTATGGATTACGAAGATACTTCCGGTACCCTGTACCTGGCAGCATATAGCAGCCAGGGCGAGTTGCGCATCGCCGACCCAGCGACTGGTAATACAGTCCTGGTTGGTGCCTTCCCTGGTGGTGCAGAAGTCGACTCGCTCGCCTTCGCCACTGGTGGCGGCGGTGATGCTCTCTGGCTGACCGAGAATCCCGAATCCGGGGTTATCGCGGGGACCCTTGCTGCCCAAGGCGCGCCTGCCCGGCAGGTAACCTTTGGCGAACAGCAAGAAAATCCAGGTTTAACCACAAATTCACCTGCTCCTGAGACGCTGGCTGCTCCAAAAGCACCTGCCAATCCGGAGGCTGTATTGTGGGACCAACCCCTCAGCTCGGTTAACCAAGGTGCATATGTCGACCAGGACTTCACAGACTTTGCAGACGCCAGTACCTTCTTAGGTGATGATTTCACCAATACCGAGGCATGGAATATCAGTTCCATTTTTGTGCCTGGTGGTGGATGGAATGGCTTCACCACCCTCATGAATGCTTCTTCACTGACCTGGCAGGTGTATGCCGATAATGCAGGCATCCCGGCCGGCGATCCATTTAGTGGAGGTGCAGTATGGTCGCTTAGCCTCCCACCCACTGATCCACAGGTAGTGATTACCAATGGTATATATGGATTGCCATCCGATGTTACCTTGAATCTGGATGCCCCATTGAACCTGCCTGCAGGGCACTACTGGTTTGTCTTCTATCCGAGTATGGACTCAGAGATTGGTGGTCAATATGGACGACATGCAGCTGATACAACCAATGGCTATACTGGCCAGATCATCAATCCGGGTGGATACTTTGGTATTGGAACAGAATGGACATCCTGGGCAGCCATCGGAGTTCCTCAGCAAGATATGGCCTTCCGTTTTGAAGGAACCGATCTTCAAAACTCTGTCACGATCGATGTAACCTTTGATGCTGGTCAGGTTGCCTTACCGGGGACTTATACCGGCCAGGTGAAAGCCAAGACGAATGACCCTGTGGTGAAGAATTACACGGTCGATGTGACCATGCTTGTCAATGCTCCTCAAAACTGGGGTCAGCTTGCTGGTAACGTCCAAGGATTAGGCTACTGCGATGTCAACCCAGCCCCACTAAAAGGTGCAGTGGTGCAAATTGTGGATGGCCTGGCGGTCGAGACGGATGCCAGTGGTAACTACTTGCTGTGGTTAGAAGCAGGGACGTACGATGTCGTAGTAACTGCGGATGGTCACACGGTAGGCAATGCCACTGTCGTGATCAATCCTGATCATGAAGTGACCACGCAAGACTTCAACCTACGCTGGTTACAGCCCTGCTTAACCGAGGAACCAGCCAGCCTAGAAGTCACCCTTGATTTAGGGACGACTGCTACGGAGCAGCTAACCCTGAACAACACGGGTGCGGCTGAAGGTACCTTTGCCGTATCTGATTCAGACAAGGGTTATACACCCAAGATGGCTCAGAAACCGCTGGTACCATCTGGTAATCCAGTAGTTGTCACAGGCGCAAGCACCAACAGCCCTGTCCAGTTGTTCAAATCACGCATCAACGCGAATGACATCCTGCTCATCTCCACGACAGATGTGTCCCAATCCGTCGAGCGTGCTTTGAACGAGTTGGGTTATGCGTACGACTACTTCGCTGGCTCCCCATGGACCGGAATCGACTTTACACCTTATAACACTGTCTTAGTTGCAATGGACGGTGGTCTGGCGGAAGATGCGGACATCGCCAAATTACGAACAGATGTTATCGATGAAGGAAAGAAGTTGATCTTCCTGGGTGGGACATGCTACCAGCCGTTTGCGGTCGCAATGAACACATATCTTGTTCAGAACGATACCAATAACTACTGCTGGGAAATAACGGGTTCACCCAACTGGACGCTTGTGGACTCTACTCACCCGCTGGCTGATGGTCTCCCCGACAGTCATAACTACGCTAATTCGTCGGCTGGATACTACTCGATCCGCGTAACAGATCCTGACGCAGAACAGGTTGCGGTCAATGGTGAAAACTGGCCAGCTTTCTTCCGCAAAGCGACTGATGGAGACTTTATCTGGTTCATCGACTCGGTATACTCAAGCTACTGGGCTGATGCAAATGACTTTGCCTTACTGAAGCAACTGATCAGCAACTCGATCGAGGTTACCGGTGGCGGCGACGCCCTTTGGCTGACTGAAGATCCATTGGCTGGTGTGGTTGCTCCGGATACTGGCACACAAGTCATCACTGTGACCTTTGATGCAAGTGTCGTCACACAACCGGGAACTTACATGGCTGAGATCAAGATCAAGACCAATGATCCAGTTGCCAGCAAGTTTGTTATACCGGCCGTGATGAATGTTAACGGTCCACCTAATATGGGACGCGTGGAAGGAATCGTCACCAGCCTGGGCTACTGCGATCAGAATCCAGTACCACTAAAGGGTGCTATGGTCGAGATTGTAGGCGGCCCAACCCTGGAAACGGATGCCGCTGGTCACTACTCTTCCTGGCTCGTGGAAGGTACTTACACGGTCAACGTCACAGCTGAAGGTCATGTAGCTACAACGGCCGAGGTGGTTGTCGTTGCACAGGAAACAACAACACAAGACTTTGACTTGCGATCAATCCAGCCATGTGTGAGCACTGATCCAACATCGTTCGAAGTCAACGTCGCTGAGGGTTTCACCCAAACCGTACCGCTGGTTCTGATCAATACTGGTGCTGGTGATACTGCATTCAAGATTGCTGAAAAAGAAGGTGCTCTGCTAAATGTGGAAGCATACCAACCTCCAGCACTTTCGGATGTAGTCGCCTTGGGTCTGGAACAATCTTCAGGTGGCAAACCGAATGTGACTGGTGTTCGGAAAACCTTCGTGCCTAATGGAGAGATCATCCTGGATCAAGCACCTAATCAATCTAATGGCATCTTCAGTGATGCCAGCTGTGATCTCTGTGGAGGGCCACAAGTCTTAGCAGAAAATTTCATGGTTGACCAAAGCGTTGCTGTTGGTCAGGTTATCTTCTGGACTGGGTATTACCCAGGAGATGTACCGATCGATCCCGATCATATCAAGGTTATTTTCCACTATGACTCAGGTGGACTACCTGGTAGCGCCATCTACACCGAAGCTGATGTAGAATCTGAACGGGTGCAGACAGGTGTTATGCTCTTTGGTGTTCACGAGTACATGAATACCCTAACGTTAGCAGAGCCGGTGTTCTTGGATCCAGGTAACTACTGGGTTGAACTCTATAATGACACTGGTTGGGGTACTGATGACTTCTTCTGGGAGGCTGGTAATGGTGATCCAGTCTATGGCTTGGATGGAAATGGTTGGTCGCTCGCAGCACCTGGTGAATCTTGGATGTTTGAAGCAGGTGATCTTGCAATCCAACTCATCACGGCAGACCTTGATGTCCCTTGGCTGTCAGAGAATCCCATCACGGGCACGCTGGCTGCTGATAGTGTCTTCAATGTCGATGTCACCTTCGATACGATGACCTACACAGTTGGTACCACAGTCACAGCCACACTGGTAGCTAAAACCCAGGATGCAGAACAACCTACGATCAACATCCCCGTGGTCATGCACGTCGTAGCTCCAACTGCTCCAGTTGCATCCTTTACCTCGACCTCACCGGTAATGATTGGAGATGTAATGGTCTTCACCAATACCAGTGAGCCAGGTAATCCTGCGGCTGACGAGTATAATTGGGACTTTGGCGATGGCATCACCTTAACAGTACCAACAACCGAGCCTGTGTTCCACACGTATACCTCGGTTGGTACCTTTACGGTGACTTTGGAAGCATGCAACGTGGTTGGTTGCAATACCTCCACTGCTGAGGTTGTCGTCATGCCATTCCAGTTCTTCCTGCCGTTGGCTAACAAAAACTAACTTCTTACCCGTATCTGGTTGAACCAGAGATAGGTTAGGAAGCACCATAAAGATGATGCCTGCGAGTGGAAACACTCGCAGGCATTTTTTAATACCTAAAGGTAGATTAATGCTATACTTAAGCGAAATCCATAGCATTTATTATTTGATGAGATGATGGCTGAAACCCAATGAACCAGGATAACCGAGATCCATTTGATTATTTAAAGGATGAAAAAGCTCCGAAAGAACCAGAGCTACCTGCATCCGATGATCTGGTTACGAATCTACGTTCAGACCTGCTTGCAGCTAGCGAAGTAGAACCTGCCAGGAAAAACATCTTTCAACAGGTAAATCCAAAGCTTCTTGTAGGAATATTCTTAGGACTGTTTATTATTGCTCTAATTATGTATTTGTTGATAGGACCTGGACGATCCATCTTGGAGAAGAAGCTCCTTACCTTAAAGAGAAACGAGCCAACTTATACCCAGCAGATAAAACCGACAGCAATATCTGCCACTAACACACCCGTAAAACCAAGCAGCACACCAACAAAAAATCCGACCGTTCGCCCAACCAATACAGTTATTGCAGTTGTCATTAGCTCACCAACCCAAATTCCTGCAACTGAAATACTAACACCCACAGCTGAATCAGGTTGCCGGGATGCTCTGTCCATAACCCTGGCAGATGTGGGGCAGACATTATGCACCCGGGGGACAATTATAGAAACCGTTGCCAATCCCACAAATTTCATGGTAATCTTCAGCAAAGAAAAGGGATCATTTTATTGGCTTACATATGACCTGGTGTGGTCACAGGCAGAACTGGATACCTGTTATCAAACTACCGGGAAAATAGATCAAATTGCTAATAGTCCAGTATTGATATTTGGTTATAGCAACCTACCGGAGATATGTCCATAATGGAAAAGAAAATAAAATTTATCGTTAACCCGATTTCTGGGCAGGGAGCTGGGAAACTTGCACCGCCCGAGATCGACCGCATAGCAACGGAATTACACCTGGATTATGAGATCGTCAGCACTGAACGACCGGGACATGCAATTGATCTGGCTCAACAAGCAGCTGCAGCCGGTTTTGGTTATGTAATATCGGTTGGAGGTGATGGTACTTCTAACGAAGTATTGAATGGCATCATGCAGGCGTGGAACCAGGGTTTTCGAGAGACTACCATGGGGATCATCGGTGTGGGTAGGGGGAATGATTTTGCCTTTGGCTTTGGGATATTGCCCGGAATGGAAGAGGGATTTAAAGTCATCCAGAAAAATCAACCTCGCTCTGTGGATGTCGGTATTATTGTTGGCGGAGATTATCCTCGAGGGCGTTATTTTGGAAATGGTGTGGGTATTGGATTCGATGCAGTCGTTGGTTTTGAAGCAGCCAAACTTACCCGTATACATGGTTTTTTAAACTATGTTGTGGCAGCGCTGCGGACGATATTCCTGTACTTTCAAGCTCCGACATTGCGTATTGAATATGATAACAAAGTCATCAATCAGCCGTCTTTGATGGTTTCTATTATGAATGGGCGCAGGATGGGTGGTGGATTTATGATGGCTCCGCATGCGGTTACGGATGATGGTTTATTGGACTTGTGTATTGCTGGTCAGGTAAGTAGGCTGGGCATACTTCTGTTAATCCCCAAATTTATGAAAGGGACTCAGGCAACTCATGCTCAAATCAAGACTGGTAATGCAACAAAAATAAATATATTCGCCATGGATGGTACTTTACCAGCACATGCAGATGGAGAGACGATCTGTGTGGCTGGTAAGGAATTGACGGTCGAGATTATTAAACAGCCAATCAAGATCCTGTGCGGATAAATTAATACATGAGTATTGCTTATTCCGTAGTTACAACCTCAATAAAAAGCATAACCCGAATTCTCTGCAAAGTAGATGGTAACCAACTTAGTAATGTGCCCAAGCATGGTCCATTAATCATTGCCAGCAATCATATTAATTTTATTGAAGTTCCTTTAGTGTATACGCACCTGCAACCACGCGAAATAACCGGATTCGTTAAGGCAGAGACCTGGGAAAACCCTGCTATGGGATTCCTTTTTGATCTCTGGGGAGGAATTCCGATCCAACGTGGTGAAGCAGGTTCAAATGCGTTTCGAAGTGGATTAAATGCGCTCAAGCAAAATAAAATCCTGGCAGTGGCACCAGAAGGAACACGTAGTAGGGATGGGAAATTAAAACAAGGGCAACCCGGAATAGTAATGCTGGCTCATCTTAGTGATGCCCCAATACTCCCATTAGTTTATTATGGGGGGGAGAAGTTGAGTGATAACTTGAAAAGGTTTAGAAGGACTGATTTTCACATAAGGGTTGGAAGAGTGTTTAAAATTTCCTTTCCCGAAGGAAAACTAGACCGGGATATGCGTGTACAGATGGTGGATGAAATCATGTATCAACTTGCGTCCTTGTTACCACCTGAATACCGGGGATACTACGCCGATTACACTAAACTAAGCACAAATTACATTAACTTCGTATAGCCATTATGGATATAAGAGATCAAACCCTGCATTGATCACCAATCCAAGTCACAGCATTTACTCACGTTTACCACATCTATCGATAAAAAACAAAATGCAAGTCGGATTTGGTATTCGCAACCGTACGATCTAAATCCAAACGCTCATAACCTTGTATGAATTGCTGTATTAGACCGACTGAATGGATTCTAATTACCACAAGACACAAATTAAGAACATTACAGTCAATATTTATACTACATTTTGCCAGGGTAAAGCATCAACCTGTATAGATGCATGTAATGGATATAATTCACTAAACCAGTAACCAAGTTTTTATAATAAAAGGGCAGAATAATGGGTGATGAATTAGTATATTTTTATCCTGAGGGTCATGCTGGCCATTTTGAACGGGGGCATCCTGAATGCCCTGAACGTGTTGAGGTAATTCGAACCGCATTAGTGGGAGAAGGCTTATGGGATTTATATCCCAGACTAGCTGCTACGGTTATCGATGATGACTTGATTCAATTGATCCATTCACCCGCATATCTTAATTTATTGGAGATGACATGTCGAAGAGCTGGTCACCTTGACCCAGATACCTTCACCACAGCAGCCACCTGGGATCTTGCTCATCAAGCTGCTGGTGGTGCGGTAACGGTCGCATCCGCAGTATGGGAAGGAAAAGCACGGCGGGGATTTGCACTTACACGACCACCTGGTCACCACGCGATGCGTGGTCAGGGAATGGGTTTTTGCTTATTGAATAATATTGCCATTGCGGCCGAGTATTTGATCAGGAATTGCCAGGTTCAACGGTTAGCTATAGTTGATTTAGATTTACATCATGGCAACGGAACCCAGGACATTTTTTGGAACCGCAGCGATGTATTTTATGTGTCTACACACCAGTCACCATTTTATCCTGGGACCGGCGGGGTGGAAGATATTGGTTCTGGGAACGGTGAAGGTTGGACAGCAAATTTCCCGCTCCCACCAGGCTCAGGTGATGATGCTTTCCGTACATTCATGGATGAGTTAATCTTGCCTCTTTTGGACCGGAAAAAGCCAGAGATAATCCTGGTGAGTTATGGGTTTGATCCACATTGGATGGATCCATTAGGTCAGCTGTTTTTGACAGCGGATGGGTACAGTAAAATAATTGGTAATTTATGTACCTGGGCAGATAGTCATTGCGAAGGCAAAGTTGCATTATTTCTAGAAGGAGGATATGAACTAAATGCAGGAAAAGCTTGTAGCTTAGCCGTCGTGTCTGCCATGTTGGGTGAAGAAAGGGATGACCCATACCCATGCCCATATCAGGAGAATAACGCATGGCGACTTACCTTGAAGAAGGCACTATCAATCTGGAAACTTTAAGGGAACCTAAATATATTATTGGTTTCTAAGATCCATCCTTGCATTACAATCATTTCCGTGTTAAAATACTTGTGTAAAGGTATTTAGTGTGTAGCGATGTGGAAAAGTGGGCAACCCCCACTTTTCTTGCATATAAAGTCGATCCCTTTGTGTGTATGGTTCGGAGATTATTAAGGAATGAAAAACGAGTTCATGTTGGCATTTAATGAGGTTCTCGAGGAGAAAGGATTACCGAAAAATGTGGTCCTTGAAGCACTCGAAGCTGCCATGGTTTCTGCCTATCGACGGGCGGTTAATGCATCCAATGCACAATTGGTAGAAGCAAAAATCAACCCAGAGACGGGGGAAGTCACTGTTTTTGCAGAAAAAGAAGTGGTGGAATCTGTTCAGGATGAGCGGACAGAGGTAGCTTTAGCAGAAGCGCTCGAGATTGATCCAAACACTGATCTAGGTGGCATGGTTGTGGTTGAATCCACACCAAAATATTTCGGCAGAGTGGCTGCCCAGACAGCCAGGCAGGTGATTCAGCAGCGTATCCGTGAGGCTGAACGTGATTCGCAGATGAAACATTATGCGAAGCAAGTTGGTGATATTGTCAGTGGCGTTGTGCAAGCAGTTACTCCTCAACAAGTCACCCTTGGGTTGGATATGAAAGCAGAAGGTGTGTTACCCCGAAACCAACAAATCAATGGGGAGCATTTTAGGGTGCACGACAGGGTTCAATCATTATTATTGGAAGTGAAACAAACACCGCGTGGACCACAAATCGTATTATCACGCTCGCATCGTAATTTCCTGCGGTGCTTATTAGAAAATGAAGTTCCCGAGATTTACCACGGTTTAGTAGAAATTCGATCAATTGCACGTGAGCCAGGTCAAAGATCTAAAGTTGCGGTGGCTGGATTACAACCCGCTGTGGATCCAGTCGGAGCATGTGTAGGAATAAGGGGCGTCCGGATACAGGCCATCGTCCGTGAATTGAACGACGAGAAGATCGATGTTATTGAGTATGATTCTGACCCTGCAGCTTATATAGCCAAAGCACTTAGCCCCGCTCGGGTTACCGGTGTGTATTTGAATGAACATGCTAAGGGGACAAAAACCGCCACTGTGGTTGTCATGGAAGACCAGCTCAGCCTGGCGATTGGTCGGGATGGTCAGAATGCACGACTGGCAGCTAAACTAACCGGGTGGCGGATAGATATCAAGTCACTACTCGAAGCTGCTGGTGATGCGATCCACCATCTGCAGAACGATGTTGAATTTGCCTCCATTGCTGAGATTGAAACGGAGAATACTCCGAGGGTCGAGCTAATATTAGCTAAGAAAGCTGAAGGACGGCCTCTCACACCAGAGGAATACTCGTTCATGAGTCAATTCGTCGATAGAGTTGAACGTGGTCTGATCCATAGACGGACTGCAGAAAAACTAGCAGATGAGCTGCTCCGAAAGGAAACTCGTGCCAGCATCCCAGATGCGGCATTCGCAATGAAGCTTGAAGAATTGGCTTTATCGGATCGAATTTATGATCTACTTTGCGCATCAGGGTATGAGACCACTGGCGCTTTAATGTTCCAATTAGCCTTACACGAAGATACGGTATTGGGTATCAGCGGAATTGGTCCAAAAGCGATGGAGGAGATAAAAGAAAAACTGGCGAGTATTTCTTTCCCAACGCCGCAACCTGAAGAAGTTCAAGAGGTAGTCGTAGAACTGGTTGAACCTGAGCTTGAGGTACCTATAGAGATTAGCTTGCCTGTCACACAGGAATTAGAAAAACCTGAGCGTGTAGAAGAACTCACAGAGGCAGTCGTATTCCAGCAAAAACCTGTAGATGAAACCACGACTACCCTTGAGAGTGTAAGTAATGAACCAGAAATAATTGGTGAAGGACAAGCCCCTGTTGTTAACGGTGAAGGGATTGAGGAAACTGAAAAGCCTGTAGATTTTAACGAGATCTTCACCTTACGCCCAGAAACTTTAGTAATTGTCGACGCTGATGGAGAAGAGGACGAAGAAGATCTCGACCAAAAAGGTAAAACGAAAAAGAAGAAGAAGAAAAAATTCGTGGAAGTTGTTTATGATCCCGATCGCGATATCACCTTAGTGAATAGAAAGCGAAAACGAGGTGGTGATTGGAAAGATGACTGGACCGTTTAGCCAAAGAAGGACATGTGTCCCGAAAAACCGGAAAAAGAAGGCATATTCCCCAACGGACTTGTGTAGCCTGTGGGGAAGTACTTGCAAAGCGTTCAATGATCAGAATCGTGCGGAGCCCGCAAGGAGTAGTGATTGATCATACGGGGAAATTGTCGGGAAGGGGTGCTTATCTTCATCTGCAGCGTTCATGTTGGGAACGAGGGCTGAATAGAGTATTGGCGGATTCATTGAAAGTTGAACTAACTCCAGAAGAGCGCGAACACCTTACGAGTTATTCATTGTCATTGCCGGATTAGGAAATCTTTATGAACGAGTGATCTTTGTTTCACCCGCTCATAGGGAATAAAACGAATCATAGAGGTACCATATGAGCGATAATGGGCATAATTTAAAGAAAATTGAATTACCCTCAAACATAACTGTGCGTGACCTTGCACAAACCATGCAGACCAGTCCCATTGATGTGATTAAAGCATTAATGTCAAATGGTGTTATGGCGAGTATAAACCAACGAATCGATTTTGACACCGCTGCGATTGTTGCATCAGAATTGGGTTTTGAAGCTGTTCCTGAAAATCCTATAGTAGATGAACTTGATTTGGGAGAAATCCCTCAATGGAGAAAGGCCATCGCTAAGGAATCGGTCGAGAATTTAGAGGCTCGACCTCCCGTGGTCACAATTCTTGGTCACGTGGATCATGGTAAAACAACTTTATTGGATGCAATCCGAGAAACAAATGTGGCTGAAGGGGAAGTTGGTGGGATTACACAACATATAGGCGCTTACCAGGCAGAACATAACGGACATTTAATTACATTTTTGGATACACCTGGTCATGCAGCATTCACTTCTATGCGCGCGCGGGGTGCGCAAGGGGCGGATATTGTCATTTTGGTGGTCGCTGCGGATGATGGGGTTATGCCCCAAACCAAAGAAGCAATTGCCCATGCAAAGGCTGCAAAAGTTCCAATCATCGTAGCAATGAATAAAATTGATAAACCTAACGCAGACCCAGGGCGGGTACGCCAGCAGCTGGCTGAAGTTGGGTTGGTACCCGATGATTGGGATGGAGATACGATCGTTGTCCCGTTGTCTGCCAAACGTAGAGAAGGTTTGGAAGACTTACTTGAAGCAATTATTTTGGTAGCTGATAACATGGATATTCGCGCTAATCCAAATGGAATTGTGATTGGCACGGTTATCGAAGCTGAATTGGATAAAGCAAAAGGTTCGATGGCTACTTTATTAGTCCAGAATGGGACCCTCGAGGTTGGGGATGTAGCAGTAGTTGGAAAAGCGTTTGGAAAATTAAAAGCCCTTTTCGATTTTCGAGGTCGTAGGATCCGAAAAGCCGGTCCTTCCACACCGGTTTCAGTTATGGGCTTGAACGAAGTTCCACAAGCAGGTGACTTATTTGAAGTAGTTCCTTCTGAACGTGATGCACGAGTAATCATCGCTGAGAAATCGCAAGCTGATGAGAAAGGCTCCACAAACAGGAAAGCCCAGATCACACTTGAACAATTATTCGACCAGTTTAAAGCCGGTGAAGTACCTGAGTTACGATTAATTGTTAAGGCTGATGTTCAAGGATCTTTAGAGCCTATTATCTCTTCATTAAAGAATTTATGTACTGAGGAGCTTAGCGCCAACATTCTCTATGCTGAAACTGGTAATATCACGGAAAATGATGTCATGCTAGCGTCTGCATCGAAGGCAGTTATTGTTGGGTTCAGTGTACAAGCTGATGTGTCTGCTCGTCGTTTGGCTGAAAAAGAAGGTGTTTCCATACGTTTGTATGACATTATCTACCGGATGATTGAGGATATTGAAAAAGCCTTGAATGGAATGCTCGAGCCGGTTGAAAAAGAGACCATTTTGGGACATGCGGATGTAAGAAAGGTATTTCGTATAACCAAAGTAGGAAATATCGCGGGTTGTTATGTGATCGATGGCGAAATCAGACGTAATGCACGGGCGAAAGTTTTCCGGAATGGCGCAATCATTGCCGTTGGAGATATTATTTCACTTAAACATCTCCAGGAAGATGTCAAGGAATTACGACAGGGTTTTGAATGTGGTATATCGGTTCGTAGTTTTTCAGATTATATGGAAGGCGATAGGATTGAATGTGTATCAGTTGAGAAAGTGGCAGCAGCCTGAGAATTCGGGAGGCTGAATTGGTATCGAAAACAAGACTTACAAGAATTTCAGAGCGCATCCGGGAAGATCTCTCAGAGATATTATTGAAGGAGACCAGTGATCCACGATTAAAAGGTGTCACGATCACCGACGTTGAAGTGGATCAAGAATTAGCATTTGCTGAAATATATATATGCACGATTGAAGGATCACCACAGTCTAAAGAAGTATTAAATGCTTTAGATCACGCTAAAGGTTTTTTAAGAAGCGAATTAGCACACCGGATGGAGTTGCGAGTCTTTCCGCGCTTAAGATTTCATTGGGACGCGACCCTAGAACACGCAGATAAAATAGAACAGTTGATTCAATCAATCCATGACGCTGATTCTGGGGGGCAGGTAATCACGAAAGATAAAAGGAAAGCGAAATAAAATGGATCAACAAAATGAGTTG
>Ga0315278_10003830_pt1 | contig 13511 bp, 25 predicted proteins | sample YL17G06_0_MG_FD_203880 | JGI IMG/M metagenome (GOLD analysis project Ga0315278, IMG submission 203880) | Sediment microbial communities from Yellowstone Lake, YNP, Wyoming, USA - YL17G06_0 | ecosystem: Environmental > Aquatic > Freshwater > Lake > Sediment | place: USA: Wyoming | collected...
TCCGTAGAGTCATGCGCACTCCTCCTCGCGAAAAGGTTGAGAGGCCGTAACCACCTTGCGTCTTCTCTGTTTACTGCGTTTACTTCTTCTGGGAATCTTCTCAACCCTGAATGGGCTGAGTTTGCACCGAGTCGTTGTTCTGTTGGGCCGACAATAGATTCAGCGTGCCGGTCGCGTCATTGTAACCATACAATGATAAATCAACGCCGTGCTTTTTGGAAAGAAGTTCGCGGACATTTTTTATTTCTTGGGTAGTTACGGACTCTTCCGCAGCGAGTTTTTTTAGCTCTCCCTGCGCTTCCTGTTGCAACGAAGCGATCCGAACGTTGTAGCCAGTGACTTTCACCTGTTTTTCCAGGGCCAAACGCTGAATCCGCTCCTCGAGGATTCCAATTCGAAGAACGATCTCGGGATCGTTGATCTCCTCCGGAGGGCCGGCCTTCACCGGAACCAGGGTAGGAGCTGGGGGTGCAACCGCTGCAGGTGTCGGGGTTGGCGGTGCAACTCCGAACGACGCCGGATCCAACATGGGACGCAGCGTCACAGGGGGAGTATTGCTGCTCTGGTCAGATTTGGGCATCCCTTCGTTCCTTTCATCCTTCTGCCACCACTTGGATTTTCGTTTGGACATGGCTCGGTTTCCTTTCCCCTAATAATAGGTGATTATCGCTGCAACCGTGTCATGTGATTTTCAGGTCGAACATAGAATCTCGTGGGAGACGTTGCTAAACCAACAATCTGTGCGAAGAGACCTGTGGGAGATATAGGGACAGCCCCCGTTACGCGTGCATCTGGGCCCACGTAGTGGGGTTTCCCTGTCGTGAGACTCTCGAAAATCGCCGGAGTCTCACCCATCCACTGTACCTGACAAAAAGTGTCGGTCAGCTTGTTGATGATCACCCCCACAGCAGGCATCTTCAACACGTCGGACGGGTCCACCTTGCGCACCTGGTCCCGCCCTCCGACCGGCGGCCCAACCAGATACACAAAGTCCCCCACCGACTCCGCGAGTGAACAGTCCGCTCCGCGAATGTCAATACATTTTAGTCCGAACCGCGCCACAAGCGCCATTTTATTTTCCTTGTAACGCGGGCACGTCGAACGCAGGAACCTTGTCCAACATTTCCAACGTCAAGTCTTCCAACAGTGGCGCACTGTCCGGTGCAAGCGGAAGCACGTGTAAAGTCTTCTTCTCTGCAGGTTTTTTCTTTGTGAGGCGCACAGCTATCAGCCCGTCATACTGTTCTTGCAACTGCCCAACACGCTGCTGAAGCTCACGAAACGCGTCTACACCTGCGTTATGTGCCTCAGTCAGCACGGAAGTCTGTTGTGCAATCATGGACTGCACTTGTTCCACTGTGGGTTTGTTGCTAAAAGCTTCAATCAATTTGGGCACTCCCGTGCCCCCGAGGGCAGTCGCCACCGCCACCCAAAGAGCCCACATTTGCTTTCGACTCGGCCCCCTAAAGTCTTGTCTTCTGGGCGGATTCTTGTCGTCAGACATGAGGAGCCTCCCTGCGCACGTTTGGACTAAAGATAGCTCATTCGCGAAGTTATAGAAAGTCGATTTTCACGCCGTAAAGTCTTGTTCTCACTGGAGAGCAAGAACGAATTGAACTATCATTAGGCCATGCCAAATCTCACCATCCACGCACCGCCCTTTCCAAACCGAGACGAGCACCCATTCGTTGGCACCACGCGTTATCGCCAGATGACCATCGACCTGGAGAACCTCGACGGCAGTACGCGCGAGGGTAAGGACGCCAACGGCAACCCCTGGAGGGTCAAGTTCCAGGGAGCCCACTACGGCGAGATCCGGCACTCCAAGGGCGCCGACGGGGATCCAGTCGATGTGTACCTGAAGAACCCCCCGGACGATGGTGCGAACGTTGCCTACATCATCCACCAAAACCATCCTCGCAACCATCCGAAGAAACCTGGTGAGTTCGACGAGGACAAGGTGATCCTGGGCGTGTCCTCCCCGAAGGAAGCCAAGGAGCTCTACCTGCGCCACTACAGCCGGAAGGACTTCTTCCGATCGCTGACCATGATGGGCATCGAGAAGTTCAAGCGGACTGTCTACGAGAAGGGCGCCGAGGAGAAGATCGCCATGGTGAAGACTGCCCACGAAGCCTACGTGCTGGGATTCGAGCTCGGCGCCGAGGCCGCGCTGGAGAAGCTGGGCCTGGCCACCGCGGGCCTACGCAGCAGCGCAGACGACGAGACGCCGGAGATCACCGGTGAGCTTCAGACAGGGATGGCGAACGCGCAAGCGCCCAAGGGAATGCCGACCCAACCCGCTGGTACTCAGCGGATCGAGTCGGCAGCTCCGAGACCTGCGCCTGCGATCTGAATCAATCCATCAGAGCGTTGAGGCCCGCACCAGCGCCGAGGCCAGCTGCGCCGCCTAGGCCGATACCTGCACCCATCGCCGTTCTCGGGTTGTCAATGGCCAGACTGCCCAACTGCTGCAACCGCATCTTCGCTTCCTGCCCAGGATGCTTCCAGCCGCCAGCCAGTCGTCCCTTTCCGGGCGCATTGTACCCCTGCAGCTGCTCCAGCAAGTGCATACCGCCTCGCGCTCCTAGACCACCGAGCGCACCAATGCCCGCTCCACGGAGAGCACCCTCGCCCGCATCGTCAGACACCAGAGCACCAATGCCCGCGCCACCGAGGGCACCAGCTCCGCCAGACATTGCGTACTGCGCCGGAAGACCCCGGGTGGATGCCCAATCCCACGCCTTGCCCGGGGCGCCCTTGGTGGCTTCCCACGCGCGGCGCATCAAGCCGGATTCGCCAGCTTCCCACGCGCGGCGCATCAAGCCGGCGTCGCCAGCCGCAACCTTGGTGATCCCGATGTCAAACAGCGCCTGCTGCACGCCAGCGTCGTATGCCTCTTTGATCATAGCTCACATCCTCCTGTGGTTTTTGCCAGGTATAACTGGCTGAATTTTAGTCTAAGCTCCTGATTCTTCCAAGTAAATTTTTCAACCCAACCGACTCAACGCCAAGTGGCACCCGTAGTCGTAGGCAGCCTTGGCAAAACGCGCTGCCTCGCGGTTCCGCTGCACCACATCCTGCTTGTGCAGCTCGTCCGCTACCTCCGTCTTGCGCGCGTCCTCGGTCTCGCTCGGGTAGGCCGGCTGCCGGCGGGCCTGGAGTCCCGTAAAGATGGTCGGATCCTGCGTCACACCTGCTCCAGCCAACTTCATTCGTTACCTCCCACCAAGACCCTGTGCGTGTGGCGGAATTATAGCCTAAAAAAAAGCGCGCTTCAATGAGAAGCGCGCTACCGGTCAATTTCTCGCCCGGCGGTAGACTTCCTCCAGAATTACACCGGAGTTCAACAGCGCAACTTGATAACGCCGCCGCGCTGCGCAGCGAGTACAGTCTGGATCTTCACAGCTCACCCCTACCATAAGGTCTGTAGGCTCCCCGATGGGGGCACGTTTCCGAGAAGAAGCCAAAGCATCCGACGCTGGCACAGCACACCCGCTGTCGAGCTCCTCAGGCAAACCACCGTAGGAACCCAACCCAACTGCCTCAAGTAGATTCATCATATTTTCCCCCAAGGAGGTTTTTCTCAAAGTCGGAGAAATCCAAGGCCGCTTCACTTGCACATCGGCGTCGGGGGGTTGTAACCGCAACTTCTGGGATCTCCTCGAGCGAAGCGACTTCGTCCGGAGCTTCTGTATACACTTCAATTTTTTCATCGGGTATGGTTGCTACAACCTCCGTTTGTTGCGCCTGCTGCATAGGCTGAACTGATGGCTCAAACTTGACCCGCGGTCCTAATTTCAGTGTACCGCGCGCGCGATTGGCCGATCGCACGTCATCTGACTGGATGGCAGCCCAGTGAGTATCACAAAGGAGCACGGTCTTCTGCTCAGTATGATAGACTATTTCGCCTCGATTGCGGCATTTTGGCCATCCACAGTGGTCATTCATGTATGGGTCCCGCGAGTGCGCGCCCAACCTTGTTGTCAGTCAGCAGCGCACACACCATCCCTACCAACGTTTCCCGAAGCGGGAAAGAAAACCCAGCTGCGCTAGCATGGCCACCGCCACCATAGATCTTCGCGTATGCAGCCACGTTGGTAGGAATTCCTGCACAGGAAGATGCAGCATCCACAGAAACAGAAGAAGCCAGCGGTTCCGAACCTTCAGACGCTCTGAGTACCCACGAGGTAACTCGACGTGAAGCCGTTGCACTTCTGGATCGTAACGAGATGGCGTCAGTCCCAGGGAACGCAGCCACCACATACGCTACGTCTGCATGCTCCTGCAAAATGCGTTCACTGAGTTCCCCAAAATACGCACCACCAATAAGAAGGACAAACTTCCGCCCCACTGCATCAGTGTGCTTCTCAGAAGGTTGTTGTACCTGAGCGAGCATGCTCTCTATGTATGCATCCCGCTTGTGCACCAGGTGCTGCACAAGATCGTCGTACCACGAGACAGTATCAGCAAAGGCATTATCCATGAATACAGCATGGAATTCCGCAAAGCCAACCTCTTTGTAGATAAGGTTCAGCCTCTCTCCACGCTCGCGATGTTGCGAGTCCAATATCCACCGATCCCAGGCATCCACTGCGTAAACAAACTGCAGCAGATCTTCAGGAAGTGTGCTGCTACTCTCGAATAGCAAACGTGCCCCACAGGGTTCCCCGTGAAACACCCAAGCATACTTGTCCGCAGCCCACCGTGTGGTTTCGTGGTGGTCATACGCCAGCACGCGCGTGAATTTCCCTGCAGATGACTTTGCATCAATCTCCTCGCATACGCGAAAGCTCGGAAGAATGTCCGATAGGAGAAGAACATGTTCATCCCCAGCCACAGGAGTATGCATGGCCAAAACGTCACGTGTAACTGTGTCAATGCCTGTAGCCCCCAAACCGTAGCTACACGGAATCACCATCTGTTTGTAACCTGGAAAGAGGTGTGCAGCCACCACCGCGCAAGCACCACCATCCAAGTCATCGTGGGTCAACTGCCACAAATATTTCATGTAACCTCCTGAAAGTGTCCTTTGACAAAACCATGTGTGTGCATTGCATGTCAACGAAAAATGCACTATATTTACGCCGTAACTACCTGGAGAAACTACATGAGCCGTGAGGCATATGAAGTTGGAGTGAAGTTGGCGTTTGCCAAGCACAGTGCACTGGGTGAATGGTTCAACCCCATACGTAGAATCGCAAAAGAGTCCCCCTACTTGACGGCCGCCGCCACGGGAGGAGTCCTAGGGGCTGGTGTTGGCGGTTGGGTAGACGGTCCTGAAGGCGCCCTCATTGGAGGAGTCAGCGGTGTCGGCGGTTCACTCCTCGGCCGTAGTGCTGCTGATTGGATGCAGCGCAAGCTGCTGCACGACCTTTCCGCTCAAGAACCTGCCATCATGGCAATGATCCGCAAAAATGAAAAATACCCGGTGCGCGCACATGCCCTCGTCCATGCTGGGGCGGGAGCGGCAGGCACACTGGGAATAGCGCACGCTTTGAATTCCGTAGCCCCGAAGAAAGACCCCCTCGACAGCATTTAGCTTGGCGTCGACCCACCCGTCGTCGTTGGCGGTGCCCCCACAAACAGGCGCGCCTCTGGGACAGCACTCACATCAACAGGCAGCTGGTCCATCACGCCACTCTTCCGGTACTGTGACAAGTTGCTAGACGCAACGCTGTAGGAGGTCTTCACCTCTCCGTGAGCGGCCGCGAAGTTCATCGAGTTGACAATCCCGTACGACATGCCCACGGCGATGGCATCCTGGTTGGCAGCCAAGTACATGAATTCCCACGCGTACTTCGTCCGCTGGTGCTCCACCATCGAAAACACTTGCTCTCGGGTGAACATCTTGCTAGAATTCTCCTCTCCATCGGTCACCACCACCACAACTACTTTCCCCGGGCGCTGTAGATCTGGTGTACGTTCGAGGCGATCCCCCACACTCCTGATGGTCTGTGCCATGGCATCCAACAACGCTGTTGCTCCCCGAGGCTGGAGCTCGTAGTGAGGAACGTCTCGCAGAGGTTTGTTTTCAAACAACATCTCGTACTCCGTGTCGAACTGAACCAGCGTCACATGCGCTTCCCCAGGCACCCGGCTCTGCTCCTGGAAAAGATTGTTCAGCCCGCCCTCGGCATCCTTCTGGATGGTTACCATGCTGCCACTGCGATCAACAATCATCACGATTTCTGTCAGATTAGGGTTCGGCATTTTTGCCTCCGTTTGTTCCACGTGAAACTTCTGGAAAAAGGTTTAACGTCAAATCGTCAAGTGCTCCCCTTACCGATACGTCCCGAGAGCTGGTAATCACCGCCTCACCCTCGTCAATAGTGTCCGAGTCCCCACCCTCGAACTCGTACACCTTGTCCCATGCCTTCTCGACCGCTTCGTCTGCACTTGTCGCCAGCACTATAGCGCTGAACGCCCCAGGTTTCTCGACCAGTACAGTGTAGTCGCACCTTACCACGTACTCCCGAACTTCTTGCTCCTCTGCTTGCATCACTCCTCCCAACAAGTCGAGTCGATTAGATTGTCTTCTTGTGCACCTTGCGATAATTCGCGATACGTTCCTTTGTATAGTCAATATCATGGCGGATCTCTAGTATAGTATCCTGATCCGCATCCTCCGCCACATGGCTGGCAATACGCAAGAACGTACTGAACTTAGTTGTGTCCTCCACTTCTGGACAGACCAGCTGAAGAATGCTCCCATGGCGTTCCACCAGGCGCCAACGCGTCTTGGCCTTGTTCGAGTAGGCCACCCTTTGGCCATCTTGCAGATCATAGTCTTTGGCAATGGGCGCCAAGCAAGAACGTCGCGCCGTAACCGTGCGTAAGTCTCTCTCAGTCACGTAGTCAACACAATGTGTGCCACCCTTCGTTGATTTGGTTTCCATTCAGTCACTCCCACAGTTTGGCCATCAACTGCGTCGCTTGGCTCTTCGTTAGCTTCTTGGTAAATTGTGTATTACCCCCATTGGTAATAGTCAACAGGCAATTCTCAGCCTTGGTGGTTTCGGTCGGAGCGAGTATCTCGTTGGTCTGTGCCCAATGCTGGGTGATGCGCGCCAGATTCGACGGTGTTGGTATAGCACAGAGTCGAAATTCTTTCTGCAGCTGCTCAACCACCGCACTCCAACGGTACTTGTCTTCACGCAATGCCAGAGCCCGCGTAAATACTGCCACCTTGTCCGCCTGTAGCAGTTCGGTCCACGGAGATACGCTGCCTGTTTCTTCTTCCTCCTGTAGCTCCTGCCCCGAATCTTCTCCCTGTAAAAAGTGCGCAAGAACAGCGTATGCCTTTACTACGGTCAACCGCTCACGCACTTCTGGAAATTTTGCACATACCTTCTCCACAGCCTCCGCCATGGGAAGCCCCTTGTCATGGCGCCACTTCTTCAAAAGCAACTTCAATTCCCGTGGGTATGGCGATAGTGTCATTCCTTTCTCCTTTCTCTAGTTTTTTGATTAAATAAAGAAAGAGCTGCAAAGGAGGGACTCGGGTGGGGGGGAAACCCGAGAGGCAACCTTATGCAGCTCTTTTAGTGGACACAGTCTGTCCGTCCACCCTAGGTGAAAAGGCAGCCTGCTGTCAAGTTGGAACCAGCCCCTTTTCCTGAGCGAACTGCTCAGAAATGCGAAAAGTTTGGGCAAGCTCCCGAATTTCCTGGATCTGTGCGTTGGGTACCCATACGGGTCCGTGCTCGCACACCTGGAAACAGGTATCCCCCTCTGTCCGGTCTACGATACGCTCGTAGCCGATGTCCACCAGCTCCTGGTCAGCAAAGTCAGGCATGGCAGTGAACTTCTACACCGAAACTTGCGCGACTTCGATGCTTTTCTTCTGCAGCGTCTGAGGGAGCTGCGGACCCACGTAGTAGCCCTTCTCCTTGGTCGCGGTGTTCTTCCACTTCCACATTCCCCACCCAAACGCCTTGGCGGTCTTCTTGGCTTCACGGGCTTCGTTCGAGGCATATTTCCTGACTGGTGCGGTCATTTGCAATCTCCTTTTGGTAACGTAACTGTTACATTACGCATTGTATTGGGTCGCAAACAGTTTGCAATAGAAAAATGCAATTACGTTGCGTTTAGTTTGGAATCCCCTCGAACAGAATGATGTGCTTGATTCCGTCGTAGCACCTCTCACGTGTTACCCAAGGAGAATAACCACAAGCATCACACGCAATGCCCACATACCCAATCGTGCGTGCGAGCGCCAAGTCAACATCAGACCCCAAAACCTCTCGCGCGGCTGCAAAGATCCCCAACCGACTATCCTGGGGAATCTCCACCTGTTCCCGAGCAAGCGCCAGCAACCCCTCCCGAAACTTGGCCAACGGAGCACCCTGCCGCGCCAGCGCTTTGACTCGCACGCTGAAGTCTGCGATGCCCACGCCACCAAGCACCTCCACTGCTGCCTCCAGAGCCCCTACCGCACACCAACGCACCATCATGGGAGACAGAACGCCCCTCCGTACGAGGAGCCACAACCTCTCTTCGATGGGCAACTCCTCCTCCATGGCCAACGTAGCCAACGGCCAGCGCCAGCGCTCGGGCATTGGCCTTTGGGGCTCGTGCACAATCTTCCGCAAAGCAGTCCCCTTTGTACGCCACAGAGGCGGACGCCCACGTTTCAACTGCTTATCTTTGTGCTGCTCCTGCAATCGCTCCACCTCCACTGGAGAGATCGCACTCCAGCACGCCGCGCGAATACGGCGTACGTTGTTAATCCGTGCCAGATCGTAAGTACCTGGTACGTCACTTGGGCGAAAGAACCTATCACCCAACCACTCATCCCTCTCTCTGGTAGGAACCTGATCGTACCCGAGATATGCCAATGCCGTCCGGCACTCGAGTAGGATAGCCGGTCCCCCAACAACTTGTTCTGGCATGGCAACTCCTCGGTTAGAAACTAGGTGTCGTCGTCAGGATCGTCAGCGTCGTCACTGTCGTCGTCGGCATCGTCGCTGTCATCGTCAGCTTCTCCCAACGGTTCACCGTCCTCGTCCACTACCACATTGATTGACAAATCCCCTATCTCAGACGGCTTCAGCTTTCGTACCGACTGGAACTCACCCTCCTGTTCGTCCCACTCGCGCCCGTCCCCAAGCTCTTCGTTGATGTAATCATCCCCGTGGGCACTCGCCCACGCATCTGCAGCCTTTCTGTTCGGTGCTTCCACCAGCACCTTCATCGTTGCCTCGGTATGGTACTCCATCTCATAGGTCTCCAACTTCGCTGACTTTTCGACTTTCGGTTCAACTTCCTTTACTTTCTTCTTGGTCATAACTTCTCCTATTCACGGTTGAATTGCTGCGTACAAACCAGAGCAAACCGTACCCTGCCAGGCCATGCCTTACCGCACGGGACCTTACCACGCCTCGGCTTACCTGGCCATGCCACTCCATCTCCCCCCACCAACTAAAAAATATTCAAAACCAGCTCGTGCACCCCGCAAACTTCTCGCTGCGAACGAGAAGGAGAAAGGGGCGCAGGGCGCACGAGCTCTATACTTTCACCAATATCTTTTACCACCAAACGGAAGCAAATTCTACGCAGAAATTACTGCTCGATCTCTCTGAATGAGTTTGGCGCTTTTTCTTTTTCTCGGATCGACCCGCTTCAAGAGAGCTCCGAGGCCCAGGATCATTCCTGAGTAATCCCAGAGAGTCCGCGTTACCATCGAGCAGCACCACGCGGGAATCCGTGTTCACACCAGTTCTCCTATCCCAGCTTCCGTAATGGTACCCACAATAAATTGTCGATAGGCTTGCACTGCAGCGTCAGCATCTTTGAACCCGGAGCAATCCCCATGGTCCATATGCTTGTCGTAGAACTCACCCCAAAGAATATCGTACAAGCAAGCAAAAGCCTTGTGGGCATTGAGGTATATCTCACGCTCCACATTGTCTTTGATCACCAGGATCGTAACCGAGCCAGAATCAAACAGCTCACCAATCAAATCACGCGCAAGGGCTTTGGTATCCAGTTCCGTCATAGCTCACCTCTCGCCTGTATTTAGCAGATGCGCTGGACGCTGGGAAGCAAAAGAAAAGGCTGTGGCGTTTAGAACGCCGCAGCCCTTTATAGCAGACCTTTATATCATTTCACACAGAACACGGGCAGGATATACGTGTTCTGCTGTCCACGCAGAACACCAAACCTGAAATCGACGATGAGATGCTGACCAGCATCTCGGTACGTCGAGGTCCAGGATTCCCCAACATCTCCAATCCCCGCAAACCCGGCGTCAGCGGCGGGCAGAGTCTGCCCGAGGTCCACGATGCTGTGGAGCTCGGGTCCAGTAGGCAGCCTCCATCCGGTCTCGCCTGCCCAGGTGAGCCCCGCGCAGTAGGCCTGCGCGCCGGTCCAGTTGAATCTGGCCTGGGACTGGCGACCGACCCACTTGAGCCCCGTTCTGTTATCCAGGAGGGTTGGCTCCTGGGTCTCGACTCGCTGCATGGACTGGGTCTCAAGATTCAGCCCACCGCGGACGCAGCGGACGTACTGAGGGATGGTCGGTACCGCGGTCTGGGTGTAACCCTCTTTGAAGCGGAGGGTCCACATCGTCCCCAGGGGCGAGAGCCCCCGAGTCGCGGTCCAGAAGGCCTCAAGGGGCGTCCTGGGGAAGAGAGTCTTGTTGATACTCGCTGGGGCCAGCGAGTAATTCAACAAGCTCATCATCAGATGGAGGCCGGGCAGCCTCCAATCCGAGTATCCCTTCTCTCGCAGGTCCGCGCAGTGCTGCTGGGCCTGGGAGAAGGTCAGCCGGGTCGCGGTGCCGAGGCACCCGACGCCAGAGCTCCCGGCGGGGCAAGCTTCCCACATGGGAGGCTCTTCGACCTCGGGCTCAACCGGGGGATCGAGGGCAGGGGGCTCTTCGGCGGGCGGGGCAGGGGGCTCTTCAGCCGGCGGGGCAGGAGGGGTAGGAAGCCCCTCAGTGAGAAGGTCAAACGAAGCGGCCAGGGGGATGGCCGCCTCGTTGCAGGTGAGGACGTACTGCCCCACCTGGCTGATGGTCACATGAACCATCCGTGTGTCTTTCGACACGCTCATCACCACCCCTGCGCTGGGGGTGATGGTCCATACCATCTTCACCTTGAGGCTGTTCGGCTGCACCTTGCAGCCGAAGGGCATCTGGTGTCCGAGCTTGATGTTCTCGAGCCGGGCGAAGCTCGGCTCCTGAACGAGTCGAAGCTCGGACGTCAAAAATGCCTCATCAGTCCCCATCATCATGGCCGGCTCGCAGCCGGCCAACATCACCGCCACCACCAGAACGAGCAACTTCTTCATTGTACTCCTCCTTTGGTTTGAGGTGGGATAGCCTACGTTCTAGGCACTATATCCATATACCACATTGGAGGGGGTACCTACGAAACAACCCAAACCCTAGCCTGCCTAACCACGCCTCGCCATGCCATGCCCAGCCACGCCCGACCCGACCTTGCCAGTCCACACCTCAACAAACCGCGCCTAACCGATCCATGCCACACCTAACCCAACCTGACCCTGCCACGCCTAGCAATACCTGACCACGCCAGACCTCAACATACCTCACCTCGCCAGACCGTACCGAGTTTCGAAATTATTGGCCACCACGCCCGCGCAAAAACAAACACTACCAAACCTTGCCAGACCCGACCACGCCGTGCCTAACCTTGCCACGCCGGACCCTACCGTACCAAACCTTGCCTTGCCTTTCCGCGCCACGCCTTTCCATGCCTCGCCAGGCCACACCGTGCCTCTCCTTACCGTTCCAGGCCACGCCACACCCGACCTTGCCGTGCCTAACCACGCCACTCCCAGCCGAGTTACGACGTAATTGAAAAAGGAGCCACAGCACTATTCATGCTGTGGCCCCCCATACCCTGCCTTACCATACCGCACCAGACCTAGCCAGGCCGTACCTTACCCTGCCTCACCTTACCCTGCCCTGCCTGGCCATGCCTGACCTAGCCAGACCTCACCACATCCCTCCTACGAAACCACCCAATTGGTAACCATGAATCTCCCAAACGGCCCCTTCTTTGCGGGCCTGTACTCCAGAAGGCCAACGCGCTGGCCCGCATCGTCGACAATCTTACGAACCTGGGTCTCGGTCAAGAGCGTATCGTCAAACTCGATCTCAAACTTGCATCCCCACTTCTCGATCTTGGGGCGAAACCGCATGATGCGCCCCTTGGTGGCGGGGATCACCACCGGCCGAGCGTCGATGACGAAGTCCTTGATCCCCAGGTCGATGTGCTCGGGGGTTACCATCATGCAGGCCGCAGCTTGCTTCTCCAAGCTCGCGCGACCCTTGCCCTTGGAGTACGTTGCAGCCGCAACAAGGCAACGCTGGAGCGCAACGCCCGGAATGATCAGATTGCCACTCGCCGGGTCGCGATAGGCCGCGAGTTCAGCCTGTTCCTCTTTGCTCTTCTTCTCGAGCGCCTCGATGGGCACCTCCGGAAACCGGTGCATGAGTAACGCGTAAATCCCTTTGATAGATACTTCAGCTTTCTTTTGCATTTCTGGGTCTCCAAACCAAACTTGAAAGTAGAATAAAAATGGAGGGAGTGACGTTAATCATCTCCCTCCGCCACGCCCTACCATGCCACTCCTAGCCGCGCCGTACCTCGCACAACCACACCAAACCTTTCCCTGCCTCGCCCTGCCGTACCACGCCAGACCCCACCGTGCCCTGCCCTACCATGCCTCGCCACTCCCTGCCCCACCTTGCCAGGCCTTGCCGTACCGCGCCCTGCCTCGCCTTGCCGTACCGCGCCCTGCCTCGCCCCACGCGCGGGCTTTCTTCTCGTATTCGATTCCTATTGAGAATTGGGTGAAGTAGCTGGCCATGTCTTCTCCTCGCAACTTGATACATGAAACTCCGGCCTGGTCTCCCTCTCGACCTCAACTTCGAATATCTTTCCGTCCGGCCGGGTAACAGTGAAAGTAAGCGGCCAGGTGGCCTCCCAGGCCCATTCTTGGTGGGCTTTCTCGGCAGCTTCTCGAGCTGCGTTGTATAGGCCTCCAGCTTCAACCCAGTACATGTAACCGCTTCCATTGGTACAGGAAACAGCATAGATGCCTGGGATCCTTTGGTTGAGGGGGTTAGTAGAGGGTCCTACTGCGTCATTCATAAGTCTTGCACCTCTTCCACCACGTACTCACGAATCGCTATCAGGCTGGCCACAGTGTTCGTCAGGATGGCTTCTTTGAGAGCCTGCCACTGATCTGGGTCGAGCACGATCGTTCCGGCGTTGGCCAGCGTGTAGTCGACACCCTTGCCGACGAAAACTCTTACCCAGATGTGGCCGCCTTCTCTCTTGGCACAGAATTCCATGTGCATCAGGTCTCCTTCACGACGGCCTTAGAGCCACACTCGGCGCAGTGCCAAAAGTTCGCTGGGTCGGGGTCCTGGGAGACTTCCAGGAACTGAATCCGTTCAATGTATTCCCCGTGTTCGTCGACCTTCCACTCTTCCATGACGTGGGCAGTGGTCACGAACTGCTTGTTCTTGCATTTTT
>Ga0315278_10003831_pt1 | contig 13509 bp, 16 predicted proteins | sample YL17G06_0_MG_FD_203880 | JGI IMG/M metagenome (GOLD analysis project Ga0315278, IMG submission 203880) | Sediment microbial communities from Yellowstone Lake, YNP, Wyoming, USA - YL17G06_0 | ecosystem: Environmental > Aquatic > Freshwater > Lake > Sediment | place: USA: Wyoming | collected...
ATTCAGTCCATTGAGTTTTCCCAAGACTCCCTGCGTATACAGATGGCGGACGAGGCGGCACTCCTCTTTCACCCTGACGGTGGGGCCCTACGGGCCACAATTGGCCCAGGACGAGCCATTCGTCTCAGGGAGGGGTTCGAGGGGCTGGCTGAATCAGAGTGGTTGTGGACCTTCTCTGGTACGACTGAGGGGTCGTACTCATGGACCTACGACCGCGGGAACAACATCGACGTGTCGCTGACCGTGTACGGTCGGGGGAACAACCAGGCGTGGAAGCGGCGCAACGTCACGTCACGGAACTACACGGTCGGGACGGACTGGTCGGTGATGTTCATGAACGTCGCCAAAGACATCATGATGCTCGAGGACAATGAAGTAGACGTGCCCGCTCCGTGGGCCGTGCTCTTCGATAAGAACACCAACCAGATTGTCAACTACCCACCGTGGGATGGCATGGAACAACTCTTGTGGGGAGTGAGCGCCCGCCCGTTCTTCAACGGTGAAGGGAAGCTTGACATGATCTCTCTGACACAGGAGCGTGTCACGCAGACATTGGCGAACGACAACTACTTGATGAAGTACGAGTCACGCGCCAGTAGCTCCGAGACGATCAATAAAGTCATTCTGACCTATCTCAGTAATACCCTCTCGCGCGTGAATGGCGCAGACCAGATCCTCGGGACGGCAGTCATCACCGCAGGGTTCCTGCTGAACTCTCGGTCTCAAGATGTGTACTACAGTGATGAGCGGAAGACCCGCTCCGATAACCCACGCCTCGTCGTCACGCAGAGCGTCAACACCGGCTTCTTAGAGGTGGGCACGGAAGGACTCGTGCAGATTGACGAGTTTCACTCTCGGGTGGACGTGGAGGTAGCTGTCTGGGCAGGGGCCGTGTTACTCGTCCTACTCGTCTCGTATGTCACGATCCAGGGAGGGTTTAACTTCCTGGGGGACTTGGTGGGGGCCAACGTCGCCGCCGCCCTCATCTTAGTCGGGATTCTGCTTATGATGTCCACCATAGGGACAGGCACCTACGAAGTTTGGGGAACGCCCTATGAAATGGTATACTTGGAACAGCAGGTCATTGCCATCAAGGCAGGGGTCGAGTTCTGGCAAGAGCGAGAGAAAGAAATCCGTAATGATTTTATCTCCACCGCTGAGCAAGCCCAGCCGCTGGTCCTGACCCAGCTCCACTATGAAGTGATGAAAGAGCAGCCGCGCTCACTGACACTGCGCTACGACCCACGTATCGAGCCTGGTGACATTCTTGAACTCTCGACGACCGTGCGTGTCTACGTGGATGACGTCAAACGAGGCATGCGCCGTGGGACCGTGGACCCCCTCGCGATGACGGTGACAGGATATAGGACGGTACTCTAATGTCTGTACGTGAGCCACTCATCCGCCTGATTGACTCCCGCATGTCGCAAGGGGAGTCAGAAATTATTGGGACCTCCGCGTCTCCCGTCTATCGCTGGTACGATGACGCCCTGACCACGTACCTCTGGGTGATGGACGTGGATATCGCCGTGGATGGAAACAGGCCGGACGCGGGGACACTCATCAAGGCCGTGCCAGTGGCGGACGCCTCGCACGGTGTGCATAAAGCAGGACCTGGCACGAAGCTCCGGCTACGACGCTTGCACCAACGACGCACGTATGAGATTGTGGGGACGGCAGCCATTGTGGCCGGACAGATTGTAGTCATTGAAGTGACTTACGGTGTGGCCGACTACGCGATTGGCAGCCCCACCACCTTCGGGTCAACCTGGCGAGCGATGACCTACACTGAGCTGGGGACCGCGGCCCTCAACGGAGGTTTTGCGTACGGCTCCCTGCCGTACGGCACGATTGCGAAAGTTGACGCATCAGGCGCGATTGTTTACGTCTACGCACCATAAGGAGTGATCATGGCTACTGTGTCTCTCATCAAAGTGTTTCAAGGTTCGACCTCCTATGCGACGGACCACGAGTCCAACTACACCGCCATCGAGACGGCGATCAACGGCCTCAACACCCTCATCGGTGGGGCCACGAGTGTCCTCGATGTGCCGAACGGACTGAGAGAGATCTTCGACCGAAACGGGATCATTGGCAAAGCCTCCTACAAGCCCAGTGATAATGGCGGGGTGGCCCTCCCAAGTAATAACTTGACGGTCGCCGCTGGAGCCTACTGGAGCACGGTTTACTTCGGGAAGAAGCCGGACACGACCGTCATCAGCATGACGCCCTTTGCGACCGCCTTACACTACATCAACGTCCCGACTGGTGGGGTGCCTGTCGTCGCGACCTCGCCGACCGCAGACGCCTGTTGGCAATTCAACTACGACGCGGCCACCGACATTGTGACCAACGTGGCGAAGTACTCGACCTGCGATATTCTGCTTGATGGGGACGATTACAACGGCATGCTCGGTGCGTACCAGAGCGTGGCTGAACGGCTCGCGGCCATCGAGGCGGCCACAGGAGTCCTTGGTGTCTACTACGCAGAGGATGCCGCGGCGCACTCCGGACTCAACTTCGGCTACAAGGCCGGTAAGGTGCAGAACGACAACGTCGTCACATCGACCGTCGCAGGCACAACCCTTCTCGCGGCATCCAGCACGAACTACGTCGAAGTCCATCCTGGTACCGGTGTGGTGACTGATAACGCCGTAGGCTTCACGGTCGGGCGCATTCCTCTCTTCACCGTCACGACCAGCGGCGGCGCGATCTTGGTCGTCACCGATGTGCGCTCATGGGCACGCGCAGGAGGCGCGGGTGGGGGTCATACACAGAACACGGACCTCGGCACAGACGCCGCGGAGTTCAAACTCAATCGTCTCGTGGCCGGTGCGCCGTCTCTCAATGCCTCGTTCAAAGCAGAACGTGGCTCGTCTCCTGACGTCGATATTCGTTGGAACGAGTCCACCGACAAGTGGCAGTTCACCAATGATGGATCCACCTACGTGGATATCGGCGATGCAGGGGCCCTTGACCTCGGGGCACAGGAGCTGACGAAGTATGTGGCCAAGGCCGACCCGACGCAGTTGATCGAGCGGTTGGCGATCAGCACAGACGGAGCCTACATTAACACGAACCTCGGGCCAAGTGGGACGAACGTCATCACGGACGCTCCGCTGGGCTGCCAAGCCCTCGTGCTCCGTGTGCAGTTCTGGGATAGTGACAGCACCCCCGCGGACACGGTGAACGTGAAGTTCAAGCAGTACAACGGAGCCTCCTCACCCACGAAGGCCTATACGGTGTGGGCAGACGGCGTCAACGAGCAAGACAAAGTCCAGACGATCATTGTGGGCCCTGGTGATGACGGGGGTGCCTCGCCTATTGTGGGGTTCAGCTATTTGGTCACCGCGTCCGGCGCGAATGCCGCCAACGTACGTATTTTCCTGTGCGGCTACATGGTGAAGGTCACCGGGGTGGGCTCACAGGTCAAGAGCTTCAGCAGCGCCGGTAACACAGTGGCCGCCGCCACGACCACGAACTTCAACAAGACGGGCTTCCTGAATCGTGGGTTGGTCTACAACCTGACCATCACAGAGACGGGGGCCACGATGACGGGCACGTACGATGTGGAGATCTATAAGAAGGATACCTTCCTTGCAGCCGACCTGCTCTACAGTGCGCAGAACATCGACGCGACCGCAGGCAGCCGTATCTATACCGACCGCCTCCCGTTTATGTATGTGGACGGAGACTCCACCAGTGAGTTGCATGTGAAGATCAAGAACGACGATGTCACCTTCTCAGGCACGTGGACGATTGCAATTACCGCAGAACAATTCCTGTAAGGAGTAGCTCATGGCTATACGCTATCTCGATTATGAAGGCGGCAACGACGCGAACGATGGGTCGAGCTTTGCCAACCGTGTGAAGACGATCACCAGCGGGCTCACCGCGGCGCGTATTGCGCCTGGCGATGAGTGCCGAATTATGAAGTCCCCTGATCCCGTCAGCTTAGGGATCAACGCCACATGGACCAACAAAAGTGCGACCATCACGCTCGCCTCCGCGCTCAACGTCCTCATCACCGACTGTGATACGGCATGGACTGCGAGCGCCAACGTCACGAGTACCGCCGATGCGTCCATCTTTCGGACGACCACAAAGTCGGCCAAGCACGTGATTGCGGCGGGATTTACCACTGGATTGGCGTCCTACTTTGCGACCGGTACGCTGGACTTGTCCGCCTATCAAGGCATTACGTTGTGGGTCCGCCTCGGCACCGCAACGCTGGCGGCAAGCACGCTCTCCATACGTCTCTGTTCAGATGCCGCTGGTGTCACGACCGTCGACACATTAGCCATTCCTGCTATCACACAGACAGGACAATGGATTCCCGTCTACATCGACAAGGGGTCTGCGCTTGGCTCGTCCATTGCAAGCATCGCGCTCTACGCGGACCTCGACCCAGGCACCATTGATGTGTATCTCGACAACATCAGTACGGTCAAAGCGGCGGGTAATGACGCGCTCACACTCCAATCGTTGGTCGGAAAAAACACCGGCTCTGAAGTGTGGTGGGCGCTCAAGGGGATCAACGGCGTCACACTCACCATAGACGTCGCCCCGCATTTTACCTTCGCCAATACGTCACAGGGGTACTCGGGCACGACTGAGTCGGTCACGACGTACAAACGCGAGACTATTAAAACAGCGTTGGTGGCCTCAACCACCACAGCTGTACAAGCGCCACAGGATAATGGAACTGCTGGCAACCCTATCACCTATAGTGGGGGGTGGAATACGACAGACATGACGACGCAGACCGGCGAGACCTGGTTTGACGGGCAGTCAGGGTACGGGCACGGTATCGATAATGTGGGTAAGCTCTATACCACATGGGATCTCCTCTGCTTTGTTCGGTATTACACAGGGTACTCCGGCGGCACTTCCCATAATCTCGTGTTTGGGACGGTAAAGATAGGGCATTGCGGGTTTTATGGGTTGGACACAACGGGGGTCTTTTCATTCACGGCCACGACCCTCACGATATGGGGGTGTGAAGTGTACGGCTTTAGTGGGTACGGGTCTCAGTTCCATGTGACCACACTCACGGCACTCTCCATAGGGAATGGGGCCATCGCAGGGTACGGGTTGCAACTAGGGAATGATTCAGTTGATTGGAAATTCGATACCGTCACGCTCAAAAATTGCAAAGACGGGATCAACGGGAACGACGCCAACTTTGAGAACTTTGAGTTTGGGACGGTGGTGGCAGACGATAATATCCGATATGGGTGGATTGTGGATTTTCCCGATCTACGCGGCCTCCATGTGAAAGACCTGACCTGCCGGAACAACGGCACAGCGGGGCTCTATTTAGGCCAAAGCGCAGATGGGACGGTGATTGACTCCTACACGTCGACCGGTAATACGTCTTACGGGATCGACGCCTCACTTCCAAATAGTGGGTGGGGCATCCACCGGATTCTGAAAAGCTCAATAGCAGAGGGGACGAAACTCTATTTTGGTGGAGGGGGAGGCGCGAGCGACCGTGCTGCGAACCAGGGGGTCGTCTTTCATAACTATAACGGCGTGTCTGGAGACCATCGATTCTATGAGTCTGCTGGGTGGCGGTCCACACAATTCTCTGAGACCTCTGTGAGACACACGGCGAGTGGTCTCGCATGGAAGATATCTGCGATTGGGGACGAGTACGTCAACGTCGATTGGCCCGTCGTCATGCCGATTGGAAAGGTGCTCTGTAATGCGTCCGCTCTCGTGACGGTGAAGATCTGGCTTCGGCGTACCAACACAGGGCTCACAGGAATGCTCCGGTGTCGGGGTGGGCAGATTGATGGGGTACCGAGTGATGTCACAGACTCCATCGGCGCGGCTGCCGATACGTGGGAAGAGCAGACCATCACCTTTACCCCAACTGTGGCGGGGGTCGTCGAGATCGACGTGGCGTGTTACGGTGGTACAACCTATAGTCTCTATGTGGACGATTTCAGCGTGTCGCAGGCATAACCATGGCACTACCAAAGAACCTTGACACCCTCGACTATGCGCACGTAGGCCGCCCGTTTCTCAGGTGGGCCACGCCTGCGCTGCCTAACACCAACTCACTTGACTATGCCGACCAAGGGAGGCCATTCTACTCACAGTTTGATACACAGGCCCTCTCACCGGCCCTCATCACCATCAGCGCGAACACCGCGGAGATTGCCGTCGTCGCGCGTAAATTCCCTAACAAGCGGCAGGAGATGGTGGCCGAGACGCAGCTGAAGCAGGTCAGTCCACTCTTTGGCGCACAGTACGCCCAATATCTTCCGTAATGACAACCCCTAAGGCGATGAGGTAGAATAATATATGGCAAAACAAGTCTTCACGAACTTTGCGCGTACGACCCTCTCCTCCGGTATCGTTGGGGGAGACACGGTCATTCCTGTCGTCGATGGCTCGAAGTTTGCCTCCCCCACCGCGGGTGACTGGCAGATCCTCGTCATTGACAACGGCACGACGTTCGAGGTGATCAAAGTCACGACACGCGCAGGCAACTCCCTCAGTGTCGTGGTCCGCGCACAGGAAGGGTCTTCCGCGTCTGCGTTCTCCGCAGGGGCCTCTGTCCTCGCGCCTATCACCGCCGCGTTCCTCAGCCCCCTGGCTGAGATTGACCTCAGCACGAGTCTCGTGATCGGTGCCTTGCCGTACAACAAAGGTGGCACGGGACAGACGAGCTACGCAAAGGGAGACACGCTCTACGCGAGTGCGGCCAACGTCCTCTCGAAGCGGACGGTGGGAGCCGCCAACGCCATCGCCTACGTCAACGTCGATGTGCCCGGCTGGACCACGACCCCTACAATCGATACCATCACCCTCGTCACGGCGCTGAAGGGCACTGCGACGAACCCTGCCTCAGCAGGGACCGTCCGGCTCGCCAATGCGCAAGCCGTGAACTGGCGTAACAACGGCAACTCCGCAGACTTGGGATTCACCCTCGATGCTGGTGATGTGTTCGTGCTCCCGAGTACCACGGTACGACTCGGAAACAACAAGCAGCTTGTCGCGCGAAACGCGGCGAACTCTGCCGACCTCAACCTGATTAAACTCAATGCCAGCGACCGCGTGCAACTCGGTAATGCAGCCACCGATAAATTTGGAGTCGGTGGAGATCCAACATTCCTCTTGCACGTGCTCGGTTCGTTCGGCCTCAAAATTCAACATCTCACCAGTGGCCCCACCACGGTCGGTGACGCGACCCTCGTGACAGCGGACGCCACAGCCGGTGCCTTCACCGTCAACCTTCCCGTTGTGGGCACGAACAGTGAACGCTTGGTCGTCTGCATCAAGATTGACGCCTCAGGTAATGCCGTGACATTCTCAGGTAATGGTGTGAACATTAACGGGTCGGGCAGCGTCTCGCTCTCCGCACAGTACAACGTCGCGATGGTCTTTGGAAATGGTACTCAGTGGTACCGCATTGTCTAACACTTTATGCAGGAGTCTCCTATGCCGCACAGTCTCTTCGATCCAGCGAGTTCTGTAGGACCGATGAACGGGATGCCCCTCTGGGCGAAGGTGACGAGTTTCCTCGGGTTCCCTGTGGTTGTGGCGAGCACTTTGTTGTGGGTATTTACCGATCAGATCCGCTCAGAGCGGGTGCTCCTGTCAGAGCATACTGAGACCATGAAGAGCCACTCCGCACTGACCGTGCAGCAGTATAGTTACCAGGTGGCCATCAGTGCCGCGTCTCTCCGGACCTTGTCTCAGATCTGTGCGAACGGGGCGCGAACGAAGGAAGACCGAGAGGCCTGCGCAACGGTCGTGCTGCCACAGGCCCCACTCCGTTAAGATTCTTGGACGAGCACCTCTGAGATCAGTGCATCCACGTAGGCCTGCCGCCGTTCGGGGTCTGCCATGTTGACGACGTAGACATGTCCGCACTGTCTGTCGAAGGCGTGCTTACAGAGCAGGCCATAGATCGCGGAGTCAATCAGATACTGGTGGGCCACGTCAGCCTGCCGCATCCCATCCGCCTTCAGTGGAAACAGCCCTGCAGGGGTATAAAACACCAAGTCCATCTGATAGAGATCTGCAATCGCCGCGTCCTCCCACGCCTTACGGAAGGGCTCACTCATCGCTGAGCCGCACCGTCTGAGCGCGTAGACATAGTTGTCAAGCAACAGTCGGTCGGTCACATACGCGGGCTCGCTGCTACGCCGCTCCTTGAGCGCAAGGAAGATGGTGTACTGTAGGTCGAGCAGTGCCTCGGGGCTCATGGCGTTTTGGGCAGATTCATTCTCGATGCCCCTGCTCCGCATGACCTCACGCGCGACGTTTGTCAGAAACGGCAGCTCCCACTTCTTGGCCGCGTACGTAGCCAATGTGGTTTTCCCTGTTCCCCCTGCACCAGTAAACGCAACCTTCATACCCCCTCCTTACATGTGTCAAAGAGCACTAAATTTATTCGCTTACGGACCACGTGGATCCCTCGGGAGGTGAGCCTCTCAGAGGTCTCGAGCAGTTGTGTCTTCACAAACTCGATGGCGCGAAAGGCGGGATAATGTTTCGTCGCGCACAGAAACGCTCCAGGCCCTAGCGTGGGGTCGCCGTCCATCTCCCCATACGTCCACCCACACCCCTGAACGATCACCTTCACTGAAGGGTGCGGGCTGGTGTCTGCAACAAGCGCGAGTTGGCATTCGTAGTACATAGATCCCTCTGGAGATTGGCGTGTTGATCGTTAAAGAAGCGCATGGCTGACGCACAGGAGAGCAGGTACTCCTCACCGTTGAGCAGATAGGAGACGACGCCGTTGTCGTCCTGTTGCAGGAAGAACCCTGGCCGGTCACGCATGCCCGTTATGTGCTCTCCGAGCCAGCTTGAATAGGAGATGGTATAGCGTCGCGTCTGTAAGGCCTTTTTGTGCGTCATGACTGATTCCTCCTCTGGTGTGCCAGCCGTTCAGGCCGAGGACCGACTGGAACGCGAAGACACGTAACACCGACCAGCCTGTCACGCTCATCGCGGCCTGAACCCAGTAGGCTTCGTCCGGCTGGTGGTCGAGGATGAGGCGAGAGAGCGGCCCGATCATCTGTTGACCGTTCCGCTCCCATCGCCCACCGACCCTCACCACACCCAGCTCACCGGTGAGCTGCGCCTGTGGATACGTAGGCAGGTCATTGACGCTCAGTTCTTTGACGCTCATAACGCAGCCTGTTCCCACAGTTGATACATCGAAACCACTCGTAGAGCGAGTCTCGTATATGGTCGTCTGTCAATGCCCCCTGGCACTTCGGGCACGGTTCTACGTACACCACAGGTCTCCCTTGCATTATCGGACTGAGACCCCCACTGGCGCAGCCGGTGCCAGATCAACTTGTGGTGTTGTCACAGTTGCGACAGGCCCCACGCCACTAAAGACTTTCCCACCTGTGGAGTTGGTTCTCCACGTCACGCCCTGTCCTGCGTAGCTCGTGTTGGGGAGGAGCCCCGTCACGGTACAGGGGGACGCGATACAGGGTGTGCTTGGCGCAGAACCCCAGTTAATTGGCGCAGTCGTGAGGCGTATATCGATAAGGGTCGGGAGACCCGCCACGTCGAGCACGGTGGGCCAGGTAATACGGATGCTCGTTGGAGAGAGCGCCGTCATCGTCAGGACTGGCATAGCAGGAGCCACCAACGCGAGCTTCGAGACCTCATTCGATTTCCCGCTCTCATTGCCGGAGAGGTCGTAGGCGGTGATCGTGTAGAAGTAGCGCGTGTCCACAGTCAACGCGGGGAGCGTCAACGTATGGGTGGTCACCAACCCAAGGGTCGCCACAGGTGCGCCGTACACACCAGAGACCATGCTCTGGTAGACCTTGTACCCCGCCATGTCACTCTCAGTGTTGGCGTCCCATATGAGTACGCCGGTGTCGGCGAGGGCCACCCCAGGGCACAGGGCGAGGAGCCCAAATAGTATACTACGCAGGAAAGTTGTCATCAGATCCTCCTATTGTTTTTTGCAGGCCCCAATCCAGTATTGAGAACCGACAATGGTTTTACTCACTTCAATCGACCGGCGACTTTCATTGCCGCCGTAGTCGAGTGCGGTCACGACCCAAAAGTATTTGACATTGCAACGCTGCTGCAAGATCGGTACCGTGATAGAGAGTTGATCATAGAGTACGTGGTACGCCGGGGGTTCGGTATAGCTGCCCGACACGGTCGACTGGTACACGTGGTACCCTGCGAGGTCGCCTTCGACGTTTGGGCTCCAGGCAAGGGTCGCCTCCGGTCCAGTCTGTGCGTAGCTCAACGAGGCCGCGCACCATAAGCCAAGGCATATTAAGGATAGCCGTTTGATCATCGGGCACCTTCTCCCCAGAATAAAGAAACCACATTATCCCCCGTCTTCATGAGCATCGTCAAGTCCGGAGTCGTGCCGATGAGTAAGGACAGGAAGATGGCCCACAACAGTATGGCGAGCGTGACCCACTTGGCTGAGTACACGATGGCTCTGCGCGGCGTGGCCTTTCGCCACCGAGAGTATCTCGTCCACCACAATTGTCCACGGTCGGAAATCATTTCGGTGAGCGACCGCGGGTATCGTTTCGTGATACAGTGCCACGTCATACCCCTTGCGAGGCCCAAGTGCAAGGCCAACAAGTAGTCCGCAGCCGACACCTGCTTCGGCAAGGCTCCTAAGGTGCTCCATCTGAAGCGCAGTGACATTGAGCTTCCTCTCTTTCTTGCAGGTCGTGAGCAGCTTAAACTCGTACCACAAGGTGATGCCTGCGAGGGCGATATCCATATCCGGAATGCCTGAGGTCACATAGTCGGCGTGCTTCTGGAAGCGCACACGCAGGCCTGGGTAGCGTTGGTTCAGGTACCCTCTCGACTTGTCAATGAACCATGTACGGAACTTATTTTCTGGCTTCATCAGTGGCAGAACTCCCTATGCAGGGTTTTCAGGGATGTGAGGACGGCGCGGATATCGGGGCGGCCCACGTCAGTGGCGTCAGCCACGAGCGCCACGATGGCACGCTCGTTCAGTCCTGAGTCCAACAGATGGCTTAACGCGGCGCTGATCTTCATAATCTCTACCGCGAGCACCCTCCGCTCAATTGGGGCTTCCTCATCTTGTTCAATCTTCACCTTCACTGTTCGATTGGATCGTACCATCGTCCCCCTCCTACACAAGATTCAATAAGGGTTGTGACCCTGTGCTGCCACCAAAATTCATTGTGAGTGACGACCCCTGTCCCAAATACACATTATCCACTCCTGGGAGCCTTACTACGACAGATCTGCTGGGGAAGCAGGCTTGTAGCTTCTCCGACTGCAGAGTCCCATACCGTATGGTCGTGGGCTTATGCGCGGTGAACACGATGGTGAGAACCCCCTTCGCCGCCCGAGTCCAGGTTGTGGTACCGGTGGCCTTGTCCGTCTTGTACACCGCCTTGATGGGTGTGATGAACCGACATTTTCCATTGCTGTCAAAGAGCTTGACGGTCACAATATCTGTCTGTCTGCGTGCCATGCTCATCCCTCCTGCAATACCGGTGCCTAGATTCCGCAGACCCCACTTGGGCAGTCTGTCGTCGGCGCGGTTGCGGTGGCGTGTGCCTCGTTGAATCGTGCCTTCGCCTCTGCCAGGCTGATTGCCGTGAGTGGCGGTTCTTGTACAACCCCCTGTTCATCTACGTACCCTCGGGTCTTCTCTCGATAGAAGGTTGTGCCCTTGAGGTACGGCAGATAGTCGAGCCAGGCTTCAGACATATCCTGCACAGGGAGGTCTGCAGCGATGTTGATGGTCTTCGAGACGGCGTTATCGACATGGTGCTGCACGATCTTCTGCACTTCTAAGTGCTCTCGCACTGAGAGTTCGTGTGCCCCCACAAAGTGCTCCACTGACTTCCCCTCGCTCATGAACTGCTCAAACAAGGGATGAAACACGAGCTGCGTCTTACGTTCCTCCCCGTCCCAGTACCGGCGCTCATAGGCCGGTGCGAACATGGGCTCGATGCCTGCTGAGTAGTTCCCTGAAAGGATGGACACCGTGCCGGTCGGCGCTTGTGTCAGGAGCGCACAGTTGCGGATCCCATTCTCAGCAACGAGTGAGCGGATCTTGTCTGGCATCCGCCGCATAAACCCTGACTCAATGTGTTTGTCCGGTTCGCAGAGGGGGAACGCGCCTTTCTCGATTGCCAACAGGACTGACGCTTCATACGCCGCCTTTGAGATAAACCGCTCCAGCTTGTTGACCACCACGTTGCCTTCAGGAGACCCATAGCGGAGCCCGAGCACCGCCAACATATCTGCGAGCCCCAACGTGCCGAGGCCGATACGCCGGAGGGCGTCCGCCTTCGCCTTCATGGCAGGGAGTGGGTAGTGGTTGACTGAGAGGACGTTGTCGAGGAACCGCACAGCCAGGCGCACGGTATCACCCAAGTGCGCGAAGTCGATGGTGGGGCCACTCACGCCCTGCTTGATAAATCGAGGGAGCACCAGATGGCCGAGGCAGCAGGGCTCGTAGGCCGAGAGAAAAATCTCCCCGCATGGGTTCGTGGTCACGAGATCTTCGATATAGTAGATCGTGCTTTCGCTCTGGGCCAACTCCCAATTCAGGAACCCAGGCTCAGCACAGTTGTAGGCGTTGGTGTAGATGATCTCCCAGAGGAGCCGCGCGGGGATGTACTTTTTATACCGTCCTTTCCACGAGAGTTCAATGTCCTCACCGTTGGCAATCGCCCTCATAAACGCCTTGGTGTGCTTCGACCGCACAGAGATGTTGGCGTGGGACAACTCACCCCCAACCAGCTTCGCGTTGAGAAACTCTACGATATCGGGGTGGCTGAGGTCGAGACTGAACATGAGGGCGACACGGCGTTGACCACCATTGCGTACTGGTTGAGCGCAGGCGTCAATGAGCCGCATGAGTTCCACAGCACCAGGCGCACACCCGCGCTGTCCGGCAATCGAGGCTCCTCGTGGTCGCACGTCTGAGAAATCATCGCCGCACCCTCCTCCCGTCATACTGGTGACGATCATATTGTAGGCCGACTGCCCCCATCCTTCCTTCGAGTCTTTGTCTGGGTCGAGAACGAAACAGTTTAGCAATTGTGGGTTCTGCCGACCCGAGCTGTACCAAATACGCCCGCCAGGCGCAAAAATGTTTTCATTCAGGGCGGCGCTAAACTTGTCAAGATACATCTTCTGCTTCGCGGGCGCTTCCGCAATAGCCATCTGCTGAGCCACACGGACGCACGCTTGTTCCCACGTCTCGTCCGGCGTGAAGGCGTATCGGCTCTTAAAAATCTCTAGGGAAAAACCACTTGGGGAATACATAGACACCCTCCTACAGACACGATGTTGAGTCGCCGAGTACGAGGCAGGCAACCGAATAGAGCAACACGCTGACTGCCCCTCCGACCATACAGAGGAAGTACAGCACGAAGATCCACACGATGACACGCTCTCGATCATACGTCATACGTCTTCTTCTTGGTCCGCTCCACGCATGACCACATCTTCGTCAACGTGTTGGCCGGTGCCATCGCCGTTTGTCTTCCATCGACGCCG
>Ga0315278_10003832_pt1 | contig 13509 bp, 12 predicted proteins | sample YL17G06_0_MG_FD_203880 | JGI IMG/M metagenome (GOLD analysis project Ga0315278, IMG submission 203880) | Sediment microbial communities from Yellowstone Lake, YNP, Wyoming, USA - YL17G06_0 | ecosystem: Environmental > Aquatic > Freshwater > Lake > Sediment | place: USA: Wyoming | collected...
GGCCGGCCTTCTCCAACGCCGCGACGGTCGCGGCGATGCTCTGGGGATCGTAGTTGGGTCGCTCGCGTCCGCCCCGCAGCACAATGTGGCCATCGGGGTTGCCGGACGTGCGGACGATGCTGGTGGCGCCGTCCTGGTCGATGCCGAGGAAGTTGTGCGGCGCGCGCGCGGACGTCATGGCATCGAGGGCAATCTGCAGGCCGCCGTCGGTGCCGTTCTTGTATCCGACGGGCATCGACAATCCGCTGGCCATCTCGCGGTGGGTCTGCGATTCCGTCGTCCGGGCACCGATGGCCGCCCAGCTCACGAGGTCGGCAATGTACTGCGGCACGATGGGGTCGAGAAACTCGGTCGCGGTGGGCAGACCCAACTCGGTGACGTCGAGCAGCAGTTTCCGGGCGGCGCGCAGGCCGGTTTCGATGTCGTAGGAACCGTCCAGGTGAGGATCGTTGATCAGGCCCTTCCAGCCGATGGTGGTGCGGGGTTTCTCGAAATAGACGCGCATCACGAGGCAAAACCGGTCGGCCAGTTCCGCCCGCAACCGGGCGAGCCGCCGTGCGTACTCGAGGGCACCCGCGACATCGTGGATCGAGCACGGGCCGACGATCACCAGCAGGCGGGGATCTTCCTGGTGAAGGATGCGGTGCACGGCCTCGCGGCCTTCGACGACGGTGTCATTGGCGCGCTCGCTGGTGGGAAGGGCGGCCTTGATGGCGGCCGGCGACTGCAGCCGGACCATCTCACGCACGCGCAGGTTGTAGGTCGGTTTCATCACGACGGGTTCACAACCAAACACAACGCGCAGATCAGACAAAGCCAAATCTTCGGGCGCGTAACCTCGCGGCCGGGTGGGCGGTCTGAAGGGCCATGATGCTACACCGCCTGACCTGGATTCCGTTAGTACTCTGCCTGACCTGGAGTGTCCGGACCCCGGCCGCCGCTGCCGAACGCCAGGCGGGTATGCGGGTTTTCCGCGACCTGGCCTACGTCACCGGCGGGCACGAGCGCCAGAAACTCGATCTCTATCTCCCGGCTCGCGGCACGAACTTCCCAGTCATCCTCTGGATCCATGGCGGCGCGTTTCGCATGGGGGACAAGAGTGGGTGCGACGCGTTGGCCTTCGTGCCCAAGGGATTCGCGGTCGCCAGCCTCGGCTACCGATTGAGCCAGCACGCCCTGTTTCCGGCACAGATTGAGGACTGCAAGGCCGCCGTCCGCTGGCTCCGCGCCCATACCAGGGAATACGATCTTGACCCGGACCGCTTCGGCGCGTGGGGCGCCTCCGCGGGCGGCTACCTGGTCGCGATGCTCGGCACGACCGGCGGGGTGAAGGAGTTCGACCTGGGCGAGAACCTCGATCGCTCGAGCCGGGTCCAGTGCGTGGTGGACTTCTTCGGCCCGACCGATTTCCTGCAAATGGATGCCCACCGCTGGCCGGGCGGCATGGAGCACAACACCGCTGATTCCCCCGAATCGCAGTTGATCGGCGGGCTCCTCACCGACCATCCCGATCGGGTCCGGCGCGCGAATCCGATCACCTACGTGAGCCCGGGCGACCCCCCGTTCCTGATCGTTCACGGCGACCACGACCCGCTCGTTCCGCATCACCAGAGCGAGCTGCTGGAACAGGCATTAAAGCGGGCGTCCGTGCCCGTGAAGTTCCACACAGTCGCCGGCGGCGGACACGGGCGGTTCGAGGATCCCGCGGTGGACCCACTCGTCACGGCCTTCTTCGAACAGCACCTGCGGAGCCCCACCGCGGCTGGAAAGCCCTGACCTCACCGCTTCAAGCCGGCAAAGTCCGGCTCGAGTTTCCTCCCTTCCTTCAGCAAGGCCTCCCAGGTGAGTTCGCCGCCGCGATAGCCGGCCTCGCGACCCAGGATCGCGGTGAGGTTCGAACGCACGGAGGGTGCCACCGTTGGGTTGTCGCACTGACCCTCGGTGATGCACTGGTGGAACTCGCGGATGTTGGTCTGGGTGCCGGTGGTATAAAGGTTGCCGACCTCGCCGCCCCGGAAGGGTTCATTCCCCCGAATCCACACACTGCCGAAGTAATCCGTGTAAAGGTAGCCCTCCGAGCCATAGACCCGCGCCACGATCTCATCCTTCATCCCCGGAACGGTCTGGATGCAGGTGAACGAGAGGAGCGCGCCTCCGGGGAAATGGTAGTTCACGGCGAAATGGTCCCAGATGCTGCCCTTGGGCCGAAGCTTCTGGCCGCCGGCACCCACCGCGCGGACGGGATCGGCGTCCAGGATCCACGTCGCCACGTCGAGCGCGTGGATGGCCTGTTCGACGATGAAGTCGCCCGAGAGCGGGAGGACATAATACCAACTCCGCAGCCGCTCTTCCGCGGTCGCCGGCGGCGCGCCCCGGCCGCCACCAGCCCAGGGATAGTGGGCCTCGCCCAGGACGATCTGGCCGAGGTCGCCTTTGCGCACGCGCCGGAGGGCTTCGCGATACAACTCGTTGGCTCGGGTCTGGAAGTCCACCAGGAACACCAACTTCTTCGCCGTCGCCCGCTTGCCCGCATCGGCAATGGTGAGACAGCCGGGCACGTCCACGGCGATCGGTTTGGCCACGAACACATGCTTGCCCGCCTCCACGGCGTCGGCGGCCTGCTGGGGGTGGAAGTAGGGCGGCGTCTCAATCACCACGGCGTCGAGCTTGCCGTCCAGCAATCGCTGGTACCCCGCGAGACCGGCATGGCGGCGCGCCGGATCGATCTTGAACTTCTCGCCCACAGCATCCACGCGATCCTGGAAGTAGTCCGCGCAGGCCACCAGTCGGTAGAGGCCGGTTTCGGCAAAGAGATTGGCGATCCAACTGCCGCGCCCGCCGCAGCCGATCAGACCGATCTCGAGCACGGAGTTGGCCGGGGCGCCGAAGACCGTCGCCGGTTTGAGCAGGGTGAACGTCGTGGCGGTGGCGGCGGTGGCCAGGAAGGCCCGACGGGGGAGGCGTGCGTGGGAGGGTTGCATGCCCTAGTTCTGCGCCCATTGAGCCGTGCACTTCAAGCGCAACAATCCTGTTGACAGGGGGGGGGGGGGGGTATGACTTAAGGTATGCAGGTGGTTGAGAAGGCCGCGCGGGCGAGGACGAGGCGGGCGCATTTCACAAAGGGTCCTCAACGGGGCGGCCGAGGCTTAGGACAGCCATGTCACTAACGGACGCATTGCTGCGGGAGGCTTATCCGCTCGACGTGTGGATCGCCCTGCGCACCGACGGCGCCAAGGGCTCCGGCACCGAGAACGATCCTTACGATGGCAGCACGCGACCGGAGGCGGCCTTCCTCATCACCAGCCTTTCCTACAGCGACCGGGAAGCCACCGCCACCGCGGCCACGGATCCGGGCTACACCGACGGAGACGTGATCACCATCGCGGGCGTGACCGGCGCCGGCGCCGGCCAATTCAACGGCAGTTTCCCCATCTACGGCAAGAGCGGCACGACGTTCAAGTACTGGATGAGCGCGGTGCCCGGAGGTGCAGCCCAGGGAACGAACTGGACCGCCGCTCGCCAGGTGTTCCGGTTCGACGAGCTGATGAAAAACACCGTCGGGGCAAACGTCGCCGTGCACCTCGGGCCAGGCACTTTCCAGACTCGCGGCTCGTTGGTCTGGCAACCCAAGAGCGGCCAGAAGCTCCGGGGTTCGGGCATCGCGGTCACCACCTTGAAGCTTGTCGGCGTCAACGTTCAGTACTTTCCGGTCAACGCGATCGGCTATCAATACGACAACTACCTGGACAGCTTCGAGGCCTCCGACTTCACCGTGGACTGCAACCTGCCGGGCCAAATCCTCAAGGATACCCAGCAGAACTTCGCGCTGGCGCCGGTCACCTGCGGGGCCATCGACGTCGTCGGCAAGCACCTCCGCCTGCGCCGAATCCGCGCCATTAACTTCGGCACGCAGGGCCCGTACGGGTTCTTGCTCCCCAATCCGTCGGATCCGAACCAGAAACCCTCGAACGAGTGTTTTGTGTTGGCGGCCGGCGGCGCGCACCCGGACCTGGAGGCAGAGAATCCCCCCAAGTATGTGGCGGATTGCGTGATCGAAGATTGCATCGTGGAGCAACCGTCGCTCAACAACGCACGCGAAACGACTTGCCTGCTGACCGCCGGCGGAGAGTCGGGTGCAGGCGGGTGGATGGCATACGCCCGAGGCTGCGTGGTGCGGAACTGCGTCGTGAATTGTGAGTACCGGGACAATCCGGTGGCGATCTCGCAGATCACCTACACGGGGAACGTGGCCACGGTCACCACGGTCTTGCCGCACGGCCGCGCGGGAGGCGATTGGGTTCGGATCTCGGGTGCCCTGGTCAACGGCTCCGCGAACAATGTCTTCAACGGCGCCTTTACGGTGATCAGTTCCCCGCCGCCAACTTCCACGCAGTTCCAATACGCGATGGACTCCACGCCCTCCGGGGGTCCGTCGAGTGACAGTGATATGTGGGTCGGACGCTGGCCCAGTCACTACGTGGCCGTGACGGCCATCCAGAAGAGCGGCTCAGGGCCCTGGGTGTTCACGGTTAGCACGGCCACGCCGCATTTCCTGGTCCTCAACGGCGCGGCCGTGCTCAGCAACGTGACAAACACTGACGCCACCAAGCCGCCCAATGCCTTCAATGTGAGCTGGATCATCACGGAGATCGTGGATCGGAAGGCATTCAGGTTCACCGCCGCCAGCGATCCCGGCATCCCGAACGTTTCCGCAGGCAACACGGTCCTGGGCGTTAACTTCCAGGCGGTCACGATTGACGGGGGTAGTGAGGCGGTCATGGAGGGCAACCACATCCTCAATTGCGGCTTCGGCGGCCCCTACCACGATACCTGGTCGAGCAAGGATCTGACGGTTCGTAACAACTATTACCGGGCCGTGCTCATGGGTCCGTATCAGTTTATGGGAGGCACGGGCCGGGCGATCGCTGCGGCTTCGCTCGATCACCCGGGTGGCGATGGCAAAACCGCGACGTTCGAGATCCTCCACACCTCGCCGACTGTCGTGCCCCACGGCTTCACCGTCGGCCAGGGCGTGCACATTTCCCAAGCCAAGGTCGGCGGGAGCACTGATAATTATTACAACGGATATTTCAAGGTGGAAAGCGTTTCAGAAACTTCCTTCACGTATCGGATGACTGGCAATCCAGGGGGGCCAGCGGACCTTGGCACCGGCAAAGTCGAGGCCCTCTGGCAGGTGGGGCAATGCGTGATCGAGAACAACGTGCTCGAGATCATGCCGCGCTTCAACTGGTGGGGACCCCCGGGCGGGATACGATTCTCCGGTGCACCTCAGGATACCTTCTTCAACTCGATCCCTGGGCTCCCTGTCCGGATCTTCCGGCGCGTGGTGGTTCGCAACAACATCATCCGGTTCGTGGACACGGTCGCGCAAGGGGGAGGGAGCGAGTTGGGTATCAACTTCAACGGTTGTGAGGATGTGCTGCTCGAGAACAACGTCATTGACCTCACGATAGCGAACCCGATCACGTGGGTCAACTGCACGAACCTGAGGGTGTTCAACAACCGGACCTCGCCCGGGCAGTTGATCCCTGTTCAGGGGGTCGCGACCCGGGCGGATGGCAGCACCGTCAAGCAGGACGATTTAAGCAAGGTGATTGAAGATGCAGCGATTCTTTCCATGCTATGAAGCGCCCGCCAGCGGAGCGCTCTGGAGTTTGGTCGTCATGCTGTTCCTCTGGCCAGAGGTTATGAATGCACAACCCCAATTCCCAGCGTTTTACTTCGTACCGGTCCCAAACGAGTTGGAGGCCAGTTACGGCAACACGAACTCCGGTCTGCCGTTCGCCCATCTTGGGCCTGTCCGCTACCAACAGGTGTATGACGCCTCGCAATTCAGCAAACTGCCGGCTGGAGGCGCGTTCCTTAGCGTCATCTTCCTGCGAGCCTCTTGCCTCAGCCAAAGGAATTGGCGGGTCACCAACCTACAGGTCAACATGTCAACCACCTCCAAGGGGTCCGACCAATTGAGCCCGACATTCGCCGAGAACATTGGTGCCGACGAGACCACGGGGGTCACCTCCACCAACTGGGCTCCGCCAAGTTCGTGCTCCGGATACGACTTCGGTTCTGCGGGCCCGCTCCGCCTGGACGTTCCCTTTTTCTACGATCCTGCGAGAGGCAACCTTCTTGTGGACATCCGGAATTCCGGAATCGACTGGGACGCCAACCCAGGTCCGCTCTGGGAGTCGTTGCTGGACGCCCAGAACGTGCTCGGCGACTCGGTGTCGCGCGCGGTCGCGTTTTCCCTGAGCACGAACACGGCTGAGGTGGTCGATTCCGTGGGACTCGCGACCGCGTTCCAGTTCTACCCTACACCAACCCTGTACGTGCGTTACGAGACCGATAGCGTGATTCTGACCTGGCCCACAAAGCCCAAGCCGTTCCGCCTGCAGTGGTCCGACACGGCTGGGCCGGGGACGGCATGGTCCGACTACTCGGGGTCCATCACGGGCAACGACCTTTGGCAGCAGTTGGTACTCCCTGTAGGGTCAATTATTCGACCCAAGTTCTTCAGGTTGTTCTGGAACACGCCGCAACCTCTGCCCGCGCCCGCGGTCTCGCCGGCTGTGCAGGTGGACGCAGTGATCAAGCCATAGACCTATGTCCCTCCTCGACGCCCTACTCCTGGACCCGGTGCGGATCGACGTGTGGGTGGCCAAGCGGACGGATTTTGTGGCCGGCAGCGGCACGCAGAACGATCCCTACGACGGGAGTACGTTAGCCAAGTTCGACAAGCTGATGCGCGACTCCGTTGGGACCTACACCTGTGTTCACCTGGGGCCGGGTGAGTTTGAGACCGCCGGCTACTACGAGGGCATCGGCGGCGTGTTTTGGCAGGCCAAGACGGGGATGCGGATCGTCGGTTCTGGCATTGACGTCACCACACTGAAGCTGCTCAGTGCGGCCAGCAGCCAGCGAGCCTATGCCGTCGCTCACCAGCTTTCCAGTTCCACGGTGGACTTCTTTGAGATTAGCGACCTGACGATCAACTGCAACTGGTCCATGCAAGCGGGCGCGTCCGTGGCGGCAGGCGCGGTGCGAATCATGGGCAACCACTCGCGCGTGGTCCGGGTGAAGGTCAAGAACTGGGGTGTGAAGAGCGGAGGACCTTCGGGGTTTGTGGTCGCGATGCTGACAGGCGATCCCACCAACGGCGTGAACGGCGTGACCAACTGCGGGATCGAGGAGTGCATCGTGGCGGTGGGTGACCAGGCTCCATCCGCGCCGGGATTCGTCAACGTGTTGCACGTGGGCGGGCCGGAGGGCGCCACCAGCGCCGTGGAGGCCTTTGGACTGGGCCCCTACATTCGGAACTGCTTTGTGGACTGCGGGCAGGCGGCGCCGTTCACCAACGATTTCCGCGCCCTGTCGATGGCGTGGTGCAAGGGCGGTGTGGTGGAAGGCAACCAGGTGCACAACACGAAATACGGCGGGCCGTATCAGACCGCGACTGGGGCACGCGACCTGACCGTGCGGAACAACACCTACCGGAACGTTTACAAGGGTCCCTATTGGAGCATGGCGTCGCAGGGAGTGAGGAATCTGGTGGTGGAAGGGAACTCGATCGAACTGGCCACTGGCGCACCCAGTTCGGAGTACGCCGTGCAGCTCGATTCGAGTGGGGCGTATGTGCACGGCAATGTCGTCATTCGCGACAACCGGATCCGGTATGTGGATGGGGGGACGGGGTCGGCCAGCGGGATCAAGGTTTGGAGTGCGCAGAACCTACTGGTCCGTGAGAACACGCTGGAATTGACGCCCACGCTGCCGTTGCTGAACAAGAACTGCGCGGCGGCGCAGTATTTCGAGAATCGGACGCCGGCCGGTGTATTGATCCGCGGGTACAACGAGGACACCAGCAGGAAATACGACGAGTTGGAGACGGACGCGGAGGACGCGTTCATTCTGGGGCTGCTCAAGCCGAAGTAACGAAAGGACACGGTATGGCATTCATTGTGAAGACGTTGGCGGCGAACACGCTCACGGCGGCTGGCACGACCAGCCTTTACGCGGTGCCCGCGGGCAAGTCGGCTTTGGTCACCAGCGTTCGGTTGGTGAACAACGGTGCGAACACTCCGGACGTCACGCTACTGGTGGATCCCTCGGGTTCGGCGGTGGCGCGGCGGATCACCAAGCAGGCCTATGCGCTTCCGATCGGCGGCAGCATGGTGATGGAGGATGTCGTCACGCTGGGGCAGGGCGACGCGCTCCAGATCTACGCGAGCGCCACGCCGAACGTTGGCTGGATGATTAACGGAGTGGAGAGAGAATAACCGCGAATCGTTGGATCGCTATTACCCAGGAAACACTATGGCATTTATCATCAGGCTGCTCGGCGCGGGAGTCACCAATGCGGGAACGCTGACGGTGCCGTATTCCGTTTCGTCGGGGGCCTCGCCGTCGTTGTTGGGGGCCATCGTGAGCAACGTCCGCTTGGTGAACACCACCTTAAACCCGGTCACGGCCAACGTCTTCTATCGTGTGTCCGGCAGCCCGAACCAGGTGCGGATCTCGGACAAGGACAAGTCGGTGGCGGCGGGTGACCTGCTCCTCGTGAAGCCGGAGTTGACGATGGGGGTCGGTGACACGATCGAGGCGACCACCAGCGCGGCGATCGATTACGTGGTGTGCGGGGTGGAGAAGGTGTGATTGCCGGTGGGCGCGCGTGCCGACGCCGGTCCACACTCTCCGCCCATGAGCCCCGCCGAACTCCTCACGATTACCCTCTACGTCCCAGACGCCACGGTCCGCCGCCTGAGCGTGGAGGGTTGGCTGCGGCGGCGCCTCCAGGACGGGACTGGGGATTTGGACTTCCTGGTGCCGGGCTGGTGGGAGGGCTCGCACACGGTGAGACTTGGGCTGGCGTCGGGTACGCAGCGACCGGCTTCTGTAGCCGCGGGCGACGACCGCGGCAGCGTCGGCTAGGAAAACCGCGTCGGTCCGGCCTCCGCGTGGCCGGCCCCAGCTCATGAAACCTCGCCTCAAGATCCTGTGGGTCAGTGACAGTCCGCTCCTCGGCACCGGCTTCGGCCGGGTGACCCGCGAAGTCACGAGCCGGCTGGCTACCGTGCCGGGGATTGAGGTGGCCTGCCTGGGCTGGGGCTACGACGGTTGGCCGTACGACCGCACTCGTTTTCCCGTGGTGATCTATCCCTCGCGCGGCGCCTCACACGGGCAAGAGAACTTCGAGCGCGTGGTCCTCGAGTTCAAACCAGACGTGGTCGTCACCTTGGCGGAGATCTGGATGATCGACTGGCTCCCCGCCCATCCGGTGCGGCCGCGGTTCAAGTGGATCGCCTACTTCCCTTTGGACGGCGGCCCGTTCTACCCGCCCTGGGAACCCATCCTCAAGGACGCCGATGAAGTCGTGGCGATGTCCGACTTCGGGTGCCAGATCTTTCAGTCGGGGGTTCCGTCGAAGCGAATTCACCGGATCTACCTTGGCGTGAATCCGCAGGTGTTCCGTCCGTTACCGGAGCGGGAGCGGTTGAAGGCGCATGACCGGTTTCGGGGCAAGTTTGTGGTGGGCTGTGTGGCGCGCAACCAACCCCGGAAGAACATCCCGGCCTTGGTCTCAGCCTTTGCCCAACTCTGCCAGCGCCGGGACGATCTACATCTCTATCTGCACATGAACCCCTGCGACGTGGGGTACGACCTCGTGACGCTGCTGCGTCGGTACAGGCTCGAAGGCCACGCCGATGTGAGCGGTCCGGATTCGAGCCTGGACCAGCCGTTGGCGGACGAGCAACTGAATCGGCTCTACAACCTGTTTGACGTGACGGCGCTGTCCAGCTACGGGGAGGGTTTCGGGCTGCCGATCCTCGAGAGCCTGGCGGCCGGGGTGCCGGTGGTGGCGACCGACTACAGCGCTTGTTCGGAATTGGTGCGCGGTCGGGGCGAGCTGGCGAGGGCACTGACCACGGTGACCGTCGGGGTGAACTTGATCGAGCACGCCGTGATCGACGTGGACGATTTGGCAGCACGGATCGAGAAGCTCCAGCGGGACCCCGCGTTGATGAAGCAGTATTCAGAAGCGGGTCGAACGTTCGCCCGGTCGCTGAGTTGGGATGCGCTCACGCCCCAGTGGCTGGAGGTGATTGGCGCCACGACCGGCGTCGCACGGTGGCAGCCGGCGCAAGCTTCATGCAGGCCGGCGCCAGTTGCGTAGCACGCGCGCCCAAGGAACAAACGGGAGCGGAGGCAGTGAGTCCCGGGGCGAAAGTCGGACTCTCGAGACTCTGACTTGGGCGACTTGGTTCCAGAGTCTCCTGACGTCGACTCCTACAGCCCAGTTCGTGGGCAGGGGGCGCTCGGGCCAGTCGCGGGGGGCAGGTCAGGCTCTCCACGGCCGGGTGCGCTGCGGGAGACCCGCCACGGTTTCCTTCGCGATCTGGACGTCTTCGGCGATCTCGAAATCGAACATGCCCGCCAGCACGAAGTCCGCGCCGTTCAGATAGGCGTAGCGGAAGGCCTGCTTGGGGGGAATCGCCCCGGCGGCCATGGTCTTGAAGGCGATCCACGGCTTCGACACCGTCTTCATGAACTCGGCGACCTCTTCCGGCCGGTCGCACCACCGGTTGTCGAAGTCCATCTTGGCACTCGGATAACTCTGGTGATGGAACGTCTTGATGTAGAAGTCCGGATTCACTCCGTGCTCTTCGCAGGCCTTGACGACAGCCAGTTGATGGCCCCCCACGCCGGAAGGCACGCCGAATTCCTTCCGCGGCAGTTCCACCGCCTGAGCCATCAGGTCGAACTTCTTCTCCGCCGTCAACGCGTCGCCGCGAACGCCCCAGAGGTAGATGGCCTCGCAACCGTCACGGACCAACTCATCGACCTGCTGGCGGTACTTGGCCAGCCCCGGCTCGATCTCGGCGGTCGGGCAGATGATCCACTGGATTTTGCCGCCGCGCTCTTTGCGGTAGCGCCGGAGCACGGACATGGGGTGAGGCGGGTTGTGCATGGAAACGCAGTTGACACCGTGGGCCTCGGCGACCGCCAGCGTTTCCAGGATCTTGTCATCGGTGTTGTAGTGGGCCGCGAGGGCGTACACGTACTGCAGGTCGCGGCTGTGGGTGTAATGGGTCAGGAGATTGCCGCCCAGGATGAGACGGCTGATCTCCAGCTTGCCGATCTTGCCTCGGGGCAGGCGGCCAAGGGAGTTGGGCGCGGGCATCGGGCCGGGGGCGCGGTCCTGTCCGCGCGACCCGAGCGCGAGCCCGAGGCTGGCGGAGCCGAGCAGCGAACCTTTCACGAAACGGCGGCGGGTGAGGGGGCTTTGCATGGGCGTGAGTCTAGCGCAGGTCGGGGCGCGGGGGAAGGCCTAGCTGGCGTTGGCCTCCGCGATCAACTTGCGCCAGGCGGCCATCGACCGGGCCAAGTGGTCGCGGGCGTCCCCGGGCAGGCCGTAGCATTGGAGGCCGATCGGTCCTGCGTAGCCCAGTTGACGCAACGTGCGGAGCAACGCCCCAACCTCGAACGAACCGCGGTCGAGCGGTTGGATATAACGGCTCCAGCCGGGCTGGTCATCGAACGTGTCGGCGCCGTTGATCGAGACGGCAAACAGCCTCGGCATGGCGCGTTCGAGCAGGGTCCGGTAGTACCGCTGCGGGTCGGTACGGAGCCAATGACAGAGGTTGAACATGAGGCCGACATTCGGGCGATCCACCCGGGCCGTGACCCGGATCGCATCCTCCACGCGCTCGAGCCAATCGCCGGCGTGGGGGTAAAGGGCAATCTTCACCCCCGCGGCTTCCGCCATGCCGGCCATCTCGCGCACGACCTCGACGGCGCGCGGGTCCTGCGACGCTTCGGACGGTTTGCCGCCGGCGAGGATCACGGCGAGCATCGTGCCGCGGTTCAGCAGTCGGGGCAGAACCTCCTTGAGGCGGGCGTCGTAGGGCGGATGGGCTCCGGGGCTGAGATCCGCGCGCAGGTAGATCTGGAAGAGCTTCAGACCGACGGCATCGAGCGTTTGCAGACGCGCCCCGACCTGATCCAGCCAGAGGTGACCGGCGCCATCGTAGCCCAACTGCTTGAGCAACGCGGCCTGCTCCGGGAGTGTGCGTTTCTTCTCGTCATGCGTGTCCAGGCACAACGCGAAGAACGGCGGGAGAAATGGCCTTCGGGGCGGGGAGGACTCGGCCGCCGGGGCGCGCCCGCAGAGAACGGTGCCCGCGGCGGCGAAGGATGAAACCCGGACGAACTCGCGACGCGAGAGAGGGAGGCCGTGCGGGGCCCGGGATCCGGGCGACCCAACCGGGGAACCGCCCCCCTGGACGTCAACCCCCGGCCGTCCGACCCGGTCCGTCGGCTCGAGCGGGCCTTCCGTGAGGATGACTTCGGAGTGGCTCACCGCCCTCGCCCGGGGCGCTTCAGCCCCTTCAGGATCCCGCGCATCCACTCGACGCTCCGGCGCGTGTTCTCGTCCGTGCCGCTGCATTCCAGGGAGACCACGCCGTCCCAGCCGGTGCGGTGCAGGTATTCCATGCAGGCGCGGATGTTGTCGGCGTTCACGCCCCCGCCCACGTACACCTCCGAGCTGGCGATGCCGGTCTCCTCGCCGCGCACGGCGGCGGCCAGCGCGGGGCTGACGTCCTTGATGTGGCAATGCACGATGTATTTGCGGAGGGCCTGGCAGTAGTCGAGCGGGTTGTGGCCGGCGATGAAGGTGTTGCCGGTGTCGAAGTTGCAGCGCAGCCACTCGGACTCGAAGTGCTGGAAGAGGTTCTGCATGAACTCGAGGTCGTTCGTGTAGGGGCCGTGCGGCTCGACGTTGATCACGACCTGGTAGTCCTCGGCCCAGGAAAGGCATTGGCGGTAATTGTCGCACGTGACGCGGAAGACCTCCTTGCGGGTCATCCCCGGCGTCTCGAACGCGCCGTCCACCGTATCCACCATCGGGCAGCCGAGCTCCGCGGCGAAGCGGAGGGTCTGCGTCACGTAGCGCACGCCAAACGCGGAACCGTTCGGCCCCATCATCGGGTAGGAGCCGTCGATCTGGGAAACCTTCAACCTCAGCTTGTCGAGGAACCGGCGGATGGCTCGAGGGTTGGACTCGAGGGACACCCCCGGGTCGTAACCGAGGGCGGCGATGAAGTTCTGGCCGTCGATCGAGCAGAACTCGATGTGTCGGACACCGGTGGCGGCGATCTTCTCGCAGGCGGCTTCGAAGCCAACGCTCAGGGGTCTCCAATTGTCGGTGTGCAGTCCTATGTGGATCATAATGTTTGTTATGGTTTGCGGTAGTTGTGTCAGCAAATCATCTCCCGGAAGCTAAACGTTCGTGAGCGAGTTGGCAAAGCCGGATCGCCAGCTTCCCTGAATCTCCGGCCGGCTGGTTTCGCGAACGAACTGGTTGGAATATGCATTTATGACGCTGCGCGGTCAGTCAAATTCCCCTTTGCGAAACGCCTCGATCGCCTCCCAGGCGGTGCGCTGCATGAGCCTGCGCTCGGCATCGGTGAACTCGCGCTTGATGGGATTGCC
>Ga0315278_10003834_pt1 | contig 13502 bp, 18 predicted proteins | sample YL17G06_0_MG_FD_203880 | JGI IMG/M metagenome (GOLD analysis project Ga0315278, IMG submission 203880) | Sediment microbial communities from Yellowstone Lake, YNP, Wyoming, USA - YL17G06_0 | ecosystem: Environmental > Aquatic > Freshwater > Lake > Sediment | place: USA: Wyoming | collected...
GCACAAGCGGAAGAGATTGCAGCAAAGCTGGCGGGCGGGGGACTACGAGTGGCCGTGCACTAATCGCAGTGTGGCTACTTCTTGTGTTTCTTTGCCGCTGCTTTGGCTGGCTTAGCTTTTGAAACAGGCTTTGGCTTCGAAATGGCAGAACGCGCCGCTGCTTTCGCAGGTGCGAGTTTCGCGGGAAGTGGCTTCGCATGCGCGGGCTTCGTTGGAGCAGTCTTCTTGCCGTGGCTTCCCCCCCCACCCTTCACTGGCTTCCCTTCAGCAAGCTGAGCCTGAAGTTTGTGTGTGGCGGAGGTTTTATTCAGTTTCTGAACCATATCGCCACTATGGATCCGCACTTGATAGAGCTCTAAGAGCTTGCCAATAGCCTTCTGATCGCCTTTCTTCGCGGCATTCAGCAACTTGCGGCGATGGTTCATCTCTTCTTCTTCGGTATGGGAAGCAGCCCGTCGTTCCATGTCTGTCCTTTCGTTCTGCGTGGGCATAAAGCCCCCGCGGCGCGCAGTATACCCGAAATGTCCAATTTCTTCTAGCGCCTAAGCGGGAACGCCGCGCGGGACTGGCGGAACGAGCCCGGTTTGTCTGGTTCAACCAAACAAACGAGATAAAGCAAAGAAACTAAAGCAACCAGCCGCCTCTCGCGCTTGTGAGCGCTTGTGGCACGTTTCACCCCGTGCGTATAATGAACGTCTTATTTGAATCACGAAGGAGACTGCCCAATGGAACAGCATAAACAAAAACAGGACGAAACCAAGGTTGCCGACGATCCGAAGGCCCGCGAAATGCTTCGACAAGCCTTCGAAAAGACTGCGCGCTGGGAGAAAGACTTCAAGGGATTCACGGCCGACCTCACCGTGAATGTGAATGGGAAGGAAACCAGCGGACCAATCATGGTGAAAGGCCCTCGTGATGTCTCGGCCCAACTGGGAGATGCCGAGGTGCAGAAGTGGGCGCAGGAACAGCTCGGTATGATCGCGGTGCACCGTGGCCCGAGAAGCTTCGAGGAATCGGACGGCAAGTATTCCTTGACCATGGAAGAAGATGGGCACCCGTTCGGCACGAAACTCATCATCCACGGATCGAACTCGTTTTATCGCCTCAAAGACAATCGCATCACCCAGATCAATCGCAAGATGGCGCACCCAGGCATGACCCCCTTTGCCTTCACGATCAATGTCGAAGAAAGCGCCGTCACCCAGGATCAGAAGAACCTAACGACTAAGTACAGCGTGTACTACTATTCCCCCACCGACGGGAAGCTGACCAACGCGGAAAGCATCACCGACACCTACGTGCGCGTCGGATCATCGGATCTGCCTGCCACCCGCCGGAATATTTCCTACGAAAGCGGCGAAGTCGTCGTGAAGAACCTGACGTTCAAGAATCACAAGTTGGTGTAACAAGGAAGACGCGAGAGCCTGTCTAATAGATCCCTGCCCGCTGGATGGTCAAAAAGTCCGTCCAGCGAGGCCGCAGGCGAGTCGAAACCGGAGGCGTACCCCTTGTGGGTAAGTTGAGGATTTCGATGAGCCGAGAACGAAGCTGGCGGGCTTTTTCAACATCCACCATGGACCTTCGAACTTCATTCCCTCGCAGCATGCGATTCCAGCTGGAAGGCTACGTCCACCTGGCGCGGATGATCGATAAGTGCCGCGCCATGCTGGCAAGCACCGAAGGCGAATATATCTACCCCTGCCCCATGGATGACCGGCTCATGGAGTTCGCCGGAATCACGGCCGAGCAATTCACCGCAGCAGTCAAAGCCAATCCATCAGACGAAGCAGTGGAGAAATGGTTCACACAAATGGCGAAGGCGTATCCCCCAGCCGAGTTGGAAGCATGGAACCGGATGATGCTGACTCGCGGACCAAGCAGCCCAGAGAAGCAGGAATACTTCAACAAGCTCAGGGACGCAGTCGATCCCTCCCGAACCGACCTCACTAGCTGGGCCGACCTCCAAGACCTCGAAGAAGGCCGGACCGTTCCCAAAAGATAGTCGGGCGCATTGCAGAGTGCCCCTGACACTGTTGCCCGCTCCCCTGACGATCTCCTCCCACGCCTCTCATCCACACACGAAACATCGAACTCCCCGATTTCCATCCTCACACCTGACGTTTTCAGGGGACCATTGCTGCCCGAATATGCGAGTATTTGAATAGCCCGCGCCATCGATAACAGGGAGCTTGCCTTGAACCAAACGGCACTCATTGCCTCATGCATCCTGGTGACTCTGATCGGAGCCCCCACCGTATCCTTTCCGATGGCGCAAGGCGGATCTGACGGAGGCAATTCCAACGGATCACAGAGCGGTGGCCTCCCAGGGAGCATCGGCAGCCTCGGATCACGCACCAATGGCCAGACAGGCACAAAGCCGATCATCCAGCGGCAACGTTCTCCTCTGTCGGCTAGTCTCGCAGCGGGAGTCGCCGGATCATGGATCGGCCATATGCTCTTCGGAGCGACGGACAGCAGCGCGCAGACCACCGATGCCGATGCGCCTGCTGCCGGAACCAACAATCGCACCGAGGCTCCCAGTTCCGCCGGAATCCTTCTCCTGCTCCTGCTCCTGGGAGCCACGATGGTTTTTTATTTCCTAAAAATCCAACGACCCTCCCTCCCTGACTTTTCCGGGATCACAGGCCGCGACCCGTCCAGCGACAATCTGCCGACAAGGCGGTCCGCCACAACCAGACAGAACGTATCCATTGATAGCGTCACCTCCGCCGACAAAGCAATCTTTCAACAACTACTGATCGATGTTCAAAGGGCCTGGAACAAACAGGATCTGACCGAGTTACGGCAGTTCGTCACGCCGGAGATGCTGAATTATTTCAGCGCCGCTCTAGCCGACAACACCAGTCAGGACATCCAGAACCATGTGGACGATGTGGTGCTCCTCCGTGCAGAGATCCTGGAGGCCTGGACTGAAAAGGCGACGCAGTACGTCACGGCAGGACTTCGCTGGAGTGCCCGTGACTATAACCTGTCTCTGACGAAGCAGCGCGGAGAACCAGGCTATGTCGTCGAAGGCAGCGAAGAGACACCGACCGAATCCGGCGAAGCCTGGACCTTCATGCGATCCCAAGATGGGAAGTGGCTGCTCTCGGCCATCCAGCAATAGGAGAAGAAGTACACCCACGTTTGTCCTGTGCTCCCGGAATGCGCGCCCTCAGAAGGGCCTCGTTCGACGGCCGCAGTAAGACCAACATGGGTGCCCTTCCACGAAAGAGAAACGAGCAAGCTTGGAGGGAGCATTATAGAAACATGCTCGTTCGGCACGCGAACTAGAGGATCGACCAGCCTACCCTTGAAAAGATAGGCGAGCGTAGCTGGGAGAGGAAAGACTCGATGGTCTTCTGTGCTCGCACAACGCGCGGCCTCAGGAGACCATCAGGCCGCCCTCGCCCGCTCCTCTTCTCTACAGCCACCCATCCCCGCCCGTCCCCCCTCCAAATCCTCCGAAGTTCCCGCCGAAGCCCCCCTGGCCGGTCCCCCAATACTCGCCTTTTTGAATCCGTCTGTAGGGATGCCGGAGGTCCGGTCGGCTGATCCACCAGAAGAAAGAGATGGCCCCGATGCTGGTGAAGAGGGTGATCCAGAAACCCACGCCTTTGAAATGGGTCTTTGAGAGAGTGCCGACCCTGATATCTTGTGCTGGCGCGGCTAACGAAACTGCCGAGCGATAGAGGGCTTCGCCGAAATGGCCTACGTCGATCAAAGGCTGCAGATGCTCGTGCCCGACTTGATTCATCACTGTGGGGGTGATCACCGGCAACATCTGCCGGCCCAGCGTGATCGCAGCCTGCCGTTCCTCCACCGCCACCAGCACCAACACGCCGTGTTCCTGCTGCGTGGACCCGATGCCCCACTTGGCATAGAGGGCCGTCGCGTACTCGTTGACCGTCCCGAAGGGCTTGATATTCGGGACCGTCACCACGACCATTTCCACGCCGGTCTTCCGCTCAAGATCCTGACAGACGGACCGGATGCGTTCTTTCCATTCCCCATCGATCACCTGAGCATGGTCGCTCACATAGCCTCGCGGCTCCGGCAACTGAATCTTGGGCCGATCGTATGGCACCGCCTGAGCGATCTCCGCAATGAAGACGAGGCAGCAGACCATCACCATGCCGACGATCTTCGTCATCGCGGCCCCGACTGCGGCAATTGCTCAACCGATCGCGTGAGCAGCGTCATGGCTTGCAAATACCGGTCGAAGAGACGATGCACTTCGTGAGGGCCTGGAGAAATCTGTCCGCGCTTGAGTAGCAGGGCGTCGAGCAAGCCCTGCAGATCCAGCTTCAACTGCTCGGCCACGTCCTTGATGACGGCGTCGGAGTGGAAAAGGACGGGCCGCCCGAGAAGACGCTGCACCCCGCGCAGCAATGGCAGAGTTGCCGTGATCGAGAGCGGCAGCAAAATCGTGGTGGCATCGTCGCTGCCTCTCCCTTCGACATAGCGTTGACGCAGGCGCAACAGATTGCTCGTGAGGCCCTGGACCACGGCCTCTCTCAGCCGATCAGCCTTCACGTGAAAGCCGATGAAGGGATCGCGCCCGCCCAGGACGCGATGGTGTTCCTGGATTTCCAGAAACTCAAGCGGAAAGACCGCTGAAGACATGCGCAGCTCTTCTTCCGTCAGAAAGAGGGGGACCACGATCTGTTCCTTGCTCCATTGATGGTGCAAGGCGCCATATTTTTTGAGGACGGCGCTGCCGTACGACGACACGAGTAGCAGGATATTCAGATTGGAGCGCCCCGGAAGATATTCCCCCCGGATGGCGCTACCGTAGAGGAGCATGCCTTCCAGTTGATCTCCGAAGCAGCTCTTGACCTCCTTCACGTAGGTCTGCAGCAGCTGCTGTGTTTCGTCCGACAATCCCTCGATCACACGTTCAGTCATGCCCATATTCCTCATGAAGACATCGGATGTGGAGCGCGCTCATGCGCACGGATATCAGGGAACAGCCCCGCAGCAATCACGCGATCGATCAGGTCGAAGGGCGCGGTCGTCCGCAACCCCGCCGTGGTCAAGAGGACCTGATAACGCAGCCGCTCGTTCCGATCCAGGGTCTGAAACACGCGATCGCGCAGGAAGGCCACGACCGGATTGCCCGTATTCCAATAGAACACTTGCTGATCGGCCAATCGCTGCAACATGGCGACATGCGGTCGCCTGATTTGTTCAAACTCTTTGAGCCGGTCGGCTGAATAGTCCTTATCGGCAAGACAGCCCGGCAACAGATCAGACAGGGCCATGGCATCGACCATCGCCTGCATGCGCCCCTGCGAGGCATGGGGATTCATCGCATGGGCGGCATCGCCGATCAGGACGGCGCCATCTGCCACCCAGGTCGGCGTGCGCACCCGCCCGGTCGGCATATAGGCCGTCTGGCTCCAATCGCTCAGACGCCTGAACAGCCCGGCGAACTGCGGCGCGATCTGACTCCAGGTCTGTTGCAGCGCAGGAATGCCCCGCTCCTTGACGGACTCCATCGAGCCGCTGGGGATCATGAAGAAGAGATAGACTTTATTCCCCGTCGCCGGAAACACACCCAAAATCGTCTTGTGTCCGACGTAGTAGAACGATTCGGATATCGGCTCATCCGATTCGAGAATGGCAATCAGATAGCCGTCGGGATAGAGATGCAGGTCGGCAGGAATCTTCAGGGCCTCGCGCACTTTGGAAAAGGCCCCATCGGCGCCGACGACGATCTTGGCGCGGATCGTGCCTGTGCCTTCCGGCCCTTGCGTGGACAGGCCCACCACCCGGTTTCCCTCGCGCAACAGTCCGGCGAAGGAGGTCTCGTAGCGGAGCGTTGCGCCCTTCTGTTGCTGCACCGCCGCGACGATGGCATGGTGGGCCACGTTCGGTAAGGTCACGATGGCACGATTGTAGGGCGCAGGCAGATCGTTGTAATCAATGCTACAGAGGCGCGTGCCGCCGGCCCGGCAGAAATGAAAGTGCCGCACGGATCGCGTGGCGTCAGACGGCAACGATTGCAACACGCCCAAGCGATCGAGCACGTGCTGTCCGTTGGGTTGGAGAATTTCTCCCCGCAATCCCTGGGGCGGACCGGCAGCCTGATCCAACACGACGGTGCTGATCCCTTGCTTCGCCAGCGCCAGGGCTAAGATGGCTCCGCCACCCCCTGCCCCTACCACCGCCACATCGGTCTGTTCGATTGAGTCTGCCATGCCGCTCAGTGCGCGTCCCAGGCCCGATACCTCATGTGATCGTTCCACATCGCCAGGAATTTTTCCCTGGCCTTCACGGAGATCGCGTGATCGGTGATGATATCGAGCCGCTCATCGTTATACCGGTTGCCACTTGTCGTGTGGTTCATCGAGCCGGAGGCATTCACCTCATCGTCGATCACAGCCTGCTTCAGGTGCATCAGCCCGTCATGTTCGTTCACCAGAATGGGAATGTCGGTCAGATGCAACGTACGAAGCGCCGTGCGCTGTTTGACGTCTTTGGTCCGCTGCCGGTCGGTGATCAATCGCACATCGACTCCCCGCTTCTTCGCCGCGACCATCGCCACCACGGCACGAGGCGTGGTTAGTCCATAGACCGATACATAGAGGTAGCGTTTTGCATGTCCGGAGAGCGTCGTCAGGCGATCGAGTGGCGCATCCTCCGGAGCATAGTAGACCTCCACCGTCGCGCTCCACCCTGCCCCAACCGGAACCGTGAGCAGCAACAAGACGAGAGCGAACGACCGTAGGATGGAGTGGGAGAGGACGACTCTCATCGTCATGGCAAATTGCAGCCCTAGGAGCAAGTCCGACATTGCCGTTCGTGACGAGGCGAAGGAGGTGCGGCCAGATGCGAGGCCGCAGGCCAGAAAAAACCGGAGGTGTATTCGCTGGAATACATTGAGGATTTTTTCTGGCCGAGAACGACTCAGATGGTCTCGACTCGTTCGCCGCAGTAGAACGGTCAATGTCGGACTGGCTCCCAGTTATTCGAGTTCAAACAACATCTTGAAATGCTCGTCCGTGGCCTCCCAGGCCTGAGGCGCTTCGGTGGCGAGCCACTGCTGCAGAAACTGCTTTTGGCCCGGCGTGAGCAACTGTTTGATCTGGTGTGAACGGCCTTGGAGGGGCTGGAGAAAGCCTACCCGCTTCTGAAAATCCAATGTCGCCGTGCGGACATACATGTTGGTGAAGGCCGTCGGTTTCTCGTCCTCCCCATCACCTTGAATCCACACCGACAAGAACTTCTCTAAGTGGAGTCCGGCGCTATCCATGGCGGGATCGGTATCGTGAAACAGCTCGTTTTCTGATTCTTTGAGCGGAATGGCCTCAGCGGACCTGAACATGAAGTTGCGTTTCCACATGCAATCGCTCCTCTAAAACACGGCATAGTGGCGGCGGATCGCGGACAAAGTCAAGCCACGCGCCGGCCCATTCCGTTGCCTTGACAATGGGAAAGTCCGTTTGATAACGTGTTGAAATTGTTTAATCTCTGGGCCATGTTAGGAGTCTTCATGCAGGTCAAAATCAATGGCAAGCCAGAAGAGATTTCAGGGGGAACGGTCCTCGACCTTCTCCAGGCTAAAAAGATCGAACCGCAAATGGTTGCGGTCGAAGTGAACGACACCGTGCTGGACCGGAATCACCTCGCCACCACCAACCTGAACGACGGCGACCGAATCGAGTTCTTGTTTTATATGGGAGGTGGCCGATGACGATGCCGCTGCACAAAGATATTACCGAACTCATTGGACGGACTCCCCTTGTGCGTCTGAACCGGTTGTCCCCTGCAGGCGGGGCGACGATCTATGGGAAAGTCGAGTTCTTCAATCCCGGCGGGAGCATCAAGGATCGGATCTGCCTCAATATGATCAACGAGGCGGAACGCCTCGGCACATTGAAGCCCGGCGGCACGATCGTCGAACCGACCAGCGGGAACACCGGTATCGGACTGGCGTTGGTCTCAGCCGTCCGTGGCTATAAGCTGATCCTCGTGATGCCGGAGAGCATGAGCATGGAGCGGGCGAGTCTCTTGTCGTCCTATGGCGCGCAGCTCGTCTTGACGCCGGCCTGGGAAGGGATGAAGGGCTCGATTCGCGAGGCGGAAAGCATCATCGCGCAAAATCCTTCGTACTTTATGCCGGATCAGTTTTCAAACCCGGCCAATCCGGCCATGCACAAGAAGACGACGGCGATCGAGATTCTCGAGTCACTCGATGGAAAGGTCGATGCCTTTGTGGCGGCAGTAGGCACGGGCGGCACCATTACCGGATGCGGGGAATTGTTCAAGGAACGGAATCCCGACGTGAAGGTGATTGCGGTTGAACCGGCTGGATCGCCGGTCTTATCCGGTGGAGAACCAGGGCCTCATAAGATTCAGGGCATCGGAGCGGGGTTTGTCCCGAAAGTGCTGAACCGGGCCATTCTCGATCGGGTGATGACCGTGACCGACGACGAGGCCTATCAAACGGCCAAGCAGCTCTCGAAGAAGGAAGGTCTCTTGGTGGGAATCTCCGCGGGGGCCAACGTGTTTGCCGCGCAGAAAGTGGCCCAAGAGCTTGGGCCCGGCAAGAACGTGGTCACGATTCTCTGCGACACGGGTGAGCGGTATATCAGCATCGAGAAGTATTTCAACATTTAAGGATGCTGAAAATGGCTTCCAACTTCGTTCTCAGCTCTAGAAAATCCTCAACGTACCCCCGAGGGTACGCCTCCGGTTTTCTCTCGCCTGCGGCCTCGTTGGTAAACCATTTTGAGCATCCTCTGGAATTCGCAGACTAACTGCCATGGAATTTACTGAAGACCAAATAAGCAGATACAGCCGCCACATTCTTCTGCCGGAAGTTGGTGGCAAGGGGCAGAAGAAGATCGCCAAGGCCAAGATTCTCCTGGTCGGCGCGGGAGGCCTTGGTTCGCCTGCGGCGCTCTATTTGGCCGCGGCCGGAGTGGGCAGCATCGGCCTCATCGATAGCGACGTGGTGGACCTGACCAATCTTCAACGCCAGATTCTTCACCACACGTCGGATGTCGGCCGGCCTAAAGTCCTCTCGGGCAAAGAGAAGATTCAGGCCTTGAACCCCGACGTCCAGGTCTCGATGTACGAAGAGCGGCTCACGGCGGGCAATGCGCTGAAGATCATCGGCGAGTACGATGTCATCATCGACGGAGTGGATAACTTTACCGCCAAGTTCCTGATCAACGACGCCTGTTTCTTTGCCGGAAAGCCGTTGATCCACGGCGGTATCCTCCGCTTCGATGGACGCGTGATGACCATTGTGCCGAAGCAGTCCGCTTGCTATCGTTGCGTCTTCAAGACTCCGCCACCGGCCGGGCTGGTCGCCTCCTGCCAGGAGGCGGGTGTGATCGGCGTGTTAGCCGGCATCATTGGAACGATCCAAGCGACTGAGGCCTTGAAACTCATTCTGGGTATCGGTCATCCGCTCACGAATCGGCTCATGGATTTCGATGCACGCAAGACGCAGTTCAGGGAAATCAAAGTGAAGCGTAATCCCGATTGCGCGCTCTGCGGCGCACACCCGACGATTACTGAATTGTTCGACGACGGCGATCCTTTTGCCGGCTGTGCCGTCCGGCCGTAACCATTGACGTAGCGAGGTGGAGTCACCATGGCCAAAATGAAAGCGCTAGTCTGCCGCGAATGCGGAAAAGAATATCCGACAAAGGCGATCCATGTCTGCGAGATGTGCTTCGGTCCCCTCGAGGTGAAGTACAACTACGAGGAAATCAAGAAGAACATTTCCCGCAAGAAGATCCAGGACGGACCACAGAGTATCTGGCGCTATGCCGATCTCCTGCCGGTGGAAGGGCCGACCTTTCTCGGCCCGCATGCCGGGATGACTCCGCTGGTGCGCGCCAAAAATCTCGGCGCCTACCTCGGACTGGACGAGCTCTATATTAAGAACGATACGGTGAATCATCCCACGCTGTCATTCAAAGATCGTGTGGTCGCCGTCGCCATCACCAGGGCTCGCGAATTGGGATTTGAAACCATCGCCTGTGCCTCGACCGGCAACCTGGCCAATTCCGTCGCCGCTCATGCGGCCGCCGCGGGGATGCGCGCTTACGTGTTCATTCCTGGCGATTTGGAAGCCGCCAAGGTCCTCGGGAATTTGATCTATAAGCCGAACGTGGTTGAGGTCGAAGGCAATTACGACGACGTCAATCGCCTCTGTAGCGAGATCGCCGGCGAATATGCCTGGGCCTTTGTGAATATCAACGTTCGCCCCTACTATGCGGAAGGCTCCAAGACGCTCGCCTACGAAACCGTGGAACAACTCGACTGGCGCACGCCGGACCAAGTGGTTATCCCGATGGCATCGGGCTCGCTCCTGACCAAGATCTGGAAGGGCCTCCATGAAATGAAGACCTTGGGTCTCGTCGACGACGTGCGCACCAAAATCAACGGCGCGCAAGCCGAAGGCTGTTCCCCTATTTCTACAGCCTTCAAGGCAGGACGTGATTTCTTCAAGCCGGTGAAGCCGAAGACCATCGCCAAGTCTCTGGCCATCGGCAACCCCGCCGACGGGTACTACGCCCTCAAAGCGACGGCCGAGAGCAAGGGCTCCATGGACATGGTGTCAGACGACGAAGTGGTGGAAGGGATCAAACTGCTGGCGCAGACGGAAGGCATCTTCGCAGAAACGGCCGGCGGTGTAACGATCGGTGTGCTCCAGAAGCTGGTGAAACAGGGCACGATCAAGAAAGGCGACGTGACGGTCGCCTATATCACCGGCAACGGGTTGAAGACACAGGAAGCGGTGATGGATGCGGTCGGCAAGCCTCACCGCATTCAGCCGAGTCTCGCGAGTTTTGAGAAAACCTTTAAGATGGGGAAACACGGTGGTGGTGACGCATGATTAAAGTTCGCATTCCAACGCCGCTCCGTCCCCTCACGAAGGGACAGGGAGAGGTCGACGCACAGGCCAAGAGTATCGCTGAGATGATCGATACCTTGAATATCGCTCATCCCGGGATCAAGGGTCGCCTCTGCGACGACACGGGTGAGCTTCGCCGTTTCGTGAATATTTACGTCAACGAGGAAGACATCCGATTCCTCAAGGGCAAAGAGACCTCGCTCAAAGATGGCGACGAAGTCTCGATCGTGCCCGCCATTGCGGGAGGCTAGTTATGACAAGCATGAAAGTTCATATTCGATTCCCGGAAGATAAAATCAAAGAGCCAGTCATCTATCAGATCGGGCACGAATTCAAGGTCGTCACGAATGTCCGGCGAGCGGATGTGCGTGAAACCACAGGCTGGATGGATCTCGAACTGACCGGGGAGAGCGCAGAGATCGAACGGGCGGTCGCAGGCCTTCGCAAGAAGGGCGTCATTGTCGACCCGATCGAATTGGATGTGGTGGAGGGATAACGACACCAACGTGAAGCGCATCTTGTGAAGCGTATTTCGCATACAATCTGACGCTTCACGCTTCACGAACGACGAGAAACGACTCGCATGGAACTCACAGAACAACAGATTCAACGATACAGCCGTCAGATTATTCTCAGCGAGGTGGGTGGCAAGGGCCAGATGAAGATGAGCAAGGCGAAGGTCTTGCTCATCGGCGCCGGCGGTCTCGGATCGCCTGCCGGACTCTATCTCGCTGCCGCCGGTGTCGGCACCATCGGTCTGGTTGATGGCGATGTCGTCGATCTCTCGAACTTGCAGCGGCAAATCCTGCACTCCACGGCCACGGTCGGTATGCCGAAAGTGGAATCAGGCCGCAAGACCCTGTCGGCGATCAATCCGGAGATCACGGTCAAGACATATCACCAGAACGTCGACAGCGACAATATTCTTCCTCTGGTGTCACAGTTCGACATCGTGCTCGACGGCTCTGACAACTTTGCAACGCGTTTTCTCGTGAACGACGCCTGCTTCTTCGCCAAGAAGACCCTCATCTCCGCCAGCATGTTCCGCTTCGAAGGCCAGCTCACGACGATCAAGCCCCATGCTGGCTATCCTTGCTACCGTTGCCTCTACCCCGAGCCACCTCCGGCTGGATTAGTCCCGAACTGTCAAGAAGCCGGAGTCTTAGGAGTCCTCGCCGGGACCATGGGCATCCTTCAAGCGTCGGAAGCGATCAAAGAAATCCTCGGGATCGGTGAAACCATGGCCGATCGTCTGCTGATCTACGATGCCCTCGAGATGAAATTCAGGAAGGTCCGCCGTCCCAAGGACCCGGCCTGCCCGCTCTGCGGCGAGAACCCGAAGATCAAAGATCTCAGCATGGACTATGTCGTCAGCTGCACGATCTAGCCGGTGTCAGGAGGCTGAAAACGCCTGCCAGCTGTGTCCTCGCATCGTTCAGATCCTCAACGTACCCAGAGGGTACGACTTGGCCCTTCACTCGCTGCGGCCTTGCTGAACGGCCGTTTCGAGCCTCCTGCTTAACCTTGGAGTCAGATAACATGTCCGATCTCGTCATTCCTCAAGCAATCCTCGACGACATGGTGGCCCATGCCAGGGAGCTCGATCCCTACGAATGTTGCGGACTGCTGGCCGGAATCAGCGGGGCTGTCACCCATATCTATCGGATCAAAAATATCGTGGCACTCGAGGGAGCCGAAAAATTATCTTCTTTCGACCCGGCAAAGGCTGCACACCTGGAACGGCTCTCACCGGCTGAACGCGCCGAGATTGCCTTCGTCATGGATATGCAGGATTTTTCTGCAGCAAAGAAGGATATTCGAAACAAAGGGCTCGATCTACAAGTGGTCTACCACTCCCACCCTCACGACCCGGCTCGCCCCTCTACCACCGACATCAAGATTGCCACCGACTACGAAGAAATCTGGCCAAAGATCAATCTACCCATCCCTGCCTATCTGCTCATCTCCCTCATGGATAAGTCAAACCCGGATGTTCGTGGCTACTGGATCAAAGGTGGGACGGTCACACCCGCGCAGATCACGACCGCTCCCTAAATGCAGTCTATCTGGATGAAACAGACTAGAGAGACCAGACCAACCAGAAGAACCGTACAGACCCCTTGAGAATTTCCAGTTTGTTTCCCCGTCGCCTGAATGCGATAATGCAGCACTCATCGATATCACAGAAGGAGTGCTCGGCATGCCACATATGCGTACGACTCTTCTCTCCCTCGTCTTCAGCTTCTTCCTCCTCAGCCTGATGACTCACCCCAGCTTTGCCGAGGAAAAGAGTTTCTACAGCCCTATTATTAGTGTCGATGGAGAGAACCATCGCATCTTGATTTCCACCCTCGGGTCCGTGTTCTGGATCGACGTGCCCGATGCGGCCAAGCCGCACCTGGATAAACTCCCCATATCAGGCCTTGCGGATTTCGTCGTCGAAATGAGAGCGAATGGGCAAGCGCCCATGTTGAAGAGCTGGAAAGTGAAATCGGGAGAATCAAGCTGCAAGTACTTTGATGGAAATACCTGCAAGTAGACGGGGCGACTCCGCTACTCGGAACTGCCGAGCATGTCGTCAATCAGCGGCCGGTTGATGTCGGTGCAACCGAGACAGATGGTA
>Ga0315278_10003835_pt1 | contig 13502 bp, 10 predicted proteins | sample YL17G06_0_MG_FD_203880 | JGI IMG/M metagenome (GOLD analysis project Ga0315278, IMG submission 203880) | Sediment microbial communities from Yellowstone Lake, YNP, Wyoming, USA - YL17G06_0 | ecosystem: Environmental > Aquatic > Freshwater > Lake > Sediment | place: USA: Wyoming | collected...
TAACTTGGCCCGATATATCTTGAGCCTGAACAATCGCCGCACCACTCGCGCACTTTCATCGGGTTTTCACCAAGCCACATATCCCATGTCGCATAGTCCCATGCCCAGTACCAATGGACGTCTGCAATATCAAAATACGCTCCCGCAGTTTCAAAGATGTATTTCCATGCATTCCAGTAACTGGTAACACTTAATTTGTTTTCCCAGTTAACAACGATCTTTATATTCGGATCGACGGCCTTCATCGCCGTTCCGAATTGCACGATATAGCCCGCATATTCAGAGTAGCTTATAGGCCCGGAATTGGAATTATAGTAAGGCTCGTTATCAAGATACCAGTATTTGACGTTGTAATTATGGTCCTTGCAGTACTGAACCCAGCTAACAGCCTCATTGACGCTGTCCTGGATTCGATTGTATTTTTTACCCGACTGAATGTTGACTCCTATCAGCGGCTCGGCTCCAACAGCCCTGCATTTGGTGATATAATCATCAGTATTCATATACGCATTGGTCGGCGTATATGTGGCGCCCGGCTCCCATAAGTCGGTATTCCAGCCCGCGTAAGGAATCTCCCAGTGGAATTTCGAGGTTTCCACACCACCAGGATAACGAAGCATTCCGACACCAAACTCTCCGAGATAACCGGCCATACTGCCATTGGCCCATATCGCATCGTTATCATAATACCATGCCGTATTGGTACCGGTTAACATAGAACTAATATCGCCCTTAACCGCATTTGCATCGACTGCGATCAGCACCTGTTCCGGCGGCCAGAGCCAATTGTCTGCAAAAACCGCCAAATCTTTAAAATTGACAACGCCGTTGCCATCCAAGTCGTAAATCCCGTAAAATTCAGGCGCATTTGAGTCGGCCTGCCAAGCACCCGCCAATTCTGTAAAGTCGGCGAAGTTCACCGAAGCATCGCCTGTAAAATCTGATGACGGCGAATATCTGACGTCAGCGACAAAGAAAGACGCAGACAGTTTTATATCATCAAAATAAACAGTTCCCATTCCGCCAGCCTGTGGGTTGTTTGGGTCGCCAAAACCAATGATGATCTTCTTGACCTTGCTCAAATTAACGCCGCCATTGTTGAAATCCCTTAGCTTAATATTCCAGACACACCAGAATTCCTCTTTTTGTTGTATTATGTCATTGGCATCTCCGCCATAAACAACCGTAGCATTGACATCATTAACATCTTTAAGAACAACATACATTCGCTCAGGTGCATTATTTTTACTGCCATGGAAAAATAATCCCAATACTTTAGCGCTGCCGCTCCAATCCTGGGCGGAACTGTATTGATAATAGATTTCGGAATAATGAGTCGCACCGCTGTTGTTATATGCGTAACTCATTGATTTGCTGCCGCCGTGAATCATCTGGGTGTCAAGAGTAACCGTTGCGTTCACCCCGCCATTGGTGCTGTCATGCCAGAATGTTCTGAGATTTGCGGTGCTCGCATACGACTCAAAAGTATCCACCGTTAAATTTAAGCCCGGACTCTGACCGGCAATAATGGTCTTATTTGAATCATAACTTACCACTGCTTTACCTGTATCATCGTAAGCAGTGATCCAGCGACTTGTTACATAGGGATTTACCGTTGTTCTTCTGTCACCGTTCAAAACCAAAGTGCCGCTGTGGATGTCAATTTTTCCTCCCGAATTCATGCTTAGGCTGCCTGCGTTGAAAGTTCCTGCATCCAGATTCAGCCGTCCGGTCCCTGATGCGTTTTGCGGGACATACAGCAATCCTGCAACAGTGACTGTCCCGCCTGTCATATTTACTGTTCCGATGCCGTTACGGCCAACGTAGAAATCCCCGCTCGTTGTGACTGTGCCGCCGCTTATGTTAAATTCACCTCTGTCGAGGACGGTGCTGTTGTAGTTGCCGATCTCGAAATTGCCGCCGATTTGCAACACGCCACCTGTCATATCCAGATAACATATATTCGGTTGATAATTCTGCCAATCCGGCAAAGTGAGCTTGACACATACCGCTGTTGTTGATGAATCGATTGTGCAGTGTACATTACCATTGTTTAGGTTTGCCCAATCTGCTGCAGAAGGCGGCAACTGTGCGCCATTCCAGGTAGCCCAATTACCGGCTGCACGCCATAAGCCGGTGGTCTGAAAGTAGGCTTGTCCTGCCAAGCACGGTTCTGTCCACGCCAGCAACAAAGCAAGAAAGACTAAAGACAACTCCTTACTTTTCATAAAAGACCTTTAAAAAGAGCTTATGCTCAAGGTGCAAGCATAAACCCAATGTATTCAAAACATACTGCTCCCGCAGATTATCTGTAAATGAGCGATTACTCCCAACAATCTGCCTGATCAGCCTTGCCGCACGTGAGCCACTGCGATGCTAATATCGCAAAGTCGCCGAAGTTAACCCTGCAGTCGCCAGTAAAGTCCAATGAAGGTCGAGACATGCATACAACATCGCTTACTATAAAATCGTCAATCCAGACAGTACCTTCATTAAGAGGGCCGGAATCATTGTTTACAGCAAACTTCGCAATTCCAGCACCGTCAGGAACAGCTATAATTTCATTGAAATCTTTCCAGACAAGCCTGTCCATGGGCACGTTCGGATCGACAATGAGTTTTATCACCTCGCCCTTAGGCGTCAGGTTGGTAATATTGTCCCAAAACGTTGCTTTAAGTTGAATAATCGGGTTGCCGTAAGCTTCAAGCCTTATTTTACATTTGACAGTCAGATACGAAAGCCCGCTAATATCCTGATACAGCTTGGTGACTACTCCGGCATCGCTGGTGTCGAACCTGCCCCATTGGCCAAGAACCAGGAAATACAAGGCTGTATTGTTTGGGTCCTGAGGCGGAGTTGTCGTCCAGTCAGACGTAACATCCCACCAAACTGAAGCATTATCCCAGCCATCTTGATCATAAGTTATATCCCACTTGTTTGCATCCGGGAAGTAATGGTTCAAAAACCAAGGAGTTCTATGACTAAAATCATCGCTAAAGATATTAGCGGCATTTGCCGAAATCGCCGAACCTAACATAACTATACAAACCAAAACCGATACCACAGTACTCTTATTCATAATATACAACCTCCTTCTCTAAAATATAAAATTAGCCCTGCTCATGCGGCATATTGTCTTACAAACAACCTGTTACGCTTCCCTGGGAAACAAGACCGCAATCGAGCCACTGCGATACAAAGATCGCCAAATCAGAAACATCAACCTTGCAGTCGCGATTCAAATCCATAGAAGGCTTGTTTACGCATACGGGATCAGTAACTACAAAATTATCAAACCAGAAAGAACCGTGGCCGAAGTCGCTTGAGTCATTGAGTACCTCAAACTTTGCAAGGGTCGCATCGGCCGGCACAGCTAACGTCATGTTGAAATCCTGCCAGACCCACGGCAGCTCGGGTGCCGTTGTGTACGGCTGTTTGGGCGTGTTGTGGTCAACAATAACAGCCGTCGCTTCACCCTTGGAGTTATAGTTATTGTCATAATAAAGCACTTTAACCTTAATGATCGGCCCAATAATACAAGGATCCGCCACCGGCACTACCGTTCCGGTAAGACTGATATTCAGAAGCGTGCACAAAGTAACATTGTAATACTGCGTAGTAATCAACCAGGCATCGGTCCCGCCTGTAACGCCATTTTGACTAAGTACCATCTTTCTGTCGTCTCGATTTGCAACAAAGTTTGGATTGTCTGGATGCGTCTCATAACCAATGTCGAACCAGGCAGTCCCGGAGTCCACCCAAAATATGTCCCAGTTGATTGGTAAGCGTACCCAAGGGGAATAAATGTCAGGATTAGCACGCCAACCGTTAAAACCATCACTAAAGATAATGTTAACACCATTTGCCGGAACCGCACTCGACCCCAGGACAACTATACAACCCACAACCAATAACACAATCTTGTTCCTCATACTCACAACCTCCTTCTCAAAATAGTATAAAAGAGCCTCACTTCTATTTCTATGCATTAACAATACATCCCAACATAGTGACATTATCGGGCATTTTGGCTGCGAAAACAACGCCGTTTTGCGTTATTTCACAACCATCTTGCGCATCGGGAACGGCGAAGTCGCTTAATTCCAATTCCACGACGGTGACTAAAACTGTACGGCAGGACATCCCTCGCTGCCGGATATTGGAAATACAAGGATATAAACCTTCCTAAAGGGGCTCACGCCTAACCCGCGTAAGCCCCGTACCAATTAGAATCGTTCAATACCCACTTTACTTAAAGGAAAGATCCTTTTGCATCAAAGCCGCTATGCTTTTTAGGCTCTGCGTCTCCGAATCAACAAAGTACCAAGGCCGAGCAAGCCGACCGTCATCGGTTCCGGAGTGACTATGAAATTGTCAACCCAAAGGGCGCCATTTTCACCACCAGTTAGACTGCGATAGTTTTCTAACACGAATTTAGCGCTTACAGCGTCGGCCGGAACAAGCAAACTTGTACTGCGAGCCGTCCACGAGGTGTCGGGCTTCAGGTCGGGTCCAATGGCACTTACCACCGTGCCCAAAGAGTTTCCACCAGCGTCCTTGAATATCCCTTTAACATTAAGGGTCAGATTCCAGCCCCAACCCTCAGACTTTGTTTCAAGGCCGATACTCAGCGTTGAGCCGCCGACAACGGCATAATCGTTAAAGGTGGTAATGCCGCAATTAGAACCCCACTGGCTGAGAACCATTGCATTGTTGCCGCCGAAAGCACGTGTGCTTAGCTTCATAAATGTGCTGCCAGGGAGGGTCGCATACCTGTCCCAGTTAATTGGCAGCCGACTCTCTGGGTCACTGCCAAGGCTATCGGGGCCAGCCCAGCCGGTATTAAAATTGTCGCTGAAAACCTCAGCGCTTGCCGGAACTACAAAAACCAACACACTTAACAAAAACACTAACTTTCTCATCATACATTCTCCTCTTCAAAATATTAAACAACAACCTTTTTGTCTATTCGGCTACACGCCAAAAGACTTCTCTAAAATGTGGTTAAATCACGTATCCGACTTTCACCAATCACCACGTTCTTTACACGCACATTTGTGAATACAATTTGTGGATAGTTTGGAGTACTTTATTGTACCCTTCTCTATCTTAGTTTTTCTTAATTTAATCTAAACTCATTCTAAGATTATTCGAAGTCAAAAAACAACGCCAGTTTGCGTTATTTTGCAACCACTTTGCGCACTGAATAATACGCATTCCAGTTATTTCTCGTGCACTCGTAGTCGTAGGGCGGGGCTTGCCCCGCCGAATCGAACCGGTGGGGTAAACCCCACCCTACAAAACTACCGCGCGAAAATTTATTGGAATGCGTATAAAGGGTGATGCGACAGGACAAAGCCAATCACATAATTCTCGGAAAACTTAAATAACCCAATGCTAACAAAACAATAAATGGTATGTCCACCAAAAACCGTTTTCAATTCGTGGCAAGATTATCCCTGCCTCATAGCTGTCTACCGGCCATCAGGCCGGTAGACAACTTTGAGAATCCAGACAACTTCCGTTATGGAAGAGTGGTAAGCCATTGCGATGCCAGTTCAGCATAGTCCCTGAAGTTAACAATAACATCTCCATTAAGGTCAGCAACATTGGAGCCGACCGCCAGCCAATTGTCACAAAAGATTTTAAGGTCTTTGTAATCTATGAAACAATCACTATAAAGGTCAGCGCCAGCCCCACAATCTGTTGTTGCAAAAAGCGTGGTAGTATTCGCATCCGAGTCATATACCACCTCCAGCGTATAGTTAGGGGCGCCGACATTAATCTTTCCCGATGATATGTAATCGTTGATCTGCGATATCTTGTTGCCGTCCACAATCAGGTTGCCACCGGTAACATAGACAAATCCGTTTGCATCCATAGTAAACGTGTTGGCATCAATAATCCCGCCATCGAGATTAACCGTTCCATGTGCACCTGATGCACTATTACCTTCCGGTATAAACAGTACATCGCAAGTAATTGTGCCGCCGGTTATATTTATGGTTCCTGTTCCGCCGGTCAGCGTAAGAAAGTCGTTTCCGCGTCCTCCGACAGAGAGATTGTGGTCAACTATTATAGCACCTGCTTGCAAATCAAGAATACCGATGTCTATATAGGCCTTACCACTTCCTTCGCCGCAGCGACCGATTACAAAATCCTTGTGAATATAAAGCTCACCTCCGACCATAAGCAATGTAAAGGATTTATTGGGTTCCTGTTGCCAATCCGGCATCCAGAGGTCATTACATTCAGCCCTGGCAGCACCTACGTTGTTATTATCGATGATAGGTGGATAAGCAGCTTGACCCCAGTTGAGATTAACAATTTCATTAGGTCCCGGTATGACCGTATCATAAGGACCCAACTTATAATCGGCAAACCAGTTATGAGGATCATTCCAACGACTATTTATGGATTGGTCATAAGGATTGTCTCCTTTCCACCACATAGCCGCCCACTCATTCCCGTCAGTATAAGCATAGCTGCTCGTTCCCAAAAACAACATAACACCAATTACTAATACTATCTTATTTTTATCCATAACCCTGACTCCCGAAAACCGTACCATTGCGGATTCAAAAATAATCTTGTTTTGGCAATGCACCAAAACAAGATTGTTGTCTTGAACGAGCATTTTATGCCCAGCAACACACTATGCAACTTTCACCCTTATAATATGCTCATTTTTCAACTCTCAACAGCTACTCTCTCACTATGGAACCGAGTTGCTACTTCAACCAATCCGGCCACTTTATCGTGGCAATTTTGTCAAATGTATATTGTTTGTGCCACTTTTGGTCCCACAATTGTCTGAGCCGCACGTCCCTAACTGAGCCATCCAAATATACGATGTTTACGCCTCTGTTACCGTGTCGCAAGATACAAGAACGGCCCTGGCCGGCTGGGTAGTTAAGAAACGCTGCCGCAGGAAAGGGCGGTGGTTGCTCATAGATTGTAGGCCATATTTCCATCCAGTACGAATCTAAGAAAGCTGGTACATTGCCTGCGTTTTTGACTTCCGATCCCCTCCAGTAGGCAGTTCGCAAATTAGCGAAAATAGGTGTCGTGGGCAATGGATTGCAAATCCATGCATTTATGCCGTAACTCCCATAATCTCCAGGTTCCACCGCCCAGCCGGGATCCTTCGGGAAAATTCCCCATGCTTCGGTTGCTGATTGAGGGTGGATGTTGCCATCTTTGCCCTTTAAACTGACTGGCTTCATGGCATTAGGACACAGGCGAAGCTTTGGGTTCACATAATAGCGCCGAAGTGCCGACGGCCACTGGTCATTCGCATCGGTTAGCTGCTCGCCCATCCACCCGGCAAAAAAACGGCCATTATTGTTGTCGCCATACAGCATAACCACAACTCCCAACTGTTTGAGGTTGGATTTACACGCCACCTGCTTGGCTTGCTCCCTTGCTTTATTCAATGACGGCAGCAATATCGACATCAGCAGCGAGATAATTGAGATTACCACCAACAGCTCTACAAGTGTAAACGCTCTTTTTCTTGCCATAATATAAACCTCATATACTTTAAGACTTCAAGAGACAACTTAACCACTTACCTTAAGATGCGACTATAGGTAACTCTCTATGGTACTTGCAGCCACTGTAAAGCCAGCATAGCAAAGTCCTTGAAATCAACTCGGCCATCGCCAATAAGGTCAGCCTGATTAGCGCCAACCGCTAACCAGTTGTCTGCCAATATTTTGACATCCTCAAAGTCTACGTAACAATCACCTGAAAGATCCGCACCAGAACCACAGGGTGATGCGGATATCGAAGTCGTGTTAGTACCGGCGTGATATGCCACATATGCCGGACTAACTATCCATCCGGAAGCTATGTACCCGTTAACAAGCGAGCTCTTATCGCCTTTCAACATCATCTTGCCGGTACCGCTAATAGTCAGCAAACCGTGCGAGGTCATCGCAAGGTTGTTTGCATCGAAAATTCCACCGCTGAGGTTAACATCCCCTGTACCATTGTACATGCCAATTTGCAGAGTGCCGTTACAATCAACCGTGCCACCACTCATATTGAAATGGCCATTACCTCCCAGATTATGCCAATAATCGTTAAGCCCGCCTATAACAAAATGTCCGTTACCGGTCACTGAACCACCGCTTATGTTCAGTACAGAATTGCTGTCGCTATATTCGTACAAATTTGACCTGGCCACTTCCAGCATGAACTTATCAATCTGGTACGGCAGATTGCCGTCCTGCGGATAAAAAGCTTGAGGGTAACCGGCAATTTGTAGTGTTCCGCCGGTAATATTCAGCGTGTGCCATCCGTAGTAGCCAATCACCAGCCAGGCAGCCTCGGCAGCAGTATCGCTATCAATCACCGTGGTCCATAGATTCGGATCAGTGACAAATTGATGATTATTATCCAAACCGCGATTCAGAGCAACTGGGTCGTTGATGTCAGGCACAAAATTAAGCCTTACAAAAAAGTCAGGCAGTGGCCATGAAACCCAATTGTGTGGATTACTCCAAAATGTGTCTTCTGAATCCGGCCACGCAAAGGCCGGATCAATAGTAGGGTCACCTTTACCGCACCAGTATACAATTGTATCGCTAACTGCGGAGGCAACACCACACATAAACAACACTAAAACAATCGTTATACAAATCCGCATTTTATTCATAACATCCCGCTCCTTGTCCTTATATCACCTTTCAACTAAACAGTAAAAAAACCTTTGATTCTACCTGCTTCTTATTCTACAGCTATTTACACTGCAAAGCAAACCCACTTTGCGTTTTTATACAACCATTTTGCGCATCGAGGGAAAGTACGAATACGCCGTTCCGCTGACATGCTCCGCTCTACCCGGGATGGTTCGTGCAGATTACTCATTTCGTTGGGCTTTTTTTGCTCGCCTCTTCTAATTTACTGAAACCACACTTAGGACACCTGTCGGCATAATCCTCGATACCGCCAAAAACATAAAGAAATACCGCCTGACATTTCTCGCATTTCACAGCTCTAAAAATGCTTTCTTCGCCGCATTTTTTGCAAGCGATCGGCGGGCTAACACTTCCTGTCTCTCTTTGCTTTGTGTCCACAAGCTGGTAATAGTCTCGCATCGCCATCTCATAAGAAATTCCGCAAGCAGGATTGTTGCACTTGACCCATGTCATTTCGCCTTTTAAGTCAGGGATGCTGGTAAGATTTTCAGAACGGGTTGTAAAAAATATCACCGCAGCAAGAAGCAAGCAACAAGCCAAGGCAATAGGTATCATTTTCTTTTTATCCATCTGTACTTCCTAAACATCAGCGTTCGATTAAACTTGCGGCCACTTATTTAATATTATCGTCCGCATTGGTTAAAAAACAAAGCCAATTTGCGTTATTTTGCAACCATTTTGCGCATCGGTAACGGTGAAGTCGCTTAATTCCAATTCCACGGCGATGGTTAAAATTGTATGGGAGGGCATACCTCGCTGCCGGATATTGGAAATGCAGGGATACGAGCCATGCCAAAAGACATACGGGGCTCACGTCTAACCCGTGTAAGCCCCGTATCGAATACCTTTCAACAGTAATCTTCCTCTAAGTGAGAGGGAGGATTAGCCTTTTCTTCTCAACAAAGTTACCAGTCCCATGCCCAGCAGAGCAAGTGTTGCCGGCTCAGGTGTTATCAGAGTGTTGCCCGCATAATCGCCCGATGTCATGTAGGCAACTTGGCCGGAAATCCAACCTTCGCCTATGTAACCACCGACGAGAACTGTCTGATCACCCGGCAATACAACCTTACCTGTGCCGGTTATGTCCAGCAACCCATTTGCCGTCATTTCGAGGCTCGCTGCTGTAATAACTCCACCGCTTAGATCTACAAGACCCGTGCCAAAGTATTTACCTATTTGCAGGTTGGTGCCAACGCTAATTGAGCCATTGCTCATGTTGAGTATCCCATTGCCTCCGTTATTACCCCATGCATCATTAAGGCCGCCAACAGCAAATAAATCCGCAATGGTTATCGCGCCGCCACTGACATTCACTACACCGTGGTCGCCAGTGCCGCCGCCGATTTGCATCAGGCCGCCAGTTACACCAAGAGTGCCTCCGTTGTTAACATTAAGCGTGTGATCGCCCCAGAAACCTACATGTAAACTCCAGGACACTGCATTTACACCGTTATTAATCTCAGTGGTCTTTCCAGTGCGATTCAACTCGACACGCTGGCCGGCTACGGGCACAAACGATTCTGGAATCCAAAGGGGTGGTGGCCAGGATACCCAGTTATTTGCATTATTCCACAAGGTGTCTTCAGGATCACCACCGTTGCCAGCTCCCCCTTTCCAGTAGTTGGTCGCGGCGGGGGCAACACTAATCATGGCCAGCACCAAAACAATTGCCATCCAAATCTTAATACTCTTCATCATACACTCTCCTTCTTAAAGAACCATATTCTCTTCGCACAGGAACCAGCTTCCCGCACATTTTAACGCATTCAGCGATTTGGCAAAAAACCAAAGATGCACCTTAAAAATAGCTCTGCCTATCTATAAGTGTATCCTATAATTATCTCCTGTACGAAACAACGCCAGTTTGCGTTATATTGCAACCATTTTGCGCAAAGGGTCGATAGGAGTTGACATCCGGTAATATGTGAAGTATAAATCAATATATGAAAAAACTGCTCAGGGTAGCTTTATTCTTCGAAACTTCCGCGATAAACGACAGGAAACTGATGAGGGGAATCGCCAAGTATTCGCGACTGCACGGCCCGTGGCTTTTTTACAACAAAAGGCATCCTTTCTACATGACACAGGGGCACAGCATCTGGCAGCAGAAGGTTTTACCGGAACTTAAAGCATGGGCTCCGGACGGTGTTATCGCTCATGTTAATTCGAGAAAGGCAAAAGAATTATTATCGTTTAAAGTACCCACAATCCTTAGCGCACTTGTGGAACCGGAATATTTGGGTTCGACTTACTTTGCAGACGATAACACCGCCATAGCGACAATGGCTGCTGATTATCTGTTAGAGATAGGTTTTAAGAATTTTGCCTATTGCGGTTATCATCATCAATTCTGGTCCAATGAAAGATGTGAAAGCTTTGTCAATAAAATCTCGCGGGCCGGTTTCAAAACAGATATCTACAGGCAGCCAAATCTGTATTCCCGAGGTTTTATGCAGGAAGACCAGGTATTCCTAAGTCATTGGCTGAAATCCCTGCCGAAGCCGGTTGCTGTAATGGCTTGCAATGATGCCCGAGCTCAGCAGGTAATTGATGCCTGCAAACTTGCAGATTTGAACGTTCCTGAGCAGGTTGCCGTACTGGGAGTGGATAATGATGATTTGGTGTGTGACACAATGACCCCGCAGCTTTCAAGTGTGGCTCTCGGCACCGAAAAAGCTGGATACGAAACCGCGGAGCTATTAGACAGGATGACGTCCCGAAAAAAGATAAAATCACCGCGAATATCCATTCTTCCCACACATATTGAGATTCGACAATCTACCGACATCCTTGCAATAGAAGACCCTGAACTTGCCAAGGCAATCAACTTCATACGTACGTACAAGCATCAGCATGAGACCACGGTCGACGACGTGGTAGGCGTGACAACTCTGTCGCGTCGTGCGCTAGAACAGCGATTCAGAAAGGCGCTCAACAGGTCTATTTACGAGGAAATCAGGCACGTTTGCGTTGAGCGGGTTGCGCGAATGTTGTTGGAGACAACTATGCCGGTGTTCCAAATCGCAACAAGTCTGGGGTTTTCCAGCAGCGAACACATAGCAAGGCCGTTCCGAAAAGAAACAGGAATGAGTCCGAAAGAGTACCGCAGAAAATATGCTTATTGACCCCACCTTCTAAAAAAACGACGGCAGATGAAATTTAACGCATCTGCTGTCGGCTTACTTATAGGAGGAACTGTATTTTTCGCTCTTGCCTACAATTGCTTAATACAAGCCTCTACCACGGCACTCAAAGAGCCTGTTGCAAGGCAGATACAAAAATCACAAGCGCCATAATATAAACGCAGTTCATCTTTTTCTTCATCAGCAATCGCACCGCAGGGGAAGATCGTATTGTCGCAGTTTCCATTTCTTTCATACGACATTTCAGGCGCCATCAAATAACTGTTGGTTTTTCCGATTACTTTCCACGGTTCGTTTAAGTCCAGCAGTATCGCCCCAATGTAATAGTAAGTTCCGCCGGCAGGCGAAAAGACACCATGAATAATATCCAGCCAGCCCTTTTTTGTTTTTATGGGCGGCGTCGGCCCCAGTTTCTGCGCGTTCCAAAATCTATAGTTACTTGCAAGAACAGGTTTGAATCCGCCCCAGTGTATAAGGTCCGGCGAAGAGCTGATCCAAATATCTCCACTGCCCCCGTCCCCTCCACCCGGTCTGTCGAGTTTCCAGTATTTGCCTTTTATTCTCTCCGAGAAAAGCGATGCGCCTCGATTTCTAGGCTGGGTAATGATGTCAATTCTCTCGTAGGTTTCAAAATCCTTAGTTTTGCCCAGCATGCCCACAGGCGAGTCAAATCCCTTAATCATAACCGGAGTTATGATATAATAGGTGTCGTCGATCTTTGTGACTCGGTTATCAATAAAATGGTGATAGAGCGGATAGGGGTATTCCTCAGATTGTGTGTCGATGAAATTCTTGTCGGACAATTCAAAATGAACGCCATTCCTGCTTCTGGCAATACGAGTCTGTCCAACATCTCTCCCATATCCCCTTGTTGCGCAATGTTCGACTACCGAGACAAGCAATATCGTCTCTCCCTTATACATGACAGGAGCGGGATTATAAATTTGGGCGATTCCCGGGTAATCCTTGACCTTCAATAAGGGATTGCCAAAATGCCTCTGCATAATGGCAGTTGTGTCTTTCGTTTTTTCGCTCGTTTTATAATAATCCCTGACTTTCACCACAAGATGACCATTGCGCGCGATATTGTCGGTACGTTTTTGCAAAATAGGTGTTATGTCTTCCATCTTTCAATCCTCATCATAATGTTAATTCATTTCGTCAGTGCAGCTATTTTTATGCAATCACCAACATTATATTCAATTTGATATTCACTGTCAGACAGTGTGACCAACGATTTTTCAATACTCGCTATCCATTTTCCTGAGTTGTCAAAATATCCTGTCTGACATGTGTCTGGCTGCACATCAAATGTAAAATAAGCTGCCTCATCCGCCACGCAATAAAAATTGCCGTCCTTTTGGACAACAAGCCCCACAGGTTCGCTGCCGTTTCTGCTCTTAAAGCCTATGGCTCTGCCGCAAAGAGGTTTTGCTGCCTTATAAGATGCGGATGGATAATCTGTTTCAGTATTAAACTCCAGCATCTTTTCTTTCGCACTTTCAGCTATCAAAGCTCCAACTTTATTAAGCCCCTCATTCAGATTCTTTATCTTTTGAGTAACACGCCAGGTCTTAAAGTCCTTGTCATATAAGCCCGGCTTATTCCATACCGAATCATAATCTACTCTGTATATGTTATAGAATCCGCCGTT
>Ga0315278_10003837_pt1 | contig 13498 bp, 9 predicted proteins | sample YL17G06_0_MG_FD_203880 | JGI IMG/M metagenome (GOLD analysis project Ga0315278, IMG submission 203880) | Sediment microbial communities from Yellowstone Lake, YNP, Wyoming, USA - YL17G06_0 | ecosystem: Environmental > Aquatic > Freshwater > Lake > Sediment | place: USA: Wyoming | collected...
CTCCCATACCGTGATCCCTCCCGGCAGCACCATCTGCGGCCGCAGCGCGACCGCGCTCGCCGCCGGCGCCTCCGGCTCGGCGTCCCACCGCGACTTGCGCGCGCGGCGGGCGGGGCGGTCGCCCGGCGGCGGCGCGTCGGGGGCGCGCTTGCCGTCGCCGGCATCGGCGGGCGGCGCCAGCGGCGGCGGCGGGGGCGGTGGCGGCGGCGCCGGCGGCGGCGAGTCGCCGGGCATGGGCATGACCGCCCGGGGAGGCGGCGGCTCGCGGTCGGGCGGCGGCCGGGGAGTGGGGAGAGAGCGGGCGCCGCCGGCGCTCCCCACGCCGCCGGTCCCTCCGCTCCCTCCGTCGCGTGAAGGCGTCACACAAACCAAAGCCCAAACAACACGCAAACCAACCATCCGATCAATCCTTGCCCAGCAGCAAGCACTCGAGGAAGCGCGGCGCGAGAGCCGCGGGCGGCGCGAGCGCGTGCGACGGCGCGTCGAACAGTGCGCCCCACGCGGGGCCGCGACCGGCTTTGAGGCCAGAAATGGGGGCTTGGGCAATGGGCCGGGGCCCCGCCCCGCCAAACGCGGCGTCCAGGCCCGCCACCGGCTCGGCCGCCGCGTCGGCCGCCGTCGTGGGCCGCGCGCCTTCATCGCTGACCGCGCCCGCCGCCGCAGCCAGGCAAAACTCGCGGTCGGACGTGACGATGATGAGGGGGGGGACGCCGGCCGGGGAGGCGGGCGCGGCGGCGGCGGCGAGGCGGGAGCAAGGGTCGGCCCAGGCCAACGCGTCTGCCGCGCCGCGCGGGAGGTCCCACCCGGCGACCGCGGCGCCGTCGGCGGCGGCCAGGACGAGGACGCGGCCGCCGGGGGCCGTCCCTGGGGTGGGGCGGTCGGGCGGGGCGAGGGCGACGGCCACCAACGGCGCGCCGCGCGCGGGCGACAGCCTTCCGCCGCGCGCCCTCGCCGCCCACGCCAGGCGCCCCGCCACCACGTCCCATCCGGCGACGCACGGGTGCGCCCCGCCGTAGGCGCCGACGAGGACGGGGGTGCCGGCGACAAAGGCGAGTTCTGTGAGAGGGCCGCCGCGCGCGGCGGGCGGCGCGGCGTGCACGGCAAGGCGCGCGCCATCCGCCGCCCGCCACAGCCCGACGTCCGGCCCCGCGGCGGCAGCGACCAGGGTGCCGTCGTCCGACATGGCGACGGCGGCCAGGGGGAGGGAGGCCAGGGTGGCGGCCCACGCGCAGCGCCAGCGGTCGGCCGCGCCGTCGCCGCAGCCGCTGCGCCGCCACAGCTTGAGCTCGCCGTCCGCGCCCGACGTCACGATGGAGGCGCCGTCGGGGGAGGACGCGAGGCCGGTGATGGCGCCGCTGAGTGTGTGGGGAAAAGGGGAAACGTGAGCGTTGGGCCGCGATTATTAAATCCGACAATCGTGTCCCGCCGCCGTCTAACAAGGCCCGCCGACACGCGGCAGACCCCTGCAGGCGCACAACGGTCTCTGCTCGGCTCGGCGCGGCGGCCCTCCCACCGCCCCACGCGCACCTATGCGGGTCGACGACGTCGGCGGCCAGCAGGAAGGGGGCGTCGCCCGCGGCGGCGGTCGCCGGGGCGGCCCACAGTTTGAGCGCCGACGCACGGCCTCCGGGCGCGCCGGGGCGCGGCAGGGACAGCGCGGTCGCAAGGCGGGCGCCGCAGGACGAAAATGCGATGTGCGTGACTCTGGGGCCGGGCGGCGGCGGCGGATCGCCGGCCGCGGGCGGCGGCGGCGCGACCGCGTCGCGCGGCGCGGCGGCGAGCGCGCCGGCGTGCCGGTCGCGGAGCACGTCCCAAAACTGGAGCTCGCCACCGGGAGCAGCGACGACGAGCTCGCCGGAGGGCCCCGGGCGCAGCGCGGCCGCGCCGCGCGCGCCGCGCGGGCGCGGGCGCAGCCCGCGCACCGCCGCGTCGACGGCCGCCGTCGCCAGATTCACGCGCCGCAGCGTGTTGTCCGCCTGGGCCATCACGACAGCGCGTTCATCCGCGCGCACGGCGTCCAGGGACGTGATGGCGCCGCCGAGGCGCGGGAGGAAGGAGCGGCCGCCGCTGGACAGCTGCCACTGGCAGAGGACGCCCTCGTGCCCCCCAGACAGCAGGAATTCGCCGTCCGGGGTGAAGGCGAGGGAGAGCACCGAGGCCGCGTGCCAGTGCAGCGTCTGGGGCGGCGGCAGGGGCGGCGGCGCGCCCTCGGCCGCGCGCGGCGCGGCGAGCGCGGCGGCCAGGCCGCGCCACACCGTGACGCGGCCGGTGGCGTCGCCAATGGCGACCCGGTCGTCGTCGCCGTCGACGGCGATGGACTGATGAGGGGCGGAGGGTCGAGTGTGGGCGGAGGGCGAGGCGGCGCGCAGCGCCCCCGCCTTCACCCCCCAACTCCCTCGACGCACCGTCACCGCCTTCGTCCGCACAATGGTCAGCGGGCTGTGCAAATCGCCTGCCGCCGTCCAAAGCCAGACGGTGCGCCGCTCGTGCGCGGCGACGACGCCGCCGCCGGCCGAGAGCGAGAGCGCAGCGGGCGACGCGAGCTTGAACCGCTCGCCCTCGACAACGCCCGTCGCCAGGTGCAGGCGCAGCACACGGCCCGCGCCCCGCTCCCAGAGCGTCGAGAGCCAGGCGACGCCGGCGCGCGGCGGGACGGCAAGGCCGGTCACGGGCGCGCCGACGGACGCCGTCGACACGCAGCGCCCGGTGGCCAAGTCCCAGCATTTGAGGGTGCCGTCCAGGGACGCGGTGTAGGCCTGGGGAAGAGGGGAGGGGGTGGGCGGCGCGGCGCGGCACGGCGCAATGCGGCCGCCGTCGGCGCGGGCGGCACGCCGCCTCCTCCCCCCTCCATCTCTAACCTTGCCCTCGTCCGCCGGGTGCCGCGCCACTGCAGTCACGTCCGCGGCGTGCCCGCGCAGGACGAGGAGGGGGGCGTCGGCGCCGCCGGCCGCCGCATACACGCGCAGCGTCGGCCCCGCAGGCGCCAGCAGCAGGCGCCCGTCGGCCGACGCCACGGCGCCGTAGCGGGCCAAGGGGCCGCCGCCTCGGAGCGGCATGGTGAGAGGGGGAGTGGGGGATGGTGGCGCCGCGCGCCGGCGCTGCCCGGCTAGCCGCGCGCTCTCCCTTCTCTTCTCATATCTCTACAGGTGCCACCACTTGCGCCCCGCCCGGTCGCGCAAAGCTTTGGCCGCCGCCTCAAACCCGGCCGCGTCGGCCGCCAGGGCGTCGGTGGCGACGGCCAGGCCGTCGAGGCGCTCGCCGCGCGCGGCGAGCGCGGCACGCGTCTCGGCCAAGGCCGCCACCGCCGCGTCCGGGCGCGCGCGGGACGGCAGAGGGCGCCCGTAGGCCGCCCTAATCTCGTCCGCGGTGCGGGTGCCGACGTGGGGGCGGGGAAGCGGAGGGACCGGCCGCGAAGACGACGACGGCGCGGCCGCGCGCGCAACGCCAAAGAGGGCCGCACGCACGCCATCCTCTCCATCCCCCGCCTCATCCGCGTCCGACTTGCGTCGCATGAACACCGCCGCCAACGACGGCGCGCCCCGGGACGGGCCGCCGCGGGCGCCGCGCAGGCGGTCGGCCGCCGACGCGAGCGACTCGACGAGGCCGCCGCCCGCGGCCGCGGCCGCGGTGGCCAGCAGGGCCGCGCCGAAATACGATGTGGCGGATTGGCGCGGTGCGGGGGGCGCGGTGGGCACTGCCGCCGGCTCGGCGGTGCGGCGCAGCTCGCTCGCGAGCGGCGGCAGCGGCGGCGGCGCGGGCGACGCCGCCAACACCCCCACGCGCGCCACCTCGCCTCCCCCACCAAACAGGAGCAGCACGCCGTCGGCTGCGCCCGCGGCCAGGGTGGCGCCGGCGGGCCAGGGGAAGCCGAGCGCGGCGTCGAGGGTGGGGGGCGGGGCGGGGGAGAGGCGCGCGAGCGACGGCAGGGCGAAGACGTGCAGGGCGCCGCCGGCCACGATCGCCAGTCCGGGGCCGCCGCCGGGGGAGGTCACGGTCCAGGCGGCCAGAGGCGGGGCGGGGATGGCGGCTTTGGAGAGCACGGGAAGAGGGGCGGGCGCGGGGGCGCCCGCCTCGGCCGCGGCCGCTGCCGCCGCCAACCAGGCCGCCAAGTCGACCACCACCGCCCCGCTTGCGGCGACGAGCGCAATTCCTGTCGCTTCAGGCGCGCCCTCGGGCGCGGGCAGGCCCGGCGGCAGCCCTGGCGGGTCGCCGCCGCGGCGCGGCGACGTGCCGTCGGGCGACGCCGCGACGCTCGACGCGCGCCGGCCCCGCCCCCGCTTTTGCTCCTTGAGCGCGGTGAGGGCGGCTGTCAACAGCTCACCCTCGTCCTCGGACGTGGGTGGTGAAGGGGCGGGGGCCGGCGATGCCGGGTCGGCGGTCGCCGCGCGCGCGCGCTCGGGCTCGGGCTCGGGCGACGCCACGCGCGAGCCGGCGAGGTCGACGGTCGACCGCCTGGACGCCGCGGGCGACGCCGCGCCGTCGCCGGGCGGGGGAGGCGCGTCGAGGGCGCGCGCGTCGGTCGTCGGCGTGCGCCGCGAGGCGCGCGCGCTGCCCGTCGGCCGGGGCGGGCCCACCTCCCACCCGTCGCTGTCGCGGGACGCGGTCCGGCGCGCGAAGGCGGGCGTCGAGGGCGCGACCAGGTGCGCGCCGTCGGCGGCGGGCGGCGGCGGCGGCGGCGGCGGCGGCGCGTCGGCGGCAGGCGTCGGCGGCACGGACGCGTCGCCACCCCCATCCTCGCCATCCTCCACCACCGCTGGCGGCGGCGCGTCGCTCGCGTCGGCGCGCCCCGCCCACGCGAGCGCGAGCGGCGGCGCCGGCAGCGCGGCGGCCGCGCCCGCCGCGGTGAGCGGCACGAGGCAGGGAGCGAGGCCGGCCAGCGTCGGGGTGGCGACGGCGCGCGCCAGAAGGGTCCCGGCCGCGGCGTCGAGCGCGGCGAGGGCTCCGTCGGCGAGCGCGGCGAGGAGGACGAGGCGCGAGCGGCGCAAAGAACCAGCCGCCACCGGCTCGGCCACAAACTCGAGCGCGACCACGGCCGCGCTCCCGGCGACCGCCACACGCCACGCGACGCGCGGCGTCGCCAAATCGAGGCACACGACGGCGCCGCCCGCGTCGCCCGCGGCGGCCAGGCCCTCGCGCGGCGCGAGCGCCAACGCTGTGACCGCCGGCGACGCCGCGGCCGCGGGCGCCGCGGTGAGCACGAGCTGCCAGCCGGGCGGCTGGGGGGAGCCGCCGTCGGGCGGCGGTGGCGCGGGCGCGAGGGTGGCCGCGCCGCCCACCGCCGGCAGCTCCACGTCGGCCGCCGCCACCACGCGCGCCGCCGCGCAGAATTGATGCACGCACACGCCTCCCCGCTCGTGCCCGGTGATCGCCAAACCGGCCGCCGGGCGGGCGGCGACCGCGGTCGCCGCGCGCGGGCGGCGGGGGGCGCCCGCCCACGGCGACGCGTCCAGGAGCGTCGGCGGGTGGCCGCCCGAGTCCCACACTCGCAGGCGGCCATCCTCGTGCCCGGTGAAGAGGAGGCGGGTGGGAGGCGGGAGGTGCGGCCCGGGCGGGGGCGCGCCGACAAGGCCGCGCCACTGGGGCGCGGGCGCGCGCGCGCCCAGCCGCGCCGCGCCCGCGGCCGCCGCCGACTCTGGCGTGCAGCAGTGCAGCAACGCCGTGTCGTGACCGTCCCGGCGTCCGGCCTCGTCCGCGGCGGGCGCAGCGGCCGCCGCGGTCGTCGCGGGCAGCGCGGCGAGCGGCGTCGCGAGCGGGGCGGGGGCGCCGTCACCGCCGCCGTACGCCATCAGGGACCCGCTTTCGGCCAGTACTAAAGGCCGGGCGGCTGGGCAGTGGGGGGAGGGGGGGATGAGGGCGACGGCGCGCACAGCGCCAAACCAGGGGAGCGCGCGGCGGAGGGCCGGCGCCGACGCCGGCGCCAGGGCCGCCAGTTCGGCCGCGGGGTCGATGACCGTCAACTCCATCGGGTTGTCCTCGCCGCGCCCGCCCCAGGCGAGCACGCCCGGGGGGGCGAGCCAGAGGCCGCGCAGCGGCCGCGCGCGCGCGCCCGCCAGGGCGAGCGAGAGCACGGCGGCCGGGGCCAGAGCGGGTGGTGCGCGGGTGGCGGAGGGCGCGGGCGCGCCCTTGGGCGGGCGCCACAAGACGACCGCGCCGTCGGCGTGGCCGGTGGCAAAGAGCGAGCCGTCGGCCGCGGCCCACGCGACCGCCGCCGCGCCCGCCCGCGGCGCGCGCGCGACGGCGGCCTCCCGCCTCAAGTCCCACACTGTGGCGCCGGTGTCGGCGTGCGCGACGAGGGCGATCGAGGAGGAGGGGGCGACCGGGGGCGCGAGCGCGGCGACGGGGCCCGCGCCGAGGGACGAGGCGGCGACCTCGTACGGCAGCAAGGCGAGGCCTCCAGCCGCTGTGCCGGGGCCCACAGTGGCGGACGCGTCACTGTCCCGGTCCCGGACCAGGGCCAGGACGGAGACGGCGCCGGACGCGCGGCCGAGCAGCACAAACGGCGACCCCGCGAGCGGCGCGGCCGCCGTCGCCGCGTCGGCCAGGGGCAGCGAGTCGACCAGGCCGCCCGCGGCGTCGCTATCGAGCGCTCCGGGGGCCGACCAGAGCTGGGCGTCGCCGGCGGCGGTGAGACGAAGGAACTGCCCGCGGCCGGCCAGCGGCAGGAGGGCGCGCGTTGCGGCGGGCGGCCCGCCCCCATCGCCCTGCTGCGGTGGCGGCAGGCCGACCTCGGGCCAGACCGCGGACGCGACCGCGACGCGGCCGTCGCTGGTGGCGACCTAAAGAAGGAGGGGAGGAGGTCGGCGCCTTTTCCTCCTTTGCCACTCCAACCCTCCTCCCCTCCACCCAACCCCTCACCGCCAGCAGGCGACACTCTTCGTCAAACGCGACCGCGTCCGCGGCGGCCGGCAGCCCGGCCCAGGCGGAACGCGGCGTGGGGGCGACGTCGGCCGCGGCCAGGGGCGCGGGCGCACCCTCGCGCCCGCGAGCGCGCTGGTGCGACAGGCGCGGCATCGAAAGGTGAGTGCGGGGCCGTGGGCGAGGCGCGGACCGCGATGCACGCCCGCCCGCAGCTCACGCCGGCCGCCGCCAGGGGGGCGCGCTGGCCAATGGGCGCCGACCAATGGCGGGCCGCGCCACCGGGGGCGGCGGGACCGGCGGCTGCCCGGGCCGGGCGGGAGGGATAGTGAAAGGCTCGCGAGAGACCGCCGCAGCCGGCCCAAAACCGCGCTCACGATGGCGACCGCCCTGCGCCCCAGCTGTCGCCCGGTGCCCAAGAGCCTGCCGGCCGCCCGCGTTGGGTCGTGCAACGCCGCCCTCTTGCGGCAGCGCCTCCCCGCGCGCGGCTCGGCTGGCCAGCCCGCCGCGCGCGCCGCGTCGCTCGTCGCGCGCGCCGAGCTGAAAGCGCTCATCTTCGACTGCGATGGTGGGGGGTCGGCGGGGGTCGGAGACGGGGGGGAGGGCCGCATCGGCGCCGCGACCCCGGCCCGCCGACAAACCTCCCACCCCCGCCCCAGGCGTCATCCTCGAGTCCGAGGACTACCACCTGAAGGCGTACAACGACGCGTTTGAGTATTTCGACTGCCGGATCGGCGGCCAGCGCGTCTTCTGGAGCGAGGTCCGAGGAGCGGGAGGGCAGGCGGCGGGTGCGGCGGCAAGGACGCGGCTCCCCGCGCACCCCGCACCCCACCCACCCCACCTCCACCCACGCAGACATACTATGACGACCTGCAGAACAAGGTCGGGGGCGGCAAACCCAAAATGCGGTTCTACTTCAACGGGGACGGGTGGCCGACCTCGTCCGTCCTGCCGGCGACCCCCACGACCGACACGGCCAAAGAGCAACTGGTCGACACGCTCCAGGCGTGGAAGACGACGCACTACCAGACCATGGTGGGGTCGGGAGACGTCGACCCGCGCCCCGGCGTCCTCCGCTTGATGGACGACGCGCGCGAGGCCGGCCTCGCGGTCGGCGTGTGCTCCGCGGGCACCAAGTCGTCCATCGTGGCCGTGCTGGGGGCGCTGCTGGGCGAGGGGCGGTTCAAAGGGCTCGACGTGTTCCTCGCGGGCGACGACGTTCCCCAGAAAAAGCCCGACCCCATGATCTACAACCAGGCCGCGATCAAGCTGGGCCTGGACCCTGCCTCGTGCGTCGTGGTGGAGGATTCGGCCATCGGGGCGGCGGCCGCGGCGGGCGCCGGCATGCGGTGCGTCATCACGTACACGCGGTCGACCCGCGACCAAGCCTTTGCCTCGGCGGAACGCATTGTCGGGTCCTTGATTGATGAAACGGGCCGTCCCACGGTCACGGTTGCTGAGCTGGCGGCGGGGCGCGTCGTCCAGGACGACCGCGTCGACCTCCGCGGCGTGTGATGAGGAAGAAGCGTGACGCCGCCGCGGCGGCGTGAAACATATATTGTCCGCTGGCGCCTGGTCTGTGCGATTCACTCTGGAGCAGAGCCCGCGGCGGGCCCTCGTCTCTCCCTTTGCTCGGTCGCGGCGACGCCGGCCGCCGCCGCCGCGCCGCGCCAGTCTCCGGCCCGGGCCTCGGCGCCCCTCCCTCCCCGCCCAGGTGTGCTGCCGTCGGTCGCCGACATCGCGGCGCGACCGCCGGGCGCTCCCGGCGGCCGGCGCGGGCCCCGCCGACGCGGCGCCGCGCCATGGCTTTGCGCGGCACCGCGCCGCCGCCCACCCCACCCCCCACACCCCTCCAGCCCCCCACACAATGGCGTCCAAGCCCGCGGGCGGGGACGCCGTCATCCTGTCCCCCATTGTCAAGGGGCTATCCGGGTCGATGGGCGGCCTCGTCGAGGCGACGTGCCTGCAGCCGATCGACACTATCAAGACAAGGCTCCAGGTAAAAAGGGAGAGAGAGAGGAGAGGGAGGCGGTCGTGGAGCGAGCGGGGCCTGGGACTCGCGCTGCCAGCTCTCCTCTCACCGTCCCCTCCCTCCATCCATCCCCGTTTTAGCTCGACCGCACCGGCAAATACAGGGGCGTGTTCCAGGCCGGCTCCCTCATCGCGCGCGAGGAGGGCGTGCGCGCGCTCTGGAAGGGGTTGACCCCGTTCTCCACCCAACTCTGCGCCAAGTACGCCCTCCGCTTCTCCACCAACGCGTTCTACCAGGGCCTGATGCGCGACAAGGACGGCAACCTGGGCAACGGCGGGCGCATGGCGGCCGGCTTTGCGGCGGGCGTGACCGAGGCGCTCATTTTGGTCACGCCCTTTGAAGTCGTCAAAATTCGCCTCCAACAACAAAAAGGGCTGGCCAAAGAGGCGCTCAAGTACAAGGGCCCCATCCATACCGCGGGCGTCATCGTGCGCGAGGAGGGCGTGCGCGGGCTGTGGTCTGGCGCGACCCCGACAGTGATGCGCAATGGGACCAACCAGCTCTGCATGTTTTGGGCGAAACATAATTTCGACCGCATCTACTGGGGCAAGGCGGAAGGCGACGGGAAGGCGCTCACGCCGGGCCAGTCGATGGCGTCGGGTTTCTCTGCTGCCATCCTGGGCCCGATCGCCACCTGCCCCTTTGACGTCGTCAAGACGCGGCTCATGGCCCAGGCGGGCGCGCCGCCGGGCACGGTCAAGTACAGCGGGCTGGTGGACGCGCTCATCAAGATCGGGCGCGACGAGGGCGTGCTCTCGCTCTGGCGCGGCCTCACCCCGCGCCTCATGCGCATCCCGCCGGGGCAGGCCATCGTGTGGGCGGTGTCAGACCAGGTGACGGGCTACTTTGAGGCGCGGGCGCGCGCGCAGAGGGCGGCGGGCAAGTGAGAGAGGGAAGGCCAAGGCCATCTGCCGCCGCGCGCCCCCGCCGCCGCGGCCCCTCCCGGGCCGCGGCGGCCCACCCCAGTCAATTTAACGCGCCCCATGCTAGGTGGAGGCGCGCGCACGCCCAGCAACCCGTGCCGGGACGCGACCTGAAAGACGAGGCGAGGCGAGGAGAGGGCGCGCACGTTGCGCTTCTCCCCGTCACACTAACCAAACACGCGTCAAACCCCCTCCCCCTTCAACACGGCCGCCAGGCGGGCGACGCCGCCCGCGCCCTTGGGCCCCGCGCGCAGCGCGTCGGCGCCGACCATGGATCCGTCCGGGAAGAGGCACAAATCCAGCGTGGGCGCGCCCAGCTTGCACCCAGGCGCAGCGCACGTCAGTTTGCGCAGCTGGGCGCCCGCTTTGGCGCAGACGGCGGTCGCGGCGGCGTTGGACGAGGCGCCGAGCGCGGGGCCGTTGAGAAAGGCGGCGACCGCGCCCGACCGGGCAGCATTCGAAGAGCCGCCACCACCGCTGCGTCCGGTGGGCGTCGACGCGCGGAAGAGGGTCCATTCGTCGACCGCGGCGGTCGGCCCGAACGAGCACACGCCCCAGGCCGCGCCCACGGAGTCGGCGAGCGTGTGCGCAGCGCCCGCGCTCTGCTCGCAGAACACGGAGGCGGGGTTGGCGACGGCAGAAGCGACGGCGAGAATCGCGGCTGGAGGGCGGCAACGGGGCGTCGGGATGGGGTTGCACGCGTGGCAAGCGGCCGGGCGGCCGGCGCCCCTGTCCGACACTCACCGAGCGCCAGGAGCGTCAAGCGCGGGCGGCGCATGGTGGCGAGGAGTGAGAGCGCAGCGAGCGGCGCGGCCGACACTGTGCCGGGCCACTCCCGCGCCCCGCCCGCCCAGCGTCCCACGCACCCCGAGAGCCGCGCGCTCCGCCCTCATCCCGCCCGCCAGCATGCGGGCCCTGGCCGCGCCGCCGTCCGCGGCCGCGCCGCCGCGGCGGCCCGCGCCGCGTGTGTGGGGCGGCGGTTGCGGCGCGTCGCCGGGCGTGCGCGCGGTGCGTGGCGTAATGAGGCTTGGCGAGCGTGGCGGGACGGCGCGGCGGCGGGCGGGGCGCCAATGCGGGCGAGACGCCGCGTGGCGGCGCTGGCGGGCGGCGGGGGGGGGGGCGGCCGCGGGCGCCGCCGCCCGCCTGTGCCAGCGTTGCTGGATGGTTGGATCGATCACGCCCGCCTGCTGACGCCGCCCTCTCTCTCCGCAGCCCCTGCGCCTCCCAGCGCCGCCCGCCGCCGCCGGCGACCTCGCCGCCCCACCCCCCCGCCCCTCGCCCCCCCCCGGCGGCGGCGGCGGCGACTTCAGGCCGCCCCCCCGGCCCGCCGGCGACGGCGGCCGCGGCCGCGGCGACTACCAAGGGCGCGGGAGGGGCGACGGCGCCGGCCGCGGCCCCTACACCCCCGGCGCCGGCCGCGGCCCCTACGTGCCCGGCGCCGGCCGCGGCGGCGGCCCCGGCGGCCGGTCTGATTTCGGCGGGCGCGGCCGGGGCGGCCCCGGGCGCGGGCCCTACGTGCCCGGCGGCGGCCGCGGCGACGGCGCGGGCCGCGGCTCGTTCACGCCCGGCGGCGGCCGGGGCCCCTACGTCCCCGGCGGCGGCCGCGGCTCCTTTGGCGACCGCCCCTACACGCCCCGCCCCGGCGGCTACGCGCCGGGCGGCGGCTCGTTCGCGCCCGGCGGCGGCCGCGGCTCCTACGGCCCGCCCCAGGGCGGCTACGCGTCCCCGGGCGCCCCGACCGCCTCGGCCGACGGCGAATCGGCTGCCGACGCCGACCGCCGGTACGGCGGCGGCCGCGGCGGCCGCTACGGCCGCAACCGCGACGACCGGGGCCCGCCAAACGGCGGCCTCGTCATCAACAACGACATCCCCGCGGACGAAGTGCGCCTCCTCGGCGAGGACAAGGCGATGCTGGGCGTCATGCGGCTCGACGCCGCGCTCGCGCTCGCGGCCGAGGCGGGCGTGGACGTCGTCCTCGTCTCGCCCGACGCCTCCCCCCCCGTCGCCCGCCTCGTTTCGGCGTCCAAGCACCGGTTTGAGCTGGGGCGCGCGGCCAAGGACGCGTCCAAGAAGCAGCGCGAGGCGCGGCAGGGCATGAAAGAGCTCAAGATGCGGCTCAACACGGACGTGCACGACTATCAAGTCAGGCTGCGGGCTGCCACCAAATTCATTGCCAAAGGCGACAAGGTCAAAGTGTCTGTCGCCTTTCGGGGCAGGGAGATGGAGCACAAGGCCGACTGCGTCGACCTCTTCAACAAGTTTGTGTCTGAAGTCGAAGCCGCCGGCGTGGACGTGGCCGTCCAATCCCCTCCGGCGATGATGGGGCGCAGCATGAGCATGATCCTGGGGCCGGTCAAGGTGGTGGCGGTCGGTGGGGGCGTGGGCGGGGGCAAGGCCGAGTGAGAGAGAGAGAGGGTGAGGGCGCGGCCGTTCCGCGCGTGGAAGCACTGTGCCGGTCGTTGCGGTGTGTGGTGGGGCGGGCGGTAGGGCAGAGGGCGTCTCTCCATCTCACACTCTCCCGACGGGGTCGCCCCGCTCCGGCATGGGCGGCTCCGGCTCCAAGCCCGCGCGCTTCGACGCGCCCGCCCTGGGCGTCGCCCCCTTTGACCCGCCGCTCCCGCCCGTGCGCACGCGCGGGGGGGACGGCGACCTGGTGCGGCGAGGATCGGGGCGCGACGGCGGCGGCGCTGCGGGCCGCACCCGCGTTGGGGAGACGCACTCGGTTCCGAGATGCCAGACGGGAGCTGGTTGTCGAGCTCGTTGTGGGGGTCGACGACCACCCTCCTTTCCAGGCTTTCGCCACCCTTGCCGACCGCGACGCCGCCCTGGCCAAGTGCACGGCAGCGGTCGACGACCGGTGCGTGCGCGGCGCGCGCTACGGGTGCGCGCTCGCCGCCGCGCGAAAGTGCGCGCTGCCGGTGTGGCAGCGCCTCCTCGGCCGGCGCGGCAACCCGTCCCAGCGGGCCATGTGCGAGGCCGCGCACCGGGCGGCGTGCGGGCAGGGCGCGGCCAAGGCGTGCGCGGGGCACGCGGCCGGGTTTTGCAGGCGTGCGGTTGGGGTGGGCGACGGAGAGACGGCGGCCTCTCTCGCCCCGGCCTGACCCGCCCGCCGTCGTTTCTGAGCTCTGCCTGGCCTCGGGTTGCAGTGCGCGGCCCCAGGGCGCACGCCGCGCCTCCGCGCGCTCGCGCGGCTCTCAACCCTTCCTCTCTAACTCACGCGGCCTTGGCGGCCGACCCACCGACGATGATCTGGTTGATCGGCTGTGGAGTTGGAGGGGGACAGAGTGAGCGGGGTGTGAGGGGAACATGAAGACGCCACCTTCCCTCCCTCCCTGTGTCTCCTCTTTCTCTCGCACGATGAAGATCAGCTTGACGAAGAACCCGATGAACCCCATGACGACGAAGCCGAGCGCTGTCTTGGTCACGATCTTGTTGAACTCTGGGAGAGAAGAGGAGGGAGGAGGCGCGAATCGGCGGGCCGCGCGCGATGCGCGCCTGAGAGCGCGCGGGCGGCGCCACGCCCCGGCGCCGTCCCCAACGCTTCACCCTATCGGGCCCACATCCACGGCGCCGCGAGCCGGGCGCCCCGCCGCCGCGCAACCCCCGCCCCCCCCCCCCCCCCCTCAGCAAGGGCGGGGGGGCGGGTGGCCCCCGTTTAAAAACCCCCCGCCGGTGTGGTAAAAACCGT
>Ga0315278_10003838_pt1 | contig 13498 bp, 11 predicted proteins | sample YL17G06_0_MG_FD_203880 | JGI IMG/M metagenome (GOLD analysis project Ga0315278, IMG submission 203880) | Sediment microbial communities from Yellowstone Lake, YNP, Wyoming, USA - YL17G06_0 | ecosystem: Environmental > Aquatic > Freshwater > Lake > Sediment | place: USA: Wyoming | collected...
GGAGCGGCGCGAAGTTCTCGATGCCGGGCATGATGGACACCGTCCTGAACCTGGGCCTCAACGAGGAGTCGCTGAAGGGCCTCGCCGAGCAGTCGGGCGGCGACGTGCGGTTCGCGCAGGACGCCTACCGCCGCTTCATCCAGATGTTCGGCAAGATCGTGATGAACGTTCCCGGCGACGCGTTCGAGGAGGCGCTCGACCGCGCGAAGGAAGCCAAGGGCGAAGACGCCTCCGACACCGACCTCGGCGTCGACGACCTGCGGTCCGTGACCGCCGGGTTCCTCGAGATCTACGAGCGGCACACAGGCTCGCCGTTCCCGACCGAGCCCCGCGACCAGATGACCCTCGCGATCGAAGCCGTCTTCAAGTCGTGGAACGGCAGGCGCGCGATCGACTACCGGCGCCAGAACAAGATCAGCGACGATCTGGGCACCGCCGTGAACGTCCAGTCGATGGTGTTCGGCAACCGTGGGAGCGACTCGGGCACCGGCGTGGCCTTCACGCGCGACCCGAGCACCGGCGAGAAGGTCCCCTACGGCGACTACCTCGAGAACGCCCAGGGCGAGGACGTGGTTGCCGGGATCCGGAACACGCTCAAGCTCGCCGAGCTCGAGAGGATCGACCCGGTCTCGTACGGCGAGCTGATCCAGGTGATGCACACGCTCGAGATGCACTACCGCGACATGTGCGACATCGAGTTCACGATCGAGAAGGGCCGGCTCTGGATCCTGCAGACCCGCATCGGCAAACGCACCGCGTTCGGCGAGTGGGTGATGGCGTACGACATGCTCGAGGAGCACCTGATCGATGACGACTCGGCGCTCCTGCGCGTCGACGCGAACCGCCTCGAGGAGCTCTTCAAGCGGCGGATCTCGGTGACGGCCGCCCAGACCACCGTGCCGATCGCGAAGGGCCTGAACGCGTCGCCCGGCGCCGCGATCGGCAAGGTCGTGTTCAGCGCCGACGAGGCCCAGGAGTGGGGGAACCGTGGCGAGCAGGTGATCCTGGTCCGCCGGGAAACCACCCCAGACGACTACCACGGCATGATCGCGGCCCAGGGGATCCTGACGAGCGCCGGGGGCACCAACTCGCACGCCGCCGTGGTGGCCCGCGGTGAGGGCATCCCCGCCGTCTGCGGTGCCGACGCGATCAGGCTGAACCCCGCGGCGAAGACCTTCTCTGCGAACGGCACCCTGGTATCCGAGGGCGATGTGATCACGATCGACGGGTTCACCGGCAACGTGTTCGTCGGCGAGCTGCCGCTCGAGGAATCGCTCCTGGAGAAGGCGCGAGCGGGCGACGCCGAGGCGCGCGAGGCGCAGCTCTGGAAGGCGTTCGCGCGGCTGATGGAACACGCGGACGCACGCCGCCGTCTCCGGGTGCGCGCGAACGCCGACACGCCCGATCAGTCCGAGAACGCCCGCGAGCGCGGCGCCGAGGGCATCGGGCTTTGCCGCACCGAGCACATGTTCCTGGGGTCCGAGCGCGTCCACGCCGTGCAGCAGATGGTGTTCGCCGAGACCGCCGAAGAAGAGCAGGCCGCCTACGACGTGCTGCTTCCGCTCCAGAAGGGCGACTTCGTCGGCATCTTCACCGCGATGAGCGGGCTGCCGGTGACCGTGCGGCTGCTCGACCCGCCGCTCCACGAGTTCCTGCCGGACCAGGTCTCGCTCGCGGTCGAGGTCGCGCTCGGCAAGGAGCGCGGCGAGGACGTCACCGAGAAGGAACGCATCCTTCAGAAGGTGAACGAGCTCCACGAGATGAACCCGATGCTCGGCCTGCGCGGCGTGCGTCTGGGTATCGTCAAGCCCGGCCTGTACGCGATGCAGGTCCGCGCGATCGTCGAGGCGGCGGTCGAGGTGAAGAAGTCCGGCCTCGATCCCCGGGTCGAGATCATGATCCCGCTCGTGGCGACCGCGCCCGAACTGCAGCAGATGCGCGCCGAGCTCGAACCGGTCGCGCAGGAGATCCTGCAGCGCGAGGGTGTCACGCTCGACCATCTCGAGTGGGGCACGATGATCGAACTTCCGCGTGCCGCCGTCACGGCCGGCGAGATCGCCGAGTCGGCCGAGTTCTTCTCGTTCGGCACGAACGACCTCACGCAGACGGCCTTCGGCTTCAGCCGTGACGACATCGGCAAGTTCGTGGGGATGTACGAGGAGCGCAAGCTCGTCCCCGCGAACCCGTTCGTGACGGTGGACCGGCCCGGCGTCGGGCGTCTGATGCGCATCGCGGTGGAGGAAGGCCAGGCGGCCAATCCCGCCCTGCACCTGGGCATCTGCGGCGAGCACGGCGGCGACCCCGCCAGCGTGGTCTTCTGCCACGAGCTGGGCCTCGACTACGTGAGCTGCTCGCCCTTCCGGGTGGAGACGGCGCGCCTCGCGGCCGGTCAGGCCGCGGCCGGCACCGCGGAGGTCGCCAGCAAGTAGTGCACGGCTCCGTCGAGTGACGGCCGTCACGGACACGGCCCGGCTTCCCCCGTAGCCTCTGCCCTCCTCCCACCTCCCCCCGTGGACCGAGGAGGTCGATCGATGGGCGAACGCGAACGACGCCGTGTGCCGAGGCGGCTCATGGCAGCCGGGATCGCCGCGGGCGTGATCCTGGGCGCCGCGGCGGGCGCGGCGATGCTGACGGGGGCCGCACCGCCACCGGCCGCGGAAGGCCCCCGGCCGGTCGTGCTCCACGTGGCTCCGGCGCTGGTCGATGCGGGGGCCGATCTGGAGCTGAGCGCGGCCACGATGTGCCGGACCCCGGGTCGGGCCAGCTGCACGGTCGACGCCGCGCGCGCATGGGTCAGGCCCCAGGGCGCCGCCGGCTGGACACGGGTGCCGGGGGAGGCGGGCGAGGGCGCCTACCGCTTCGAGGTCAGCGGGACCCTGATCCCCGAAGGGGGATTCGACTATTGGCTCGAGTTCCGGACCGAGGCGGGGACGGCCGAGGCCTATCCGCCGGGTGGGGCGACGGCGGCGATCCGCGTCCTCACGGTCAGCGGGTTGCCAGAGCGCGCCTTCCCGGCGATCGACTGGGGGGCCGTGGCCGCACCCGATGGGGTCGCGGTCTCGATGCGATACGGGACCGGCGACGGGCAGGTCGGGATCGAGCTGGCGAAGGGCGACGGTGAGATCGCGGGCTTCGGCAGCTTCGACGTCGGTCCCGACGGGTCGATCTACGTCGACGACTGGGTGAACGGCCGGATCCAGGTGTTCACTCGAAAGGGCGACTTCTCTCGGGCGTTCCGCTCGCCGGTGGACCAACCCGCCGACATCGCGGTGGCGAGCGGCGGTGGGGTCGTGCTCGGCACCCTCGGGGAAGACGGCGAGGCCTACGAGCTGAGCCCGAAGGGGACCGTGATCGGGCGGTACCCGGTGGGGTACGGCATCGTGAGCCGCGTGGGCGTGGGGCCCGACGGGCCCAAGGCGATGGTCGGGCCGGCCCAATGGGCGGCGGTGCGGACGGCGCCGGGCCGGCCGCTGGCACCCGAGCTGCAGGCCCGGTTGCAGAGCGCGGTCGCGCCGCAGCCAGACGGCGCGGTCGGCCTCTCGCAGTCGCTCTCCGATGGCAGGATCGCGTTCGCCTGGGTGCGAGACGACGGCTCGCGCGCCGGAGCGGTGCTCCGGCTCCCGCACGGGCTCCAGCCGGGGGCCGACTTCCTCGTACGCCCGCTCGACGACGGGGGTGCGATCGCCGCGCGCGGCGTGTGGGACTCGACACACTTCGGGGTCGCCGTGATGCGGTTCGACGCGCTCGGACGGGTCGTCTCGTCGATCCTGCTGCCGGAGCCGTCGCACCACCAGGTGGCGCGGTTCTCGACAGTGCGGTTCCGGGCGCCGAGCGAAGTACTCGTGGCGGTCGATCGCGCACACGGGGTCCAGATCCTTCGGTTCGAGGTGAGGTGACGAGATGGAACGCACACGAACGAACGCCGGGAAGGTCCTCAGGATCGCGGCGCTGACACTGCTCGGCTGGGTGGTCGCGACGGCGGGCCTCACGGCCGCGGCCACGTGGGTGTCCGACAACTGCACCGGCTCGAGCAGCGACCGCTCCGCCTGGAAGCGTGCCGACGCGTACGACTACGCACAACCCGCGCGCGCCGAGGGCTACGAGTGGAACGGCGGCTGCTACAAGCTGAACAACCGCGACGACACGGCGGGCTGGCCGGTCGATGCCGGCGGCGAGGGCGCCGACTGCTCGGGCTTCGTGTTCAAGGTCTGGGCGTTGAAGCGCGACGCTACGGCAGGGTTCCGGTTCTGGGACCACGAGATGGACGTCCACGGCCCGTACTCCACCTGGCAGTACATCGATCCGCAGCCCGACGACCAGTTCCACTCGATCTCGAAGACGTACGCGAGCACCGAGTATATGGACGCGTTCGTCTATCGCCGGGTTGACGAGGGGCACATCGCGCTGATCCAGAGCGAGGGGAGCGACGGGTCCGACTACGTGATCCACGCGCGGAACAACACGCTGGGCACCCTCGTGAACTACATCGACTACCGGTCGTACAGTGACTCGGAGGGGCTCACGCGCGAGGGCTGGACAGCACCGTGCTACCCGCGTTGCGCGAGTCCATCGCGATGACCGTGTCGCGGTCGTTGCTAGGCTGGGGCGGTGAGCCGGATCCGTCGGCACCCCTTCCTCAGCGCGATCGCGCTCGTCCTCCTCGCCTCGCTGATCGTCGTGGCAGGGTCCGCGCTCGTCGTCTGGCGGGCCGCCCACCACGACGACGCGAGCGACGTCGAGACCGCTGACGCGATCGCGGTGCTCGGGGCCGCCCAGTACGACGGCGTCCCCTCGCCCGTCTTCCAGGGTCGTCTCGACCACGCCGCGCTCCTCTACGACCAGGGCCGTGCGGCCAAGGTGTTCGTGCTCGGCGCGAACCAGCCGGGCGACCGATCGACCGAGGCCGAGTCGGGCCGGGACTACCTGATCCGTCGGGGGGTCCCGGCCTCCTCGGTCGTCGCGATCCCGGTGGGCCACACCACGTACGAAAGCCTCCGGGCCCTCGCCAACGAGATGCGGGCCGACGGGATGGACTCCGTGTTCCTCGTCTCCGACCCGTGGCACAACGCCCGGATCAAGCGGATGGCGGGCGACCTGGGGCTGGATGCGCACGCCTCGGCCACCTGGACCTCCGCGGCGACCAGCCAGGAAGCGCGCGTACCGGGCTACGTCCGCGAGACGTTGGCCTACCTCTACTACCGCGTCGTCGGGCAGTGAGACATCGGGCTCAGGGTCGGCTCCGAACGTGCCGAAAACCGCACCGAGATGCTCGAAGAGTTCATGACCCATTTCGACTATCAGCTCCAGTTGGCGCTGATGCTGCTCATCGTGATCATGGCGGCCCTCACGTGGCGCGCCCACCACCAGATCTCGAAGCTCTCGGGCATGTCGACCGAGATGCGGGAGTCGCTCGCCAAGCTCGAGCACACGACCGAGGTCGTCTCCAAGATCGCCTCGACCTCGAACGCGATGCAGAGCTCCCTGCAGCGCCTGGAGGACTCGAGCGCCGACTTCGACAAGCTCTCCTCGACGTCCGCGGCCATGGCGGACACGCTCACGCGGCTCGAGGCGGCGACCGACGAGATCACCCGGCGCACCTCCGAGACCGAGGAGACCCTGCGCTCCAATCTCGACGAGTACCGGATGGCGCAAGGCAGCACGAACGCCTACCGGGAGTACCTGCAGAACATGGGCCTCGCGCCGGCGTCCGACGTGGAGCCGATCCTCGAGGCGATCCCCGACGGCGCGGAGGCCCTCAGCACAGACGGGAAGGTCCTCTACGCGAACAAAGCCTTCGCCGAGCTGACCTCGATCAGGCCCGGCGCCACGCTCGAGGAGATCGCCTTCCGCTGCCGCGTGCGCGACTTCAGCGGCGACCAGCTCTCGCTCGCGGAGCTCCCCGAGTCCCGCGTGCTCGCCGGCGAGGTGGTCTCAGGACGGCTCATCCGGATGCGCCCTCCGGGCCGCGACCACGACGTGATCCTCTCGGTGAACGGTCAGCCCGCCCGCGACGCGAACGGCAAGGTCGTGGCGGCGGTGCTGCTCTGCCGGGCGATCAGCGAAGAGGTCGCCATGGCGATCGAGGTCCGGCGGATCTCCGAGGACCGCTCGAGCTCGAGTCCCGGCGTCTTCTGACCGGGGAACGGTCCGGCACCCCGGCTATCTGACGATCAGCGTGCCCGTCATCCCCGACCCCTCGTGGAACCGGCAGATGAACGGGTAGGTCCCCGGCGAGAGGCCGATCGCCACCTTCGTGGTCGACTGGGGATCCAGGGACACGTCGATGTCTTCGCCCGTCACGGTGAAGGTGTGCGGGGTCGACGGGGTCGAGTTCTGGATCTTGATCGTGGCGCCGCTCTTGACCTGGATGTTCGTCGGCGTGAACGAGTAGTTGGCCACGACGACGCTCCCAACCACGGGTCCGGCACCGCCGGAGCCTGACCCCGACCCGCCGTCCCCGTACCCGTAACGACCGCCCTCGCTCTCGGTCGAGGACGCCGTCGGCGTCGACGGGTTCCCCGATGTCGGGGACCCCCCGCCGCCGTATCCGCCGGCTCCCGACGAGGAGCCGTCGCTCGCGCACCCGGCCGCCACCAGGCCCAGGATCAATGCCGTCGCCGTCAGGGTCTTGCGCATCGTGCCTCCTCGTCTGTCCGAGGGTAGTACGCGTGAGGGGGCGGTCGGGACTGTCGGCTCGCGCGGCTACGATGGGCGCGTGACGACCCCCCGAGAACGCACCGAGGAGATCGAGGCACAGGTCCTGTCGCCCCGCGCCGTCCTCGCGTCCGCCACGAAGGGACGTGAGCGCCCCGAGCCCGACGACGACCTGCGCACGGCCTTCCAGCGCGACCGCGACCGGATCGTCCACTCGAAGGCCTTCCGGCGGCTCAAGCACAAGACACAGGTGTTCCTGGCTCCCGAGGGCGACCACTACCGGGTGCGCCTGACCCACACGCTCGACGTCTCCCAGATCGCCCGCACCGCCGCCCGTGCGCTCCGCCTGAACGAGGACCTCACCGAGGCGATCGCGCTCGGCCACGACCTGGGGCACACGCCGTTCGGGCATCTTGGGGAACAAGCGCTCACGCCGTTCCTCGGACGGCCCTTCAAGCACAACGAGGAGAGCCTGCGGATCGTGGAGTTCCTCGAGAACGACGGCGAAGGACTGAACCTCACCTGGGAGGTGCGCGACGGGATCGTCCACCACCCGTGGTCGATGCCGGCTCCCGCCACGCTCGAGGCCCAGGTCGTGCGGTTCGCCGACCGCATCGCCTACCTGAACCATGACGTCGACGACGCGATCCGCGCGGGCGTGCTCTCGCCCGAGGAGCTACCGTCCGACGCGCTCGACGTGCTCGGGCGGACGCACTCGGCGCGGATCGACCGGCTGGTGAACGACCTCGTCGAGCGGAGCCAGGACGCGCCCGAGATCCGCCTCTCCCCCGAGGTCTTCGCGGCGCTCGACGCCCTCCGCGATTTCATGTTCGCCGAGGTCTACCTGCGCGAGGATGCCCGCGGGGAGCACGAGAAGGCGGTCAAGCTGATCCGCGACCTGTTCGCCCACTTCCTGGAGCATCCCGACGAGATGCCCGAGGAGTACCATCACGCCCCAGGAGACCTGCCGACCCGCGTCGCCGACTACATCTCGGGCATGACGGACCGGTACGCGCTTCGCACGTACGAGCGGCTCTTCCTTCCCCGGGGCTGGCTCCTCGAGAGGGACCTGTAGCCGGTGGCCGGACGCATCCGACAAGACGACATCGATGCCGTCAAGGAGCGCACCGACCTGACCAAGCTCATCGGCCAGTACCTCACCCTCAAGAAGTCCGGCCACGACTCGTTGTCGGGCCTGTGTCCCTTCCACCAAGAGAAGTCGCCGTCGTTCAGCGTGAGCCCGGCCAAGCAGGTCTTCTACTGCTTCGGGTGCGGCAAGGGAGGCGACGCCATCACGTTCCTGCGTGAGCTCGAGCACCTCACGTACGTCGAGGCCGTGGAGCGGCTGGCACAGCAGGAGGGGGTGACCCTGCGCTACGAGGGCGACTCACCGACGGAGCGACGCGCCGCCCAGCGACGCGCCGCCTTGATCCAGGCGAACGAGGATGCCTCCGCGGTCTTCGAGGAGTTGCTGCGCACCGCGCCCGAGGCCGCCGAGGCGCGGGCCTACCTCGAGAGCCGCGGCATCACGCCCGAGACCGCCGAGACCTTCGGGATCGGCTACGCGCCGCGCGCGCGCGACCACCTGCTGAAGGCCCTCACGAAGTCCCGCACCCTCAGCCCGGAGATCCTGCTCGAGGCCGGGCTCGCGAGCCGCGGCGACGACGGCACGGTCCGCGACCGGTTCCGAGGCCGCATCACCTTCCCGATCCACGACCTGCAGGGCCGGGGGATCGGGTTCGGCGCGCGGATCATGCCGAACGACCCGCGCGCGGGGGAGTCCGCGAAGTACCTGAACACCGCCGAGACGCCGATCTACCGTAAGCACGACGTGCTGTACAACCTGCACCGCGCCCGAAAGGCGGTGTCGTCGACCGGCGAGGTGTTCGTGGTCGAGGGCTACACCGACGTGATCGGCATGGCGCAAGCGGGGCTCGAGCAGACGGTCGCCACGTGCGGCACGGCGCTGGGGGAGGGGCACTTCCGGCAGCTGTCCCGCTTCGCCCAGCGGGCCGTGCTGGCGTTCGACTCCGACGAGGCGGGCGCGCGCGCCGCCGAGCGGGCGTTCGCCTTCCAGGAGCGGTTCCCTTCGGTGCAGGCGGTCGTGATGATCATGCCCCAGGGGCTCGACCCCGCCGACTTCGTGGCGCAGCAGGGCCCCGACGCGGTGAAGGAGGCCTCGCGCACGGCCCGCCCGCTCGTGGAGTACATGCTCCGCCGCATGATCGGCCGCAACGACCTGTCGTCGGTCGAGGGGCAGTCGATCGCGGTTGCCGAGGCTATGCCGATCCTCGAGAAGCTCACCGACCCGGTTCGCCGCAGCGAGTACGCACACATGGTCGCCGATCTCGCGGGGGTCACCGAATCGTCGGTGGTCCAGACGATGGACGCCCACGCGAAGGGGCGGCCGGCCGAGGTCGTGATCGAGTCGCCGAAGCGGATGTCGGCCCGCGACAAGGTGGAGCGCGAGATGCTGAAGCTGATCGCGCGCGACCCCGCGGCACTCAACGAGTACGGGGACAAGCTCACCGACGAGCACATCCACTCTTCCAGAAGCCGGGGGGCGCTGGCTGCGATGCGGGTGGCCGGCGGGGACGTCGCCTCGATCGCGGGCGGCGAGGACCAGGAGCTCGGCTCGTTCGTGTCCTCGCTCGCCGTCGAGCCGCTCGACGGCGACGGCAGCAAGGAGTATGCGGAGTCGGTCTGGGCCCGCCTCCAGGAGTTCGCTCTGAAGACCAAGAGCGACGCGCTCCGCATGGAGATCCAGAAGCTGAACCCCGTCACCGACCCTGGCTACGACGCCAAGTTCAACGAGCTGGTACAGGTCGACGGCGAGCTGCGCAGGCTCCGGATGCATACCCGGAGCGCCGTGTGAGTCGTTCGGCCCGGAAAGGTCGGTCGGGCGACCCGTTCCGTACACTGTTCCCCATCGTGCCGACCACCCCCGAGGAGATCCATTGACCGTTCCCGCTCGCGAGATGGTGAGCCTGGACGAGGTCAAAGAGACCATCACCGCCCGCGGACGCGAGCGGGGGTTCGTGACCTCAGAAGACCTGTTGGAAGCCGTCCCGGTCGAGGACTTCACCCCCGAGCAGGTCGAGGAGTTCCTCACCCAGATCCAGGACCACCTGACAGCGGAGGGCATCGAGGTCATCGAGGTGCCGGGTGAGGAGAACGACGCGGCCACCCAGGTGCGCATCGAGGTCGACCTGCTGAAGGCGCCCACGAACGACCCGGTCCGCATGTACCTGAAGGAGATCGGGAAGGTCCCCCTGCTGAACGCAGCGCAGGAGGTCGACCTCGCCCGGCGGATACAGGCAGGCGAGCTCTCGACCGCGCTCCAGCGCACGATCGCCGAGGGCGAGAAGCCCGACCCCAAGGACATGAAGTTCTGCGTGCAGAAGGTCTGGGAGATCCGCGACCATCAGCTGAACGCGTTCGGCAAGGTCGAGGGCATCGGACGCGAGAAGATCGCGAAGAGCTACAAGCCGAAGACCGAGGAGGAGCTCGGGACCTGGCTGCACCGCGTCGAGCGCGACGGCCAGCTCGCCAAGCGGAAGCTGATCGAGGCGAACCTGCGTCTGGTGGTCTCGATCGCGAAGCGCTACGTGGGCCGTGGGATGCTCTTCCTCGACCTGATCCAGGAAGGGAACCTGGGCCTGATCCGCGCGGTCGAGAAGTTCGACTACGACAAGGGCTTCAAGTTCTCGACGTATGCGACGTGGTGGATCCGCCAGGCGATCACGCGCGCGATCGCCGACCAGGCGCGCACGATCCGCATCCCGGTGCACATGGTCGAGACGATCAACAAGCTCGTCCGGGTCCAGCGCCAGCTCCTGCAGGACCTGGGCCGTGAGCCGACGCCCGACGAGATCGGCAAGGTCATGGGCATCAGCGCCGAGAAGGTCCGCGAGATACAGAAGGTCTCGCAGGAGCCCGTCTCGCTCGAGACCACGATCGGCGAGGAAGAGGACTCCCACCTCGGCGACTTCATCGAGGACTCCGACGCCGTGGTGCCGGTCGATGCAGCAAGCTTCATCCTGCTGCAGGAACAGCTGGAGAGCGTCCTGCACACGCTCAGCGAGCGAGAGAAGAAGGTGATCCAGCTGCGGTTCGGCCTGGTCGACGGCCACCCGCGCACGCTGGAGGAGGTCGGACGCGAGTTCGGCGTGACGCGCGAGCGGATCCGCCAGATCGAGTCGAAGACGCTCTCGAAGCTGCGGCACCCCAGCCGTTCCCAGAAGCTCCGCGACTACCTGGAGTAGGTCCTTCGCCGGGTCCTGACCGGCCTCGGGGGATGCTCGGATAACTCGCTAAGGGTGGACCGCCGTTGCGCCGATGACTCTTGGGAAGGCAGATGCCTTCGCCATATCGAGGAGCGAGGATGCTACGACGCTGCATACGGTTCGTGGAGCGTGAGGATGGATTCACGCTGGTCGAGCTCATGGTGGTCGTCACGATCCTGAGTGTCCTGATGCTGATGGCGATGTCCACCTTCAACGGCGTGAAGGTCCGCGCGCAGGACTCGGCGGCGCGTCAGACCGCGGCCAAGGCGCTGGAGGTCGGCCGCATCGTGTTCACCGACAGCGCGACCTACGCGACGGTCTTCCCCGCGGACCTCAATGCCACGGAGCCGAACCTCCGATTCGTGGACGAGGTCACGCCGAGCGACGGTGCCAACAAGGCGAGCACCGACGTGCCCGACCGTACGACGACCGGATACACCTACGTCGCGGCCGTGTGGAGCGACTCGGGGAAGTGCTACTTCATCCGGGACTGGATCACCTTCGGGATCGGGTACGCCGTCCTGCCGAACGCCACCACCGCCGACTGCGTGGCGTCGAACGCCACGTCGGTCACGTTCTCGACCCGCTGGCCGAGCTCGTAGGCTCGCCTCGGCTAGTTCCAGGCAGCGTCGTCGTCGCTATCACCGAGCCGCGCCTGGATCGCGCCGCGCGTGCGACGGATCGCGCCGAGGCTGAGGACGCTCGCTCGATCGACTGCCCGCTGCGCCTGGTCCGAGACCACCCGGAGCGGGGCCGAGCCCGATGTCTCGCGCTGGGGCCCCTTGACCACGTAGGGGTCGTCCTCGCGCATGCGGGTGGCGAGCTTGTAGCCGAGGAGGATGCCGCCGGCGATCAGCAGGAGCGTGCGGAGCTTCATCGGACGACCTTTCGTGTCGACGACTGGTGGGACGAACGTTCGACAGCCTACCGCTGCGAGGCCCGGAAAGGGCCGCTGGTAGACTGCCCGACGCACCATGTTCCGGGGTAGCTCAACCGGCAGAGCGGCGGACTGTTAATCCGTAGGTTGTGGGTTCGAGTCCCACCCCCGGAGCTGCGCGCCCTCGGCAAGTTCACCCCGATAGAGTTCGAGACCATCCACGAGGTCGCTCATGCAGCTTGAACTCTTGCCAGCTCACGAGTCAACCGAAGCTGGGGCAGACCCGACAACGGCCCCTCCGAAGAGGGGCCGTTGATGCGTGAGGAGCGCCTCGAGGTCAGTGGACCACGAGGTTGCCGCTGGTGATCGGGTAGAGGCCGACTTGCCCGTCACAGGCGCTGCTGGCTACACCATGCGACCACGTGTCGCCGTTGGCGCCGGGCGTCCCGCCGTCGTGCACCTTCACCACGACGGGAATTCCCGTCAACGGGGCGAGGGGGATCGTGAACACGAACGTCGCGTCGTGGGCCAACGTCGAAACGACCGCGCAGGTCACCGGGGCCGTGTAGCTGAAGACCTCATGCACGGAGCCCACCGGAACCGCCCACGTCAAGGGCGTCTGCAACGCGCTGTCGGTCGCCGTCCCCGACATCGATCCGTCGGGAGCGATCGTGCCGACCGCGTGGAACATGTAGCCCGCGGCCGTGCCCGTATACAGGATGTCGAACGAGATGTTCGAATCGACGACGCTGCCGGTCACGGTCCACGTGTAGGACGGATCGGGCACGTAGTACCCAGTTCCGCTGAACACCGTGCTCGTGGGGGACTGGGGGATGATGGTGTCGATCGTCATGACGTGCGGGTAGATGCCGCCAAACGTGACGTTGAGCGGGTATGTCCCGCGAACGTCCCAGACTCCGGTGCCGGCCGCGGGGAAGTCGAAGTTCGTGTACTGGACCGTGCCACGGTCACCGGTCAACCCGTAGTCGAACGCGTTGAACGACGCGTACTGCAGCGGTCCGGTCAGACCGACGCTTCCTGTCACCTTCGGAACCGGCATGGGTCCCGCGGATGCTGCCGAGGCCGCCAGCGTTACCAGCAGTGCCGAGGCGAGGATCAGCCAGATGTATCTCTTGTGATGCTGCATCGTGAACTCCTTCCAGACAAAGGGTTCCGTTTCGGAATCCGAAGCCGCGATCGAAGCCCCCGCTTCATCGGCTCCGGGCGTTGTCACATGCGGCCACCTCCCGCGCACGACGGACGAGCCGCCGTTCATCGAGTGTGGCTCGCGAGGCACGGGACGCCACGAGGCAAGGGTCCCGGCATCGAGAGGACCACGTTTGGTGGCGTAGCCGGACCAGCGCAGCGCGAACACGTCCGGCGCTCGCGTGTCACGCGGTGCATCGTTCCTCCCCCCCGCCCCGACAAGGGCGTGTGTATGTGGCCGGACCAAAAGTCGACAGAACGCCGGGGGGACCGTTGCGCCTGTGGAGGGTCTACTCCTTCAGCAACCGATGCGCAAATCGCGGTCTTCGATCAGAGCGCACACGGGCGCACGCTATCGGACAGCAGAAGGGACCGAAGCCCCTTCATGCAATCGACCCCCGTTTCGGCGGGGGTCTTTTCGTGTCACGCCCAAATTCTCGCCCAAATCCGTCGCTGCACTTCAGGGGCTTGCGCG
>Ga0315278_10003841_pt1 | contig 13496 bp, 13 predicted proteins | sample YL17G06_0_MG_FD_203880 | JGI IMG/M metagenome (GOLD analysis project Ga0315278, IMG submission 203880) | Sediment microbial communities from Yellowstone Lake, YNP, Wyoming, USA - YL17G06_0 | ecosystem: Environmental > Aquatic > Freshwater > Lake > Sediment | place: USA: Wyoming | collected...
GCTTGCTCCTCAGGAAGTCCGCCATCGCGAAGCCGCTCATCAGCGGCAGGTATCCGCGAAAAAGCATCCGATCGAAGCAAGACAGCATGCCCCGGATCTTGGCGGCGTGCTTGGCGGCGAAGGTTTCCATGGCCGGCATGAAAGCCCAGCCGGCTACCTCGGTGGAAGCACTCCGCTCACATCAAACGCACCACCCGCGGGCGCCAGCCCGCCTTGGTTGCGGCCGAAGGTCCGCGTTAGGAACGATTAGCGGCCGATGTCGACATAATCTCCGATGTCGGACGCTGCGGTGGCCCGACCGGCTGCGCGAGCGGGCGGCGGAGCTCCAGGGCTGGAGAGCCGCCGGGTCGGCGGGCTCGGAGCGGGTCGGGACGTGAGGTTTCCCGTCGCTGGCGAGCGGCACGGCAACGGCACTGCACGGCTCGAGCGGGCTAGCGATCGCGCGGCGAATCTCGCGTTTCACACGAAGGCACGAGATACGTGAGCAGCCGGCGCTTCGGTTGCGCCGCGAGGCCGGGCCGCCGCCGGTAGGTCAAGGGAGGAAGAACGCGTGGATGCGCTGCATTTCGAGGACTACGGCCCCGACCTCCACGTGCGCACTCTCGCGCGCACCGTTACCGAGACCGATCTCGTGAACTTCATCGCGCTCTCGGGGTTCGGACTCTACTCATCTGGCGGGCTCTGTGGACGAGGTAAACGAAGTTGGGGTTCAGCTCGGGAGCGCCGCCGGTCAAGTCTACGGTCTCGACGCTCGAGCTCCGCGAGAGGACCTCGATCACCCGCTCGGCGATCGCCTGTGTCATGATCCGGTCCCGCCTCGACGTGGCAATGGTGGCAGGCCTGGTTGAAGCTCGACGTCTGCGCGGCTGAATCGACATGCGGCGCGACGGAAGCGCGTTCCCGGGCCCGAAGTGTCGGGGCTCAGCGCCGTTTCACGCTGGCCACCAGCTCCAGAAACTTCTCGCGAACGCTTTGGTCGAGCCGAGCGGCGAAGGAGTCGTCGAGGTTTTCGGCCCGGATCAGCTCCTGGACGTCGGCGAGGTCGCGCAGGCGATCGGGCGCGGTCATTCCCGAAGCGAGCTTCAGCTCGACGAGGCGAGGAAGCTCGATCACGCGGATCCCATCGACTTCGATCGCGCTCGCATCGGGGTCCGGGAAGGAAACAGGCTTGGGCTTGCCATCGCCGGGATACTCGCCAGTGACCAGGATCTCGACGCGCACACCCGTTTCGGCATCGCGAAACGCCCGGGTCGCCCCCGGAAACGCCGGAGCGTAGCCGCGTCCGACGAAGGTGGACACGAACCGTTCGAGCCCCCATGGGGTGAGGACGATGTTAACGTCATCGGTCATTCGTACGTAGCCGTGCTCGCCGAGGGCCAACCCCCCGAGCACGGCGTAGGGGATCGACTCCGCCGCGAGACTCTCCGCCAGCCTCCTCATCGTCTTTCGGACGTCGCCGCCACCCATGAAAAACTCGGAGGCTTCACGCAGCGTCGAGTCAAGCGACTCGCGCAGGCGCGCTTCGTAATCCGTGATCGGCATGCTGCGGCACCCGAGCCGAGTATGGGGTTCCCCTTCGAAGGCTGTCAAATGCAAGCGGACGTCCGCGAGCTCACGCTCCAAGGCCCACGAAAACCCGCTCCGAGGCGAACCTTACGTCGGCGCTCGGCTCGACCCGCAGCTCGATGACCAGGCGCGCATCTTCCCGGCGACAGCGGAGGAGAACCGCCTCGATCGCGCCGATCGCTGCCGCCTACGTCGTCAAGCGATCGCGCTCATGTGGAAGGCGAAAGTCCACGAGGGGCCCCTCTAGAGGTCGCGCGCGTAGGGCCAGAGGTTCAGGTAGTCAATCACCCGGCGCAGGTTACAGTTGAAGGCGTAGTGATATGCCGCGTCGAAACGAACGAGCGTGGGGCCCTGCTCACAGTGCTGAAACATGGGGCGTATCGACCCCGAATGGGTGAATGGTGAGCGACGGTTTGCCGGGGTGACGAGGCGAAGCCAAAGGCCAATTCGAGAGGAGGACGAGACTACAGACCAAACTTCACGAGCAACCTTTGACAGGCCCGTCTTCATGTTGTGACACGTAGTGGTGCCGGAGCCATGAACATTCGTCCCGGCCGCCCGCAGAAAATGGCCGGTCTTGACCCGTCCACAATTGGCCGGTTTTGAGGTGTCCACCGAGGGTGACCATCTCCGCAGTCGAACGATCAGAGACAAGAGCCGGGAAGCGACGGGATGCTTGACTTTCCTCGCCACCCGGGTGGACGACGCGGTCAACCGGTTGGTCGGATAAAGGTGACGCGCATGCTGCCGACGAAACAGAAGAACGCCTACGTCGAGTTCTACGATTCAGCTCGGAACAACGAGATACTGGAACCCAAGGTTACGGTCATGCTTCATTTGGCGACGGCGATGGCGCTCGGCTGCTATCCTTGAATGGAACATTACCTTGGCGTTGCCAAGGAACAAGGGATCTCGGATGGCGAGTTGGGTGCTGTGCAGGCGGTGGTGATGGCGGTATCGGCGGGGAGGGTGAATGCGCAGGTCCGCGAGGTGCGCAGCCGGATGCAGCATGACGAGGCGTGATGACTCGAGTCTCAAACCGCTACCGTCGGCCGCCACGATAGTGTCGCCGGCCCGCGTTATCACGCGATCGCTTCCAGGTTGGAGAGAGTCCGCCCCTCGAGCCAGTCGTAAACGGCCGACCACTTGAGGACGATACGACGTCGTCCGGATCGACGCTCCTCCCAGAGGACGCCCCGGAATCGCTACCCGGCGCAACCTCGTCGCTTCCGACGCACAGGCGCTCGGCGAGGCGCGCCGGGTTCGCTTCCGTGATGCCCTGCCGGTTGGAATGCGAGAAGATGGAGGTCAGCGTACCGAGGATCTGGCTCACGACAATCGGGACCAGGTCGCAGATGCGCAATTACCGGGACGACACCGATATCCCGCGCGCCATGGCCCCGGCGCCGGCACCCCACTGGGACACGATTTTCACCGCCTGGGTGAACGGCACGTCCACCGGGTGCACCCGCTCGCGCGGCAGGATGAAGAGCGACCCCGCAGCGGGGGTCGGCACCGAGGGAACCAGCACGGTATAGCGGCCGTCGTCGAGTTCCTCGATGATGAATGCCGGGGCGAGCGCGTCCTCGATCTCCACCAGCGCCGGCCTGAACGCCGCGTCCTGCGCGTCACCCGATAACCGCACAGCCAGGCCGCGCACCAGCGAGTACCCGGGGACCTTCTCGAGGATGCCATGCTCGAGCGTATTCACCGCCCGCAAGCCGGGACCGGTCCGCACGAGCAGCCCGGCCAGGAGGCAGGCGCCGAGGACGATGAGGATGGCGATGACTTCCCGGAACTGCACGCCGGCGGGTATGTGCGCCGTGACCGGCGACAGCAAGGCCAGGAGCCCGCCCAGTGTCTTGGCCAGCAAGAGGAAGGAGACGTAGATCGGCAGGATCACGAGCAGGCCGCCGATCAAGGTCGTCTTGGTGAACTCCGCGAGGGTCTTCATGGACGTGCAGATAGCAGTTTCAAAGGACCCTTTCTCGTTACGGAGGGGCTCGTTACGGCGGGGGCGGTCTACATCCTGCCGGCCGAGCGCGGGTGCATCTGGTCGACGTGTCATTTACGCGCGCTGTCGCGGTGATCTCGAAGTGGGGGGCAGGAGCGGAGGAACTGCTCCGGGCCTCCGCACACGGACAGAGTACGAGCCGTCCCGAGTCGGAGGAGTGAGAGCACGAGCCGCACGACCGCCAACGCGGTCGGTCTCGTGCTGACTGTGGCCCTGGCAGAGCCCGTGCAGCCGCCGCTCGAGCCGCAAGGGCCCCCGGCCACGAGAATCCCCGCCACGCTCGCCATGTCTCTCCGCTCTATCCCCGCCCCATTCGCCGCAGGATCTCTTCGACGTTCCCCTGGTTGAGGAACCGCACGAATGGGTCTCTGCTCGGATCGGACTGCCACGCGTACTCGGTCGAGTCGGCGATCTGCTGCGCCGCCGACCTGCCATAGAGGCGGGCGATCACCGCGAGCGCCATGTCCGTCCCGGCCGAAACCCCCGAAGAGGTGGCCAACGGCCCGTCCTCAACCCAGCGCGCCTCTTCCACCCAGTTGACTGCCGGCCCTTGGCTCCGCGCCAGGTCGAAGAACTGCTTGTTCGACGTCGCACGCCGCCCGTCGAGCAACCCCGCCCGGGCGAGGATCGCCGAGCCCGTGCAGACCGACATCGTGACCTCGGCCGAAGCCGACCGCCGCCGCAGGAAGTCGAGCATCGCCGGGTTCTCTAGCTCGCGCATCGTGCCGAACCCACCCGGCAGCAGGATCAGATCGAGCTTCGGAGCGCTCGCGAAATCGAACTCCGCCACCGTCTGCGGGCCCTGGAACGACGCCACCGGCCCGGTTCGTTCAGCGACGGTGACGATGCGCAGCTGGGCGCCGACGCTCCCGAACATCTCGAGCGGCCCGTAGACGTCGAGCAGCTCGAAGCCCTCGTAGAAGACCGCCCCCAGCGTCCGCCCTGCGTTCGTTTCGCTCATGCTCGCTCTCCCTCCGCTTCGATCCGGGGAAAGCTACCACGGCCCGCCCTCGGCGGACCAACCGGCCCGGAGCGCCAATCCGCCCATGCTCTAGGCCTCGACGACGTCGGTCTTGATGCTCTGGATGAACGCGAGCACCCTGCCGCGCTCGGCTGCCGGCACGCCGAAGGCGTCGAGGGTGGCATTCGAGTGCCCGAGAAACGCCGACCCGCCGGCCTCGGGCACGAGCAGAAGCGCTTTCTCGAGGGTTCGACAAAAACACAATGAATTGAAAGTGCTTCCAGCACGATCACCAACGCGGTTTTGCCATCGGTGCGGTTGAACCGATCGGACCCCCGATCCGAACCCACGACCGCACACCCTCACCTGCAGTTGCCCCCCGTGTTCTCGCTCAGGAGCGGTAGGAAAGGACTTAGGAGCGGATTGGAGAAGGGCAGCTTCTGAGCGGGTGCGCTACCGTAGTCGTGGCGCCGACTGAGCGGCGGCCGGATTCTTGTCAAGTTGAGCGCTCGGCTATAAGTCGAGAGTCGTGAGCTCGAACACCATAGATGAAACCATCGCGCGCGCTGCGGCCGAGCGCCGCGGCGCGCTTTCCGAAATCGAATCCAAGGGCATCCTTGAAGCGATAGGCATCACGACTCAGACGGCCGAGTTGGCCCACGGCGCACAGGAGGCCGCGAGGCTGGCCGCGCGGTGCGGCTTCCCGGTCGCGCTCAAGGTGCTGTCACCCGATATCACTCACAAGAGCGACGTCGGCGGCGTCGCGCTGGGCCTCGGTTCCGAGCTCGAAGTCAGCGGCGCCTTCCATCGGATTCGCGCAAGTCTTTCGCAGCGAGCTCCCGAGGCGCGTTTCGAAGGAGTCGCCGTGCAGGCCATGGCGGCGGCGGGGGGACTCGAACTGCTGGCGGGCATCACGCGCGATTCGCAGTTTGGCCCGATGGTGATGGTCGGGCTTGGCGGCGTGTTCGTTGAAGTGTTGAGGGACACGGTGGTCAGGATCGCGCCCATCGACGAGCGCGAGGCTCTGGCGATGCTCGCGGAATTGCGAGGCTCGGCCCTGCTTGATGGTGTGCGCGGGAGAGCGGGGGTCGATCGCGGCGCGATGGCGTCGCTGCTGGCGAGGATTTCCCGCTTCGCCGTGGACCGGCCCGAGATCAAGGAGATGGACCTGAATCCGGTCGCCGTTTACCCCTCGGGCCTGAGCGTGCTCGACGCGCGCATCCTGCTAGAGCAAAGGGCCGAGGGTGATGAGCGTGGAGCATCGCCGGACGCCGGGGCGGCGCTTCAAGCGCGCCGGCGCGAGAATCTACGGCGCGCCCTCAAGCCTCGCACCGTGGTCGTGTTTGGCGATCGCGCCACGCGCGACTTCATGTGGCTGCACGCGCTCGACCGCTTCAAAGGCAAGCGCCTTTCCGTACAGCCCGACGCGAAGGACGCCGCGGAGATCGAGGCGCTTGGCGTGAAGAATTTTCGCTCCGTCTCGGAGATCGGCGAACCGATCGACTACGCTATCGTGGCCGTCCCTCGAAAGGCTGCACCGCAGACGCTCGCCGAATCCGCCGCGGCCGGGGTCGCGGGTATTGGATTCTTTACCGCCGGGTTCTCTGAAACCGGGGAACAGATCGGGATAGAACTCGAAGCGGAACTCAAGAAGATCGCCTCGCGCTCGGATATCGCGCTGGTCGGTCCCAACTGCATGGGCCTGTGCAACCCGGGATTGGGACTGCTGAACTCCGCGAACCTGCCCTCCGGCGAACCGGGCGACGTATGCTTCATCTCGCAAAGCGGCACGCACGCGATTAGTTTCTGCATCCAGGCGCCGGGGCACGCAATCAAGGTTGGCATGTCGGCGTCGATAGGCAATGCGCTCGTACTGGAGGCCCCGGACTACCTCGACGTGATGGCGTCGGACCCGGCGACCCGCGCGGTCGGCATCTATCTGGAGGGAGTGCGCGACGGGCGGCGCTTCTTCGAGAGTGTGAGGCGCGCCACGGCGCGGGTGCCGGTGCTCGTGTGGAAGGGTGGCGTCACGGATTCGGGCGCCCGCGCGACGTTCTCGCATACCGGATCGCTTGCGACGCCGGCGGCCGTGTGGCGTGCGGCGATGCGCCAGAGCGGCGCGGTTGAAGTGGCCGGGCTTGAGCCGATGCTGGACGCGATCGAGCTGTTGACCCGAGCGCGGCCGGTGAAGGGGCGCGGGATGGCGCTGGTCGCGATGACCGGCGGACAGTCGGTGGTGATCAGCGATACTTTCGCGACCCACGGGCTCAAAGTTCCGGACCTGTCGGAGTCTTCGTACGCCGAGTTCAAGAGCTTTTTTCAGGTGATCGGCGGCAGCTACCGCAATCCCTTTGACGCGGCGTGGACGCTCGGAACGGCGGACGGCGGCCAAGGCAACGTCGATCGCGTACTCGACATTCTGGACCGCGATCCGGTCGTCGATGCGATCGTGATGGAGTTCCGACCGGGACCGGGATTCGGAGGTGTCAGACGGCCGATCGATGTGCGGGAGAACATTCCGCTATTGGACGGGCTCGCGCGCTTTGCGCAGCGCGCGCGCAAGCCGTTTGCGATCGCGGTCGAATCGCAGCACGTGCCGCCCGACATCCGGTCCGCGATCGTGACCGAGGCGAGCGCCCTTGCGCGCGCGCGGGGGCTCGCGACGTTTGACACTTTCGAGCGCGCGGCGGGGGCCTTTCGCGCCGCCGCCGAATACTTCGAGCGCGCGCAGGAGCGTGCGAACATCCCCGTCGCGTAAGGTTCTGCGTTGGGCTTCAGCCGTGGAGGACCGTCCCCCGAGAGAAGCTCTCGTCCGCTGCTCATCGCAAGCTCGTCGCCCTGGCTGCCCAGGAGGGGATGACGCCGGATGAGCTTCTCAATCGCCTGATCTCGGCGTGGCGCGATGCACAAAGATGACGCCCGTACCCGACGCACGTGAATCTGCCGGCAGTGCAAGCAGCAGCATTGGAAGCCTCCTGCGGCTCATCCCTGAATCCGACAACGATCTCGTACGCTGCGGCAGACGCTGTGACGCCAGCTCCTGGGAGTGGAATTCATCGCTGCTCTGGGGCAAAGGAATTCCACAAGAGGTGTTGCGCCGGCGGCGATGGTAGCCGGGCGGAGGTAAGGCTACATGCGACGACGGCGTGAGGTTCCCGCTGCACACAGACCAGGCAAGGGAAAGCGCGGGAGGGGTCAGGCTCTCCTTGAACTGATCCAAAGGACCGAGCGACCTATGTTGGCTGAGTTGGTTCGGCAGCTCGCTGCAATCAGCCCTGAGACGGAGCGCACCTGCTTCGAGTACTTGCGAAGTCACGTCGCAAAGACCCCGGACGCCAAGGCGGAAATGGCGGCGGGCGTTGTCTTCACTCTGTGGTCGGAGATCGAGCCGGATCTTGCAGAACTGGACGAGTGCGGTGGCGGCGACCATGCGACGCAGGACCCCCGCTCTGTCGGTTGACCGTCGGCGCGCCGACGCGTATTGCGCTGTTGCGCACGCTGCCTATGATCGCAGGACTTCAGCCTGGGGTGGTCTACGGAGTGCGAAGGGAGACCTGTCATGTCGACGAAAAAAGCCACTGTCGGCGGCACCAAGCCGACTGTCTCGAGCCCCAAACTTCGAGACACACCCACGCCGCCTGCACCAGTTCCGCCGGCCGAGAGTACCCAGGGATCGCTCGACGAGATCGCTGCGCGGGTCAAGGAGCAGGAGGCCGCGCTGAGCCCCGCACGGCGGGCGGCCCAGGAACTGCGCGAGCGAGAAGCCCTCGAAACGGCCTCGGCCGTGACGGTGGAACAGGCGCTGCGCTCGATCGGTGACCTGAAGCTGACAGTCGACTCGACGATCGACCAGGTGGGCCAGCTGCTCGTGGAGCAGGCGAAGAAGCTGACTGCGGTGCAGGAATCCGTGGGCATCAAGGCGCGGGAGTTGAGCCGGCTCTATGACCTCGAAATTGCCGCCGACACCTTGGCCACCTTGATTGGCGATCACGAGCAGCGGAAGGCGCAGTTCGAGCAAGATGCGGCGGCGAGAAAGAGCCAGTTCGAGCGCGAGACGCAGGAGTCGCGGGCGGCGTGGGAGAAGGAGACGGTGCGCATCAAGGAAGAGCTCGCGACCGAGCGGGCCCGCGCCAGCAAGGAGTGGCAGCGTGAGGAGGAAGAATACGAGTACGCGTTGAAGACCAAACGCAGCCGCGAGCAGGAGGAGTACACCAAGCGGAAGCAGACGCTCGAAGCGCAGCTAACGGACGCGCGGGCGCGGCAGGAGAAGGAGCTGGCCGAGCACGATGCGGCGTTGGCGGTGCGCGAGAAGGACCTGGTGGATCTGCACGCTCGCGTGGCGGCGATGCCGGGCGAACTGGACCGTGCCGTGGCGCAGGCTCGGGAAGAGGCCACGAAGGTCGCCGAGGATCGGGCCCGACATGAGGCGGCCCTACACACGAAAGATGCCGAGGCTACCGAGAAGCTCCTCGGGCAACGCATTGAGACGCTGGAGCTGATGTTGAAGGAGAAGGACAGCCGGATCGAGCAGATTCAAGCCGAGATCCGCGACGCGTCGGTGAAGGTCCGCGAAATCGCGGTGAAGGCGATCGAGGGCGCATCGGGTGCGTCGGCGCTCACTCGCGTCAGCGAGATCGCCATGCAGCAAGCGAAGGGCAGCGGCGACCGCGGCTGACCGGCCGGAGTTTTCCCGCTCTCGTTCGCGATCGAGCGCCGCCGACACCTGGGCCGCCGACGGTTGCGACCACGGCGCGCGGCTCCGTCCCGTTTGGAGTTCCGCCTTTAGGCGGTTGTCTATGGCAACGCTCGGTGGTGGGTCGACCCACCACCCAAGAGTCGCTCCGGCTTGTCGCGATCCACGCACTTCGCCTGCAATGTCGGATGAGTTGGGCTCGCACGCAAGATCTGGAGGAACGGATGGCTCATTTGACTCCACGCTACAGCATGGCGGAGTTCGCGCGGCGCGATGAGGAAATCTACGAACGCGACATTCGCTCCCACGTCGAGCCGGGGAGTGAGGGCAAGTTCGTCCTCATTGATATCGAGACGGGGGACTACGAGATCGATGACGACGAACTGGTCGCGTCTGATCGCCTGCTTGGCCGGCGCCCGAATGCACAGATCTGGATGAGAAAAGTCGGCTCGCCATATGCTCGTCACTTCTTGCGCCGTCGAGGCGACGATGGCCCCGACCCCGGGGATCGTCTGCAGGCGGCGGATCTTCTCCGCGAACTCCTTCTGCTGGCGAGCCAGCGGCGCCTCGAGCGTCGTGACCTGCTCTCGGGCACAACCCCAGAGCGCACGGTGTTGCTCGACGTAGGCCCGGAAGCTCCGGCGCCTGTGGTTCCGCGCCAAGGGGCTCGGCGGGCTGGACGAGTGGTAGCCTTGCCGCGGCCCGAACCAGCCCCTCAGAGATATCTTGCCTTCCACTCCTCGATGAGCGAGGCGGGATGAAAGGTCGCGTTCTTGTCGAGGCTCCCGCGGCGCAGCATCTCGTTCCACAGGTGAACGGCGTGGCTCTCGCGCACGAGCTCACGGGCACGAGGAGAATCCGAGAACGGCAGCGGCCACTCGTCGTAGTGGATGGGATAGAAACACGCGGTCGGCTTCACGTAAGCGCCAAGCCCGAGGTGCTTCACGGCCGCGGTCAGCGCCTGGGGCCCCGTCTGGCCCCAGGCGAGGTCCCCCCGGTGACGCCGACGCCACATCTGCTGGGCGAGGCGCACGAGCCGCTTGCGCCGTGGCTCCCAGGGAAGACCGACGTGGGGACGGAGCGCGATGCCCCTCAGGGTTCGCGTCAAGTCGCTTCCCGCGGGCGCCTTCATGACGGCGACGTTCACCACCGTCTTGTCCTCCAACCCGAAGCAATAGGGCTCGGAAAACTCCCAGGGCCTGAGACCGATGACGTCGGTATCCGCCCACCAGCCGCCGTTCGCGTGCAGGACTTCGTAGCGAAACCAGTTGGCAAAGCCCGCGGGGCTGCCTTCCCCGCTGCCTGACCGCTCGGTGTGCGTGAATATCTCGCGCTCGGAAATGACCTCGGAAGCGTCCCGCAGAACCACGCCGGGAGGGACGTTGGCGATCTCGGCGTAGGCGTAGAGGTGCACTTCGTGGCCGTGGGTCAGCCAGGAGGCGAGGGCGAGGCGCTCGAGCGTGCTCAGCGCGGGACCGATCCACAGCGCCCGGACGATGCGGTTTTCGGCGCTGAGAGCCATTTGCAATCCGTCGACCCGGGGAACGGCTATCGAGCCATCACGACCTTCGCGTCCCGACCATCCGATTGCAGCGGACAAAAGGGCAGGTCCGGGGAGAGCGAGGACTCGCGAAAAACGTGACAGACGCCGAAGCAGTCCCGGCCGAGGTGATCGCACGCCCGGCAGATCTCCGGTACCGACTCGGGGTTGCGGAATATTCCCCAGCGCGCGTCGTCCGCCCACAGCTCCGCCAGCGCCGTATCGGAGGCGAAGAGGTCACCCACGGCGTACTTCTGATCGTCGAGGAGGATACAGGCGCGCAGTTGCCCCGTGGGCCCCACGCATGCCGCCTCCGCTCCCGCCACGCAACGCTTCGCGAAATGCGCCGGTGTGTTGAACATCCTCCCCTTGGCCATGAAGTCATAGCTGGTCGCGATCTCGAAGCCATATTCCTCGCGCAGCCGGCGCACCTCCTCGAGCACCTCCTGGTACTGCCCCGTGGAGAGACAGAGGCTATTGAACATCGCCCCTGTCCCGGCCCGCCCGCTGGGCCGCACGGGCACCAGAGTTAGCGCCTCGACGCCGAGCTGGACGAGGTTCTCGACGTGCATTCGCAAGCCGCGGTAGTTCCGCTCGCAAAGCACGGTGTTGATCCGTACCCGCCTCCCCGCCTCGACGAGACGGCGGATGCTCTTCACCGTACGGGCCCAGGTATCCCCGGGGGGGCGCAGTGAGTTATGCTCCTCCCGGGTTCCATCGAGGCTGACGATGTAAAGCCCGACCGGCAGCCGGGCCAGCCGCCGACCGCGGGCCTCACCCCAGACTCCATTGGTGCTGACGCTGACGAAGAGACCTTGGCGCAGCGTCTCCTCGACAATCTCCGGGAAGGCGGGGTGACAGGTGGGCTCGCCGCCGCTGTAGCGCACCTCGAAGATTCCGAAATCGGCGAACTGCCGTAACAAGCGGGCGACCTGGGAAAACCCGAGCTCCCCGATCTCGGGCCGCGCCCTCGCGTCTACGCTGCAGTGCACGCACGAGATGTTGCAGCGCAGCGTGAGCTCGAACCAAACGCAAAACGGGACCGAGCGTGCCAGGCGGGGGCTTCCTTCGCGAAGCGGCAGGAAGCTCACACCGGGACGCCCTCTCCACTCACCCATCTCCTCTCGCGTGAGGTGAGTGACCTTCCCCGTCGTGCGGTCGAAGAGATAGCCGATGCCCCCCGGTTCCTCTCGCAACAGCAATCGGTCCAACGTGCTACCTCCTGGTACGGGGCCGCCGGATCCCGCCGCCCCGCACGAATCGTTCCGCAGGTGATCGGCGTTTTTTTAGTCCGCAAAGCATCGGTTTGCAAACAAGGCTTCGGGCCGAAGACCGAGAGGATAGATGGGATGAAGCACGCCGTCCTCGGGGCGCCGGCGCAGTACGGGCGCGCTCCGGGCTGGCCACAACGGTCAGGTCCGCCACCCAGAGCTCGTTGGGGCGACTCGCGACGAACCCGGGGTGGTTCACTTCCGCGCTTCGCATGGCATTCTCCGGCGGGCGCCGGCAAGCGTCCGTGCAACCCGCCAGCCGACTCGCCCTGGTTCATCCCGACAATACCAGGTGGTGCCGGATCGGCAGCGGTTGTCGCGCCGGCGGCAGTAGACCGACGCCCTCAAGACGCGCGCGAACGGATGTCGACGCGCAGGTCCTTCGGCTCCCAGGAACGCGAGAGCAGCAGGAGGTCCGCCGCCGACTTCTTCACCGGATCGCACAGCGGGGCGAGACGATCGAAGAAGCCTGCCGGATCGACAATGGCCTCGGGCGCAAAGACGCCGCGCTTCTGCTCCTGGTCGGGACGTACGACAGCGAGTCCGACGGCCAGCGGCACCCCTGTTGCTCCGCCCATGCCGACCGGCGGCGCCGACAGCACGGTGGCCGCGACCGTCGCCGGGCGCGTGTCCTTGCGGCCGACAGCGATGGCGAAGAGCGGGGGCAGCTTCGCGGCGCCGGCGTCGAGGAGCTCGCGGACGTAGTCGGCCGGGGTCTTCACCGGCGTGCCGACGCCCTCGAGCCACTCGACCCAGGCGGCGGCGCGTTCGAGTGACACCAGGTTGCGATCCACCAGCGCACCGAGAAGGCGCATGGCGACCAGGTTCGAACGCGACATCGTCATCAGGATCAAGCTTCTGCGCAGCGAGGAAAAGTAGCGGGGAAACGTGATCGCTTCGGGATGACCCATGGTCCAGCCGGTGCGCGGCCCGAGGCCGGGGTAGTCGAGATCGACGCGACGCATCGGCGGCTCGTCGACGAAGCGTCCGCCGTCGAAGACGCGAATCGTGCCGGTCAGCTGGTGCACGCCGTGGACGGTGGCGGCGCACGGTGTCGGGCCTCTCGTCTCGGGCATGGCCGCGTCGAGATCGAATCCCGCGTAGAGCTCCTCGACCAGGTCGAGCTCGCGCAGCGCCGTCGTCGCCAGCAGGTTGGAGATGCCCGGGCTGGCTCCCATGCCGATCACGGCGGTGACGCCGCGCGCCCGCGCGTCCTCGTCCATCGCCAGCATCGCCTCGGTGGACTCCCAGTCGTCATTGATGTCGAGGTAGTGGCAGCCGGCCTTGATGGCGGCCCTGAGCACCGGCGGCCCGAGACGGAAGAACGGGCCAACCGTATTGAGCACGACCGCGGCGCCGGAGAACAGGCGCAAGAGCGCCGACTCGTCGGTGACGTCGACCGCCGCAGCGCGGGCTTTGGCTCCGAGCGTCTCGGCAAACCGCGTCGCTGC
>Ga0315278_10003844_pt1 | contig 13495 bp, 11 predicted proteins | sample YL17G06_0_MG_FD_203880 | JGI IMG/M metagenome (GOLD analysis project Ga0315278, IMG submission 203880) | Sediment microbial communities from Yellowstone Lake, YNP, Wyoming, USA - YL17G06_0 | ecosystem: Environmental > Aquatic > Freshwater > Lake > Sediment | place: USA: Wyoming | collected...
ACCGGCGGCATGGTGCTGTTCGGGCACGAGGACACCACCTCGGTCTCGTTCGAGGAAGTGATGTTCATGGCGCAGGCGGTGAAGCGCGGCTCGAGGTACGGCCTGCGGATGGTGGACATGCCGTACATGAGCTTTCACCTCTCGGCGCAGCAGGCGGTCGACAACGCAGCGAAATACGTGGCGCAGGGCGGCGCCGAGGTGATGAAGTGCGAGGGCAATCAGCACCACGCGAAGTACATCGAGGCGATCGTCAAGGCCGGCATCCCGGTGCAGGGGCATATCGGCATCACGCCGATGCGCATGGCGCAGCTCGGCGGCTTTCAGGCGCAGGGCAAGACCGCGGAACGCGCCAAGGAGCTGGTCGACGACGCCCTGGCGATGGTGGACGCCGGCTGCTTCTCGATCATGTGCGAGGTCACCACCTCGGAGGTGTGCGAGTACCTCGCCGAGACGCTGCCGGTCCCGGTGATCAGCCTCGGCGCGGGCAATCGCGCGCACGGGGTGCACATCATCGGCTCGGACCTCTTCCACCTCTACGAGAAGCACGTGCCGCGCCACTCCAAGATCTACGCCGACCTCGTTCCGATTCTCGAGAAGGGTCTCTCCGACTACCGTGACGAGGTTCGCTCGCGCGTGTACCCGGGCAAGGAGCACACCGTCTTCATGAAGGACGAGGAGCTCGCGCGGTTCAAAGAGATGCAGGGTTGGAAGAAGTGAAACCGGCGCTGCGAGTGGTCGGCGCGGCGGCGGGCGCGGAGGTGATCGCGCAGGCGCCGTTCTTTGCCGGCCTCTCGGCAGCCCGGCTCGCGCGGGTGGCGGCGTTGGGTCGCGTCGAGCGCCACCCGCAGGACAGCCAGATCTACGTGCTGGGCGATCCTGCCGACGACTTCTACGTGCTGGCCGAGGGCATGGTCCGGTTCACGCTCGGCCTCGGCAAGCGCGCGACTTCGGCAGGCGAGATCATCCGGCGCGGACAGGTTTTCGGCTGGGCGGCGTTGGTCGAGAACGCGCGGACCCGCATCGCGACCGCGTTCTGCCTCACGCCCTGCGCGGTCATCGCGATCGACGGCAAGCGGCTGATGGCGTTGATGGACGCCGACCACAGCGTCGGCTACGCGATCACCAAGCAGCTCTCGGTCCTGCTCACGAGCGAGCTCACCAGCTTCGCCGCAGGCTAGCCGCCGGGAGCGCGCGCCTGGCCACCATCGCCTTGCTCGCGGCCGTCGCCGTCGTCGTCGGCTTCTTCATCGGCGCGGTGGGCATCGGCGGTATCCTGCTGATCCCGGCGCTCACCGCCCTCGGCGGCCTGTCGATTCACGAGGCCGCGGCGACCGCGTTGTTCACGTTCCTGTTCACCGGAGCCGTCGGGACCTGGCTGTTTTTGCGCCGCGGCAGCATCAGCTGGCGCATCACGATCCCGGTATGCGCCGGCGCGGTGCTCTTCGCCTACGCCGGCGCGTGGGCCAACTCGCGCATCGGCAGCGCCACGCTCGCCACGGTCATCGCCCTCATCATCGTCGCCGCCGGAGCCTATATCCTCGTCGCGCCGCAGCCCGCCCGGCACCGCCTGCCCGACGGCACTGCGCCCGGGGAGCGAACCGTGCTCGCGCTCGTCGGCGTGGTGTCCGGGTTCGGCTCGGGGCTATCCGGGGCGGGCGGGCCGCTCTTTTCGGTGCCGATCATGGTGCTGCTCGGATTTGTTCCGCTCGCCGCGATCGGCACCAGCCAGGTGCTCCAGATCATCGCCGCCTTGTCCGGCTCGATCGGCAACCTGCAGTTCGGCCGGATCGACTTCGCCGTGGCCTGGTGGGTCACGCTCGCGGAGCTCGCCGGCGTCATCCTCGGGGCGCGTTTTGCGCACGCGGCAAGCATGCGTGTCCTGCGGGCGATGGCGGCGGTGCTCTGCATCGTGGTCGGTTTGGCGATGCTCGTCCGGACTCTCGCATGAGCGCGGTGGGCGAAGCCAGGGACGCCTTCGCGAGCAGGGCGAAGCCAAGGCGCGCAGCGCGCGTCTGCGATCGCAGGCGGCGCCCGCGGCTCCGCAATTGCGAAACCGCATTCCGCAAAGAGGGCGCCCGAAGGGCGCGTCGCCGCGCGATTGCGCACGCGGCCGACACTCCGGCGCATCACGACGCCGTGAACTTTATGGAGGCCGCATGAGCGGGGGGCTCGCCCCGTTCTTCGCCCGCCGCGGGATCGCGATGGTCGAGGTGGCGCCGGGCGCCCCCGTGCCGCTCCGGTTTTCCGAACCGTCCGCGGAGCACCTGGCGACACGCCGGACGGCGGGGCTGTTCGACTTCTCCTTCATGGGACGCTACGAGATCTCCGGGTGCGGCGCCGGCGCTTTCCTCGACCGCGTGCAGACGCGCAGCGTCGCCCACCTTCGCCCCGGGATGCTCTGTTACACGCTGCTCTGCGAAGACGACGGTCGGGTCTTCAACGACGCGACGGTGTGGCGGCTTGCCGATGACCGCTACTGGATCTTCACCGGCCGACGCTCCGACTTCCAGTACCTAGCCGCCAGCCGGGGGGCGCTCGAGGTCGGGGTCGAAGAACTCTCGGGCCACTGCGCGGCGCTCGCGGTGCAGGGGCCGCGCAGCGCGGCGATCCTCGCCGGCGTGCTGGCGAGCGAAGTGGTTGCCACACTGCGTTACTTCCACTTCACCGAGGTCCGTTGGCGCGGACGCAGCGCGTGGATCGCGCGGCTCGGTTACAGCGGCGAGCAGGGCTACGAGGTGATCGTTGCGGCGGACGACGCGGCGGACCTCTGGGACGCGATCCTGGCTGCCGGGAGAAGTGACGGCCTGCGCGAATGCGGGTTCGAGGCCGCCGACAGCCTGCGGGTGGAGTCGGGCTTCGTGCTGTTCGCGCGCGAGTTGACCGCGCGGCTCACGCCGTTCGAGCTCGGGCTGGCGCGGCTCGTGTCGTTCGACGGCCGGCCGTTCCGCGGCAGCGGCGCGCTGCGGCCGCTGCGCTGGGTCGCGCCGGAGCGGAAGCTCTGCGGGATCCTGCCGGGGCGCCATGCACCGTCCGCCTCCGGCTTGCCGAGAGCGTGCGTCACGAGCGAAGCCCACTCACCGGTGTCCGGCCGGACCCTCGCGCTCGGGCTGGTTGAAGGGGGCGCAACCGCCCCGGGCACGGTTGTCGCGCTCGACGACGGGCGGATCGGGCGCGTCGCGCGGCTGCCGTTCTATGATCCGGCCCGCATCCTGCCAAGGCGTGCTCCGAGAGTCCCTTCCGGGTAAGCATTACGGCGCAGCCGTCCGGATATGCCCGCCGCTCATCAGGTCCTGCGCCAGGTAGCGCTGCCGGTGGACCTCGAACGGCACCGTATCCGCCGCTTCGATTTCGCATTGAGCGGCGAGCGATTCCTCGGCCATCCGCACGTAACGCGTCATCACCGTCTCGGCCAGCGGCAAGTCCAGGAGCGCACGCCGGTGACGCTGCGACCAGGCCAGCGCGAAGCGGGGAAATGACTTGCCGCAGTCCTCCTCGACCTCCCGCAGAACGCGGGCCGACGGGAGCATTGCCGCATCCCTCAAGGCGTCCACCGCCCCGGCCAGCACCTCCCGATAGGCGTCCCCGCCGTGCGCATCGTCGAGCGCCGCGGCGATCGGTCCGCATTCGCGCAGCAGCACGGCGCCCCATTCGTCAGGTGCAAGCGGCTGCCCGTTGCGGTCGAGCCGAAGATCCGGGTTGCGGCCGCGTTCCGCCGCAAGGTGCTGGTTGCGCGAGATGGCGGCGATCTCCTGCGGCGAATCGTTCGGGCTCTCCTGCAGCAGGCAATGGAGCAGGAAGATGTCCATGAAGCGCATCTCGGCGGCACCGATGCCGACGGGGTGGAAGGGATTGATGTCGACGCAGCGGACTTCGACATACTCGACGCCGCGCTCGCCCAGCGCGCGCAGCGGCCGCTCTCCCGGTTGGATGCGCCGCTTCGGCCGGATCGTGCCGTAGAACTCGTTTTCCATCTGCAGCAGCGTCGTGGCCAGCTGCCGGTAATTCGCGCCGTCGAAGATGCCGATGGCCTCGTAGGGCGGATAGGGCTCGGTGAACGACCGATGCAGCGAGGCCGCGTAGCCGCGGAGGCTGTTGAAGCTCACCGCCAGCGACGCCTGGGCATCGCTCTGGTATCCCAATCGCCCCATGCGCAGCGAGGTCCCCCAGGGCGCGATCAGGGTTCCGGTTTCCCACGCGGTCAGCGCGTGCGGGTGCTCGCCCAGAAACGTGCGGCAAACCGCGGGGGACGACCCGAACAGGATCAGTAGCAGCCAGGAATGGCGCCGGAAGTTGCGGATCAACGAGAAATAGCCGCGGTCCTGGTAGGCGTCCGCCGGTCCCGCGTCCTGATCGGCATTCTGCAGCATCGGCCATGCCGCCTCCGGCAGGGAGAAGTTGTAGTGGATGCCGGAAATGGTCTGCATCCGGCGGCCGTACCGGTGCGCCAGCCCCTGCCGATAGGCGGTCTTGAGCCGGCCGACGTTCGACGTTCCATACTGTCCGAGCGGAATCTCCCCCTCCAGCGGCAGCTTGCAGGGCATGCTGGCGCACCACAGCCATTCGTCGCCGATGTTCCTGTACACCACCTGATGGAGCTCCGTCAGTTCCGCCAGGCAGGCTTCGACGCTGGCATGGACGCCGGTGATCAGCTCGAGCTGGGACTCGCTGAAATCGGTGGTGATCCGCGGGTGAGTCAGCGCCGAGCCGAGCCCCCGCGGATGCGGCGTGTCGGCCAGCGTTCCATCCGGCCTCACGCGCAGGCCCTCCTTCTCGATGCCGCGCAGAAGCCCTCCGAGAATCCCGGGCGTGAGTGCGCGCAGGCGCTTGTCTATCTGGTTCAAGACGGGCCCCTCAAATTGCGACAGGATACGACATTGGAAATGGGGCCATCCGGCGGCACGCTCGACCGCGCTACGTCACGTCCTGCAGACGCATCCTGCGGGCGGCCTCCTCGAAGCGCGCATCGTCGATTTCCTGCAGCACGCTGTCGAGGTCGACGGCCTTTTCGACGCGGTGGAAGCGGCCCGTGAGCGGGGTGTCCGGCTGCAGGGCTCCGGCCTCGAACAGCGCCCAGATCTCCTTGCCGTAGCGGGTGGCAAGCAGTTCCGGCGCGTAACGGCCGAAGTAGCTGCGCAGGTTGGCCACATCGCGCTCGAGAATCTTTTGCGCGTGATTGTTGCCGGCCGCATCCACCGCCTGCGGCAGGTCGATGATCACCGGCCCGTCGCTGCCGATCAGGATGTTGTATTCGCTCAAGTCGCCATGCACGACGCCGGCGCACAGCATCCGCACGACTTCGCGGATCAGGCGCCGGTGATGGGTGCGTGCCACGTCCGGCGTGAATTCGAGATCGGTGAGGCGCGGGGCCGCCTCGCCGTGCAGGTCCGTGACGAGCTCCATCAGCAGCACGCCCTCGTGGAAGTTGTAGGGCTTCGGCACGCGCACTCCGGCCGCGGCCAGACGGTACAGCGCATCGACCTCGGCGTTCTGCCACGCCTCTTCGGTCGACTTGCGCCCGAAGCGGGTGCCCTTGGCCATCGCGCGCGCCTGACGGGTGTTCTTCGTCTTGCGGTTCTCGGTGTAGTCGACCGCCTGCCGGAAGCTGCGTTTGTCGGCCTCTTTGTAGACCTTCGCGCAGCGCGTCTCGTCGCCGCAGCGCACGACGAAAACCATCGCTTCCTTGCCGCTCATCAATTGCCGCACGACGCCGTCGATCAGGCCGTCTTCGAGCAGCGGCTGGAGTCTCTTGGGGATTTTCATGGAGGCCGTTGTCAGTCGACCGGGCGATCGCAGCCGGCCGGTATAATCGCGCATTATCGCCTATCGGAGCCCGCTCCCGGCCACCGTCCCCGGATCGCGACCCAACCGCATGAAGCCGTACAATCCCGCCGAGATCGAAGCCGCCGCGCAATCCGCGTGGAAGGCCGCCGACGCCTATCGTGCCTTCGAGCGCCCCGGCCGCACGAAGTTCTACTGCGTGTCGATGCTGCCGTACCCCTCCGGCAAGCTGCACATGGGGCACGTGCGCAACTACACGATCAACGACATGATGTACCGCCATCTGCGGATGAAGGGGTACAACGTGCTGATGCCGATGGGCTGGGACGCCTTCGGCCTGCCCGCGGAAAACGCGGCGATGAAGAACAACGTGCCGCCGGCGCGCTGGACCTACGAGAACATCGCCTACATGAAGGCGCAGTGCCAGCCGATGGGCTGGGCGATCGACTGGTCGCGCGAGCTCGCCACCTGCGACCCCGCCTATTACCGCTGGAACCAGTGGTTCTTCCTCAAGATGCTGGAAAAGGGCATCGCCTACAAGAAGACCGGCGTGGTCAACTGGGATCCCGTCGACATGACGGTGCTCGCCAACGAGCAGGTCATCGACGGCCGCGGCTGGCGCTCCGGCGCGCCGGTCGAGAAGCGCGAGATCCCGATGTACTACCTGCGGATCACGCAGTACGCCGAGGAGCTGCTGTCGTGCCTGGATCGCATGCCCGGGTGGCCCGAGCGCGTGAAGACGATGCAGGCCAACTGGATCGGCAAGAGCGTCGGCGTGCGCTTCGCGTTTGCGCACGACATCCGCGGCACCGAAGGTGAAATGAGCGGCAAGCCGATCGGCGGCGGCCGGATGTACGTGTTCACCACGCGCGCCGACACCGTCATGGGCGTCACCTTCTGCGTGGTCGCCGCCGAGCATCCGCTCGCGACCCACGCGGCCAGGTCGAATCCCGCGCTGGCGGCGTTCATCGGCGAGTGCCGGCGCGGCAGCGTCATCGAAGCCGACATGGCGACGATGGAGAAGAAGGGGATGCCCACCGGGCTGTGCGTCACGCATCCGCTGACGGGCGAGCAGATCGCGGTCTGGGTCGGCAACTACGTGCTGATGAGCTACGGCGACGGCGCCGTGATGGGCGTGCCGGCGCACGACGAACGCGACTTCGAGTTCGCGCAGAAATACGGCCTCGCCATCCGCCAGGTCACGGCCGTCGAGGGCGAGACGTTCTCGACCGCTGCGTGGCAGCCGTGGTACGAGGACAAGGAGCGCTGCCGCTGCGTCCACAGCGGCAAGTACGATGGCCTGCCCTACGCGAAGGCAGTCGATGCCATCGCCGCCGACCTCGGGGCGAAGGGCCTCGGCGAAAAGCAGACCACCTTCCGCCTGCGCGACTGGGGCGTCTCGCGCCAGCGCTACTGGGGCACGCCGATCCCGATCGTCCATTGCCCGGCGTGCGGCGACGTGCCGGTGCCCTACGATCAGCTGCCGGTCGTGCTGCCGGAAGACTGCGTGCCGGACGGCAGCGGCAGCCCGCTCGCCAGGCGCGCCGACTTCATCGACTGCGCGTGCCCGAAATGCGGGCAGCCGGCCAGGCGCGAGACCGACACGCTGGACACGTTCGTCGACTCGTCGTGGTACTACATGCGCTACGCCTGCCCCGACGCCCGCATCGACGGCAAGCCCGCGATGGTGGACTCGCGCAACGATTTCTGGAACCCGATTGATCAGTACATCGGGGGCATCACCCACGCGATCCTGCACCTGCTCTACGCGCGGTTCTGGACCAAGGTGATGCGCGACATGGGCCTCGTGCAGATGGACGAGCCGTTCACGCGGCTGCTGACGCAGGGGATGGTGCTCAACCACAGCTATTTCCGCCGCACCGACAAGGGCGGCATCGACTATTTCGCGCCGGAGAGCGTGACGATCGAGCACGACGCGGCCGGTCATGTCGTCGGCGCGCGGGCGAAGGCGGACGGCCAGCCGGTCGAGTACGGCGGCCTCGGCACGATGTCCAAGTCGAAGCTCAACGGCGTCGACCCGCAGGACATGATCGACCGCTACGGCGCCGACGCCGCGCGGCTGTTCGTGATGTTCGCCGCACCGCCCGAGGCGACGCTCGAATGGTCGGATGCCGGCGTTGAGGGCGCGCACCGGTTCCTGCGCCGGCTGTGGACGTTCGGGCAGACGCACGCGGACACGATCATCGCGGCCGCCGGGGCCTGCGATTGGCGCGACGCCGCCGCCGCGGTCAAGGCCGGCCGGCGGGACCTCCATCTGGCGCTGAAGCAGGCGAACTACGACTACGAGCGCATCCAGTACAACACGGTGGTCTCGGCCGGGATGAAAATGCTGAACGCGCTCGAGGCCGCGCCGGCCGGCGCCGCGGGCGCGGCGGCGCTGCTGCGCGAGGGCGCCTCGATCCTGATCCGCGTGCTCTATCCCGTGGTGCCGCACATCGGCTGCGCGCTGTGGGAAGGGCTCCGCTTCGCGCAGCCGTACGGCGCGCTGCTCGATGCACCATGGCCGCAGGTCGATCCGGCCGCGCTGGAACAGGACGAGATCGAGCTCGTGCTGCAGGTCAACGGCAAGCTGCGCGGCAAGCTGCGGGTGCCGGCGACGGCCGACCGCGCGGCCATCGAGGCGGCGGCGCGCGCCAGTGACGAAGTCGGAAGGCATGCCGGGGGCGCTCCGGTCAGGAAAGTCGTCGTGGTGCCGGGACGGCTCGTCAATGTCGTCGTGTGAACAGCCTGCGGTCGCGAGTGTCGCGTCAGTCAACACCGCCGCTCGCGCCCGGCGGGGCGATGCGCCGCCGCGCCGCGCGGCCGTTGCCGGTCTCGTCTGCGGACTCGTGCTCGCCGTCGGCATCACCGGCTGCGGCTTTCGTCTGCGCGGCGACGTCACGTACGCCTTTTCGACGATCTACGTCACCGGCCCGCCCGCCGCGCCGATCGTGATCGAACTGAAACGCACGCTCGAGAACAGTAGCGAGGCCCGGCTCGTCGCCGCCCCCACCGAGGCGCAGGTGATCCTCGAAATCACCAACGTCGTCGACGACAAGGGCGTGCTGTCGCTGTCCAGCGGCGGCCGCGTCCGCGAATACCTGCTGACCAAGCGCGCGAGTTTCAACGTTCACGACGCCGCCGGCCGCGACTGGCTGCCGGCCGGCGAGATCAGCATCCGGCGCAGCTACACGTTCAACGAGTCCGAAGTGCTCGCGCGCGAGGTGCAGGAGCAGCGTCTGCTGCGCGACATGCAGACCGACGCCGTGCAGCAGATCGTGCGCCGGCTGCAGGCGGCGAAGAAACCGGTATCGTAGCCCGGGTATCGCCCGGTTGCCGTAGTTGCGCATGGACCTCCGCCTCAACCAGCTGGCCGCGCACCTCGAACGGACGCTCGCGCCGACCTACGTGATTCACGGCGACGAGCCGCTGTTCGCGATCGAGGCCGGCGACGCGATCCGTGCGGCGGCACGCCGCGCCGGTTGCGAGGAGCGCGAGGTGCAGGTGGTCGAGCCCGGCTTCAAGTGGGACGCCTTCCTCGCCGCCAACGCCAATCTGAGTCTCTTCGGCGCGCGCAAACTCGTCGATCTGCGCATCCCGTCGGGCAAGCCCGGCGTGGAGGGCGCCAAGGCGCTCGAGGCGTACGCGCGGAACCCGAATCCCGACCACATGACGCTCATCACGCTGCCAAAAATCGACCGCGCGACGCAGTCGTCGGCATGGTTCTCGGCGCTAGCGGCCACCGGGGTCGTGATCGCCGTGTATCCGCTCGATCGCGACGAGCTTCCGGCGTGGATCGCGGCGCGTCTGGCGCGGCAGCAGCAACGTGTCGCGCCCGAAACGCTGGCGTTTCTCGCCGACCGCTGCGAGGGGAACCTGCTCGCGGCCCGCCAGGAAATCGAAAAGCTGGGCCTGCTGCACGGTGACGGCGACATCGCGTACGACGCGGTCGAACGGGCGGTCGCCGACGTTGCCCGCCATGATGTCTTTCAGCTCTCCGAGGCCTGGCTCGCCGGCGATGCGGCACGAACGGTGAAGATCATCACCGCGCTGGAGGCCGAAGGGGAAGGCATTCCGCTGCTGCTGTGGCAACTGGGCGAGGACATCCACGCCTTGGCCTCGGTCCTGGAGGCGGCTGCCGCGGGCGTGCCGTTCGCGGTGGCGGTGAAGAACGCCCGCGTCTGGGGCAAGCGGCAGGCCGCGCTCGAGCGCGCCACACGGCGCGTCAAGGCCAACGCGATTGCGCCGATGCTCCGCGCGCTGGCATCGCTCGATGCCCTGGCCAAGGGTATCGGTCGCGGCAACCCCTGGGACAACCTGCGAACGCTGGCACTCACGCTCGCGATGTAACCCGGCTTGTGCAACACCGGGCTGCGGCCGTCGCGCCGCTCATTTCTTGTGGTTCTTGTGGTTCTTGTCGTGACCCGCGTCGAGGACCAGCTTCTCCGACCCGCCTTCGCCGCGCTTCTCGATATCCATCACCAGCCCTTCGTCCGTCAGGTCGAGCGGGCGCGAGTGTTCCCAGTCGCGATTCGCGGTCTCGTCCAGCCGCTTGACGACGTGATGATGGTCGGTTTCGATCGCCAGCTCCCGGCGCGCGTCGAAGCTGCCGGGCGCGAGATTGATCGAGCCCACGATGGCGCGCTTCCCGTCGGCAAGCAGCATCTTGGCGTGCAATTTGAGGCCTTTGAGCGTGTGGACCTTGATGCCGACGTCGTTCATGATGCGCAGCCCACCCACGCCCTCGATGAGTTTGCCAATTTTCAGCGTGTGCGGCGGCCGCACCAGAACATGGATCTTCACTCCGCGGCGAGCGGCCCGGACGAGCCGCTCGATGATCACCGTGTCCTGATAGCGCTCGTTCTGCACGAACAGCGTGTGTGTTGCCTCGTCGATGAAGTGGGCGATCCGCTCGCGGCCGTTGTCGGGACACCAGATCAGCTTCGACTGCGGGTTCGGCTTGAACGGCTGCCGGTTCCAGTCGGCTTCGAAGGCGGCCATCATCTCGGCGACCTCGTCCTTGACCGTCGTCACGATCGCATAGTCGCGCGTCTCGGTGAGATCCCGGGTCTCCCAGTTGAGCGATTCCACGAACCCGGTGGCATTGTCGATGATCATCGATTTCTGATGCGTGAGGTCGAACGCCGGGTTGCTGTCGATCACCTGGACTTCCGCAGCGGTGAGTGCCTTCCGGGCCACTTCGTTTTCGGCCTCGCCGCTGCGGCGGGCGGGATTGAGCATCACCCGCACGTCCACGCCCCGGCGCCTGGCGGCGATCACCGCATCGAGCAGCGCCGGGTCCGTGAACAGGAACATCCGGATGCGCAGCGAACGCGCAGCGGCGTTGAGCGCGTCGAGGATCGGGCTGGATGTGTCATCGGGGAGAACGATCAGCGTATGGGACATTTGCGAACTCGATGAGGTTGGATCAATGCGAGGGGGAACGGTCAGCCGCCCTGCGCGACGCAGTTTGCCTTCTTCCCGTCGAGCGTGCACGTCGTCATCGGCACGCCGCGGGTGTCGCGGGCAACGAAGCGCCACCCCGCGACGGTCCGCTCCATCGTCGTGAAGCCGAAGGCGGTTAGGGCCACCATGCTGGCGACGATCGCGCCGGGCGCGGGCGTGACCCCGGCCGGCTGCGGCGTCCGCAGCGGCAAATCGGCCCAGTCGCCGCCGTTTCCCAGGACGAACTGCGCCGGCTGCGGCGTCGCAAAACTGACGACCTCGAACAGATGATTGTGCCCAGAGAGCACGGCCCGCACGTTCGGCGGGAACAGTACGTTCGGACTGAGCGTGTGCAGCACCGACTGCAAGCCCGCGTTGCCCGGATAGGGCGCCTCGGCGTTGCCCGGGTTCGCCGCGAACGCGAGGACCGGGTGGTGCACCAGGAAAAAATTTTCGGGCCGGCGCGCCGCCAGCGCGAACGCCTGCTCGAATTGGGCGCGGTAGTTGCCGTACATCGGATCGGCGGCGGCGAGCGGCGCGATGCCGACCACCGACGAATCGAATACGATGAACTGGGTATCCGCGGCAGCGCGGGTCCCGAGGGGCACCGCATACGGCTCGCTGTAGTCGCCCGTCGCATCGTCGGCCGGATGTTCGCAATTCTGGCGTGCGGCCACGGGCCTCGGGTCGAGAAAGCGCCACCAGCCCTGCCCGGCGCGAGCACATGTCTCGTGGTTGCCGCGCACCACGATCCACGGCGCGGCCGCCAGGAGCCTTTGCGCCGGCGCGAACAGGTCGGCTTCCCACGCGTCCCAGCCATAACCCCACGCGCTTCCGGCACACCCCGCGTTCCCCGGCGGACACGCGTTCTCGCGGTAGTGATAGTCGCCGACGTGGATCACGAGGTCGGGTGCGGCCGCTGCGGCGGCATCGGACACCGTCCGCAATGGCCATGCCACGGGATCGTTGCAGGCCTGGAAGGTGCTGCCGTAGGCCAGGAGCCGGCAACCCGTGTCGCCGAGCACCACGATCCGCTGTGGAGCGGCTTTGGGGAGCGGCAGCGCGCGGCCCTCGATCGTGGCGCGCAGAACACCCGCCGGGATGACTTTCTCGCAGGTCAGCACCGGAAACGCCGCCGGCTTGGCGTCACCCTGTCCGTAACGCGGCGGTCGCCGCGCGATGAGCGCGGGCAGCGCGCGAATGTCCATCGACTCCGCGCGCCCGTCGAACGCGATCGACGGGCACGCGGCTTCCGAAGTGATCGCGCGCGCGACCGCCTGGCCGTCCTCGCCGAGCACCACGAATGCATAGCGCACGCCGGCGACGGGTTGCATCGGCGCGGACGGCGGCATCGCGCAGCCCGCGATCAGCGCAAGGACGAAACACGCGCGCGAAAGATCGCGTAACCGCGGCCGCTGCGGCGACACCTTGCCACCCGATCTCATCGAAAGTCCCCCCACAATGCATGCAAGGCGGCCAACGCGGCGACGGCCGCCGTCTCGGCCCGCAGCACGCGCGGACCAAGTTGCACCGCGGTAAAGCCCGAACGCAGCGCGCCCTCCATTTCGTCCGGGGCGAACCCGCCTTCCGGACCAATCAGCAGCGCGATCGGCGCTGCGGGCGCCGGCAACGCCGCGAGACCGCGCCCGGCGTCCGGCGCGAACATGATGCCGCCGCCTCGCCAGAAGCGAAGCCACCCGGCGAGCGACTGCGGCGCCGACACTTCCGGCACCCGATTGCGTCCGCATTGCTCGCACGCGGCGATCGCGATCTGCCGCCAGTGGGCGTGCCGCTTCTCGCGGCGCTCACCCGCGGGCAGCGGGGCGCTCCTCGCGGTGATGAGCGGCTGGATCGCCGTCACGCCGAGTTCGGTCGCCTTGCGAATGGCATGGTCCATCGCGTCGTTGGCGGCGATCGCCTGGGCCAGCGTGATCCGCAGCGCCGATTCGCGCTCGACCGGCGCGTAGCCGTCGATGCGCACCGCGGCGCCGCGCTTGTCGATGCGCGTGATCGTCGCCGCGTACTCGCCGCCGGTGCCGGCAAAGAGCGTCAGCGCATCGCCGACCCCGAGCCGCACCACGCGCGTGGCGTGATGCGCCGACGAGTCCGGCAGTTCGAGAGTCTCGCCGATCATGCCGGATGCGAGTTCCAGCGGTACGAAAAAGCGCGGCGCAGCCATCGTGTTCCCATCTTTGCGTGGCCCGGTGCTGCGCGAAGCGAAACCCGGGGAGTTGTTCGCGTTGCAAGACAGCCCCGGGTTTCGCGCCGCGCA
>Ga0315278_10003845_pt1 | contig 13494 bp, 12 predicted proteins | sample YL17G06_0_MG_FD_203880 | JGI IMG/M metagenome (GOLD analysis project Ga0315278, IMG submission 203880) | Sediment microbial communities from Yellowstone Lake, YNP, Wyoming, USA - YL17G06_0 | ecosystem: Environmental > Aquatic > Freshwater > Lake > Sediment | place: USA: Wyoming | collected...
TGCCGGCCTGATCGTTACCCCGGGTCTGGTCGATATCCACGCCCACGTGTTCTTCGGCACGGATTCCGGTGCGTACCTCAGCAGCGGTACGAGCGCCTTGGCGCCTGACGGATTCACTTTCCGCGTCGGTGTCACGACGGTCGTAGACGTCGGCGGAGCGGGGTGGCGCAACTTCGAGCAATTCAAGGCCCAGGTGATCGACCACTCGCTTACCAGGGTCCTGGCGATGGTCAATATCGTCGGCTCGGGGATGAAAGGAGTGGCGCTGGAGCAAAACCTGGCTGACATGGACGCGGGACTGACGGCCAAGTGCGCGCGCCAGTACCCGGGTTTGATTGTCGGCGTCAAAGTGGCTCATTACATGGGGCCCGAATGGGATCCGGTGGACCGCGCCGTCGAGGCGGGACGCATCGCCGGGGTGCCCATCATGATCGATTTCGGAGGGCATACGCCGCCGCTTTCGCTCCAGGACCTCCTTCTCCAGCATCTCCGCCCGGGCGATATCTTCACCCACGTTTACGCTCACGTAAAAAGCCGCATCCCGATTGTGGATGAGCAGGATAAAGTGCGGCCGTATGTGCTTGAGGCGCGCAAGCGCGGGGTTATTTTCGACGTCGGGCACGGCGGAGGGAGTTTCCTCTTCAGGCAGGCCATTCCTGCGCTCCGGGAGGGATTTCCACCCGACACGATCAGCACCGACCTGCACACGGGAAGCATGAACTCCGGGATGAAAGACATGTCGAACGTCATGTCGAAGTTCCTGAACCTGGGGATGCCTCTTCCCGACATCATCGAGAAGTCCACCTGGAAGCCCGCACAGGTGATTCACAGGACCGATCTCGGCCACCTGAGTGAAGGAGCGCCTGCAGACCTGGCCATATTCCGCGTGCGCGAAGGATCATTCGGTTTCGTCGACACCGCGGCTGGAAGGATGCCGGGCAAAATGAAGCTAGAATGTGAACTCACTCTGCGTGAGGGAAAGGTGGCCTGGGATACGAATGGAATGTCCTATCCGCGGTGGGAAGACGTGCTCCCTCGAGATTGAGACAGTGAGGAGCTGCCATGCTGCGCCCGCTGAAGCAAAGCCTCGGGCTGCAGTTGTTCCCTCAGTTCATGGCCCCTGCCGGCTACTTGCGGTAGTTCTTGACGAACTCGATGCACTTGGCCACTTCAGGGACGCTGTTCTCCCAGTTGTATTCGTACTCGATCGCTATGTTGCCTTCGAAACGCTGGGCGTTCAGCTCGGTCAGGCAACCCTTGATGTCGCACATGCCGGTGCCGTAGGGCACGTCATGGGCATCCGGCTTGCCGAATTCGTTCAGGTCCTTGAGATGCGAGCTGATGATGCGGCCCTTGAGGATCGTCAGGCCTTCCAGGGGTTTGACGCCTGACCGTGCCCAGTGACCGGTATCGGCGCATGCGCCGATACGCTTGTCGCGGCCCTTGACGAGCTGGGCGATATAGTTCGGATCCCAGACCTTGTAGTTGGGATTCTTCGGCTGGCGCGGGTGATTGTGATAGCCGACCGCGATGTTGTACTCCTTCACCAGTTTCTCGATTGTGTCAATCGATTCGGTGGACTCGGTCGTAACAGACCGAAGGCCCATTTTCTTTGCGAACTCAAACACCTTGCGCGCGCCGGCCTCGTCTTTCGGAATGGGGACAACCCCATAATTGACCGCTTTGATCTTGTACTGGGCAAGCTTGGCCTTCACCTTGGCGATGACTTCGTCGGGCGCGTTGTGGTTCCAGATCACCGCCGGTTCTTCCTTGCTCAGCATCTGACCCGGGTAGAATTCGATGATCCTACCGCCCGCCTGCGCGGTCTTTTCGATGGCCTCAAAGACAGTGAAGCGGTTGAATGTGTAGGCCTGGCAGCCGATGGCAAAGCCGTTGACCGCGTATTCCCCGGGAATCTTCGGCTGTGCCAGGGTACTTTGAGAGGCGAGCAGCAGCAGGACACCAGCGGCCAATCCAAGGCCAATCAGTCTCAAAGGCGTATTCATGGCGTGCATGTGATCTCCAGTTTTCAGGGCACCGGCGGTTTCGTCAACTCCGCGGCGGAAGAAGTAAGATGAATTCAGTAGTCAAGGCACCGGCCATCGCGGCAGGAAGCGGGCCGGGAACGGGCCGTCGTATCCGGACAGCTCTTACCCGGCAGCAGCCCTGAAGGCTACTACGGCGTTCAGGCCGCCAAAAGCGAAGGAATTGGAAAGCGCGTACTCGACGCTCGCCTCCCGGGCATGATTCTGGATCACATCCAGATCGCACTCCGGGTCCAGTGTCGTGAAGTTCGCGGTCGGCGGGAGGATCCCTTCCTGGAGTGCCATTACGGTTGCGGCTGCCTCGAGCGCTCCAGCGCCTCCGAGTGCGTGCCCGTGCATGGATTTTGTGGAGCTTACCGCCAGAGAGCCGGCGTGCTGCCCGAAGACCTTCCGAATTGCGCTCGCCTCGCAAGCGTCGTTGCCGGGGGTGCCTGTCCCGTGGGCGTTGATGTAACCGATCTGCTCCGGCTGCAATCCTGCGTCCCGCAAAGCGGCGCGCATCGAGCGTACGGGTCCCTCAACGGAGGGCTGGGTGACATGGTATGCGTCTGCCGACATGCCGAAACCGACGATCTCACCCTGGATGCGTGCCCCCCTTGCCCGCGCAGTTTCCCAGGGTTCGAGCACGAACATCGCACCTCCCTCGCCTAATATCATTCCGCGGCGATCCTTGCAGAAAGGACGGCAGGTGTCGGTCGAAATCACGCGCATCGCCTCCCAGGCTTTGAGCAGGCCCGGACTGAAGGGCGCCTCGCTCCCCCCCGCGATCGCCATCTCCACATCACCGTCCCGAATCATCCGGAACGCCTGGCCAAGCGAATGATTCGAAGAAGAGCATGCGGTGGAGATCGTGTAGGTGGGCCCGACTATCCCGAATTCCATTGAGATTTGACTGGCGCCGGCATTGGCCATGGTGCGGGGGATCGTGAGCGGATGCACGCGCTCCCGGTCAAGCCGGTACAGGTCGACAAACCCGGCGTCCTGGCTGGACTGGCCTCCCATGCTCGAGCCCGTCACCACGGCAGTGCTTTCGCGCAACTGGGTTGTGAGCTCCACCCCGGAGCTCTGCAGCGCCTCACGGGCGGCGATCAGCGCGAATTGAGCAAACCGATCCAGGAGGGCGGCGCGGTTGCCGTCGAAATACGCCGCGGTGTCGTACCCCCGCACCTCGGCGCCGTTGCGGAAGCGCAGTCCGGAAATGTCCACGGACTCAATCGGGCCGATGCCCGGCCGGCCGGCGCGCAAGGCGGCCCACACCTCCTGCTGGTTCCTGCCCAGCGCACATATGATACCCATCCCGGTGATGGCCACCCGACGTCTAGGCATGAGTAGTCTTTTCGGCTATGAGCGTCCTGACCCCTTCGACGACATCGTTGACCGTGCGGAGCGAACGGACGTGATCATCCGATATCGAGATCTTGAATTTGCTCTCGAGCTCAAAGACAGTCGTGATTACGTCGAGGGAATCGAATCCCAATTCGACCAGGGAGTTGTCCGGGGAGATGGTATCCGGGGGCCTGCGCTTGGCCGCAGCAAGTATGCCTATTACTTCATCAAAAAGTGGATCAGACATAAGACTTATAGTGGCTCGTCCCGCCTCGCCTGCCCGGGGCGGCTGAGCGCTCGGGAGCTTCGGATTGCGGGATCTCACAATTGAAACATCGAAAAAACTACCCCAGAGGCTCGAAAAATGCAAATATTAATGCCGCGCTATTTGCTGCCGGGCTGCATGTAACAAGGCTGTCATGATTCCGGCAGAAGCAGAGGGGATTTGGTGAATGTATAGGTTTGTCCGAAGGATCCTGCTTTTGCCCGTGCTCCTCACAATCCCTTCGCCGGCGACAGCAGCTGAATCCCTGCCGTCGCTCGAAAACGGGTATCGGCTGATGTACGGCCTCCAGTTCGACGTAGCCCGCCAGGAGCTGACGCAGTGGCAGCAGCGCTATCCCGATGATCCGCGCGGCCCGGTTTCGCAGGCAGCCAGCCTCCTGTTCGCCGAGTTCGACCGGCTCGGCGTCCTGGAGGCGCAGTTTTACGTCAAGAATTCCGCCTTTGTTTCCCGCGCCCGGCCCCAACCCGATCCCAAACTCCGGGACAGCTTTTACGGGCAGCTCGACCGGGCGGAGACTATGGCGAAACAGCGACTGAGCAGCGATCCGCTCAACCAGGAGGCCCTGTTCGCCATGACCTTGGTCTTCGGGCTCAGAGGCGACTATGCGGCGCTCATCGAGAAAGAGAACATCACAGCTCTGCGGCTCACGAGGCAGGCTTCGGATTACGCCAAGAAGCTGCTTGCCGTCGCACCTGATTGCTATGATGCCTATCTCGCCACGGGGATCAGCAGTTACATCGTTGGCAATCTCTTTGCGCCTGTCCGCTGGATGCTGCGTTTCGCCGGTTACACCGGCACCACGGAGGAGGGCATCCGGCAGCTGAAGATCACAGCGGAACGCGGCCGCCTGCTGGCTCCCTTCGCGCGCCTGCTGCTTGCAATCGCATACCTGCGCGCCAACGACCGCACACAGGCGCGTGAACTTCTGAAAGGTTTGAGCGAAGAATTCCCTTCCAATCCGCTCTTCGCTCGCGAGATTGCACTGATGGACTCGCGGGGGAAATAGCCCATCAACACTAACTTTTTCCAAGGATTAAGCGGGCTCTTGACAGACGCGGCCACGCGGCAAGTTCACTCAAACCGCAAGAGCCACAAAGGCAGAGATGCCCGGGGGCCGTCGGCCATCGGAATCTCCATCCGGCCGATCCGCGCGGATGCGCCCGCAGGCGACAATGCCGGCTCTGTCTTAGCGGGGTGGCGAGGATGCAGTTTCACTCAAGGAGGTGCAGTTCATGAGCAGGATTAGCGCGGTGGGAACCGCGGTTCCGCCGTACCGTGTCGACCAGGATAGTGTAAGAGACTTCAGCAGGTCGCTGTTTCAGGAGGCTTTCCCGGACATCGACCGGCTGATACCCATATTCGACAACGCGTTGATACGCGAGCGCTACTTCTCGGCACCACCCGACTGGTTCTCCCGCCAGCATACCTTCGCCGAGAAAAACGATGTCTACGTCGCGATGGCCATCGAACTCGGGAAGACAGCGATTCTCAAGTGCCTTTCAACCGCTGGTCTTGAGCCGCAGGCGATCGATCACATTATCTTTGTGTCGACCACGGGCCTTGCCACCCCCAGCATCGATGCGCGCCTGGTCAATGCCCTGGCCTTGCGGAAAGACATCCGTCGGACACCCGTCTGGGGTTTGGGCTGCGCCGGCGGAGTTTCAGGACTGACGAGGGCTTTCGAATTCACCCGGGCCTTCCCCGATAAGCGCGCGCTGGTCCTGGCACTCGAGCTTTGCAGCCTGACCTTTCTGCGCAATGACCTGAGCAAGAGCAACCTCGTCGCCACTTCCCTGTTCGGTGATGGCGCGGCCGCCGTTCTTGTGTCCGGCGCAGAGACCGGCGACGAAGGGCCTGTCATCTTGGGAAGCCGATCCACGATCTGGTACGACTCGCTGGACGTGATGGGATGGGAGGTGAACCAACAAGGGCTGAAGGTTCTCTTCTCGCGCGACATCCCCACCATCGTGAGCGAATGGGTGCTCCCGAGCCTGCTCGAATTCGTTGGCGAGAACGGCATCACCTTGAAGGACCTGACTCACTTGATTGCTCACCCCGGCGGCACCAAGGTCCTCGAAGCCTACAAGCAGACCCTCGGTCTGAACGACGGTCAGCTGGATCGCGCTCGCGACGTCCTGACAAGATTCGGGAACATGTCTTCGCCGACAGTTCTTTTCGTGCTCAAGGAATTCATGGAGGCGCAGGCTGTCCGCCCCGGAGAATACGGCCTCGTCACGGCCCTGGGGCCCGGCTTCAGTTCGGAAATGCTCCTGATCCAGGGGTGAAAAGGCCGGCACCGGCCTGTTTCACCGTGTATCCCTTGGACTCCAGGCAGGCGGAGAAAGCTCGCTTGAATGTGTCCTTGCGCTCCTTTTCCCGGGCCTGCTGTTGCGCCGTCTTTGCCTGGGCTTCCGCCTGCTTTTCGGCCTTCTTCTGGGTGCGGCGTCCTTTTGTAGCACCGGCGGCCGGTCCCGGCGGTCACTGCGGCCTGATGCCAACGGGAGACTCCCAATGTTCCCTTCTTCGGGCTCGCTCAGCGCTTCTCGAGGGTGACCCTCATGCCCCCCGTTCCTGTAGGACAGAGTCCCCAGTTCAGAATTTGTGGTTCGGGGGGCGTACTATTGGGATTGATCTATGGCGCGGGCTTGCAGCCCTTGATGATTCTCGTGAATCTACCCCCTGGGCGCTGCCCAAGGCTGGTATGAAACGCGCCTTCGGCGCTTCATCTCGCTGAGTCTTTTGACGCGACGTGTGCTCTGTGTTTTCATATACATCCTGAAGAGGCTGAGGCGGCAGAACCAGAAAGGACTCGCGCATGGCAAATGAGCAACCCGAAGGCATCCTGGTGGCAACCGGGACGACAGTCCGGCGGAATCAGAATGGCTCGGCCGGCGACGCACAGAACCAGGGCCTGATCCGAGGCATCGGGCTCAAATCAGCCACGGCGCTTGTCATCGCGAACATCATCGGGGCCGGGATCTTCACGTCGACCGGATTTCAGGCCGGAGCGCTGGGACACCCGGGGTACATATTTCTCCTCTGGATCGTGGGTGGCCTGCTGGCTTTCTGCGGAGCGCTCTGCTATGCGGAACTCGGCGCTGCGATGCCGCGCGCCGGCGCGGAATACGTATACCTCAGGGAAACCTACGGCCTCCCGTTCGGATTCATGAGCGCCTTTATCTCGCTCTTCGCCGGCTTCGCGGCGCCAATCGCCTCAGCTCTCAAGAGCCTGGTTCGATACCTGACGCTCTTCTTTCCCGCTCTGGCTTCGGAACCGGTTCTATGGGGATTCATCAACGTGAATGACTGGATCGCTATCGGCCTGGCCTGGATTCTGGTAGCGATTCACTTGCGGGGGATTCGCGGCGGGATTCGCTTCAATGACTGGATAACACTGTTCAAACTGACGGGGATTATCCTGATAATCGCGGCGGCTGCGGCAATCGGGAAAGGCCACTTCTCCAACCTGGCATACGTTTCACCCTCATACGGGGCTATGAGCCTGGCCGACAAGTGGGGTGCCTTTGCCAACTCCCTGATTTTCGTTATGTTCTGCTACTCGGGATGGAACGCCTCCGCCTATGTGGCCGGTGAAATAAAGGATCCCCAGAAGAACCTGCCGCGCTCCCTGATGCTCGGGACACTCATCGTTGTCCTTCTCTACCTCGGCCTTAACACCGTCTATTTCTATGGCGCCAACGTCGATGCGCTTGCCAACAAGGTCGAGGTCGGACTTATCGCCGCCAACGCTCTTTTCGGGAACGCCGGCGCCGTTCTCGTCACGGCTGCCCTGTCGATCTCGCTGGTGGCCTCCGCTTCCGCCATGACCATCGTCGGACCGAGAGTCTACTACGCGCTGGGTCGCGATTATTCGCCCTTCCGGCTTTTCGCCCGAACGAGCAGCACCACCGGCGCACCGGCGGCCTCCCTTCTGTTGCAGGGGATGATCACGTCTGTGATGATCCTGTCGGGGCGCGTGGATCAGATCCAGCAGTATGCCGGCTTCACCCTGACGCTGTTTGCCAGCATCGCCATCAGTTGCGTGATCGTGCTGAGATTCAAGAGGCCGCAGATGGAGCGCCCATTCCGCACCTGGGGATATCCCGTAACACCATTGTTGTTTCTCGCCGTTTCGGCCTGGGCTTTGATCTGGAACTTCCGCGGGCGCCCGCTGGAATCGATCCTCTCGCTCGTGACGGTCCTTCTCGGAGGAGCGGTCTTCTATGCGACCACCGCGCGCAAGAGGGTGTCGGGGGGCGGACCAAGTTAATGGTCTCGAAATTGCCGTTGGCAGAGAGAACAGAGGGTTTGAGCCCTATTCCCCTTTGTTCCTTGACCCCTTTGCCACTCGGTCCCTGAAGTTCGCGAGCGGAGCGAGTTGAATTGCTACCGTGGTCCGGTCTGAATGCGGAAATCAAACGCGGTGTCGGCATGACCGAACACCAGAAGATACTCTCCCGGCTTCAGGTTCTCCTCAGGTGTGACACTGTAGAAGTCCTTGGCCAGTACCGTGGCTGCCACCCTGTAAAGGCTTCCCCTCTTGAAGCCTTCCTTGTTGTTGACGCTGGCATTGGTCGAGGAAGCCTGAATCTCGCGCGCGTCCTTCTTCTTCGCAAGCTGGACAATGAGCACATCCTGGGCAGTACCGACCCCGCGCACGTAAAAGGTCGGCTTCTGATCGAGAATCCGGACGGCTGACTCTGCGCCGCGAAACACCATGGTCCGGTTGAGGTTTGACCACCCGTAGGTATCGAGGAACCGATCCATGCCCTGGGTCCTGGTGTCCGCCATGACTGCCTGCGCGAGCGAGATCCATCCCGCCTCGCCCTGGCGGTAGTAGACTCCGGCGGCCGCCGGCAGGTCCTTGGGCGAAGCAGGGGTCTGCGCGATTGCCGCGCTTTCTGATATAAGGATCAGGTACAAAATGTGACGGACTCTGATGCTCAACATTTTCGGGCCACAGATTCTGCCGGACCCGCGCCTGCCCGGACCTTCCGGCGCACCTTGCGTTCTGCCGGAGGCGCTGGCCCTCAAAGACGGGTCCAAAGTGAGCTTACCGCATCTGGAAGCAATGTCCACTTCGAATCCGCCGAGCCAAAAGAGCACGTCTCAGGAGTATAATCGCCGTTGCTCGCGGAGCGGGCCCGCTTAGGATCGAGCCCGGAAAGGACTGGAAATCCACATGTACCGATATATGCTTCCTGATGATTTCAACGCCGGGATCGTCCAGAGGAATCAGCCAAGCCGTCGGGACGTTTTGAGAGCGGCGGCTGCTCTCACTGCCGGCATGCTCGGCCCCCGAACAGGCGGGGCCGGGGATTCTCCGCTCCTCCCCACCGTTCCCTTCGGCCCGCATCGCATAACGCGGCTGATCACCGGGAGCAATCCGATCTTCGGCTACTCCCATTTCAACCGGATTCTCGACCAGCTCATGATCGACTATTTCACGGACGACCGCGTGGCCGAGTTCATCCTCCAGTGCGAGAAGGCGGGCATCAACACTTACCAGAGTAATTACCGCGAGCGGGCGCAACGGCAATACAAGCGCATCCGCGAGGTCGGCAGCAAGGTGAATTGGATCTGCCTGGGCGATTACACCGCTGCGGATCCAAATGCCATGACCGCGGCGGAGATAACCGCCGCCATGCCAAAGTGCGTCTCGATCATCGCACCGGCGAAGCCGATCGCAATTGCGCATCACGGCTCGAGGACGGACGTACTGTGGCGCGAGGGGAGGCTTGACCTGATCAAGACCCTGCTCAACAGCGCGCATGACGCAGGCTTCATGGCCGGCATTTCAACGCACATCCCGGCCGTGGTCGAAACCGCCGAGGAGAAGGGCTGGCCGACCGATTTCTACATGACGTGCTTTTACCGCATGTCGCGCCTGCCGGAGGATTACCAGAAGGAGATTGGCGTGGTCCCGGCAGGAGAGACCTATCTCGAGACCGATCCGCCTCGCATGTGCGAGGTCATTCGTCAAACGAAGAAGCCCTGCCTGGCCTTTAAGATCCTCGCTGCGGGGCGGAAGTGTGATTCGCCGGGGCAGGTCCGCGGCGCGTTTGAATTCGCCTTCAGGAACATCAAACCCACGGACGCCGTGATCGTGGGGATGTTCCCGCGCTTCTCGGACCAGTTGAGTGAAAACGCAGGCATCGTCCGGGAGCTAACAGCCTGACCGGATTAGTCGCAGCAACCCGCCGCGCTCAGCGCATCTTTATCAGAGGGGGAGAAAAATGGAGTACGGCTTGAATATCCGTCAGGAGGGAGCGTTGGATTTCGTGTCGGTGGGAGCGCTCATCCATCGCCTGGATCCGGGGATCGTTCCGTTCCGCAAAGCCACCGAGTGCCAGATACACGTCAGCGGCGGCGAGTTCAACGTCGCGGCCAATCTGGCGGACTGCTTCGGCCTGCAAACCGGCATTGTGACGGCAATCGTGAATTATCCAATCGGCGAGCTGATCGCCGAACGCGTGAAGGCGATGGGCGTTAAGCCATTCTACAAACGTTTCGCCCACGACGGGGTCGCCGGCCCCAACATGGCCGCCGTATACAGCGACCGCGGCCATGGCGTGCGTGCGCCCGTGGTCTTCTACAACCGCTGCAACGAGGCGGCGGCGCAGTTGAAGCCGGGGGACTTCGACTGGCAGGCGATCTTCGGCGGCGGGATTCGCTGGTTCCACAGCGGCGGGATCTTCGCGGCACTCTCGGAAACGACGTCTGAGGTGATCATCGAAGGCATGCAGGCTGCCAAGGCTGCCGGGGCCGTAGTCTCTTTCGACCTGAACTACCGCGCGAAGCTCTGGAGCCGCTGCGGCGGTCACAAGCGCGCCCTGGAGGTCATCGCCCGCATCGTGAAGAACGTCGATGTCCTCGTCGGCAACGAGGAGGACCTTCAGATGGGACTCGGAATCCCGGGCCCCGAGGTCGCCGCCAGGTCAAAGCTCGATCCCGGCACATTTATCGGAATGATCGATCGGGTCGTGCACCAGCACCCGCAGGTCAGGATTGTCGCCACGACGCTTCGCGAAGTCCACTCGGCCAGCTGCCACTCCTGGGGTGCGGTGGCCTGGGTTGACGGCCGCAGCTACGTCGCACCGAATTGTGAACTCGACGTTCTCGATCGCGTCGGCGGGGGCGACGGATTCGCGTCCGGTTTCATCTATGGACTCCTGACAGGGGAGCCCCCCGACCAGGCGGTCAAGCTCGGCTGGGCCCATGGCGCGCTCCTCACCACCTTTCCCGGCGACACTACCATGGCAACGGCGGAGCAGGTGCGGGCCTTCGCAAAAGGGGAATCTGCGCGCATCCAGCGCTGACCAGTCATCTCCTTCGCCCTGCCGCGTCGCGCAGCAGGGCGAAGGACGGGGATTTCACGCATTCCCGCTGCCCGTGGCTGGGGGTGTCACGCCCCGCATCGCACTTCTCAGACGCACCGCCCGCTTCAGTCGCATAAACTCCGCAGCAGGAAATTCAAGCGAAACACGCCGTTCAGCGCCGCCGCCGTCTGACGAGCAACAGCAGGAACACCACCAGGAAGCCGATAAGCAGGTATTTCATGTTCCCTTGCCCGATATACGCCTCGATCCTGTCGCTGGCAGCCGAAATCTTGGCGGCGATAGATCCAAGCAAGCCGCTGTATTCAACGAGCGTCTGGGCTGCGATCGGGGGAAATCCGGGATTACTGAGCACTCACGTATGATGCGGCGGGACGGGAGCAGCTGTCAAAAGAGATTTCGTCCTGCCGGCAGGTGGTTAGGGGGTGTCATGCGGGATGGTCTGAAACAGATCTTATCGCCGGCGCCTCGCGACCAGGATCAGAATCACCACAACCAGGGCGATGAGCAGGTATTTCGCGTTGCCCGACCCGATGTACTCTTCGAGACGGTCGCGGGCAGTGGCGAAGTTGGCGATCATCGAATCGACCCAGTCGCGTTCGAGGACCTTCTGATCCAGTAGTAACTGCATAGACGCGCGGAACAGCACGCCTATATGATGCGTCAGTATGGCGCCGCTGTCAAAACGGATACTCCTGGTTCCGCAGCGCGCCGCCTCAGAAATGCCAGCTCGTATTCCGGGTCCAGCTGCCTGCCGTCGGCTTTGCGGGGCGGCCGAGGAGAGGTCTTGGCCAAGAGGATTTCCCCTCGCTGCGATCCCCCCAGCCAGAGCAATCTCAGCCGCCCCACTCTACTTATCGACCTTCATAGTTCTGCAGATACCTTTTGGATTGAGAGGGAACATCGCGGTCAGAGCTCCGGGGCGATCCGAATCCGTGACCTCGATCCGGAAGACCACACGGGAAAGGCCGCTATTCACGGGGATTACTGCTGAGGCCGATGCCCTGCCAAAAGCGAACGTCAGACAAACAAGTTGGACCCCTTTACCCCTTGGCCCCTTCAGGCGGACTGAAAGATCACGACGTGAACCTGCTTACAACCATATGGTTGTGTAATTCTTGAGACCTCGGGTTAGCAGGACGGGCTCTGTTCTCCGGCAACGATTCTGATCTGGTCAGGCGAGTTGGGCACCATGCACAGAAACTCGAAGGGACCCTGAAGCACCTTGTAGTAATGCGGGACTCCAGCGGGGATCATCAGAACATCACCCTGACGGACCTCGTGCACTTTGCCGCCGATTCCGACCTCGGCGCGGCCGCACAGCACGTACTGCTCGTGCTCCACCGCGTTGGTGTGCATCGGCATTCCTCCGCCGTCGGCCATGATGAACCGCCTCATGGCGAAGTTCGGAGCTTTGTCTGCCGGCCCTATGAGGACCTGCATCCGGGTTCCGGACCCCGCGCTCACATCGGTTTTGTCCACCGCCTCGGCGTGTTTTACGAGGCCCGCCTGTTCTTTCTGTTTTATCTCTTCGTTCATGCTTCCACTCCGGTTTAAGAGCAGCAGGTCTAATTATACCGAAAAGACCAGTGGCACGACGAGCCGTAAGCACAGTACCCTGCCATTAAGGAGGGGGACAGTCACGAATAGCACTAAGATAAGCAGCATTCCTGGAAAACTTGGACCTCGACCTGGACTTGGACCTCGACCTGGACCTAGACCATTCTTTTCAAGGCAAGCAATTCCAGGTGTCCCGTTTGTGATCCTGCTGCCGGCTCTCGCGAGTCCAGGTCCACGTCAAGGTCCAGATCCAAGTCCAGGTCCAAGTCCAAGTTCTTGCCGGAGATTTCTCTTTTCGGGACAGTCACCTGTGTCCCCCAGGAACTGAACAACAAGGAGCCCAACGCCGAAGGTCGAGCAGCAGCGGGAGGGCACCTCTAATGAGGCACGCCGGACACCGCTCCACCAAGCTCCATGTATGGCATGCTGGGGACACAGGTGACTGTCCCCCTCACCGTCATTTCGGAGCCGGCGCCGGCATCTGCTGTTTCACCGCCGGCGGCAGGTTCTCCAGCCGGCTGAGAAACGAAGTCACCTTCCAGATGGTCTCATCATCCAGCACTTTGCTCCAGGCGGGCATCCCAGTGAAGCGGATCCCATGCTTGATCACATAGAACGTCTGCCATTGCTCGTCATCCAGAGCTTCAGTGGCCAGGTTGGGTGCGGGGGGATAGAACGACGCGCCGAGCTTGTTCTCTTTCCCGTCCAACGACCCATGGCAGCCCGAGCAGTTCATGGAATAGGCAATCATGCCCCCGAGCAGGTTGGCGTCGGTTTCGGGAACGGGATTTGACGATCTCAGCGCGTGTCTGTCGACGGAGGCGTCGAGTGCACGGCTAGCAAAATAGGTCTCGAGCATGCCCGGTTGGGCGTCGGCGGCGGTGTTCATGTAACCCCTCCACATGAACGCGAGGGCGCCCAGGGACAGCAACACCAAAGT
>Ga0315278_10003849_pt1 | contig 13489 bp, 10 predicted proteins | sample YL17G06_0_MG_FD_203880 | JGI IMG/M metagenome (GOLD analysis project Ga0315278, IMG submission 203880) | Sediment microbial communities from Yellowstone Lake, YNP, Wyoming, USA - YL17G06_0 | ecosystem: Environmental > Aquatic > Freshwater > Lake > Sediment | place: USA: Wyoming | collected...
GGAGGCACCGGGTGTCGCCGGCTATTGCCCGAGGCGCCGCGAAGCGATTTGAAGCCATGAAGACATCTCGCACCTATCGGATTCTCATATCGGACTCGATCCGGATCTGGGGCGGCGCCCAGCGGTTCATCATCGAGCTCTCCGAGGGTCTTGCGCGGAGGGGCCATGACACCGTGATCCAGACCCTCCCCTGCTCTCCCCTCGCCGTACGCGCCCGGGAGAAGGGGCTCACGGTCCGCGAGGAATGGACCCGGATGGACTCGGCGCCGTGGACGGTGCTACCCCTGGCGATCGACATGAGACGGCGGCCGTACGACTTCGTCATCACGACCTTCGACAAGGACCTTCGCACGACGGGACTTGCCGCGCGCCTCTCGCGGACCGGCGCGACGGTCATTCATACGCGCGAGTGCGACGACCCGGTGAAGAACAAAGCCCGTTACCGGTGGTTCTATACAAAGGTCGCCGACCACATCGTCGTCAACAGCCGGTCTACCCTCGACACCACGCTCCGCTCTGCGCCGTGGCTCGATGCGAGTCGAGTGAGCGTGCTCTATAAAGGTATCGACCTCCGGGATTACGAATCGCTCGACCCCCGCTGGTGGCGCACGCGATTCGACCCCGACGGCACGCGGGTCGTCGTGGGATACGCGGGACAACTCATCGGGAGAAAGCGAATCCGCGCGCTCATGCGCTCGCTCGCGTCGCCGGAGCTCATCGATCTGCCGTGGCGTCTCGCGCTCGCCGGCACGGGTCCCGACGCCGACAAGCTCAGAGCCGAAGCGGAAGACCTTCACATCGGCGATCGGGTCGATTTCTGCGGGTTCGTAGAAGGGATCCACGATTGGATGGCGGCGATCGACGTTCTGGCCCTTCCCTCGTTTATTGAGGGATTCGGTTACGTCCTCGCCGAGGCCGCCGCGGCGGGAAAACCATGCGTCGCCTATCGCGCGAGCAGCATCCCCGAGGTCGTTATCGACGGCGAAACCGCGCTCCTCGCGGACAAAGGGAACGACATCGAGTTTGCGGCGCATCTGCGGCGCCTGATCGAGGATGCGGCGCTCAGAGAGAAGATGGGCGCCGCGGCCCGGCGCGATGCTTTCGCGAGACACGGTCTCGAGAGAATGATCGACCGCGCGGAAGAGATTTTCGCGGGTCTTGCGGCGTCCCGGCGATAGTCAACCCGCATGGGACCCATTATAATGATCGAGGACCGGCCGTCCACGGCCGCGTGTTGCCGACGACCGCACATTATGAAATGAGGCGAATTCGATGCGTCTTGCCGCCGCCACGCTCTTCTCCGCCGCCGCGACCGCGATAGCTATCACGCGATTTCAAAGGAAGTTATGAGAGGAATGGTAGAGGGTTTCCGTGACGGCGGCAAGAAGAGAATCCCCGCGGTGGAGAACCTTGCGGGTTGGCGGGCGGCCACAGGCCCAGCGCTCCGCTTCGCTCGGCTTCCCGCCGCGGGTGGCGTCGATGGGGCCCCCGCGCCGCGCTTGAGCCTGCGAGCACGGGCGGGATAATCGGCGACAGGACCCGCGGCGGGCGATCCTCGCTCGCTCCCGCGAAGGGCCTGCGGCCGCCCTCCAATCCGCACCACACTTGACTCACTTCTTCAACCACTCGGGGAAGATCTCGCGGAACTTGAGCACCTTCGGCGCCACGACCGCGCGGCAATACCCCGCCTGTGGGTTCTTTTTGAAATAATCCTGATGGTACTTTTCCGCCTCGTAGAACGCGTCGAGAGGCACCACCTCGGTGACGATGGGACGCCCCCATTTCTTTGACGACTCGAGCTCCTGAATCTTTTTCTCCGCGATCTCTTTCTGACGATCGTCGTGGCACAGAATAATCGACCGGTACTGAGACCCCACGTCGGCGCCTTGCCGGTTCATCGTCGTCGGGTCGTGAATGGTAAAAAACACGTTCAGGATCTTTTCGAACCCGACCACACGCGGGTCGAACTCGATCCGGACCACTTCGGCGTGTCCCGTCGTACCCGAACAAACGTCGTCGTAAGACGGGTTTTTCACATGACCGCCCGCGTACCCCGACACCACGCTTTTCACACCCTCCATATCCTCGAACACCGCCTCGAGACACCAGAAACAGCCGCCGCCGAGTGTCGCAAGCTCCGTGTCGCGAACGGCATCGCCGCTCGACGTCTGTGCTGTGTTCACCGATGACTCCTTTGATGAGACCGGCCGGCCAAATGATGCTTGTCCGACGATCAAGACCGCAGTAAGGATGTATCTCCACATACGCGCCACCTTCTTCCAGAACCCCACGGTTGAATTCCGCGCGACGCCGCCCGGCGGTGGTACGAACCGCGCCGGGGCGATCTCCATGCGCGTTTCCGTAATATAAGAGATCGCGCCCCCGGGCGCGAGGGATCGAAAGCGGAATTGCCCGAGGCCCGGCCCGTGTGTTATGAATAAGGGGCCCGAGGCTGGGCGGGGCAGTCGCTCCCGGTTTTGCCCGGGCGACAAACCACCCCGTGAAGATCGGCACGCAGGTCCATGGTGAAAACACGCAGTGCATTCATGGCCGCTTGGGGCGCCCGAGTCGCCCTCCTGGCGATTTTCGCCGGGTGCGCCGGCCTTCCCCCCGACGTCACCACCCTGCCCCGACCCAATATCCTGGTGATCGTCTCCGACGATCAGTCGTGGCTCCACACGGGTGCCGCGGGCGATTCCACCGTGAAAACTCCGGCAATCGACCGGCTCGCGCGCGAGGGCGTGTTCTTCAGCCACGCGTTCTCCGCCTCTCCGTCGTGCGGCCCGTCGCGAGCGGCCATGCTCACGGGTCAACAGATCTGGCGTCTGGGTCCCGCGGCCGACCAGAGCGGTCCGTTGGATGTCGAACACACCGTCTATCCGGATGTGCTCGGTGTGTCCGGATACTTCGTCGGCTTCACGGGGAAAGGCTGGAGTCCGGGCGATGTCGAATCCACCGGGCGCTCCCGGAACCCCGCGGGCGAAGAGTTCAACATGTTCGGGGACCGCAGTCCGGTGGCGAACTTCGAGGCGTTTCTCGATAGCCTTCCGAGCGGCACCCCGTTCTGTTTCTGGTGGGGAAGCCGATTGCCTCACCGGCCGTTTTCCCCCGATCCCTCTCACTCCCACGTTATCGAACGCGATAAGCTGGTTGTACCCCCCGTCTGGCCCGATAGAGAACGCGTGCGGAGCGATCTCGCCGAATACCTCCGCGACGTCGAGCGATTCGACGAAGAGGTCGGCGCGGCGATCGAGACCCTCACCGCTCGAGGGTTGCTCGACAACACGCTCGTCGTCGTCGTGGGCGATAACGGGATGCCGTTCCCTCGGGCGAAGGCGAATCTGTACGACCTCGGGACGCGCGTTCCGTTGGTGCTCTACTGGAAAGGCCACGCGCCTGGCGGAAGGGTCGTCGACGATCTCGTCTCCCTCACTGATCTCGCGCCGACTTTCCTCGAAGCCGCCGGGAGAAAACCGCCTTCCGACATGACCGGATCGAGCCTGATGACCATTCTCAAGTCGGCCGCATCGGGCCGGGTCGATCCCGAACGGGAGTTCGTGGTGACCGCCCGCGAACGGCACTCGCCGTCGCGCTGGGATCTATCGGGTTATCCGTCGCGGGCGATTCGAACACACGGTTACCTCTATATCCGCAACTATGAGCCCGACCGTTGGCCCGCGGGAGACCCGCCCGGGTTCGGCGACGTGGACAGTTGGAACTCGGCGTACAGCGCGCCCACCAAAGACTATATGATCGCGTTCCAGGATAATCCGTACGTCAAACCTTTCTTCGACTTGTGCTTCGAAAAACGCCCGGCGGAGGAGCTCTACGACGTCCGGAGTGACCCTTATCAAGTCGTGAACCTCCTCTCCTCTCGGCAGGGGGTGGAAAGCGCGGGCTCCCCCGGAGACTACGAACAAATCAGAAAGCACCTCGCCGAGATGCTCGACGAGTATCTCGAGAAAACGCGCGACCCGCGCGCCACGGGTGACCCCGTTCCGTGGGACGGCTACCCCGTACCCGGCCGAACGCCACAACCGCCCGAGGCGGACTCGGTGAAAACAAACTAGACCTCGCGGCGGTCGCTCATGGACGGCTGATTGGCTCCCAAACGAAATCCGGCCCGAAACCCGGCTCGCTGAGTCGTTGACGTGCTCCGGCCGGTTTGTTATCATAGATTAACCAAACCATTTGCGATGGCTCGCATCCGGCCTGCGGCGACCACGAGGTGAACCGTTTCTTTCCCTGCAAGCGTCGTTTCCGCGGATGTGAGCGTGGCTCTCCGTTCGATCCGGAACCCGGGAGAGTTCTTGGTCCATCCGGCGGCGGAAACCACCGGCGACGAACGGCCGGAGTATCGGGTTCGAAAAGAGAACGGGCCGAAGGACGACTTCCAACGATGGAGTTTCTCAAACACTGTTTTCCCAAGCGGGTGACGAAGGACCAATCCAGGGATACAGGGATGGCGATGGTCTTGCTCTCCCTCCTCCTGGGGTTCCTGACCGACGCGCGGGGGTTTTTCACTCTCGCCGCCGTGCTTCTCGTGGTCACGATGGCGGTTCCCGCGCTCTACCGCCCCGTCGCCGTCGTCTGGCTCGGGCTCTCGCACCTCGTGGGCACGGTCGTCTCGAGGATCCTTCTCACACTCGTCTTCTTTGTGATCGTGCTCCCCGTGGGGTTCCTCCGGCGTTTGATGAACAAGGATTCTTTACAGTTGAAGAAATTCGGCAGAGGCACGGAGTCCGTGATGAAGGTGCGCGACCACGTCTACGCGCCGTCCGACATCGACAAACCGTATTAGGCCGACACGCCAAACCGGATCGGGGTACGACGACATGGAGTTCTTGAAAGACCTCTGGGGATTCTTGCGGGTACGCAAAAAGTACTGGATGCTCCCTCTCATCATCATCCTTTTGCTGTTCGGCGTGCTCATCGTTCTGACAACGGGCACCGCCATCGCGCCCTTCATCTACACCCTGTTCTAGAAAAGGCACGAGATGCCCAACGCGATCCTTGGAATATCCGCGTACTACCACGATAGCGCCGCCGCGATCGTCGTCGACGGCGACATCGTTGCCGCCGCGCACGAGGAGCGGTTCACGCGCAAGAAGCACGACCCTTCTTTTCCCACGAACGCGGCGAAGTACGTTCTCGACGAAGCCGGCCTCGAGTACTCGGACCTCACCGCGGTGGCGTTCTACGACAAGCCGTACGTGAAGTTCGAGCGGCTGCTCGAGACGTACCACGCCTTCGCGCCGCAGGGGCTGACGAGTTTTCTCTCCGCTATCCCCGTCTGGATCAAGGAGAAGCTCTTTATGAAACGGCTCCTCCGCGAGGAGCTTGCGAAACTCGGCGAGGGAAAGGTCCCCGTCTACTTCCCCGAGCACCATCTCTCGCACGCGGCGAGCGCGTTCTACCCCTCTCCGTTCCATGAAGCGGCGATCCTCACTATCGACGGAGTCGGCGAATGGGCGACGACGACGATCGGCCACGGCGAGGGGAATAAGATCAAGATCCTTCGCGAGCTTCGCTTCCCGCACTCCGTGGGGCTCCTCTATTCGGCCTTCACCTACTACACCGGTTTCAAGGTCAATAGCGGCGAGTACAAGCTCATGGGGCTCGCCCCATACGGCAACCGCGGCGCGGAGCAGACCAAACGATACAAGGACATCATCGTTCGCGAGCTCGTCGACATACGGGAGGACGGATCGATCCTTCTCAACATGGATTACTTCAACTACGCGACCGGGCTCACGATGTGCGACGACAAGAAGTGGGAAACGCTCTTCGGCATCCCGCCGCGAAAACCGGAGACGCAGATCACGCAGGATTACATGAACATGGCGATCGCCATACAGGACGTGACCGAAGATATCGTTCTTCGCCTCGCGCGGACGGCGAAGGGCCTTACGGGGAGCCGCTACCTCGCTCTCGCGGGCGGCGTGGCCTTGAACAGCGTCGCCAACGGCAAGCTCCTCAAGACGGGGATGTTCGACGACATCTGGATCCAACCCGCGGCGGGAGACGCGGGGGGGGCGCTCGGTGCGGCCTACGCGGTGTGGCACATCTTTCAGAAGAAAGAGCGCGTCGTGACCGGCGACCCCGACGGGATGAAGGGGGCGTACCTCGGTCCCGAGTACGGGGCGAAGGACGTCCTCAGGGTGGCGTCCAAATACAGCGCGCCCTATACGCACTTCGCCGATTTCAACGAGCTCGCCCGGACCGCCGCCGGTCTCATGGCGAAAGGGAAAGTCGTCGGATGGTTCCAGGGACGGATGGAGTACGGCCCCCGGGCCCTCGGCAACCGGAGCATCCTCGGCGACGCCCGCGACCCCGAGATGCAGAAAAAGATGAACCTCAAGATCAAGTATCGCGAGGGATTCCGGCCCTTCGCGCCCACGGTGCTCGAGGAGGATATCCCGACATACTTCGACCTCGACCGGCCGTCGCCGTACATGCTTCTCGTGATCCCCGTAAAGGACGAACGCCGGAAGCCGCTACCCGCGGGATACGATGATCTCGAGCTCTACGACCGGCTCTACCACCTCCGCTCGGACGTCCCGGCGATTACCCACATCGACTACTCGGCGCGTATACAAAGCGTGAGAAAAGATACGAACCCGAGGTACTGGACTCTTATCAACGAGTTCAAGCACCAGACGGGGTACGGGGTGATCGTCAACACGAGCTTCAACGTCCGCGGCGAACCCATCGTCTGCTCGCCGGAGCACGCGTACCGTTGCTTCATGCGGACCGAGATGGATTACCTGGTGATGGGTGACCACCTCTTCGACAAGTCGCTCCAACCGAAGTTCCAGGACACACAGGACTGGAAGCAGGAATTCAAGCTCGACTAGCTCAGGTTCACGCGTGGGTGAGGGGCCGTTGCGGGCCCTTCGCGGGAGCGAGCGAGGATCGCCCGCCGCGGGTCCCGCGGCGGGAAGCCGAGCGAAGAGGAGCGCTGGGCCCGCAACGGCCCCTCACCCACGCGCAACTATTACCTGGGAGTCGCGTCCGGTAGGCCGCCGTCGACGGGGATGGTCGCCCCCGTGGTCGGCGTTTGACGGGTCGCGAAAAAGAGAACGGCCCTCGCCACATGGACGGCGGTGACGCGGGTCTTGAGAAGATTCCGGCCGCGGTAGTAGTCCTCGAGTCCTTTTTCGTCGAGCCCCCTCGCCTTCATCCGATCCGGCCCGATTTCGGCCCAGAGCCCCGAGCGGCGCGTTCCGTGAGAGAACACCGCGTCGGGCGCCACCATGTTCACCCGGACATCGATCGGGGCAAGCTCGAGGCTCGCGATCCGCGCGAGTTGATGGGCCGCCGCCTTTGTCGCGCTGTACGCGCCGAAACCGGCTCCTGGAGAGAACACGTTCTTGCTCGACACCAGAACGATGTCCCCGCCCGTTCCCTGTTTCCGGAAAAGCCTCCCTGCTTCGGCGATGACATTGAGCGTCCCCTCGACGTTCACCCGCTCGAGCCTGCGGTAGACCTCGGGATCGAGCTCGGTGAGCGGCGACACGTGGGCGATCCCCGCGTTTGCAACGACCAGGTCGATCCCCCCCCACGCCTGGATGACGCGCCGGAACCCTTCTTTCACCGATCCGGTGTCGGTGACATCGAGCGGGACGGCGAACACTCTTTCGCCGTAGGTCTTTCTCAACTCGACCGCGAGGGTCGTCAGCGCCTCGCCGTGGAGATCGGAAACGGCGACGTGGCACCCCGCTTTCAAAAGCTCCTCACAGACACCTGCGCCGATCGCTCCCGCGGCGCCGGTGACGAGCGCCACCTCCCGCGCGAGCGGCGGTCGGTCGTTTTTCAGAAGTTTGGCGTGCTGGAGCGGGAGATACTCCATGTCGAAGAGGTGGTCTTCGGAGAGCCCTTCGTACGTTCCCATCGCGGCGATCTTCGATTTGACGGCGAGGGTCTCGGCGGTAATGTCCCTCGCCATTCCCGCATCGCCCACGCCGGCGCCGGCGCACACGGCGCCGAGTCCCGGCAGCAGAATCACACGGGGGTTGGGATCGAACCGCGCGACCCCGGGCGCAAACCCATCTGCGTGGCGGGCGAGATACTCTTCGTAGCGCCGCGCGTAGTCCGCGACCGCGTACACGATTTGTCCTTTGAGCTTTGCCTCGTCGTCGTACGCCGGATCGTCGATCCACAGGGGGAGCGGCTTCGTCCGTATCAAGTGATCCGTGGTGAGCGGAGGCGTGAGGGCGATTCTTTTCCCTTCCGGCGAATCCACGAGGCCGAGCACGTCTTCCGTGATGAGCGGTCTCAAGATAAATCGATCGTAAGGCCGATCCGGGTCATCCGTCTTGGCGGCGAGGGCCCCGCGAAGAATCGGGGCCGTTTGGATGTATCGCTCCCGCGCCACGACGGGATCCGTGACCGCGCCGGCACGTACGGTTCGCTCGAGCTTCGAGGCGGCGTACTCCTCCGCGCGTGTGACGAGATCGATCGTCTTCTCGTACGAAGCGCGCGCGCTTTCCCCCCATGTCAGGAGCCCGTGTTTGGCCAGCACGACGCCCTCGCATCCCGGCGACCGGTCGAGCGCGTCAGCGACGGCCTTGGCAAGGGGAAACCCGGGCTTCGCGTAGTCGAGGAAAACGACGTTGCCGCCGAGCGCTTCGCGAACCCGCTCCTTGCCGTTCGATTGATTGGTGAGAGCGAGAATGGCGTCGGCGTGCGTGTGATCCACGAACTTCGCGCTCGTGAACGCGTGGAGGAGCGCTTCGATGGAGGGCGCCGCCGCGCGCGCGTCGAATCGCCTCGCCAGCAACTCCCCGGTCATCGCGTCGTCGTCGAGCGCCGGTAGTATCCGGAGACGCCGGAGGGCGTCGAGGTCGAGACCGGTGTGCCCCTCGGGCTCGATCGCGGCGAGATCGCGCCCCGAGGCTTTGACGTAGACCGCGGGGATCTTCTCCCCGAGGATCGTGGAGAAGGCGCACTTGACGGACGTGTTCCCGCCGCCGTGGAGCACGAGTTCCTTTTCGGCGCCAAGAAGCCCGCTCGAATACGCGCGGAGCGCGAGGTCTTCTCCCCACTGCTTCGAGTACCTCCCGACAAACGCGGCCGCATCGGCGTCCGACCATCTACTCTTCATCCACGGCCCTCGCTCTTGAGAGAGAGATAGTAATCATAGGCGTCTTTGGGTGTGGCGTTCTCGTGGACGACGAGTCTCACCGCGCGGATCATCGCCACGGGACTAGCGGACTGGAAAATGTTCCGCCCCATGTCGACCCCGGCCGCCCCTTTCGCCACAGCGTCGTGGGCCATCTCGAGCGCCTCGCGTTCGGAGATCTTCTTGCCGCCGGCGATCACGATGGGCACGGGACAAGACGCGGTCACCGTTTCGAAACCGTCTGGAACGTAGTACGTCTTTACATATGAGGCGCCGAGCTCCGCGCAGATCCGCGAGGCAAGACGCATGTACTTGGCGTCCCGCGCCATATCTTTTCCGACGGCCGTCACGCCCAGTACGGGGACGCCGTACCGGTTCCCTGCATCGACGAGGCGGGTCAGGTTGTGGACCGAACGGGTCTCGTACTCGCCGCCGATGAAAACCTGTACGGCCACCGCCGCCGCGTTAAGACGCAGCGCGTCTTCCATGTCGACGGCGATCTCTTCGTTGGAAAGCTCCTTGAGGATGCTCGGTCCGCCGCTCGCCCGGAGCACCACACCTTTGTTGAAGGTCGGCGGGATCGTCGATCGGAGGATTCCCCGCGTGCACATCAAGGTATCGGCCCACGGAAGGAGCGGCACGATCGTCACGTCGATCCGTTCGAGGCCCGCGGTCGGCCCCATGAAGTATCCATGATCGACGGCGAGCATCACCGTGCGGTTCGTTTTGGGATCGAAGATGCTCGACAGGCGGTTTTTCATCCCCCAATCCAACGAGTTCGAGCCCCGTAGCTCGAACGCCGCGCTCTTCACCGGCACGCCGAGATGGTAATCGTGAGTTTCCTTGACATTGTCTTTGTCCGCCATGTCTTCTCCTTTTGTTCGTCCGGCGGTCCGTGTCCGGCAATTGCGGGGAAGAGTATAATACAGGGAATCGCGGCCGGTAAGGAGGTTTCTCGTGGACCGGACCTCAGACGGTGGCCAACGGCTTCTCGCCGGACGATTCGACCTCCCCGCGGGATGAACGTGGCAATATCATCCGGCTTCTTGACAGTACCGTGGGGCAGTCTATTTAATCTGTCTGGATCGTGGCTTTGGCCGACGACCATCCGACACGGCTCAGCATGAAAGGAATCACATGAAATACAAGCTTTTCGGCCGGAGCGGGCTTCGCGTCTCCGAGCTCGCGCTTGGGTCAATGACGTTCGGAGAAGAGTGGGGCTGGGGCGCCACCAAAGAGGAGAGCCGCAAGATCTTCGATGCGTTCGTCGAGGCGGGCGGCAATTTCATCGACACGGCAAACCGTTACACGGAAGGAACCAGCGAAAAGCTAGTCGGCGAATTCGTCGCAAGCGACCGCGAGCGCTTCGTGGTCGCGACGAAGTACACGCTCTTTATGCGCCGCGACGACCCCAACTTCTCCGGCAACCACAGAAAGAACCTGGTGCAATCCCTCGAGGCGAGTCTCGAGCGTCTAGGGACCGAATACGTCGACATCTACTGGCTCCACGCGTGGGATTTCACGACACCCGTCGATGAAGTGATGCGCTCGCTCGACGACCTTGTCCGCTCCGGCAAGGTGCGCTACATCGGCATCTCCGATACGCCCGCGTGGATCGTCTCGCAGGCGAATACCATCGCCGATTTTCGCGGATGGACGCCGTTCGTCGGATTACAGATTCGTTACAGCCTCATCGACCGGACACCCGAAGCGGATCTCCTCCCCATGGCGAGGGCACTCGACCTCGCCGTGACCCCCTGGAGCATCCTTGGGGCGGGAGTGCTCTCCGGCAAGTACACCCGTGGAACAACTCCCAAGGAGGGGAGGGCGAAAGAGGGTGCCGCGAGAGTCGAGCGTAACATCGCGATCGCCCGCGAGGTCACCGCCGTGGCCGAGGAGCTCGGCTGCACCCCGGCTCAAGTGGCGATCAGCTGGGTACGCCAGCAGCCCGGCGTGGTCATCCCGCTTCTCGGCGGGCGAAATCTCGGGCAGATCAAGGACAACCTCGGCGCGCTCGGCGTCACCCTCGGCGGCGACCACATGAAACGTCTCGACGAGGCGAGCCGGATCGATCTCGGTTTCCCGCACAACTTTCTCGACAAGGATATTGTCCGCGATTTGGTTTATGGGGGGACGTACGACCGGATAGAGAACCACCGCCACCTAAGGTCGGGGGAATCGCTTGCTGGGTAAATATGGGTAAATAGGAGAGGAGGACGAGCGAGAGCCATCCGGCGACCGAGACCCACTTCGGCCACTCCGGGGCGTCATACGAGAGCTCGATCCGGTGATCGCCGCCCGGGATATTCTCCACGCGCATCAACCCCGACGGATCCTCGGTCAGGCGGGCGTTTTCGGGCCCTGCGAGCCGCCAGAACGGGTGATACGACGTCGCCACGAGAAGCGCCGTTCCGCTCGGGTTCTGAGACACACGGCAATCGACCGCGCCGGTTCGATACTCTATGGCGTCGACCACCGCCTCGTGCCCGATGGGGGTGACCCAATCGGATACGGTGTCTCTCCGCTCGAAGACCGAAAAGCGCCCGACCCGCGCGAGAAGACCGAAGGCGCTGGTCCTCTGGATCTGGATTCCCAGCGTGGGATCGGAGACGACGAGGTGTGTCGCGTGTGTCGCATTCATTCTGTCGCGCAGCTCCCTGATATCATCCGGCCCGGCGATTCGAAGCCCGTAGAGCAGACCCACTTGCCCCATCGTCCACACTTTCGTCTTGTAGGGTACGACACCGTAGTAGGGCCCCAGCTGCCGCACACCCGTCTCGCGAGAGGTGAGCGCGAGAATGTGCGACTCGCCGAGATCGGCCCCGAGCGGCGGCGTCATGAACGTGTCCTGGATGTACACACGCCCCCAACCGTCGTTCTTGTTCTTCGAAAGCCAGTCCCACAACTGCCGGACTTCGGTCATCTCGTCGCTTCTCGACGCGGGAGTCTCCGCGCGAAGGGGCGCCCCACACCAGAAACAGAGCGCGATGCCGGCAGCGGCAGCTGGGAGCGCGATGCGACGCCGCGCGAGTGGCGCCCAACGGGTCTCGGCCGCGGCAAGAACCGGGATCGCGCCGAGCGCGAGACCGATGCGGACGAAGTAGAGGAGCCGCCAGCTCACCGGTCCGAAGACACGCGCGTTGGTGGCGGGAGCGACGAACGCGATCAATACCAGCATGATGACCGCGACCCAAAACCCGTATAGGGACGTCTCGTTCTTCCGTCGTCTCCAAACAAACGCTCCCCAGACGCCGAGAGCGATGAGCCCCCACATGGGCAAAGCCTCGAGCACGAGGCGCGCGGACATCTCCGGGGCCTCCCCCTTGACCAGCTCCACGACGTCGGTGGGGAGAAATAGCCTCGCGAGCGCCATGGATGGAGAAAGATTCTGCGGCAAAAGACCGTGCTCTCCTACGAAAGCGCCATCGGGAGCCAGTACGCGGCGGAAGCGAGGATCCCGACGAGCGTCCCCACCCATACGAGATCGCGCGCGGACCGGGTCTCGCGGCCGAGCCGCCAGACGAGCGCGACGAAGAGCGCCGCGGCGATATAGTACGTCCACATCCCGGCAAGCGGCGTCCCAAGCCCCACGAGGGACGGTCTCTGTACGAGCATGAGATACGCGAGGAAGCCGGCCGTCAGGGGCTGGAGTTGCCGCCGCGCGACGAAGTAGAGCGCGAGCGGCGGAGCGATGAACCCGATGAAGAGCGCGAGCGCGTACAAGAACCCCGCCGGCACACCCGCGCGGACGAGCGCCGCGACCGACCCGTACCATAGCGGCGAGTGGAGCGTCCCGATGGGAAACCCGCAAAAGGCGATATCCGACCACCCGCCCCCATTCTCGAACGCGAGGGCATAGATCTCCGCGATGTGCGCGGCGTTGTCGGCATAGGTGAGATACCCGCCCGCCACGATCGGCCACGAAACGACGAGCGCGGTGGCCAGAAGAAAAAGCACGGCGACGACATCGGTTTTGTGATCGGGTTTCGGGTTCATGTTCGGTCTATTATAAGCCGGGCGCGCGCCCCTCTCAAGGTCGAGGGCGTGAGGAACCGGCGCGGAGCTTGGGGCGACAACACGGGAAACCCTCCGCGCCGCCAAACGGTGAGCTTCGAGAGGCGGGTTATCGGCGCCGTGTTTTTCAGTTCGCGAAAACGGCATCGACGGCTGTAAGGTTTTGGACAAGACATCGACAAAGATCCCAAGAGAGTATTCGATTGCGGGGCGTTACCGTCGCCTGTCGTGGACGGCCGCCGGATTCACAAAGGAAACAGGGGTCATGCTCAACCAGCTCAATACGAGTGAACTGACAATTGCGTTCGCGTTGGCGATATCGGCTCTTCTGGGCCCTTCCTCGTCGTCTTC
>Ga0315278_10003850_pt1 | contig 13489 bp, 9 predicted proteins | sample YL17G06_0_MG_FD_203880 | JGI IMG/M metagenome (GOLD analysis project Ga0315278, IMG submission 203880) | Sediment microbial communities from Yellowstone Lake, YNP, Wyoming, USA - YL17G06_0 | ecosystem: Environmental > Aquatic > Freshwater > Lake > Sediment | place: USA: Wyoming | collected...
GTGGACGACCACCCAGTGCAGCGGCATGAAGATGATGGCATCGCGCTCGAGCGCGAGCTGATCGAAGCGGCGCCGCCGCGCGCCGTTCTCCTCGACCCACCGCGCGAGCGACACGACGGCATGAACGTCCGTCAGGTTGTGGTTCCTCAGGTTGACCAGCCGGAACATCAGGGCCCACCCGTTCTGGTAGGGCGCGATGATGGCGTTCCGGCTGAAGCTGACTCGCGCGGTCGGCCGCGTGAAGCGCGCGAACAGCAGGCCGCTCAGGACGGCGAAGCCGAGCAGGCCGACCAGCGCCTCGATGCCGACGAGCACGTTGGCCGCGCGCGTGGCGGGGACCAGCTTGCCGTAGCCGATGGTGGCCAGCGTCTGGACGCTGAAGAACACGCAGTCCTCGAAGCGACCGAGCGGCGTCGGCGACTCGCCGGAGATCGCGCCCGGGCCGGCCAGCCAGTAGAGAGCAGCGAACAGCAGGTTGGTGACGAGGTAGCCCGTCGCCATGAGCGCGAGCAGGCGCGGGACCCTCAGCGAGAGCAGCGTGTTGTAGGCGTTGTAGGGGTGGAACGCGCTCAGGTTGTTGCGGCGCACGTTGAACGTGCCGTCGCGGTTGAGGAGCCGGACGCGGCTCCGCTCCGAGAGCTTGCCGCCCAGCCCGAGGTCCTGGTTCAGCCGGTCCTGCGTCGGTCGTTCGGACACGAGCGGGATCCTCCTGCACCATTCTACCCGCCGGCGCGGCGGTCCGCGCTACACTCTCCCGATGCCTCGGTCGGTCCTCCGCCTGGTCGCTCTTTGTCTCGCCGTCGCGTTCACGTGCCTCCACGCAGTCGCTGCGGCGCAGCCGCAAGTTCAGGCGCGGGACAGCCGTCGCCAACTGCTCACCGATGCCGAGAAGGCGCTGACGGTCGGCCCGTTCAGCGTGATGCAGAAGCCGCGCGTGCCGCCGAGCGGCGACAAGCACGACTTCCTGTCGATGGCGCCCTACTGGTGGCCGGACCCGTCGAAGCCCGGCGGGCTCCCTTACATCCGGCGTGACGGCGAGGTGAATCCGGAATCGAAGGAAGGCACCGACGACACCGCGTTCAGCGCGATGCAGTCGGCGGCGCTCGTGCTGGCTCGCGCTTACAAGGAGAGCGGCCAGGAGCGGTTCGCCGGGCGCGCCGCTCTCCTGCTCCGTACCTGGTTCCTCGATCCCGCCACCCGCATGAACCCCCACTTGAACTACGGCCAGGCCGTACCCGGCCGCAACGAAGGCCGCGGCGCGGGCATCATCGCCACGCGCCGCCTCGTCATCGTCGTCGAAGCCGCGCGGAACATCGCGGCGTCGAAGGCGTGGTCGGCCCAGGACCGGAACGGACTGGAGGCGTGGTGCGCCGCGTATGCGACGTGGCTGTTGACGAGCCCCATCGGCCGCGAGGAGGAAGGGACGCTCAACAACCACGGGACCTGGTACGAAGCGCAGCTCGCGGCGCTGCTGTTGTATACCGGCAAGCAGGCCGAGGCGCGCGCGCGGATGGAGACGCGCGTCAAGGAGCGGCTCGCCTCGCAGATCGAGCCGGACGGCCGCCAGCCGAAGGAACTGGAGCGCACGCGGGCGTGGAGCTACAGCGCGATGAACCTCGAGGGGTGGTTCACGCTGGCGAGGCTGGGGCGCGAGGCTGGCGTCGACCTGTGGAGCTTCAAGACCAGGGACGGGCGATCGATCCGCGGGGCCCTCGATTACCTGGTGACGTTCGCCGATGGAGCGACGTGGCCCCACCAGCAGATCACCGCAACGGACCGCGGCGAGCTGATTCCGCTCCTCCGGGAGGCGGCCGTGGAGTGGAAGGACCCAAGCTACGCGGTGCTCGCCGACCGCCTGAGCCAGCGGCGGTAGGTGATGGGCCGCCGCGTGAACGATGCCGTGCGGCCGCCGGTCGCCGTGGGCGCCCGCGCGTATAATGTCGGGGTATCGCCCACACCAGGAGGACGTCCCGATGACGCGTCTGTTGCCGGTCCTCATTCTGTTGCTTGCCGTCGCCGCTCCCGCCTTTGCTCAGGACACGGCGCTCGGCCCCGCCACCGTCGTCACGCTTGGTGAAGGCATCGTGCGCGTGGCGGCCGACCGGGCCGTCGTCACGCTGTCGTCGGAAACCCGCGGCGACACCGCCGCCGAAACCCAGAATCTGGGCAACGCGCGGATGAAAGCCGTCCAGGCCGCCATCGACGGCCTGAAGCTGGTTGGCGGACAAGTCACCACCACCGGATTGATGCTCTCGCCCAACTGGGTGTTCGCCAACAACCAGCGGACGCAGAAGGGCTATGTCGGCCGCCACACGATCACGATCACGTTCGACGAGCCGGGCCGGGCGGGCGAGGTGGTGGCGGCTGCGATTGGCGCGGGCGCCAACGACGTGTCCGGCATCCACTTCGACCGTCGCGATCGGCGGGCGCTCGAGCAGGAAGCCCTGAAACTCGCCGTACAGGACGCCCGCGCCCGGGCCGACGCGCTGGCCGCTGGCGCCGGCAGGGTGGTCGATCGCATCGTGCGAATTGCGGAGGAGGGCGCGGCCGTCGGTGCGGGGATCGGGGCGCCTGCGATGTTCCGAGCCGGGGCGATGGCGGAATCGGTCACCGTCACCGGTGCTCCGATCGCGCAGAGCGACGTGGAAGTCCGGGCCCGCGTGGTGATGACGGTTACGGTGAAGTAGAAGCGAACCGACGAGGCGGGCGTGGTCGCTCGTCCCGATCCGACTGGCTCTGTCATGCGGCCCTGGATCGCGATCTTCGAGCTCTGGTGGGTGAAGGGCCGGCGCAGGCGGGGAAGCGCGCTGGCGGTGGCCGCCGGCATCGTCATCGTCTGCGCGCCGTGGGCGTGGCGCACCTACTCCACGCTCGGCGAGGCCGTCTTCATCCGCAGCAACTTCGGGCTCGAGCTTCGGCTCGGCAACCACGAAGGCGCGCGCGCGGATCTCTGGCGCACCAGGGACGCGGCACGTCTCCACCCTGGCAACGACGAAGGCGAGGCGCGCCGCGTGCGGGATCGTGGCGAAGCGGCCTACATGCGCGAGGTGCGCGACGAGGCGACGGGCTGGATCCGATCGAACCCGGCCGAGTTCATCGCCCTGACGGCTGCCCGCGTCTGGCACGTGTGGCTCGGGCCGCCGGCGCGCCCGCTCGAGGCGCTGCCGGTCGCAGGCCTCACCATTCTCGCCCTCATCGGCCTCGGCCGTCGGCTGCCGTACCTCGAGGCCCCCGAGCGTGCGGCCATTCTGATTCCGCTCGTCGCCTATCCGCTCGTCTACTACCTGGTCGGCTACATCCCGCGATACACCTTCCCCGTGACGGTGCTGCTGTTCATGCTGGCCGGCGCAAACGCTGCCAGCCGGCCGGCTCGGCCATTCCCTTCGCTCGACCGTCGATGAGGTCGCGTTGCGGGCCTCGCACGCCTCGTCTCGGGTCTGCCGCTTCGCAAAGCACCCCACGGCGGCGGCCGCCGCGGGGCCCCAAGAGCAGCTTTGCTCCGGGCAGATCCCTGCGACGCGGCATCGCGTGGCCCGCGCCACACCTGCGCGGGCGACCGCTCAGCGCACGCGCATGTGGCGTGATCGGTAGAGCCACGCGCCCGCCGCGAAGTACAGAGCGGTCAGCAGGAGGATGACGGCGAGTTCGACGCCGACATCGGCGAGCCCGGCGCCCTGATTGAGGATCCGGTTGAACGCCCTGACGGTCACGCTGGTCGGCAGGACGTCGGTGGCGTTGAACGTGAAGCCCGCGACGCTGAACAGCGGGATCTTCGGCAGCGGGACCATGCAGTCGGAGAAGAACATCAGGACGAAGAACGGGAAGCACCCGACGGTGAGCAGCTCGAAGATCGTCGTGAGGAAGGCCGCCGTCAGCAGCCCGATCGCGACGACCGAGAGCGTGGACACGGCGCCCACCGCGACGACCGCCGCGAGCGAGCCTTGCGGGTGATAGCCGACCGACAGCGCCGCGCCGTAGGTCAGCAGCAGCGCGACGGTGCCGACCAGGACCTGGTTGATCGAGACGGCGGCGACCAGTTCGCCGACTCGCAGCCGCGACAGGATGAGCCGCGGCATCGTGCCCTTGTCCACTTCCTTCACCAACGCGGCCGCCGCGGTGAACATCACCATGATGAGCGCCAGCACCAGCAGCGCCGGCACGTAGAGATCGAACTCGGTGACCTGCTGCGCCGCGCCGATCATCACCGCGTGCACGGCGATGGGCGGCGTGGCGCCGGTCGCCTCGTAGGCGAACTGGAAGGCGAGGTAGTCGGCAAACCCCATGGCCACGGTGGACCGCGGGTTCGACGCGTTGCCGTCGTGCGTCAGCGTCGGCGGGGTGGCGGCCGTGCCGCGAACCATCGCCTCGACGGCGGCCGAGAAGCCGGCGGGGATGTCGGTCAGCAGGTCGGCATCCCGATTCAGGACTCGCGTCTCGGCCTCGGCCCTGTCGGCGATCTCGATCACCCGGAACACGGGGCTGCCGTCGGCGTTGGTCGCGCTCTTCCACGCGTTGATCAGGCCGCGAGCCGCGACGCCGTCGCCGCCGCGGACCAGCATCGTGTACGACGAGGGCGCCGCGTGGAAGTAGGCGTACATCAGGAAGACGAAGAACGGCGCGAAGACCAGCGTGAGCGAGAGGATCTTCCACTCGCGCAGGTTCTCGAGGAACGTCTTCTCCAGGCAGGCCAGCGTTCTCATTCGCGCAGCCCCCTCCCCGTCAACCGGATGAAGACGTCTTCGAGCGTCGCCGCCGGCATCGCTCGGCCGCCGCCTCCGCCCCCTGCGGCCTTCACGCCGTCCACGGTGTCCAGCGCGAGGATCCGGCCTCGGTCGATGATGCACACGCGGTCCGAGAGCTTCTCGGCCTCCTCCATGTCGTGCGTGGTGACGATGACCGTGGTCCGGCCCGCCAGCCGACGGATGTACTCGCGGACGAGCACACGGCTCTGCGGATCGAGGCCGGCCTGGGGCTCGTCGAGAAGCAGCACCTCGGGCTCGTGAACGAGCGCCAGCGCGATGCTCAGGCGCCGCAGCATCCCTCCCGACAGCGTCCGCCCGAGCCGGTCGGCCTTGTCGAGCAGGCCGAAGGAGGCGAGCAGCTGGTCCGCTCTGGCCGCCGCCGCCCGCCGCGGCAGGTCGTACATGCGGCCCATGAACATCAGCTGCTCCCGGCAGGTCAGCATCTCCCAGATGCTGACGGCCTGCGGCGAGACGCCGATGGTCCGCGAGGGCCGGGCCGAGCCGGCCGCCACCCTCCGGCCGTCGAGTTCGACGCGGCCCGAGTCGGGGGACAGCAGGCCGCAGAGCATCCTGAGCGTGGTGGTCTTGCCGGCGCCGTTCGGCCCGAGGAAGCCGAGGATCTCGCCGCGGCGGACGTCGAGCGACAGGTGGTCCACGGCGACGAGGTCGCCGTAGCGCTTGGTGAGGTCCGTCGCGCGCAGCACAACCGGCGTCACCCTGTCCTCCTCCCGATCGCCCGAGCGATCGCGGGGCTAAAGCCCCGCGCCACGCTTCCAGCCCCGCGCCACGCTTCCAGCCCCGCGCCACGCTTCCAGCCCCGCGCCACGCTTCCAGCCCCGCGCCACGCTTCCAGCCCCGCGCCACGCTTCCAGCCCCGCGCCACATTACCAGGCGCGCGTTTCGACGACTACACTCATCGTGTGCGAGTCGCCGGGCCCGAGCGTTCGCGCGTCGGCGCCCACGTTCGACGGCTCGACCGACACCATCCCGACCCACTCGTCGTCTCCCATGTCCGACAGCTCCCGCGCCCGCTCGGCCCACGGGTTCCAGACGACGGTCGAGTTCGAGCCGGACTTGCTGATGACGATGTCGCGGCGCCGGACCGGGTCGTGGATGACGCAGGCGTCGCGCGTTCCCGGGTAGATCCGGTTGGTCAGGCCGGCGAACCGAAGCGGTTCGGGGTCTGGGCCCGACACGGTCACCTCGCGGATGTCGTGGACATCGAAGTAGGCGTGGAGCGCCTCTTCGAAGGTGAATGCGTCCGGCCCGGTGTTCGCGATCTCGAGGTCGAGCCCGAGGACGGCACCGATGACGATCCGGTACCGCGCGCGGAAACGGTGCGGCCACTGTGGAGCAACCGCCTCGCCCGCCAGCTCCATTTCCAGGGTCACGACACCGTCGGCATCCTCACGGGCGCCGACCAGCGCCCAGTCGCGCGTTCGCGCGAAGCCGTGCGGCGGTGCCGACCGATCGCTCGGGTGCTTGCTGAACCAGGGGAACGAGATGGGCACTCCTCCGCGGATGGCCTCACCGGGTGCGAACCGGCTGTGGCGGCTCAGCCACAGGACGGGCAGCGGGCTGGACGCCGGGCGCCAGAGAGTGACGTGCGCTCCCTGAAAGTGGACTTCAGCCTCAGCCGCGGCGGTTCGGATCGACAGGCAGGGGAGGTTCCCCGCGCCCGCCTCGACGTGAACGGACGACGGAAGCGCGGTCGAGACGAGTTGCGCGAAGTTGTTCATTCCACGGCTCAGAGTCGCCCCGAAGATACCTCGTCCCGCCTTGACACGCCAGCCCCCATGGCGATAATTGAACGGGAGTTCCGCCTTGCCTGGGAATCGTGACGCGACTCTGACGCTCGAGGCAACCGGGCCCGAGGCCGACAGCCTTGGTCCGGCAAGCCGCACGCGGTTTCGCACCAGCGGCGGGACCATCGGCCGGACTGCGGACAACGACTGGGTCCTGCCGCACGCCCTCGTGTCCGGTCACCACGCCGAGATCCAGTTCGTCAACGGCGCCTTTCACATTGCCGACACCAGCACGAACGGCGTCTTCATCAACACGCTCAACAACCGGGTGCCCAAGGGGCAGCCGACGCCGCTCGATCCGGCCGAACTGCTCATCATCCAGCCGTACCGGATTCGCGTGTCCATCAGCATGCCGGACGGCGTCGGGCAGATGGTCGGCACCTCCGAGGTACCGGCGGCCGGAGTGGCGTTCCCGCGTCCGATGCCGCCCCCCGTCCAGATTCCGCACGACTTCCAGATTCCGCGCGACTTCGGGGGGCCGGACGACTTCCAGGGGCCGCGCGACGATCCGTTCGGCTCGCCCGAGCTGACACCCAGGCCGGCCGTGTCGGGCGATGTCGTGGATCCGCTGGAAGCGCTCGGCCTGGCCGGCTCCGCGCAGCCGGTCCGAAACGTGCCTCGCGCCGAGGACCTCGGCCGCAGTTCGGCGTTGGAGGACCACTTCCGCCCGCCGGCGATCATCATCCCGGAGCCGGTCATGCCCGGGCCAGCTCGGCCAGGGTCGCTCATTCCGGACGATTACGATCCGATGCGGGACCAGGGCGGGTCGTCGCCGTCGCTTGCGGATCCCTTCCGTGCCGAGCCGCAGCGGCCGGCCCAGAAGGCGGAGGCGCCGCGCCGGCCACCGAGCGTCCCCGCGCCCGCCGCCGGCGACGCAGGCGGCCCGTCGGCGCTGGCGGAGGTGCTGTCGGGGGCGGGGCTGCCGAACGCGGCCGTGCCGCCGGCGCTCGGGCGCGATCTCGGCGCGATCCTGCGCGTGGTCGTCACCGGCGTGATGGATCTCCTGCGCGCGCGCCAGCAGATCAAGGACGAATTCCGGATGCAGGCGACGCGCTTCAGGCCGGAGGACAACAACTCGCTCAAGTTCTCGGCCAACGTCGGCGACGCGCTGCACAACCTGCTGATCAAACGGAACGCCGCCTACCTGGGCCCGGTCGATTCGTTCGAGGACGCGTTCACCGATCTCCGGAACCACCAGCTTGCGATGCTGTCCGCGATGCGGGCCGCCTTCGAGTCGATGCTGGCCGAGTTCGGGCCCGAGCGCCTGCAGAGCCAGTTCGATCGCCGGGTGAAGAAGAAGTCGATGCTCGGGTCGGGGCCCGAGGCCGAGTACTGGGGACTCTATCGCGAGCGGGCGGAGGAACTGGCAAAGGACGTCGAGGAGACGTACCGGAAGCTGTTCGGCGACCGCTTCGTCGATGCCTACGAGGAACAGCTCGAGAGCCTGAACGCGCGGGATCGGCGGCGCAAGCCGTGAGGGCGGCCTTTTCCTACCCCGCCCTGACCTGATGGCCGAAGTCTCCGGACCCGCGTTCGCTTCGTCAACGGAGTGTGTTTCAAGGAACCGGTTGCGCGCATGGCCGTCTACAACAAAGTCGTCTGGTCCGAGGGGCTGTTTCTCCGGCCCCAGCACTTCCAGCAGCAGGATCGCTACTTCGAGCGCTACGTCGAAACCCGGTGCCAGGCGCTCACGGGCGACAGCTGGGGGCTGACCGAGGTCGAGTTCGAGCGCGACCTGCTCGCCGTCGGCAAGGTCGGCATCCGGCGCGCCGCAGGGGTGTTCCCCGACGGGACGCCCTTCCGGATGCCGGAGGACGATCCGCTGCCGGCGCCGATCCAGATTACCGCCAACACGCGCGACCAGGTTGTCCACCTGGCCGTTCCGCTCAGACGCGCCGGGTCGCAGGAGACGGCCCGCTCGGGCGACGCGGACGGCCTCGAGCGGCACGGGGTGCTCGAGCTGGAGGCGCGCGACGCCACGCTGTCGACCGGTGAAGTGGCGCTCGTCGAGGTGGGGGCGCTTCGGACGCGCCTGCTGGTCGCGAGCGAGGTCACCGCGGCCTACGCCTGCGTGCCGCTGACGCACGTCGTCGAATGCCGGGCCGACGGCACGGTCACGCTCGAGGACGCGTTCATCCCGACCGTGCTGCAGGTTCGGGCGGCTGCCCGGCTGGCCACGTTCACGACCGAACTCGTCGGCCTGCTGCACCAGCGCGGCGAGGTGCTGGCGGGGCGGGTGTCGTCGACCGGGCGCGGCGGCGCGGCCGAGATTGCGGAGTTCCTGATGCTGCAGCTCGTGAACCGCTACGAGCCGCTGGTGGCGCACCACGCGGGGTCGGGACGGCTGCACCCCGAGGCGTTGTATCGGTTGTGCGCGTCGCTGGCCGGCGAGCTGGCGACGTTCACCACGGCGTCGAAACGGCCTCCGGGGTTCCCCGAGTATCGGCACAACCGGCTGCGCGAGTCGTTCGAGCCGGTGATGGCGTCGCTCCGCTCCTCGCTCAGCGTGGTGCTCGAGCAGAGCGCGATTCCCATTCCCATCGAGGAGCGCAAGTTCGGCGTCCGGGTGGCGATGCCGCCCGACCGGTCGCTGTACAAGAGCGCGGTGTTCATTCTCGCCGCGCGCGCCGACCTGCCGGCCGAGGAGCTGCGGCGGCGGTTCCCGACGCAGCTCAAGATCGGCCCGGTCGAGCGGATCCGCGACCTGGTGAACGTGCAGCTTCCCGGGGTGGCCGTCCACGCCGTGCCGGTGGCGCCGCGGCAGATTCCGTATCACGCCGGCTTCGTCTACTTCGAGCTCGATCAATCGAACGACCTGTGGGCCCAGCTCGAGACCTCCGGCGGCCTGGCGATGCACGTCGCCGGCGAGTTCCCCGGGCTGGCGCTCGAGTTCTGGGCGATTCGCAGCTGATTCGGACCGCGACCATGGCCGACTTCGACGATCCCTTCAAGCCTCGAGAATCGGTGCTGCGCCCGCGGCCCGGCGGCGGGAAGCGGGGGCAGGCCGATTCGTCCACATCGTGGCGGCCGCCGCCCGCGGCGCAGCCGGCCTCCGCCGAGCCCGAGCCGGCGCCCGCGATTGCGGGCGACCTGCTGGGCGCCGGCCTCAATCCCCTGGTGCGGGCCGCGAGCCCGCTGCTCCTTCTGGCCGGGCGGCTGCGCGGCACGCTCGCCGTGGGCGACGTCGGCAGCGTCCGGCAGCACGCGCTCTCGGAGATTCGCGCGTTCGAGCAGCAGGCGCAGGCGGCGAGCATCCCGAACGAGGTGGTGACGGCCGCGCGCTACGCGCTCTCGGCGACGCTCGACGAAGCGGTGCTCTCGACGCCGTGGGGCGCGCAGAGCGAGTGGAGCCAGCACACGCTGCTCGTCGCGCTGCACCGCGAGGCCTGGGGCGGCGAGAAGTTCTTCGACATGCTCGAGCGGACGTCGAAGGAGCCGGCGCGCTACATCGACCTCATGGAGCTGCAGTACCTCTGCCTGGCGGTGGGCTTCTGCGGCAAGTACCAGGTGATCGAGCGCGGGCACAACCAGCTGGCCGCGGTGCAGCACGAGCTGTACCGCCTGATCCGGGAACACAGGGGCGCGCCGCAGACGGCGCTGTCGCTTCGGTGGGAAGGGCTCCAGGATCGCCGCAACCCGCTGATCCGCTACGTGCCGTGGTGGGTGGTGGGCGCGGCCGCGCTGGCCGTCCTCGCGATCACGTTCACGCTCTACTACGCGGCGCTCGCCCGGTCGGCCAGTCCCATCCACGAACGGCTGGCGGCCGTGGGCCGCGAAGGGTTCGGTGCGCGGCCGGCGGCGCCGCGCGCCGGCCCGACGCTCAAGCAGCTGCTCGGCCGCGACGAGGCGGCCGGAGCGCTCGTCATCGAAGAGCAGGGCGGGCGCACGGTCGTCACGCTGCCCGGCGCCACGCTCTTCGCGTCGGGCAGCGCGACGATCGACGCGGGCTACGAGCCCGTGCTGCAGCGGGTGGCGGCCGCCATCGCCCAGGTGCCCGGGCGCGTGCTCGTCGTCGGCCACACCGACGACCAGCCGCTGCGGTCGATCCGGTACAGCGACAACGTCGAGTTGTCCCGCGAGCGCGCGGTCGGCGTGGCCAGGATTCTGCAGAGCGTCGCAGCCAACGCCGGCCGCATCACGTGGAACGGCGCCGGCTCGTCGCAGCCGAAACACGTGCCGGCGTCCGATCCCGCGAACCGGGCGCTCAACCGGCGCGTGGAAATCGTTCACGTGACGGGGTACTGACGATGAAACTCGCCATCACGCCCCGCTCGGTCCTCGTCGTCTCTGGCCTCGTGCTCCTCGCGCTGTTCGTCCTGATCGGCGGGCCCTACATCGCCTTTGCCGATTTCCGTCCGCTCGAGTCGCTGACGGCGCGGCTGGTGACGATCCTCCTGATCGTCCTGCTGAGGGTGGCGTTCGTCCTCGTCCGCCGCATGCGCGCCGGGCGCGCCACCGACAAGCTGATGGCCGGCGTCGCCAAGTCGGCGGCGGCCGCGGACGCCGGGCGTCCGAGCGACGAGGCGGTGCAGTTGCGCGAGCGGTTCGAAGAGGCGGTGGCCGCGCTCAAGCAGAACCAGAGCAAGGGCCGCGGCCTGTACGATCTGCCGTGGTATGCGTTCATCGGCGCCCCGGGCTCGGGCAAGACGACGGCGCTCGTCAACTCGGGGCTGAAGTTCCCGCTCGAGCAGCGCATCGGCAAGGGGGCGCTTCGGGGCGTGGGCGGGACGCGGAACTGCGACTGGTGGTTCACCGACGAGGCGGTGTTCCTCGACACGGCCGGGCGCTACACCACCCAGGACTCCGACGCCTCGGCCGACGCCGCGGCGTGGAGCGAGTTCCTCACGCTGCTGCGCGAGTACCGCAAGCGGCGCCCGCTGAACGGCGTCATCCTCACCATCAGCGCGCACGACCTGATGACGCTCGGCGCCGACGGCCGCGCGGCCCACGTGTCCGCGGCCCGCCGTCGTCTCGACGAGCTGAACCAGCAGCTGCGGGTGCAGCTGCCCGTCTACGTCTTCGTCACCAAGTGCGACCTGGTGGCCGGCTTCGGCGAGTACTTCGGCGACCTGACGGCCGAGGGGCGTGCGCAGGTATGGGGCGTCACGTTCTCGCGCCAGGAGACGACGGGCGGCCAGGCCGCGAAGGCGCTCGGGCAAGAGCTGGACGCGCTGATGGTGCGGCTCAACGAGCGGCTCTTCGGGCGGCTCGAGGAAGAGACCGACGCGCGGCGCCGCACGAAGGTGTTCGGCTTCCCGCAGCAGATGGCCGCGCTCGGCCCGCTCGTGAGCGAATTCGTAGGCGAGGTCTTCGGGTCGACGCGGTTCGACAAGCGGATCCTGCTGCGCGGCGTGTACTTCACGAGCGGCACCCAGGAAGGCACGCCTATCGACCGGCTCCTGTCGGCGATCGGGCGACGCTTCGGCATGGCGTCGGAAGCGGTGGCGCCGGCGGCGGCGGGCCGTGGCAAGGCCTACTTCATCGAGAGCCTCCTCAAGGACGTCCTGATCGGCGAATCGGGCGTCGCCGGCCTCAACTGGCGGCAGGAGCTGCGGCTCGGCGCGCTGCAGCTCGGCGCCTACATCGCGATGGTGACGGCGGTCGTGCTGGGGGTGATCCTGCTGTCGGTGAGCTTCCGTGCGAACCGCGTCTACCTCGCCGAGGTCTCGGCCTCGGTGGACAAGCTCGACAAGACGCCGGCCGCCGCGGCGGGCGCGCCGCTGGCGATGATGATGCCGCGGCTCGACGCGGTGCGCGAGGTGTCGGAGAACGCGAACCGCTATCGCGAGGGCGCACCCTGGTCGATGCGCTGGGGGCTGTTCCAGGGCACGTCGGTCGGCAACAGCGCGCGCGACGCGTACGGCAACCAGCTGAAGAACTCGATGCTGCCGATCCTCGTCGAGCGGCTCGAGCGAAATCTGACGGCGTCGGCGGGCGAACTGGACGCCCTGTTCATCTACCTCAAGGCGTACCTCATGCTCGGCTCTCCCGAGCGCCTCGACCGCGCCCTGCTGGCCGATGTCACGGCCGCCGTGTCGGGCGGTGAGGGCGGAGCATCCACGGTGCCGCTCCACATGAAGAGCCTGTTCGAGGAAGGCGTGGAGTTGCCAACCCGGCAGCCGAACGAGACGCTCGTGGCGCAGGCCCGGGCGACGCTCAAGGGCGCGTCGATGGCGCGCCTCGCCTACATCGGCCTGAAACAGGCGAAGGCCCAGGACCAGACGCACGCCATCCGGCTCGACACGGCGTCCGGCATGGGCGCCGCCGAGCTGTTCCGGTTCAAGAGCGGGAGGAAGCTCTCCGACCCGGTGCCCGGGATCTTCACGGCGGCCGGTTTCAAGGACATCACCGGCCTGGGATCGACGGCGGAGCTCGTCAAGGCCCTTTCGGCCGACGCCTGGGTGTGGGGCGAGGGCTCGCTGTCCATCGCCGACCAGGAGAAGGTCAGGCGGGATGTCCTCGACATCTACGAGTCCGAGTACATCGAGACGTGGAAGAACATCCTCCAGGACATCGAGCCGGTGCCGATCATCCAGAGCGCGGACGCGATGACGGCGCTGGCGACGCTCTCGGCGCCGACGTCGCCGCTGCGCGGCCTGCTGAAGGTGGTCGACGAGAACACGTATCTCGCGAAACCGCCGGAACCCGCAACCCCGGGGGCGTTGAGCACGGTTCAGCAGTTGGGCGCGAAGGTCCTCGCGCAGGGCAGGGCCGCTGCCGGCGTGCCCGCCTCCGCCGAGCCCGGCAAGCGGACGACGGACAACTTCAGCCAGATTCACCAGCTGATGGCCGGCAGCCCGGCGCCGATCGACCGGATTCTGAATCAGCTCCAGCAGATCCTCGGCGTCCTGCGGACGACCGGGGCCTCGCCGGGGCAGACCCGGCCGGCAGATGCCGTTGCCGATCAGCAGCTCAACGCGATGCTTCTTGCGCTCAAGCAGG
>Ga0315278_10003853_pt1 | contig 13480 bp, 8 predicted proteins | sample YL17G06_0_MG_FD_203880 | JGI IMG/M metagenome (GOLD analysis project Ga0315278, IMG submission 203880) | Sediment microbial communities from Yellowstone Lake, YNP, Wyoming, USA - YL17G06_0 | ecosystem: Environmental > Aquatic > Freshwater > Lake > Sediment | place: USA: Wyoming | collected...
GGGTGGGGGGGTTGGGGGGGGGGTTTCTGGTTTTTTTTTTTGGTTGGGGGGGGGGGGGGGGGGGCCAAGGGTGTCGGTTGGAGGTGTGGGGCACACTGCGCAAGCAAAATAACACTCACCCGCCCGGGGACCGGTAGTCTGGCACGCCCGACTCCGTGCTGGCGCCAGCTCCCGTGAGGACGACCAGGCGGGAGGCGGACGCGACAAACCCGACCAGGGCGGCCAGGTCCTCCGGCGAGAGGGGGGGGGGGGGGGGGGCGGCGGACCCGCCGGCCGCGGTAACGGAGGCGGAGACAAGAGCCTGGGTGTCGGGGGGTGCGAGCCGTGAAGTTGCGTGGGATGTGACGTGGGCGGGGCCGGTCGTCGATGGGAGGGGCAGAGAGAGATAGAGAGAGAGAGTCGGGGTCGGGGGGGGAGCCACGCGCGCTCTCGACACGCTTGCACTTCCTCTAACTTTTCCAAGCACTTTTCCCAGCAACTCACCAGACCGCCTCCCGGCGTCGTCAGCCGGTGAGTCGGCCCATCATCGTCCTGGACGAGGGCGCCGTCCGTGCCGATGCGGTCTTGGCCGCCAAAGGTGGTGGTGCGCCACTCCGGGAGTGCAGACGTGGTCGGGCGGCTAGACGAGGACGGAGAGGACGACGCCACACACCGAGCGGGCAAGCGCGGGGCGGGCGCGCTAGGAAGGCCACCGCGTAGGAGCAGGCGCGTCATGATGGAACGTCGCATATGCGACGTGTGTGTGTCGCGCGATGCGATTGGACGGAATGGAAAAACGTAGAAGGGCACAGAAAAACAGTCCTCACCGTGTGGGCTTAGCGCGGTTTTCAGTGCTGCGAGGAGAGAGGAGACAAAGAATGGAGCCCGTGGCCATGGCCGACGAGGCCGACCTGCTCTCCTTTGACCTCGACCTCGGCAGCCTCAGCCTCCGCGTCCACACGGCCCCGCTCGCCCCGCCCGGCTTCGGGACCGGCGTCGGGCTCTGGAATGGAGGCGAACAGCTGGCCCGTTTTGTGGCGTCCCTGCCCCGCACATTCGCCCGCTCGACCACTGCCCTGGAGCTGGGCTGCGGCGCGGCAGCCGCCCCGGCCCGCGCCCTGGCCGCCCGCGGTGGCACGGCGGTCGCCACGGACAGGGGCGCCGGCCTCCTGGCCCTCACAGCCCGCAACGTCCTGGAGGACGCGCACGGCCGGGTGCACGTCGCCCCGCTCGCCTGGGGCGACCCGGGCGCGCTCGCGGCCGCCCTGGCCGGGCTGGCTCGCCCGCCCACCCTCGTCCTCGCGGCCGACGTCGCGTACGATGAGGATGCGTGGCCTGCCCTGCTGGCCACCATGGCCGGCGCGGCCACGGCGGGCGGGCCGGCTACCCGCCCGGCCCCTGTTTTGGTGGCCCTGCCCGCCCGGCCCGAGTCTGCCGGCTTCCTGCCGGCCGCGGCCTCCGCGGGGTGGTGCCACCGCACGCTCCGCGCCGTCCCGCCCGCTGACCCCTCCTCCGTGCGCACCGACATCGTGCAGCTGTGGCTGGGAGGGCCTGCCACCACCGCCCGACCCACCTCCCTCGTCATCACCGACTTTGACTGGTCTTGCGTGGAGGGCAACACAGACACGCTGGCCGCGTCGGCGCTTGGGGCACTGGCGGAGGCGGCGTTGGCGGCCGCCACGGACGCGGGGCGCGGCTGGACGGCCGCCATGGGCGCCGCCCTGGCGTGTGGACCGGCAGGCGTGGCGGAGCGTGGCGCGGCGGGGGTGGGGATGGCTGCGGAGGTGAGGGGCGCGCTGGCCCAGGCAGGTGCGGGGCGGGGTGGTGGGGCTGGCGCGGCTGCCACCACCACCGCCGGCCAAGGCGCGCGCGTCGCCGCTGCCACCACCGCCGCTCTCATCATCGTTTCCGATGCCAACAGCCGCCTAATTGAGGCGGCCCTCGCAGCGCACGGCCTGTCCGACGCGCCGGCCCTCATTGTCACCAATCCAGCCGGGGTGGGCGCGGCTGGGGAAATGACTCTGGCGGCCTTCCACGGTGGCGGCCCGCCCTCTCCGCCATCATCAGAAGACGGCGAAGAGAGGGCCGAGCTCTCCTGCCCTGCTTGGCACCCTCCACGCCGGGCTGCCCACGCCTGCCGTGCCTGCCCGGCCAATTTGTGCAAGGGCGCGGTGGTGGAGGCGCTGCTGGCGAGCGCGCGCGTGCCGCCGGGGAGGGTTTTGTACATTGGCGACGGCGCGAATGATGCCTGCCCCTGTGTCCGCCTGGTGGAGGGCGGGGCGCCAGGCGACCTGGTGCTGGCCCGCTCGCATTACCCGGACGGGAGAGCGGCGCCGTTGGCGGGCGCCCTACAAGGAAAAACAGGCGTCAGTGGTGGTGGCGCGCGCGTGGTGGAATGGCGGGAGGCGGGCGAGGCGGGGCGGGCAATGAAGGCATGGCTGGATAGCGGTGAGTGAGTTGAGTGAGGTTAGGGTCGAGCGGGGACGGGCCGATTGTATTGATGCGCGAGGCGGGCGAGGCGGGGCGGGCGATAAAGGCATGGCTGGATAGCGGTGCGTGAGGTGAGGGTCGAGCGGGGACAGGCCGATTGAATTGGTGCGCGCTTCATTCTTCCATTGCATACACACACACATCCACCCCATGCGCGCCGCGCCCGCCTCTCAAACACGACATGGACAATATTTGGGGCAACTTGAATGCCCTGCGCGAACAGGCGGGCGCCGCTGCGGGCGCGGCCGCGGCGACGGCGGCAGCAATGGCCGAGCGCGCCGCGACGGAGGCCTCGCTCCTCGCGGAGCAGGCTGCCAAGGACGTGACGGCTCTCTCACGGGATGCGGCACACCACCTAGCACAGGCCGTGGTCATTGGTAGTGATGATGGCGGTGAAGAGGACGACGGCGACGAGGACAATGGGTGGGAGGACGGCGAGGACGGCGACTGGGGCGATGGCGGACCGGTGGACGACAAACTCAACCAACCTGGTCTCCCGCTCTCCACGGCCGGGGGTGACGCGGGGGGCGCCTCTCCGCCGCGACCGGCGGGTGCGGGCGCTGCTGCTCGGCCGACCAGGCAGCAGCAGCACCAGCAACAACAGCCGTCCCCTTCCCGGGCCCCGCCCCCACCCCCAGGTGCGACCGGCCCGGACCCAGCTGCCGAGGCCGACCGCCTGCGGGAGGTCGCGTCCGACACGCTGGGCGAGCTGGAGGACGAACGAGCGGCGCGCAAGAAGGTGGAGGACCAGTTGACGCGGGCCCGGGCGGAGGCGGCCGCCGCCAAGGAGGCCGCAGTAACGGCAGCAGCGGCCACCTCGGGTGCGCGCGCAGAGGCCGAGGCCGCTACACACGAGGCGGCGGCCGCCGTGGAAGCCGCCAAAGGCGCGGCCGCGGCTGAGCTGGCCAGGCTACGCGACCAGCTGGCAGCGGCCCAGGCTGACGCGGCGGCCCTGCGTGAGGAGGTCGGGCGGCTGACGGAGCACGTGAAAGCGGCGCGGGCGGCGCCGCCGCCTGCTGCTGCTGCTTCCGCCACTTCCACGCCGGCCGCCTCGCCCGCCAAGCCTCCTTCGGCCTCCACGCCCACCACCCCCGCCCCTGCCCTCCCCGCGGCCTCCCCCGCCCCGCCCACCCCCGGCAGCGCGGCCGGCCTGGCCGCCCTGTCTGCCGACGAGCTGCGGTCCCGCCTGCTGCGGGGCAAGAAGCAGTTGGTCGCCCTCAAGACCCGGGCGGACGCCGCGGCGGCGGCCCGAGATGTGGCGCTGGCAGACGCGGCACGCCTGGCAGACGAGCTGATGGCGGCCCGGCGGGAGGTGGCGGACGCCGCGCAAGTGGTGGGAAATGATGGTGATAGCGATACAGCAGACCTGCCTGCTCAACTGGAGGCCACCCGCGCGGAGGCCGCCCGCGCCAACGCCCGGGCCGACGCCGCCCTCGCCGCGGCTGAAGTCGCTGCGTCTGAGCGCGCCACCGCGGAGGGCATGGTGCGTGACCTGGTGCGGCGGGCGGAGGAAGCGGAAGCCAGGGTGGAGGAGCTGGAGGAGGAGGTGGCGGCCACGGGGGCGTCGCGGGAGGAGGCCATCGCCCGGGCGGCCGAGGCTGAAGCTGTGGCCAGCGCGGCCACCGCTAGAGCTGAGGCTGCGACCGCGACCGCGGGCGGGGACGCTTCGTCCGCGCGGGCAGAGGTGGCGGCGGCCCAGGCGGCAGCGACCGCGGCGGTCCAGGGAACAGAAAAACGGCTGACTGCAGCTGAGCAGAAGGCCGCGGACGCCTATACCCGGGCTGAAGCTGCCGAGGCAGCCTCCAAAGCCTCCATCGCGGCCGCCACGGCCGACGCGGAGGCCGCCCGCGCGGCGGCGGCTGAGGCGACGGCCGCCGCGAGAGCGGCAGAGGAGAGGCACAAGCGGGCGACCGCGGCGACCGCGTCCTTCCGCGAACGTGAGGCCGAGCTGGCCGCGAGGGCGGACACGGCAGAAGCCGAGGCTACCAGCGCCCGGGTCCTGGCCGCCCGGGCGACGGAAGAGGCGGCGGCGGCCCAGGCGGACGCGGAGGGCGCCCGCGCGGCGGAGGCGGGTGCCCAGGCCAAGGCGGCCGCGGCCGTGGCCGAACGGGACGCCGCCCTGGCGTCGGCGATCACCGCATCCTCCGCGGCGGCCGCCGCCACCGCGGGCTCGTCCGACCGCCTGGCCCAGCTGGAGAGGCGGGCGGCCGGCGCGGAGGCGGCCCTGAAGGCGGCCGTCGCCAAGGAAGGCGCGGCGAGGGACGCGCTGGAGAGTGCGGTCGCTGCCGCCCGGGCGGAAGGCGGCGCCGCCCTGGCCGCTGCCCAAGCCGACATGGACGCCGTAGCTGCCCTGGCATCTGACATGGAGGTCCGCGCCGGGGCGGCGGAGGCGGCCAAGATCGAGCTGTCCCTACGCCTGGCGAGTGTGGCGTCCGCCGCGGAAAAGGCCCAAGCCGCGGCCGCCGCCAGCAACGGCGGTGGGGCGCCGGGCGGCGCGCCAGGCCCGGACGCCAACGCGGACGAGCTGCACCGGGCCCTGACCGTCGCCCGGGCGGACGCGGAACGCCAGCGCGGGCGGGCGGACGCGGCGGAGGCGGAGGCAAAGCGGCTGGCCTTTCAGGTCTCGTTCGCGTCTGCGGCAGGGGGTGGTGCGGCCGGCGCCGGTGGCGGCTCCTTCACGACCGGCCCGGCCCTGCCCGGGGAGGATGAGGCGGCTACCCTGGCGCGCCTGCTGCCGCCGGGCGTCGTCACCTTTGGCGGCGCGGCCGCGGGGCTGATGGGCGGGTCCGCCGCGGCCCGCCTGTTTGACGTGTTTGGGTGTGGTGGGGGGGTGGGGGGGCGGCCGCGGAGGGGGGGGGGGGGGACGGTCCATCCGGCGGCGGAGGATGAAGTGGTGGAGGGGGAGTGAGAGCGTTGTGACGATCCAGGCGCGCTGAGAGAGAGAAGGCGGGCAAGGCTGGACGGATGGCGGCGGCGCCCACCGAGGCGCCTTCTAGGTGAAACTTTTTTCATCAAGGTTTTCTGCAGAGCCAGAGAGAAAAAGAAAAGACAGCTCTGCCACGACCCTTCCTCTTCACGCTGACTACCCTTCGCCCCGCCATGCGCGCCTCCCGTGCGTGCGCCCTGCTTTTGCTGGCGCTGGCCGCCACCGTTCAGGCCGCGCCAAAGGCCGCGGACGCCGAGCTCACGAAGACTTTACAGACGGTTCGGGTGCGTTTGTTTGAACGAGCGAGCGCGCGCAATGAAGCCGGCAAGCGTTTTGCGGGCGCGGCCCTGGCCCTCCGCGTCCACCTCACCATCCCTAACCACACCAACACAACTTCATTATGAACACGACAGAGAATGGAGGCTGAGATGGACAAATCCCTGGCTGACAAGGTGAGGAGGGACGAAAAAGAGGGATGAAAAAAATGTGCAGCGGGGGCAAGCGACGTCTGCCACGCGCTTGCTGCCCCACCCGCCTTGCCGCCCAACCTCTGCCGCGCCCTTGCCAGGTCGATGTTTGCGGGTCACTTGGCACCGCGTGACGTTGGGCGTGGGCGAGAGGGCGGGGAGCGCGCGCCTGCGAGCTGCCTTGACGCACGCAAACACGACCCTCCCACACGAACCCTGCGCGCGCACCTCACAACCCACTTTCACCCAACCAACAACACCCAAAGAAAACCGCCATCGAGGCCGCCATCTTCAAGGCCGGCCCCTGCGAGCCAGGGTACGCCCAGGCGACTCCCAAGTCTCCGTGCACGCTGTGCGAGGCAGGCTCTTACTGCCCGGGCGGCAAGCTCGGCAAGCAGACGCCCTGCCCGGCCGGCACGACCACGGGCTTGGGCGTCACAGGCGCGGCCTCGGTCCAGGACTGCTTCATCACCTGCGACCCGGGGACGTACGCGCTCATCACCCAGGGCGACGGCGCCCAGTGCTGGCCCTGCCGGCGCGGCTTCTACTGCCCGGGCGGGCCCCAAACCGGCCCGCTGACCGACCGCCTGTCCTGCCCGCCCGGGTTCACGACTGTGGTCGACGACGCGGCGGGCGCGGAGGCGTGCGTTGTCGTGTGCGACCCGGGCGAGTACGCGCCCTTCTCGGAGGGGCCGTGCCAGGCCTGCGAGTCCGGGTCCATCTGCCCGGGCGGCCCCCAGGCGAGGGCCGGCATCGAGGAGTGCCCCGACGAGTACCCATTCACCAACACGACCGCCGGCTCCTTCCTGGGCGACTGCGTTGGGTGTGGCACGGGGACGTCTCTTGTCAACGGCACGTGCGTTGTGCTCTGCGTGCCCGGGTACTACGCCAACTCCTCATTCGCGGTCGCCTGCGATGAGTGCCCTGTCGGGTACTGGTGCCCCGGTGGCCCCCAGCCCACCGGCGGCCTCAACAGGTGCCCCGCCAGCCAGACCACCCTCGCGCCGGCGTCGGCAAACGACACCGACTGCTTGCCCACATGCGACCCCGGGAAGTATGCTGCCAACGGGACGCTGCCCTGCCTGGACTGCGGCCTCAACTTTTTCTGCGAGGGCGGGCCCCAGCCCGAGGCGGTGCAGACGCCCTGCCCGGACGGCACGTTCACGACGACCACCACCTCCGCCAGCGCCGGCGCCTGCGAGAGGTGTGCGCAGGGGTTGCCGCCCGACTGCGCGGTCACCACCTGCGCGCCCGGATACTTCGCGGCCACCCCTGACGCCGGCTGCCAGGTCTGCGGCGTGGGCTTCACCTGCCCGGGCGGGCCGCAGACGACGCCCCTGCAAACGCCCTGCCCGGACGGCCTGACCACGCTGACCGCCACGTCGACGGGTGTGGTCGCCTGCGTGCGGTCCTGCCCGCCGGGCACCTTCGCGCCCTCGCCCACCGCCCCGTGCGTGGAGTGCGGCGTGCCCTACTACTGCCCGGGCGGCTTCCAGGACGAGGGGCCCCTGAAAGACCCGTGCCCGCAGTCGCCCCCGCCGCCGTACACGACCCTGGTGCCCAACGCGGTCAACCAAAGCCAGTGCGTCATCGTGTGCCCGGCCGGCCAGTTCGCGACGACCCCTGCCGGGCCGTGCATCGCCTGCGGAAGCGGGCGTGTGTGCCCGGGCGGGCCCCAGGAAACGCCGCTGCGGACGGCGTGCCCCTCCGGGACCACCACCTGCTCCACAACCTCTACCGTGTGCATCACCACGGCGACCGACTCGGCCAACTGCGGCGTGTGCGGCAACGCGTGCGTTGTCGGCGCAGAATGCCTGGCCGGGACGTGCGTGTGCGCGGGCACCACCCAGCCCGTCGCGACCGCGACGCCCGCCCCCTGCGGGATAAGCCAGGCGGGGACCCTGGCGACGACCACCTATGAGTACTCTGTCAAGCCTGGCGGCACCTATGCCGCGGTCTACGATTCATACGGCATCCCAGATAGGTACGTCCTGCGCTATGACTCGCCGTGCGGGCCGGTCGCGTACGACACCCTGTTCACTGGCAATGCTGCCGAAGGGTGCGCGGCGTCATCGCCCTGCTGCCTGGCCTCCAAATACCCAGGTGCCGACTGCACCGGCGTGGCTGGCAAGTACTGTCCCCCCAACCCTAACGGCGGCGGCCCCCAAGGCGGGGCGGGAGGCGGCATCACCCCCGACTTCATTATCCCGCCCACAACGACCAAGCTATACGCGACCGCCTTTGGCGTGTGCGGTGGCACCAAGAACAAGATCAAGCTGACCGGCGCGGACGGCGGTAGCTGCCCGGCGCTGTAATGCTGTGTGTGGGTTTTTATACTTAAACATACGTGTATGAGATTGTACGGTGATGCGAGCGTGGTGAGTGACTCATCAAGCGTGCGACCGTGCTGAGTTATTATTCGTTATTATTTATTATTTATTATTATCACGCGACTCAAGGCAAATGTAAAAAAAATACGCCCGAGTCGCGACAGACTGGCCCAAAACTGCTGTGTGTATATAGAAAAGCAAGAATATCATTTCACGCGGGCCCCACCCACCCATCCACCCCGCCCCCACGCGCCAGGCCCCGCTCCACCTCGCCCATCAGCTCGGCGCACATGGTTTTCAGGTCGGCCACCTCGGCCGCGGCGACGGCGCGGGCGGCCTCCGCCGCGCCCAGGCGGGCTTCCAGGCGGGCCGCTGCGGCCGAGGCGGCCACCGCCTCCTTGCGGGCGGCCGCCGCGTCCGTGCACACCGCGGCCGCCGCCTCCGCGGCCGCGGCTTCCCGGGCTTCAGCCGCGGTGGTGGCCGCGACCGCGGCCGCCCGGGCGGTCTCCAGGGCGGCGGCCTTGCCTTCCGCGGCGGCCGCTCGCGCGGTGGCCGCCGCCGCCGCCGCCCGGGCTGCCCCGCGCTCGGACCGCAGGCGGGCCTCCGTGCCGGCGGCGGCCGTCACCGCCGCTTTCAACGGCGCATACTTGGTGCGGTGCAAGGCCCGGAAGTCGGCCTCCACGGCCCGCTTCTCGGAGGCCAGCCCGGCCAGGCGGGTGCGCAGGCGGGCGACCTCCGCCTCGGCAGCGCCCAGGGCGGCCAGGGCGGCCGGGTGGGGCAGCGGGGAGTGATCGTGCTCCTGCTGCTGTTGCTCCTGCCCTGCCCTGGCAGCAGGCACCGCCAGGCGGGCGGGCGGGCGAGGGGTGATGGCCAAGCGGGCGGTCGCGTCCGCATCCGCGTCCGCGGCGTCGTCTGTGGAGGCGGAGAGGTGACAGACTCCGCTCGCACCACCCCCAACCACCCCGCGCAGGCGGGCGTTGTCCGCGGCCAGGCCGTCGGCCAGGGCCACCGCATCCGCGGCGGCCGCCCCAAAGGTGGCGGCCTCGACCAGGACGTCCTCCAGCAGCGGGGCGAGGGCGGTGGCGAGGGCGGCCTCCGCGGCTGGCGTCCCCGGCCGGGCGGCCGCTACGGCCGCGTGGGCTAAGGCCGCCGCCCGCCCGCCCCGGGCCAGGGCGGCCGCTCCCGCGGGCGTGGAGGGCGAGGTCGGCGTCGCCGATGCGCGCAGCACGGCGGCCGCGACGGCGGCCGCTTCGGCCAGGAGGGCGGCGTCGGAGGGAGGGGAGGCGGACACGGCCGGGGAGGCGGTGTAGGTGGAAGTGGGTGGCCCGGCGGGGGGAGACAGGGAAGCGCTGCTGCGGCCGCCATCCACCTCCATCGCCGCGTCCGCCGTCGCGGAGCGAGGGGGAAGGGTAGGCAGGGCAGGCGGGGCAGGCCCCGGCGTGGCCGCGGCCGCCAGGCCGGGCCAGGCGGGCGTGGGGGTCGCCGCGCCGCCCTCCCCCGCCACGCCGCCGTCGACGCTGACGCCGACGCCGACGCCACCGCCGCCCGCCCGAGCCCAGGGCGTCTGGCCGTCAATGGCCATGGGCGTGCCCTTGGCCGCCGTGGTGGGGGGCGGCCCGGCCGTGGTGGGCGGGGTCGGGGCGGGCGGGGCAGCAGCAGCAGCACCAGCGCCGGCAGCAGGGGGAAGGGCAGCAGGCGAGGGCGTGTGCGAGACGAGGCGGGGCGCCGCGGGGGTGCCCGCCACGTCGACCGGCGACGGCCACGCCGCCACGGCAGGGGCCGGGGCCACCACAGCAGCAGCAGTGGCCACGGGCAGCAGCGGCGGGCACGGCGGCGGCGGGCCACCACACCCGCCACCACCACCACCTCCACCAGGGGCGGCCGCCCCACCACCACCCCCGCCGCCGCCGCGCCCCACCGCGGCCAGGCGGGCCAAGCGGGCCCGGATGCTCTCCAGGGACGGCGGCGGGGCGGGCTCGACAGCGGCGACAGCACCGGGCGCGGGCGGTGGCGGCGTCAGCGTGTGCGCCGGCGCGGCGGCCGCCGGCGCAGCAGGGGGAGGTGTGGGCGCCAGCCGCGCTGCCTCGACGGACGCCGCTGCCACCGCCCGCCCGGCCGCGGCCGCGGCTGCCTTCGGCGGTGAGTTTTCATTTTCCGCCTCCTCTCCCTCCTCCGCCGTCGTCGCCGCCACGGCCTCCGCGGCGGCGGCCCGCCGGGCGGCCGCCTCCTCCACGGAGAGCGGCTGCAGGGACCACCGGCGGCGGGGGGGAGGGTCGTTGGTGTTGGGGACGCACGCTGCGGCGCTGGTGGGGGGGGGCGAGGCGCGCGAGTGGGGCCCGGGCCGCATCGCCGGGTGGCAGTCGGCCGGGTCGCCAAAGGCGGCGGGGTGTGCACCCGGCATCGCCACCGCTGGCACGAAGGGGGTGGGCGGGGCGACAGCACGCGGGCGCCGGGTGGTAGAGGAAGGAGGGGCAGGGGCGCCGTCGCCGCCGCGCTTGCTGCTGGGCCCCAGTGCCGTGGCGAGCGCGGCCGACAGGGCCAGCGTCTGTTCCAGGTCGTCCTCTCCGTCACCGTCCGAGCTGACGTAGCCGCTGGCCTCAGTGGACGGCGCCGGCGCCGGCGGCGGAGGAGGCGCAACCATGACGACAGGTGGTGGGTGAACGATCCCGCCCAGGAACGCCCGGGCGGGCGGGAAGGTCGCGCCCGGTCCCGCACTGGGGCGACCGGACCCGATGCTAGAGGGGCCGCCGCCGATGGAGCGGTAGACCGTGGCGGCGGCGGCGGCCTTGGGCAGGGCTGGAGAGAAGGAGGAAAGGGTCAAATGGGCGCGCCGCTGCGCTACCCTCTCTCTCTCCATCCCCCCCCCACACACACACTCACACCCACACAAAAACACGCACCAGACGGCCGAATGCCCGTCGCTAGTAGGGACGTGCGCCGAGGGGCCGTATCCGCGCCGCCAAAGGTCGAGTGCGGGGACGGCAGGTCGTCGGCTGGGGCTGCGGCGGCGGCCGCGGCGGCGGCGAGTGGCGGGGCAGCGAGAGGGTGGGCGTGGCCGTCCATGCCTGTGGGTAAATTTAAGTGATTGTGAGCGGACGTCATTCGGCCAGGGTGCGTGTGAGGAGAGGTGCGCCGGGGCGGGCACGGCCCGGCGGGGGCGCGGGAGGGCAGAGAGCTTGCGTTTTTTTTTTTTTTCGGTTTGATGCGCGAGGGGGACAAAGGCGTGCTCTCTCCCTCTTCACCGAAAACGCACTGTGTGCCAGTGTATGTGCAAGGGGGCGATAGGCGGTCAAGGGTGTCGCACGAGGGGCGTGTACGGCGTGCGAGCACGTATGCTCGTGGAGGGACACGCGCGCGAATTCGAAAGGAGCAGTGGACAGTCCTTGAAGAATCAGTTCTCCCCTCTCACAATCCCGGCAGCCACCCCCCTCCCTTGGGCGCCCCCAGCGTCGGCGTCCCCGCCGGCGCGGACGGGGCAGGCATGTGGGCCCGCGCCGCCGCCGGCGCCGGCGACCGCGAGGGCGACCGTGACCCCCCCCCCGGGCCCCCCCCCCCCCCCCCCCCCCCCCCCCCCCCCCCCCCCCCCCCCCCCCCCCCCCCCCCCGCCCACCGCCCTCCCCCTCCTCCTCGCCCCTACCCCGCGCCGCCGCCCGCCGCCGCCCGTGCACGGCGTGCAGGTCGCCCCACACCACGCCCCGGTCCACGGAGATGCGGGCCGCGTCGGCGGCTAGGCGGGCAAGCAGGGCGGAGGACCCTACGTACATGAGGACGACGCCCACCAGGGAGCCCCGCACCCTGCCGCCCACGTCGGCCGCGAGCGCGCGCACCGTGTGCAGGTCGGCCGCCGTGCAGATGCAGGCGTCACTCTTCAGGAAGGCGAAGAGCCGCACGTCCAGGCAGACGACGGAGGGGCAGACCGTGCCATCGCTGATCTCGCCGCCGTCGCCGGCGCCGCCGGCCGCGCCCCCCACCACCCGGCGCGCGCTCTCGGCCACGCGCTGCGCGCCGGCGGCCGCCGTCAGCATACCCTGCTGCGTCGGCTGCAGCGCGTTGATGATGGACAGCATGCCGTTCGCCGCGGCGGACGGGTCAAAGCGGGGGAAGGCGGCGGTGGTGGGGTCGGCGGCTGCGGGCGTGGCGCCGGCAGGGCTGCCGGTGGCGGCCGCGGGCGGCGCTGCCCCGCCCGCCGCCGCCGCCTCGGCCACCTCGGCCGCGCGCAGGCGCCGCCGCCGGCCCTGCCCCTGCCCGCCGCCGTCCGCCGCCGCCTCCACCCGCTCGCTCCGGGGCGCGACCAGGCGGGCGGACGGCGCTACCGTGCCCGGCCGGGCCTCCCCACCGCCGACGAGGCCTTCGAAGGCCGAGGAGAGGCCGGCCGCAATGCTCGACCCCGCGCCCTTGCGCCGCGACGCGTCGGCCGCGCCGTCGGCCGCGCCCGCGGCGGCCGGGTCGGGCGGCGGGGCGATGAGGCCGCCGCCCGCTTCGGCGCCCATCGCCGCCGCCGCCCCCGGGGCGGGCGGCGGCTTCGGCTCCCGGTGCGTCGCGACGCGCACCGCCTCCGCCAGCGCGCCCGCCGAGGGCGGCAGGGACTCCCGGATCGCCGCCCCCGCCTGGCGGGCCTGGGCGGTCAGGCCGGCCGTGAGGCCCGCGAGCGCTGTCCCCGCGTACCGGGCGGCCCCCAGCGTCTGGTTGGCGCCTGCGACCGCGGCCTCCAGACTTTGGATGGCCTGCCCCGTCCCCCGCACGACGGAGGCCATGGCCATGGAGGCGGACACGTGGGCCGCGAACAGCAGCACCATCCAGGCGGCCAGGAGCCAGGCGCCGCCCGCCGCGGCGACCGCCAGCCAGCGGAGCGCGCGGTAGCCCCGGTCCGAGGGCGCGAGCGGGTTGCTGCCGCCCCGCCGGGCCGCCCCGCCCCCGCCCCGCCCACCACAGCAGCTCAGCGTGGGTGGCGGCCGCGGCCAGGCGGCCAGGGCGGCCTCGACCTCGCCCGCGCCCGCGTCCCGGGCGGCGCGCTGGCGCGCGCGCGCGCCCGCCGACACGGCCGCCAGCCCGGCCGCGCAGCCCGCGGCGCCCACCGTCACCGCGACGGTGGTCAGGTAGACGCCCACCAGCCAGGTCAGGCGGGCTTCGGGGCCGTCGACGGCGGAGACAAGCTCCTTGGCGACCAGGCCGGCGGGGACGGCCTGCGAGAATGTGAGGGAAACGAAAGGGGGAGGGGAGAGGGTTTTTTAGAGAGAGGGACGGGCGCGGGCGGTGTCAGGGGGGGGGGGGGGGGGGGGGTAACGGAA
>Ga0315278_10003855_pt1 | contig 13479 bp, 12 predicted proteins | sample YL17G06_0_MG_FD_203880 | JGI IMG/M metagenome (GOLD analysis project Ga0315278, IMG submission 203880) | Sediment microbial communities from Yellowstone Lake, YNP, Wyoming, USA - YL17G06_0 | ecosystem: Environmental > Aquatic > Freshwater > Lake > Sediment | place: USA: Wyoming | collected...
AGCGAGCCGTATATGTTCGTGATGTGGCGCATCGAGGACGACCAGGCGGTGCCGAAAATGGTGACGCCGAGCTACCATGAGGCGGCCCGGCTGATGGACGGCGGCGCTCAGGTCGACGGCGTACCCCTGCCGGCGGAAATCGCGACCTGGCTCGCCGAGTACGTGGACGCGAACTACCGGCCCGAGCCGAAGAAGCGGTCGCGTCCGCCGTCGTTCAAGGGCGCCCGGAGGGACGAGTGAGCGACGAGGCGAAGGATCCCTTCATCTCGCGCTGGTCGCAGCGGAAAGTGGCCGCGCGACGCGGGGAGACGCTGTCCGAGCCGGCGCCGCCGCAGCCCGCACCCGTACCGGCCCAGACCCCGGCGACCGCGACGGCCGAGCCGGCCGAACCAGCAATTGAGCTGCCCTCGATCGACACGCTGAAGGGCCTCGAGTCGGACTACAAGGCGTTCCTCCAGCCGGAGGTCGACCCGGCCACGCGCAGCGCCGCGCTCAGGAAGCTCTTCGGCGATCCGCACTTCAATACGATGGACAGGCTCGACACCTATATCGACGACTACTCGATTCCCGATCCGATTCCCGCGGCGATGCTGAAGACGCTCAGCGCCGCGCGCTCGCTCGGGCTGCTCGACGCAGAGGAGGAAGCGGACGAAGCGGACGAGAAGAAGCAGGTGGAGGCCGCCGCGGCGCCCGTCACCGCGACCGCGTCCGACGCACCGGCTGTGCCCGCGCCCCTGCCGGGCGAGACCGCGCCGCCGGGCACCGTCAACACCGTCGAACCGGAGCTGGTCGACGCGCCCCGCAAGCCCGCAGCGGTTTGAAGGTTCGCATCCGATGCCGCTCGAGGACAAGACGCTGAAGCTCTGCAATTGCAACCGCACGATGGCGCTCGATGCGCGCGCGCTGGCCGCGGCGCTCGGGTCCGGCAAGCCGGTCGAGATCCACACCGAGCTGTGCCGCAAGGAGGTGGCCGCATTCGAAGCCGCCGCGCGCGGCGGCGAGTGCGTCGTGGCGTGCACGCAGGAGGCGCCGCTCTTCGCCGAGGTCGCCGAGACGATCGGTGCGAAAGGCGACCTGAAGTTCGTGAACATTCGCGAGGTGGCCGGCTGGTCCGCGGAAGGCAAGCACGCGACGCCCAAGATCGCCGCGCTGCTCGCCGCAGCCGAGTTGCCCGAGCCGGAGCCGGTGCCGAGCGTGTCCTACGAGTCGGGCGGGCATCTGCTCGTGATCGGACCGGCCGAAATCGCCGTGCAGTGGGCGGAGCGGCTCGCCGGCGAGCTCGAGGTGAGCGCGCTCGTCACGAACGCGCGTGGCGGCGAGCTGCCCGACGTGCGCCGCTTCCCGATCTGGTCGGGGCGGGTGACGTCCCTCAAGGGCTGGCTGGGGGCCTTCGACGTCGAGTGGGAGCAGACCAACCCGATCGACCTCGACGTCTGCACGCGCTGCAACGCGTGCATCCGCGCGTGCCCGGAGGAGGCGATCGACTTCACCTACCAAGTCGACCTGGACAAGTGCAAGGCGCACCGCGCGTGCGTGAAGGCCTGCGGGCCGGTCAAGGCGATCGACTTCGAACGCGCGGACCGGGCCCGCAAGGAGCGCTTCGACCTGGTGCTCGACCTTTCGGCCGAGCCGGTCCTCAAGGTGCCGCGCAAGCCGCAGGGCTACCTCGCGCCCGGCCGCGACCCGTTTGAGCAGGCGCTCGCCGCCGCGGCGCTCGCGAAGCTGGTCGGCGAGTTCGAGAAGCCGAAGTTCTTCGTCTACAACGAGCGCCTCTGCGCGCACGGACGTTCGGCCAAGGTCGGCTGCACGGCGTGCCTCGACACGTGTTCGACGCAGGCGATCGCGTCGGAGGGCGACAAGGTCCGCGTCGAGCCGCATCTCTGCCTCGGCTGCGGCGGCTGCGCGATGGTGTGCCCGTCGGGCGCGATGACGTACGCGAGTCCGCGCGTGGCGGAGCTCGGTGCGCGGCTCAAGCGATTGCTGGCGGTGTACGCGAAGGCCGGCGGCAAGGATGCCGCCATCCTCCTGCACGGCGCCGAGGTCGGGCGCGAGCTGATCCCGCGGATCGCGCGCCGCGGGCGCGGGCTGCCCGCGCGCGTGATTCCACTCGAGATCTTCCATGCCGCTTCGGTCGGCATCGACGCGATGCTCGGCGCGATCGCGTACGGGGCGAGCCAGGTGATTGTCGCGGCGACCGACGTCGAGGCCGACGAGTACGGGCCCGCGCTCGAGCGCCAGTTCGGGTACGCGCAGACGATCCTCACCGCGCTCGGCTACGGCGGCACGCACCTGCGGCTCGTGCGTGCGACCGAGGCGACAGCGTTCGAGTCGGAGCTGTGGGGTCTCGCGCCGGCCGATGCGCCCGCGCACGCGGCCACCTTCAACCTCGCGAACGAAAAGCGCGCGACGCTCGAGTTCGTCCTCGAGCACCTGGCGAAGCACGCGCCCACGCCGCGCGACGAGATCCCGCTCGCCGCGGGCGCGCCGTACGGCCGGGTCGACGTGAACCGGCAGACCTGCACGCTGTGCATGGCGTGCGTCGGCGCCTGCCCCGCCTCCGCGCTCGTCGACGGGCGCGAGACGCCGATGCTGAAGTTCATCGAGCGCAACTGCGTCCAGTGCGGGCTGTGCGTGACCACCTGCCCGGAACAGGCGGTGTCGCTTGCGCCGCGCCTGCTGCTCACCGCGCAGGCGAAACAGGAGGTGGTGCTCAACCAGGCCGAGCCGTTCAACTGCGTCCGGTGCGCGAAGCCGTTCGGCACGCAGCAGATGATCGACAGCATGATGGGAAGATTGACCGCCCATTCGATGTTTGCCGCCGGCGGGGCGTTGCGCCGCCTGCAGATGTGCGCCGACTGCCGGGTGGTCGACATGATGGAGAACAAGAGCGAGGCGTCGATCTTCGACGTGAAGCCGTGAGCGCGACCCGGCTTCCGGAAACCCCTGCCGCAACCGGGGAATCAGCGCTGAGCGAAGAGGACCAGGCGCGCGCCGACCTGTACGCGCTGCTCGCGCGGTTGTTTTACGCCGGGCCGGATCGCCCGTTGCTCGATTCCCTCGCAGGTCACGAGAATATGTTCGGCGCGGACGACGTGCTGCTCGGGCAGGCCTGGAGAGCGCTTGCGCGAGCCGCCCGCGATGCGGATCCCGAGGCGCTAAGGCTCGAATACGACTCGATTTTCGTGGGCGTCGGGAAGGCCCAGGTGACGCTCTACTGCAGCCACCACCTCACCCCGACGGGACGGGAGCGGATCGTTGTTGCGCTGCGGGATGAGTTACGAGATCTCGGTCTCGAACGTAAGGGGGCATCGCACGAACCGGAGGATCACGTCGCCGTGCTCTGCGAGATGATGCGCCATCTCGTTTCGCGTGGCTCCGACGAGCATGCGATTGGCGGACAGAAGCAGTTCTTTATGCGCTATATTTCGGGCGCTTACATCCCGCTTACGGATGAGATTCTCAGCGCCGTAGCAACGCAGTTCTACAAGGACGTCGCGCGCGTCATGAGAGTCTTTTTCGACGTCGAATCCCAGTCGTTCGAAATGGTCTGATTTCCGCGAGGAGAGTAGAAAATGGACAAGACCAAGACCAGCCGCAGGAACTTCCTGATCGCAGCCGGTGCCACCGGCGCAGCGGCGGTCGCCGCCATCGGCGCCAAGGCGGTGCCGCAGCCCGCAGCGAGGTCGCAGGAGAAAGGCGGCAAGCCTTCCGGATACCAGCTGACCGAGCACATCCGCAATTACTACCGCACGACGCTGGTCTGACCGAGGAGGGCACCATGCTGCTCACGAAGAAATCCGCTGCCACGTCCGCCCCGCAGTCGCGTCTCGCGCGGAGCCTTTCCAGCACGCTCGCACGCACCGTCGATCGACGCGCGTTCCTCAAGCGCTCCGGCGTCGCGGTCGGCGCAGGCGCATTCGCGTCGCAACTGCCGTTCAACATGGTGGGCCGGGCCGAGGCGCAGGATAAGAAATCGGCCGACGCCAAGGTCGAGGTCAAGCGCACCGTCTGCACCCACTGCTCGGTCGGGTGCGCGGTCGACGCGATCGTCCAGAATGGCGTGTGGGTGCGCCAGGAGCCGGTGTTCGACTCGCCGCTCAACCTCGGCGCGCACTGCGCCAAGGGCGCCGCGGTCCGCGAGCACGGCATGACCGAACACTCGCACCGTCTGAAGTACCCGATGAAGCTCGTGGACGGGAAATACCAGAAGCTCACGTGGGACCAGGCGGTCAGCGAGATCACCGAACGGATGGTGGCGATCCGCAAGGAATCGGGCCCCGATGCCGCCTACTTCGTCGGCTCGTCCAAGCACAACAACGAGCAGGCGATGCTGTTCCGCAAGTTCGTATCCCTGTGGGGCACCAACAACTGCGACCACCAGGCGCGCATCTGCCATTCGACGACCGTCGCGGGCGTAGCCAACACCTGGGGCTACGGCGCGATGACGAACTCCTACAACGACATGCAGAACTCGAAGTGCGCCATGTACATCGGGTCGAACGCCGCCGAGGCGCACCCGGTGTCGATGCTGCACATGCTGCATGCGAAGGAGACCGGCGCCAAGATGATCGTCGTGGACCCGCGGTTCACCCGCACCGCGGCGAAGGCGGACGAGTTCGTCCGCATCCGCTCGGGCACCGACATCCCGTTCCTGTTCGGCCTCGTCTACCACATCTTCGAGAACGGCTGGGAGGACAAGAAGTACATCAACGACCGGGTGTACGGAATGGACAAGGTCAAGGCCGAAGTCATGGCGAAGTGGACGCCCGACAAGGTCGAAGAGGCCTGTGGGGTCAAGCCCGACCAGATGAAGCGCGTCGCCGAGGCGCTGGCGAAGAACAAGCCCTCGACGGTCGTGTGGTGCATGGGCCAGACCCAGCACACGACCGGCAACGCGATGGTGCGCGCCTCCTGCATCCTGCAACTCGTGCTCGGCAACGTCGGCGTCTCGGGCGGCGGGACGAACATCTTCCGCGGCCACGACAACGTGCAGGGCGCGACCGACGTCGGCCCGAATCCCGACTCGCTGCCCGGCTACTACGGGATCGTCCCGGGGGCCTGGCGGCATTGGGCGCGCGTCTGGAACGTCGACTACGCCTGGCTCGAGAAGCAGTTCGCCACGCCGGCGATGATGACCAAGCCCGGCATCACGGTGTCGCGCTGGATCGACGGCGTACTGGAGCAGAACGAGAACATCGACCAGGATCCGAACATCCGCGCGATGTTCTTCTGGGGTCATGCGCCGAACTCGCAGACCCGCGGGGTCGAGATGCAGGCGGCGATGCACGCGCTCGATCTGCTGGTGGTGGTCGATCCGTACCCGTCGGCCACGGCCGCGATGGCGGCGATGCCGCTGAACGAGCAGGGGCAGAAGATCCTCGCCGACGCCAAGAAGCAGGCGAACGCGAACCGCGCGGTCTACCTGCTGCCCGCCGCGACCCAGTTCGAGACCGAGGGCTCGTGCACCGCGTCGAACCGCTCGATCCAGTGGCGCGAGAAGGTGATCGACCCGCTGTTCGAGTCGCGCTCCGACCAGGCGATCATGTATGCGTTCGCGCAGAAGTGGGGTTTCGGCGACCAGTTCATCGGCAAGAAAGACGGCAAGCAGAACCTGCGGCTCATCAAGACCGCGAAGGGCTATGAAGAGCCCTCGATGGAGGACACGCTCGCCAACGAGATCAACCGCGGCACGTGGACCATCGGCTACACCGGGCAGTCGCCCGAGCGCCTGAAGCTTCACATGAAGAACATGCACACGTTCGACGTGAAGACGCTGCGCGCCAAGGGCGGTCCGTGCGACGGCGATTACTTCGGCCTGCCGTGGCCGTGCTACGGCACCCCGGCGCTGAAGCATCCGGGCTCGCCGAACCTGTACGACACCTCGAAGAACGTGATGGACGGCGGTGGTAACTTCCGCGCGAACTTCGGCGTGGAGCGCGACGGCGTGAGTCTGCTCGCCGAGGACGGCTCGGCGTCGCTGGGCGCGGATCTGCAGTTCGGCTACCCCGAGTTCGACCACGTACTCCTCAAGAAGCTCGGCTGGTGGGATGAGCTCACCGACGAGGAGAAGAAGGAAGCCGAGGGCAAGAACTGGAAGACCGACCTCTCGGGCGGGATCATCCGCGTGGCGATGAAGAACCACGGCTGCCATCCGTTCGGCAACGCCAAGGCGCGCGCGGTGGTGTGGAACTTCCCCGACGCGATCCCGATCCACCGCGAGCCGCTCTACGGTACGCGTCCGGACCTGATGGAGAAGTACCCGGCGCAGGCCGACAAGCGCGCCTTCTGGCGCCTGCCGACGCTCTTCATCACCGTTCAGAAGAAGAACCTCGAGAACAAGCTGGCCGAGAAGTTCCCGCTGATCCTCACGTCGGGACGACTGGTGGAGTACGAGGGCGGCGGCGAGGAGACGCGCTCGAACCCCTGGCTCGCCGAGCTGCAGCAGGACAACTTCATCGAGATCAACCCGAAGGCAGCGAACGACCGCGGCATTCGCAACGGCGAGTACGTGTTCGTGTCCACGCCGACCGGCGCGCGCCTCAAGGTGAAGGCGATGGTGACCGAGCGGGTGGGGCCGGATACGACCTTCATCCCGTTCCACTTCTCCGGCTGGTGGCAGGGCAAGGACATGCTGCCCTTCTATCCGGACGGCGCGGCGCCGATCGTGCGCGGCGAGGCGGTCAACACCGCGACGACGTACGGGTACGACACGGTGACGATGATGCAGGAAACCAAGACCACCATCTGCCAGGTAGAGCGGGCCTGAGGCGCGCCAGGAGACGAGGAGAACGATCATGGCAAGAATGAAATTTCTCTGCGACGCCGAGCGCTGCATCGAGTGCAACGGCTGTGTGACCGCGTGCAAGAGCACGAACGAGGTGCCCTGGGGCGTCAACCGCCGCCGCGTCGTGACGATGAACGACGGCATTCCCGGTGAGCGGTCGATCTCGGTCGCCTGCATGCACTGCTCGGACGCGCCGTGCATGGCGGTGTGCCCGGTGGACTGCTTCTACAAGACCGAGGAAGGCGTGGTCCTGCACGACAAGGACCTGTGCATCGGCTGCGGCTACTGCTTCTACGCGTGCCCGTTCGGTGCGCCGCAGTTCCCGCAGGCCGGCGCTTTCGGCCTGCGCGGCAAGATGGACAAGTGCACGTTCTGCGCCGGCGGACCCGAGAAGGACAACTCGGCCGAGGAGTTCAAGAAGTACGGCGAGAACCGGCTGGCGATGGGCAAGCTCCCGGCGTGCGCAGAGATGTGCTCGACCAAGGCGCTGCTGGGCGGCGACGGCGACGTCATCGCCGACATCTACCGCCAGCGCGTCCTGACCCGCGGCAAGGGCTCCGAGGTGTGGGGCTGGGGCACCGCGTACGGTCCGGGCGGGCAGAAGCCGCCGGCCGCACAGCCGAAGAGCTGAGGCCATGGCCATGCGCACGCTGATCGTCGGCCTCGCCGCCGCCGTCGCCCTCGGCCTCGCCGGGTGCGGCGAGCAGCCGCAGGTCGTGCAGTACAAGCAGGGCAAGTACCAGGGCAAGCCCGACGCGAAACCGTGGGACAGCCCGGAGTGGGGCGGCAAACAGGCGGACTGGGAGCGGGCGATCAACACCCGCACGCAGAACCAGAACGAGTACGCCCGCACCGGCCCGTCAGGGAGATAGCGCGATGAGCAGATTCTCTTTCGCCGCGGCGCTGGCCGTCGCGGCGGTAGCGGCGTGCGTGGCCCCTGTGCTGGCGCAGCAGACGCCGCAGCAGCTCAAGGCGGACGAGTCCGCCGCGGCGCAGCAGGTGCAGCGGCAGCAGACGCAGCCGCTCAACAACGCGCCGCTCTGGCGCGAGGTGCGCTCCGGCGAGCCGGGCTACACGACCGTCCAGGGACGCGAGGCGGGCGTGCTGGTCCAGAGCCGCGGCGAGACCTGGCGCGAGGTGCGCGTGCCGATCGCGACGATCGGCGGCGCGATCATCAGTCTGGTCCTCCTCGCCCTGATCGGCTACTACAGCTGGCGCGGCTCGATCGGCCTGCACGACAAGCCGACCGGGCGGCTAATCCGGCGCTTTTCGACCGCCGACCGGATCGCGCACTGGACAATGGGGATTTCGTTCGCGCTCCTCGGGCTCACCGGGCTCGTCCTCACGTTCGGCAAGCACATTCTGCTTCCGGTGATCGGCTACACGCTGTTCGCATGGCTCGCGAACCTCGCGAAGAACCTGCACAACTTCGTGGGGCCGATCTTCTCGGTGGCGCTGCCGGTCTTCATCGTGATGTTCATCCGCGACAACCTGCCGCGCGCCTACGACGTGAAGTGGATCGCCAAGTTTGGCGGCATGCTCGACAAGCGCGGCGGCCACGTGGCTTCGGGCCGGTTCAACGCCGGCGAGAAGGCGCTGTTCTGGGGGCTGGTCGTGATCATCTCGATCACGCTGGTGGTGACGGGGTACATCCTCAACTTCCCGAACTTCGACCAGACCCGCAATACGATGCAGACGGCGAACGTCATCCACATGGTGTTCGGCCTGCTCGGCGCCGCGATGGCGTGCTTCCACATCTATCTCGGCACTCTCGGCATGCGCGGCGCCTACCAGGCGATGCGCACCGGGTACGTGGACGAGACCTGGGCGAGGGAGCACCACGAGTACTGGTATGACGACGTGAAGGCCGGGAAAAGCGGCCAGAAGTACGCGGACGACGTGCCGGCGGAGACCCGGTCGCGAGTCCTGGACGTGATCCAGCACAGCTGAGGGGGAGACATGACACCACGCTCGATTGCAGTCGCCGCCGCGCTCGCCGTGGCGAGCGGCGTCGCGCTCGCAAAGCTGCCGACGCCAGCAGCCCCAACCGAAGCGCAGAAAGCCACCGCAGCCGAGGCCGCGGCGAAGACGGCCTACGCCGGAAAAGTCGGTGCGTACCAGCAGTGCGAGTCCGAGAACCGGGTGGCCGCGAAGTACCTCGCCGCGGAGAAGGCGAAGGGCAAGGCCATCACGCCGCAGCTCACACAGCCGTGCGTCAACCCTGGCCCGTTCCAAACCGCGGGTGCCGCCGCCGCGGCGGCACCCGCCCCGGCCGCAAAGGCCGCGGTGCCGGCACCGGCCGCAAAGAAGTAGTGCGTGCGAGAATGCAGGCGGCGCCCGTAGTCGGGCGCCGCTTTCTTTTTGCATGGAGAACCAGACGATGAAAGCCAGCTTCGTAGTCCTCGCCGTCGCGACCCTCGTCGCCGGATGCGCGGGCGCTCAGGGCCCTGGACCGAAAGCGGTCGCGCAGCTCGAGGCGACCCAGGGCAACACCGCGACCGGCACGGTGACGTTCGAACAGCGCGGCGGCAAGGTCGTGCTGACTGCCGAGGTGCGCGGCCTGAAGCCGAATGCGGAGCACGGCTTTCACGTCCACGAGAAGGGCGACTGCAGCTCGGGGGACGGCATGAGCACCGGCGGGCACTTCAACCCGAATGGCGCGCCACACGGGCAGCCCGGTCATGGACCGCATCACTCCGGCGACATTCCGGCCCTCAAGGCCGACGCGAACGGCGCCGCGAAGCTCGTGTGGGAGGGCGACGAGCTGACCGTGACCGACGGTCCGCTGAGCGTCGTCGGCCGGGGCGTGATCGTGCATCGCGATCCCGACGACTACAAGACCCAGCCCACGGGGAACGCGGGGCCGCGGCTCGCCTGCGGAGTCGTGAAGCGCATTTAGGCAATCTGTCCGTCGACACGAAGGAGCGCTGCGGCGCCCCTTGCCGTTCTTGACGGGCGTCAGATCGCGCCTCGGGCCCGCCGCTATACTTTGCTCATTCGCCGCGCCGCGCCTGCGAGCGCCATCCCGTCATCCGAGGCCGCGCCATGACCGTCATCAAGCAGGAAGACTTCATCCAGTCCGTCGCCGACGCGTTCCAGTTCATCTCGTACTATCACCCGGCCGATTACCTGAAGAACCTCTACGCGGCGTACCAGCGCGAGGCCTCGCCCGCGGCGAAGGACGCGATGGCGCAGATCCTCGTCAACTCGCGCATGAGCGCCGAGGGCCATCGGCCGATGTGCCAGGACACCGGGATCGGCATCGCATTCGTCCGCGTGGGCATGGATGTCCGCTGGCAGACGAAGCTGTCTCTCGAGGAGATGGTCAACGAGGGCGTGCGGCGCGCGTACACGAACCCCGAGAACAAGCTGCGCGGCTCGGTCCTCGCCGACCCGGACGGCCAGCGCGTCAACACGAAGGACAACACGCCGGGGGTGACGCACGTCGAGCTGGTGCTGGGCGACAAGGTCGAGGTGATCGTCGCCGCCAAGGGCGGCGGCTCGGAGAACAAGTCCAAGTTCGCGATGCTCCTGCCGAACGACTCGATCGTCGACTGGGTGCTGTCGGTCGTGCCGACGATGGGCGCCGACTGGTGTCCGCCGGGGATGCTCTCGCTCGGCATCGGCGGTACGCCCGAGAAGGCGATGCTGATGGCCAAGTGGGCGATGATGGAACCGATGGATATGCACGAGCTCAAGGCCCGCGGCCCGAAGAACCGCGCCGAGGAGCTGCGTCTCGAGCTGTTCGAGAAGGTGAATGCACTCGGCATCGGCGCGCAGGGCCTCGGCGGCCTGACCACGGTGCTCGACGTGAAGGTGGTCGACTACCCCACGCACGCCGCCTCCAAGCCGGTGGCCCTGCTGCCCAATTGCGCGGCGACGCGCCACATCCACTTCGTGCTCGACGGGAGCGGCCCGGCGACGTTCGAGCCGCCGAGCCTCGACGACTGGCCGAAGCTCGAGCTCGATCTGTCCACGGCGAAGCGCGTCAACGTCGACACGCTCAAGAAAGCCGATCTCGCGCAGTTCAAGGCGGGCGACCGTTTGCTGCTCTCCGGAAAGATTCTCACTGGCCGCGACGCCGCGCACAAGCGTCTCGCCGAAATGATGGCGAAGGGCGAGAAGCTGCCCGTCGACTTCACCAATCGCTTTATCTACTACGTGGGCCCGGTCGACCCGGTGCGGGACGAGGTGGTCGGGCCGGCCGGTCCGACCACGTCCTCGCGCATGGACCGGTTCGTCGAGCCGATGCTCGCGCAGACCGGGCTGATCGGCATGATCGGCAAGTCCGAGCGCGGGGCTGCGGCCACCGAGTCGATCAAGAAGCACGGCGCGCTGTACTGCATCGCCGTGGGTGGCGCGGCGTACCTCGTCTCCAAGGCGATCCGCGGCTCGAAGGTCCGCGCGTTCGAGGACCTCGGCATGGAGGCGATCTACGAGTTCGAGGTGAAGGACATGCCGGTCATCGTGGCCGTCGACCCGGCCGGGAACGCGGTCCACAAGTCCGGCCCCGCCGAGTGGCGCGCGAAGATCGGCAAGATCCCGGTCGTCGTCGCGTGACGCGACGCACCTCCGATCCCCAGAGCGTCCATGGCCGTGATCCTTACGCGTTGCGCCCGCCCAGCGCGGCGAACGCCGTGGTCTGGCGCTCCACGAACGCGCCGCCGGGCGCGCGGACGATGAAGTACGCCGCCATTCGCTCGCGCTCCGCGAGCGCATAGCCGCTCTCCGGCCCGAGGACGAAGAGCGCCGTCGCCCAGGCATCGGCGAGCGCGCAGTCCGGGTATGCGACGCTCACCGACGCGAGCGCGTGCCGCGCGGGCGCGCCGGTCGCCGGGTCGACCTCGTGCGAGTAGCGAAGACCGTCGTGCTCGAACCAGTTGCGGTAGTCCCCCGAGGTGGCGAGCGCGCGGTCGGCGAGCGGCAGTACGAGGTGCGGCGTGCGATCCGGTGCGTCCGGCCGTTCGATGCCGATCCGCCAGGGCACGCCGTCGGCGTTCACGCCGCGCGCGCGCACTTCGCCGCTCACCTCGGCGAGGTAGTCGCCGAAGCCGCGCGCCTCGAGCACGGCTGCGATCCGGTCGGCGCCGTACCCCTGCGCGATGCCGGAGAGATCCGCATACGCGTCGGGACGGGCCTTGCGCACGGCGCCGCTGGCGGCGTCGAGCGCGATCGAGCGCCAGCCGACCCGTACGCGCAGGCGGGCGATGTCGTCCGCCGACGGCAGCGCCGCGCGCCCGGGCGGTCCGAACCCCCAGGCGTTCACGAGCGGGCCGATCGTCACGTCGAAGGCGCCGTCCGACGCCGCGCTGACGGCGTACGCTTTCGCCAGCACCTCGGCGAGCGCCGGCGATGCAGCGAATGCCCGATCGGCGCCGTGGCGGTTGAGGCGCGCGAGCTCGGAGTCGTGCCGGTAGGTCGACATCGCGCGATCCACGGCGTCGACCGCGGCGAAGATCTCTTGCGCCAGCGCCTGTTCGGCCGCGGCGGAGAGCCGGCCGGGTCGCGCGACCTTCACGGCATAGGTTCCGGCCATCGTGCTGCCGGAAAAAGTCGCGAGCCGCGCGCGCGACCGGTCTGCGCAGGCGCCGAGGAGCGGCGCGAGCGCAAGTGCGGCCAGGGCCCCGGTGGTGCGTCGTCGCGCGTGATCGATCATGGTGCTCTCCCCGGCGCTCACTCAGTGCCCGTCCTCCTTCGCTCCTGCGTCGAGGGTAGGAGACGGCCCGCGGGCCCGTTTGATCTGTGTCAACGGCGCGGCAGGCTCTGCGGCGAAACTAAAGCCAGCCAACAATCGGAGCCGTGCGTGGGCACTACTCCCGACGTGATCGCCGGCGTCGGCCTCGCCGACCGGCCGCGCAAGATGGTGAGGATGAACTGGAAGTAGCCGATGCTAATATCGCTTTCGATGGGCGGGGCAGCGCACCGATGACCGACCGCACGCCGACTTCGGCCGGAGTCGCTGCTGCCGATGCGCCGACGTCGTTCCGTGCGTGGTGGCTCGCATCGCGGCCCGCCACACTTTCGATCGCGGTCGTTCCCGTCGTCGTTGGCACCGCACTGGCGTGGCGCGACGCGGGCATGATCGACTGGACCGTCGCGGTCTTCGCGCTGGTCGCCGCGATGCTGATCCAGATCGGCACGAATCTCTTCAACGACGTCGGGGACTACGAGCGCGGCGCGGACCTCCCCGACCGGCTCGGGCCGCCGCGCGCCACCGCGATGGGCTGGCTCCCCGCGGCCGATGTGCGCCGCGCGGCGGCGACGAGCTTTGGGCTCGCGATGGTGCTCGGGGCGTATCTCGTCTCGGTCGGCGGCTGGCCCATCTTCGCGATCGGGCTCGCATCGGTCGCCGCCGGGATCGCGTACACGGGCGGGCCGCGTCCGATCGCCTACACCGCCTCCGGGGAGCTCTTCGTATTGGTGTTCTTCGGGCTCCTCGCCACCGCCGGCAGCCATTTCCTGCAGACCGGCCGTCTGTCGGCCGCGGCGCTGGTTGCCGGCGCGATGCTCGGGGCGCTCGCAGCGGCCGTGCTGGTGGTGAACAACTACCGCGATCTCGACAGCGACGCGCAGGCGGGCAAGGTCACGCTTGCAGTCCGCATCGGACGCGCAGCGACGCGCGCGGAGTTCGCAGCGCTTCTCGCCGTACCGTTCGTGCTGCTCCCGCTGCTCGCGATGCTCACGCAGGCGGGCGC